>Ga0185317_100013_pt1 | contig 88860 bp, 91 predicted proteins | sample DevilsHole_FD_128020 | JGI IMG/M metagenome (GOLD analysis project Ga0185317, IMG submission 128020) | Groundwater microbial communities from Devils Hole, Nevada to study Microbial Dark Matter (Phase II) - Devils Hole (SPADES assembly)... | ecosystem: Environmental > Aquatic > Deep subsurface >...
GTCAAAGCGCCGGCCCCAGAGGAGACTTCTTCTCTGGGGCACTTTGAACACCTTCTCCCATGCCTCAGAAAACCTCCTCCGCACACACCAACCGCGATCAATCAGCCACTCCAGACCCGGAAGAACCCGATTAGTTTTGAACAAATTTCGCAACGTGATTTTGAGAACCAGGTCGCGATCGCTCGCGTGGAATGTCGTACTTTTCCGAGCGATTAGTCGGCCGACTGCACGAGCGGCGTTCGTCTGGCGTGTAGCAGGAAAAAAATCTTTGACAAAGCTTGACTCGTCACTAGAATCCGCCCTTGTGAGTTGAGGCACTCGACACTGTCACAACGGTTCCTACCACACACACAACAACAGTTGAGTTCGCTTCGCCGCGTGGTACGGGCACGCGAAGGGGAGGAAGCCGCCGGAAGGCACGACACAAACCGCTGGGATACGGATTGCGCTGGGGGGTGTTTCCGTGAACGTTTTCGATACGGATGTCGCGACGGCGATCGCGCAAGAGGTCGCCGCCCAGGTGGGCGAACTGCGCTTCAATCTCTGGTTCAAAGAGAATGCACGGCTGGAGATGACCGACCACGAGCTGGTGGTTGGCGTTCCCAACCTGTTTTTCCAGGAATGGCTGAGCAGCAACTTCCTCGCGCCGTTGCGCAAAGCCGTCCAGGTCGTCACCGGCCAGCGCGTGCCGGTGCGGCTCGTGGTCGACGCCGAGATGTTCCGCACGCAACGATCGCGCGAACATGCGACCGCCCCGAAGACGAGCGCGGGCGAGTCGCCGGTTGCGGCGGCTGCGGGTGAAGCAAAGCGCCCCACGCGGCGAGGTCAGACCTTCGATAACTTTGTGGTCGGCCCGTCGAATCGCCTGGCTCACGCCGCCGCGCTACGCCTGGTCGATGATCCGACAGCGCAGTTCAATCCACTCGTGATCTACGGCTCGCTGGGGTTGGGCAAGACGCATCTGTTGCGAGCCATCGCGCATGGCGTGCGCGAACGGCACCGCGGTCTCCAGGTGCTGTACATGTCCGCCGAGGCGTTCACCAATTCGTTTCTCGAAGACATGCGCGCCGGCCGGCTCGGCACGTTCCGACAGCGCATGCGGCACGTGGACTTGTTGCTGGTCGACGACGTGAGTTTCATGGCGTCGAAGAAGGCCACGCAAGCCGAACTGCTGCACACCTTCGAGGCGCTCGACGCTGAAGGCAAGCAAGTGGTGCTCGCCGCTGATCGGCACCCGCGGCAGATCAAGGATTTCAGCGATTCGCTCGTCGACCGGCTGCTCGCCGGATTGACCTGTCCGATTGAGCCGCCGGACTTTGACACGCGCGTGAACATCATTGAGTCCAAGGTTCGCACTCTGGGTCTGGCGCTGCGGCGCGACGTGGTGGAATTCGTCGCCACGCACTTTCGAACGAACGTGCGCGAACTCGAAGGGGCGCTGCACTCGCTGAAGGGACAGGCCGAGTTGAACGGGGCGACCATCACTGTCGCGTCCGCCCGCCAGACGCTCGACGAATTGATCCGACACAGCACGAAAACCGTGACGCTCAAGGAGGTCGAACAGGCCGTGTGCCAGACGTTCGACGTCCGCGCCGATCAACTTCGGTCGGCCAGCCGAAGTCGAGCGATCAGTCAGCCGCGCACGCTGGCGATGTACCTGGCTCGCAAGTACACCGGCGCCGCCTACGAGGCGATCGGCGAGCACTTCGGCGGCCGCAACCACAGCACGGTGATGTTCGCCGAACGCAAGGTGCAGCGTTGGATCGACGAAGCGAGCACCTTGCTGTTCTCGGGCAGGCCGTGGCAGATCAGCGACGTGATTCGCGCAATCGAGCAGCGGCTGAAGTAGAGGCGCGACCGTCACCAGTCGATCAGGCGATCTACTCTGGAGCCACAGTCGAATCAGCTGCTGGGAGAAACCGCGAGCACCCCGATCAGAGGCCACGCGCGCGGTGACAGTGCCTGTTGATCGCACATCTCATCGAACTGCGTTATATTCCAGCCCATCAGTCGGTGCGACTTGCTGCCGAGTCTTGAGGGCGGACGCATGGACCAAGTCTACTGGGGCGGAGTGGTTGCCGTCGTCACGATGTACGCGGCCTTCTTGGTCGTGGGCTGGCTCGCGTCGCGCAAAGTGAAAGAGGCGACGGCGGCCGACTTGATTGTGGCCGGACGATGCATGCCCCTTTGGATTGCGACGCTGACGATGACCGCGACTTGGGTCGATGGCGGGTACCTGCTGGGCACGACCGAGGGAGTGTTCAGGGAAAACGGCGGGCTGCTGTTGGGTGTGCAAGGAGGCCTGTGTTTCGGCATCAGCTTGATGCTCGGCGGACTGTTCTTCGCCAAGCGGATGCGCCGATATGAGTTCACGACGCTGGTCGATCCGTTCGAGGCGCGGTTCGGCAAGAAGTGGGCGGCGGTGCTGTGCGTGCCCGCGATGCTGGGCGAGGTGATCTGGAGCTGGTCTTCCCGTCTGGGTCCTATTCCGTTGCCGACGGGCGAACCAGGATCGAGCATCGTACAGGAGGGTCGCCTGCGCTGGCTCACGTGTACCTCACTGTTTTTTCCGGTCTACTACATGGTGGTCTCGTGGTTCCTGACCGTACGGCTGTGGCTGCGTAGTCGCAAGAATGGCGAGCATGCGGGATCGCGATCGACCGGCGTCGCGACCGACCGTGCTATGTGAGGGAATGACCCGTCGCGGTTGGCGATGTCGAGCGGCCGAACGCTACTCCGCCTTTTTCGTCGCGCCGTCCGGCTTCTGGTCGGCCAGCTTGACCCAGGAGCTTGTGGGGTACTCCTTCCTCAGGCGGTCGCGCGCATCCTCGGCGCGGTCGGCTCGGCCAAGCTGGTCCCACAGCAGGGCAAGGTAGCAGAGCGACTTGGCGTGCTCGCCTCGCGCGTCGGCATGCAACAGATCGACGTAGAGATAGCTGAGCACGGCCTCTTTGGTTTTTCCGCCCTCGCGTTGCACGTCGCCCAACAGGTTGAACGCCCCGGCGTGCAGAGATCCTTGTTCGCTCGACGCATCGTCGATAACGCCGCGCAGGAGTTTCTCGGCCTCGTCGTATTTCTTCTGCTTGACCAGGCACTCGGCTTTGCCCAACTGCGCCTCGTGCGCTCGCAGCTTCTCGACGTCGCTCTTGCCGGCCGCCTTGATGGCCGCGTCGAACTTGGCGATCGCCTGATCGTGTTTGTCTGTGGCGATCAGAATGCGTCCTTCGTAGATCGTTGCCTTCAACCTGAGTTCGGGCCACGGCGCCTTGCCTAGTTCGGCAAAGGCGGCGCCGGCCGCCTGGGCGTTCCCCTGACTCAGTTGAAGCTGCCCAAGCAGTTCGTGGGCCGCGTAGTGAAAGCGCGATTCGGCGTTCTGTTTCACGAATTCTTCGAGCGACTTGATCGCATCGGCCGCGTGAGCGGGATCGCGCTCGGCCCAACGGGCCAGCGTACTCGCGCGACCAAACTTGGCCGCGCGCGCCGGGAGTTGCTTCGTGCTCGCGTCCGAAGCGATCTTTGAGTAGGCCTCGACCGCCTTCTCGAACTCGCCGCCCCGTTCATGAATCTGGGCCTGCTGCATCGCCAGGTTCACCGGCCCATCGTACTCGATCTTGGCGATATCGTTGACCGGCACGGTCTCCTTCTTGCCGTTGTCCTTGCGCTGAATCTCAACATCCTTCGATGTTTCCGACTGGATCGTGCCGCGCAGCGGAATCTTCGCGCTGTGCCGATGCACCTCATCGTCGGCCCAGGCCAGCCCGATAATGAACGTCGTGACCGCCCCGGCCGCCGCCAGCTTGGGTGCCAAGTCCCTCATCGCTCGCTCCTCGTCTCAAAGTTGACCGCGTCCAAGTTCAGTCGCTAGAATCTCGCCTCTCTCAACCGATGTCAAGCCTCGTAACTTCACAGCCCCATGAGGAGCATCCCATGAAACGCGCGAAGATCACCATCGTCGGAGCCGGTTTCGTCGGCGCCACGGCCGCCCATTGGGCCGCCGCGGCGGAACTCGGCGATATCGTGCTCGTCGATGTGCCACAGGTCGGCGACATGCCCAAGGGCAAGGCGCTCGATCTCTACGAATCGGCGCCGATCGCCGGGTTCGACTGCAAGATTACCGGCGCCAACGGCTACGAAGAGACCGCCGGCAGCGACGTCGTCGTGATCACGGCGGGAGTCGCACGCAAGCCCGGAATGAGCCGCGACGACCTGCTCAACATCAACACCGGCATAGTCAAGTCGGTCGCCGAACAGGTCGGCAAGTACAGCCCCAGCGCCGTGCTGATCGTCGTTTCGAACCCACTCGACGCAATGGTGTACGTCGCGTGGAAAGCAAGCGGATTGCCGACGCATCGCGTCGTCGGCCAGGCCGGCGTGCTCGACACGGCCCGGTTCCGCACGTTCCTGTCGATGGAGTTGGGCGTGTCGGTCGAAGACGTCTCGGCCCTGCTCATGGGCGGGCACGGCGACACGATGGTGCCGTTGCCGCGCTACGCCAGCGTCGGAGGCATTCCGGTCACGCAGCTTATTCCGAAAGACCGGCTCGATCAGATCGTGCAACGGGCGCGCGACGGAGGTGCCGAGATCGTCAACCTGCTCAAGACCGGCAGCGCGTACTACGCCCCCGGGGCCGCGGTGGTGCAGATGGTCGAGGCGATCATCCGCGACAAGAAGCGGGTGCTGCCGTGCGCGGCGTACTGCGACAAGGAGTACGGCGTCGGCGGCTACTTCGTCGGCGTGCCGATCGTGCTCGGCACCGCCGGCGTCGAAAAGGTGATCGAGGTCGAGTTGGACGCGGTCGAACGGGCGTCGTTTGAGAAGAGCGTAGCGGCCGTGAAGGATTTAGTGAAAGCACTGAAGCTATGAGCCATTTCTGGCCGGTAGGTTGTTGACGCGACGCGCGGCGGGCTGATAGAGTCGAACCGAGTTCGTGGCCTACGATTTCGCGATTTCGGATTCGAGATGACCGGACCATTTTCGCACCACTACCGAAGGTCGAAGCCGCGGCTGTTGCCGCTGCGCTCGGCCACCGCGTTCGTGCCGGCGAACTACGAACCGCACTACGCCTATCCGCTCTTGGTCCTGTTCCATGGGCGAGGCGGCGACGAACAGCAACTGTTGCGATTAATGCCGAAAGTGAGCAGCCGCAACTATGTCGCTGTCGGCCTGCGCGGCACCCAGACGCTGCGCCCGCGGCGCGACGGCTCGGTCGGCTACGGCTGGGCGCAGGCGGCCCCGCACGCCGGTGACGGCGAGGGCGCGGCCACGCTGAACCGCCCGCGCATGCCGTCGCTCACCGATGCCACGTCCGATGCGCTGTGCGACCACGTCATGCAGGCCGTGCGCGAAACACGCGGCGAACTCAACGTCCACACGAACCGAATCTACCTGGTCGGCTACGGCGAGGGCGCCGCGGCCGCATATCGGCTGGGACTCGGCATGCCCCACAAGTTTGCCGGCATCGTGGCGATCAACGGATGGCTGCCTCGCCCGCACGGGCCGCTCATGTGGCTGCCGCAAGCGCGACGGCTCCGCGTGCTGATCGTCCACGGCCACGACAACGAACTCGTCCCGATCGCCGCCGCTGAGTCGGCTCATCGTCAGCTCCTCACGGCGGGCATCGACACCACACTCGAAACCGTCGACGCCGGCCACCGCATCCACTCGCACCTGCTGCACACCGTCGACGAATGGGTCATGGACTTCACCCGCCCAGACGCCAAGACGGCGAAGGTCTGTTAGAGCCGCCTTGGGCGCATTCTGATGCGCAGAGAGTCAACCTCATGAACCACCAGCGCCGCTGTTGGAGTCGGCACCTGTTGTTCCTGCTCTTCTGCGCCGTGGCGGCAACCACGGTGGCGTCCGAACCCGACGAGCCGGCCAACGGCTGGCGCGGCAACGGCACGGGACTCTGGCCGCAGGCACGAACGCCGCTCGAATGGGGCCGAGTTCCGCGCGGAGCGGTTGAAGGATTGAGCGTCAGCGCCGACCGCCCGTCGGGACAAGAAGTGCGAAACGCCGCAGTGGTTGAGAAGGGTCTGGTGCGCGACTGGCTCGTGATCGGACCATTTCCGGTCGGCGACTCGGCGGCCGACTTCGATCGTGACGAGTTGGGCGGTGAGCCGGCGGTCGAACCGACGGCCGGTGACACTGTGGGCGGCCGAACGTGGCAGCAAGCGACTGTGCCGCCCGATGATCCGATGGTTTTCGGCACGGCGGAGTTGCCGTGGCTGGACGTCGCCAAGGTGGTGGGCTTCAAGCCGAGCCAGCTTGCGAACGATATCTCTACTGCATTTCGCAACCCTGACCGGCAGTCGGGCAGCCGGGCGCACGACGCGGATTGCGATTTGGCGTGCGCAAGTCGTTTGGGTGTAACCGGTCGCCCTCGCTAACGCTTCGGGTTAATGTGATTTGGCTCGATTATGCCTGGAAAACACTAACCCGAAGCGTCAGCGAGGGCGGTTGTTGGGAGAAAAAGCGGGATGCCGGTTACACCCAAGTCGTTTAGCGCCGAGCCGAAGGCGACGGCACTATCTGAACAACTGCCTGCCGTCGCCTTCGGCTCGACGTAAGACGAAGCGCCTGGGCAAGGTGCGTCGCACACCCCGGCGGCGAACCGTCAGGCGGCCTTGATCGTAACAGGACATGCCGTATACTTTGCATCGCAAAGTTTCTGGCTGGGCTGGATCTTGACCTCTACTGTGAGGCGACGAGCACTATGGAGCTGCACGAGGCGCTTACGCAGATTTCGGAAATCCGGCTGCAGATGGCCCGCACCTCGGTGTTTCGGGGCTATCGTTCGATGCCGGTCGCGTTTTCCGGCATCCTTGCGGTGGCGGCGGCGGTGGTTCAGTCGTTGTGGATTCCCGATCCGATGGCCCGCACGTCGACCTACTTGGGCCTGTGGGTCGCGGTCGCGCTGGTCAGCGCCGCGGCCGCAGGAACTGAGATGGCGGTGTGCTGCCGCCACTCGGCCTCGCTGCTGCGCCGTGAGGTCACGTGGCTCGCGGTCGAGCAGTTCCTGCCGTGCGTGGTTGCGGGTACGCTGATCACGTTCGTGCTCTGGACCGTCGCCGATGAGAGTTTCTGGCTGCTTCCGGGTCTGTGGCAAGTGCTGTTCGGCTTGGGAATCTTCGCGTCGTATCGCCTGTTGCCGCGAGCGACGTTCATGGTCGCCGCGTTCTATTTGCTCGCCGGTGTGCTCTGCCTGGTGCTTGCTCGCGGCGCACACGCCCTGTCGCCGTGGGCGATGGGACTGCCGTTCGGCGTCGGTCAGTTGTTTGCGGCGGCCGTACTCTACTGGACGTTGGAGCGAAACGATGGCACACGTTAAGAACAAGCGCGAGAGTTCGTCGGGCCGATTCGCCTACGACGGACTGGAACGAGTGATCCACGAACGAGCGCGGCTGAGCATCATGACCTCGCTCGCGGGTCATCCAAATGGGCTGCTGTTTAGCGACATCAAGGAACTCTGCTCGTTGACCGACGGCAATCTATGTCGGCACCTGCAGATCTTGCAGGAGGCCCACCTCGTTGAGGTCTCGAAGGATCAACGCGGCAATCGTCCGCAGACACTCTGCCGACTGACGGACCGCGGCCGACGGCGATTTCTGGAATACGTCAGCGTACTCGAAAGCGTTGTGTCAGACGCCGTGGCCGCGACCGAGGAGCACCCGGCCGGTACGGCGGTGCGCAAAGGTCTCGCACCGGCGTAACCGCGACCAAACCGACGCCATTTTTTTCCGGGGGATGCTTTGCTATGCAAAGGCAATCGGACCGACCGGCCGCCAAGCGGCTGCACGTCGCGATCATTATGGACGGAAACGGTCGTTGGGCGACGGCGCGACGGATGCCGCGGATCGTAGGACATCGCGAGGGTGCCAAGGCCGTTCGCCGCGTCATCGAGGCCGCCCCGGGGCTGGGCATCGGCACGCTGACGCTCTACGCCTTTTCGTCGGACAACTGGCAGCGGCCGGCGCGCGAGGTCGCCGCCCTGATGCAACTGCTGGAACAGTACCTGCGTCGTGAGCAGCCACGCTGCCTGGCGAACGGCGTTCGTCTGAACTGTGTTGGCCGGCGCGACCGCATGCCTGCCGGCGTGCAGGCGGCGATGGTCGAGACCGAATCGGCTACGGCCCATTGCCAGACGCTGCTGCTGCGGCTCGCGCTCGACTATTCGGCGCGCGACCAGATTCTACTCGCCTCCCAGCGCCTGGCGCATGTGCCGTCGCCGACGCGCGACGATTTTGCCCGCGCGCTGGCCGAAGTCGGCCACGCGGTCGCGCCAACGCCCGACGTCGACTTGCTCATCCGCACCAGCGGCGAACAGCGGATCAGCGATTTCCTCCTGTGGGAAATCGCCTATGCCGAGCTGTATTTCACTCCGCGACTCTGGCCCGATTTCAGCGTGGCCGATCTCGCCGAAGCCGTCGCCGAGTTCCATCGCCGCGATCGCCGGTTCGGCGGCGTTCACCAGTCGGCTGCCGGCTAACCAAGAAGTGCTTTCCACGTCCGACCGGACATTGCGACCACGCGGTCTCGGCTCGCCGCTGTGCCTGTCCCTCGTCTTGGCCCGTCGGTACAATCCCGTCTCGGAGCTGCCCAACTCAACGGAGACTTCACCGTGCGCAGCGTGTCCATGAAATGGTTCCGGCTCACCCACGCCTACGGAGTGGACGTCAATCCCGGCGAGGACGACGTTCTCATTCTCTGCGCCGCCGTCGTGATCGACCTGTGCTGCCACGAAAACAAGGACTGACCTGCGATGTACGGCAAGATTCAACAAGCTCTGCGCCAGAGCATCGACGAGATTCGTACGGCCGGCCTTTACAAAGAGGAGCGAGTGATCGTTTCGCCGCAGTCGGCCGCGATTGCGGTCGTTTACCCGCCGGGCCAACCGCCGCGCGAGGTGATCAACTTCTGTGCGAACAACTACCTGGGGCTTTCGTCGCACCCTGATGTCGTCGCCGCGGCGCGGGCCGGGCTGGAGTCGCGCGGCTACGGCATGTCGAGCGTGCGGTTCATCTGCGGCACGCAGGATATCCACAAGCAGCTCGAAGCGAAGATCAGCAAGTTCCTGGGCGCCGACGACACCATCCTGTACAGCTCGTGCTTCGACGCCAACGGCGGACTATTCGAGACGCTAATGAGGGAAGAAGACGCCATCATCACCGACTCGCTGAATCACGCATCGATCATCGACGGCATCCGACTCTCGAAGGCGCGACGGCTGATCTACCAGCACAACGACATGGCCGACCTCGAGTCGAAGCTGCGCGAGGCGTCCGACGCCCGATTCCGACTGGTCGCGACCGACGGCGCGTTCAGCATGGACGGCGACATCGCTCAGCTTGACCAGATCTGCGACTTGGCCGATCGCCACGACGCGCTCGTCATGGTCGATGATTCGCACTGCACGGGCTTCATCGGCCGAACCGGGCGCGGCAGTCACGAGCATTGCGGCGTCATGGGGCGCGTGGACGCCATCACCACGACGTTGGGCAAGGCCCTGGGTGGCGCGTCGGGCGGCTGCACCGCCGGGCGGGCCGAGATCATTGAGCTGCTGCGTCAGCGATCGCGGCCGTATCTGTTCTCAAACACGCTGCCGCCCGTTATCGTCTCGGCCGCGCTCAAGGCGATCGACCTGGTCAGCACGTCGACCGCGCTGCGCGACAAACTCGAACGCAACACCCGCCAATTCCGCGATCGAATGACTGCCGCCGGGTTCGACATCCGGCCCGGCGTCCATCCGATCGTCCCGATCATGCTCTACAACGCGAAACTGGCGCAGGATTTCGCCCGCGACTTGTTCGCCGAGGGCATCTACGTCATCGGTTTCTTCTTCCCGGTCGTTCCCAAAGGCGAAGCTCGCATCCGCGTACAGCTCTCCGCCGCCCACGAGCCCGAGCACATCGACCGTGCGATCGCCGCGTTTACGAAGATCGGACGAAGGTACAACGTGCTGGGCAAGATCCGCGATGAGATCGTTGAGTGTTACGGCGCGTGATCCAGCCTTTCAGTTTGAAGGGATGCCTGTTAATGCCAACGATGACACCACAACCGATCTCGCTCGCGATCTGCAACGACGCAATCCGCGACCCGACTACGGGAAAGGTCCATATCATCGGCTGGGCGTCCGGACTCGGCGTGAAATCGTTCCCACATGTTACACCCAAGCTAAACGTCTCTATCGGGCTGACGGCTGCGCCAAGACGCCCATGAAACTCAGGTCATCCTGTTCGCACCTAGCGGCCATAGGATTTTCAGGAGCAACGTACACCGAATGAGATTCACCGCGTCGACACCATCGCTCTGGGCGCTGTTTCGGCTGGGCCCCATTTGCTTTCACACGCCGGGGATTTACCGCTTGCAGTTTCTTTGCGACAATCGGTTGCTGACCGAGCGAGAGATTCTGAATCGCTCAGGCACTAACGGGCGACCATCACTTTGAGCAGGCTGGGTTCTGGCGTTGCTGCGATGACTTCCTAGACCTGAACTGTGCGGTGAAACCCCTGTTCGCACGCGCAGAGCGTGCCGGTCCGTAGTGGAGACTCCCCATGCGACCTTGGCTGCTCGAAGAATTGAACTTTGCCCACGTTCGTTCGCAGGTTCGTCCGTGTGAGGTTGCTGTGCTGCCGATGGGTGCGACCGAGCCGCACAACTACCATCTGCCGTATGGAAACGATTTTCTGACCACGCGGCTCGTGGGTGAACGGATTTGCCGTGCGGCACACGAGCGCGAGGGCAGGGTCTTGCTTCTGCCGACGATCCCGTTCGGCGTCGATTCGAACCTGCTCAAGTTTCCGCTGACCATTCATGTCAGTCTCAAGGCGCTCGAAGCGGTGTTGTGGGACATGATTCGGTCGCTGGAGTGCCACGGCGTGCACAAGCTCGTGCTGCTCAACGGGCACGGCGGCAATGAGTTCAAGCCGCTGCTGCGCGAGTGGTTCGGCCGGACCAAAGTGTTCGTCACCGTCGTCGATTGGTGGAAGGTCGGGTCCGACAGGTACGCGGAGGTTTTCTCAAGACCGGACGATCATGCGGGCGAGATGGAGACTTCGATCGCGCTGGCGCTGTACCCGAACCTGGTCGAACTCGACAAGGCCAGCGACGGATCCAAGCGCGAGGCGCGGTTCGAGGCGCTGCGGCGCGGTTGGGCGGCGATCACGCGGCCGTGGCATCTGCTGACCGAATCGTCCGGCGTCGGCGACCCGCGCGCGGCGACACGCGAAAAGGGGGAGAAGTATCTCGCACTGGTCACCGAACGACTGGCTCAATTCCTGGTCGAGTTGTCAGCCGCCGAGTTGGACGACCTGTTTCCGTTCCAAAAGTAAACCACAGATTCCGCAGATTACACAAAGGTGGCGCCAAGCCGCCGAACATCTGTGTCATCGGTGAAATCTGTGGTTCGTCGTCCTCTCGGATTTCAGATCAACTCTTCGATCGGTTCGCGTTCGTCCAGCAGGTACATCGGACGGCCCGAGTTGGTGTTGATCGTCGTGGCCGGGTCGACGCCGAGCGCGTGATACAGCGTGGCCAGCACCTTCTGCACCGATACCGGCCGATCCTTGGCGACCTCGCCGCGCGAGTTGCTCGATCCAATCACCTGACCCATGCGCAGGCCGCCGCCGGCTACCAGGGCCGACATGACGGGCGGCCAGTGGTCGCGACCGGCGCCGGCGTTGACGCGCGGCGTGCGACCGAACTCGCCCCACATCACCACCGCACAATCCTTGTCCAGCCCGCGGCTGTGTAGGTCGTCGACCAGCGCCGAGACGGCCTGATCGACCACCGGCAGTTGCTGGCGCAAGTGACCGAAGTTGTTGCCGTGTGTGTCCCAGCCGCCGATCGCCAGGGTGACGCACCGGGCGCCCGACTCGATCAGGCGGCGGGCCATCAGGAAGTTCGCGCCGCCCGATCCGTAGCGATCGCGCAGCCGCGGGTCTTCGCGCGTCAGGTCGAGTGCGTTGCGGGTCTTCGGCGACGTGATCATCTCGAACGCCTTTGCCGCGAACGCATCCATGCCGTTCATCGCGCCGGTGGCGTCCACCTCGCTGCGCACCTTGTCGAACGCCGAGCGCAGCGTCTTGCGATCGTCGAGCCGCGCGAGTGACACCTGCGCGTTGAGCGTGAGGTTTTCCATGCCAGGCCCGTCGGGAGTGAACGGCCGGTGCTGTGTGCCTGCGTAGCCGGCGTCGAGGCCTGGCGTGTTGCCCATCAGGCTGACGTACGCCGGCACGCGCGGATCGACCGGGCCGCGCAGCTTCGACAGGATCGCGCCCAGCCCGGGCCTGCCGCCCTGGATGCGGCCGATGTTCTCGCCGTAGCCGCTGATCGTCTGGGCCGGGGCGTGCTCTTCGACCGCGCCGACCACGGAACGGATCACCGCCAGCTTGTCGGCGATCGCCGCCTGGCGCGGGAAGTGCTCGCAGAAGTCCATGCCGGGCACGTTGCTCTTGATCGTCTTGAACTCGCCGCGGTATTCGGCCGGCGCCTCGGGCTTGAGGTCGTAGGTATCCATATGGCTCGGGCCGCCCGGTAGATATATCTGAATGATCGACTTGTGCCGCGCGAGCGAATCGGCGGCCGCCGACGCCCGCAGCATGTCCACCAGGGTCAGGCTGCCCAGGGTCAGCCCGCCGATCTTCAGAAAGTTCCGCCGCGAAACGCCATCGCAGAAACGCTGCCGTTCGCCGTAGATCGTGAGCATCGCCGTGTCCTTTCTATCAAGCGGTCAAATCCGAGACCGAAGAACACTTCGCCTGGGCAGGGCAAACCATTCGGGCATAATGGTCCCGGTTCGCCTAGCATCAGTCAAGCGGAAAATATCAGCAGACGCTGATATGTTGCCCGCCCAACGGTTCGGCTCGGCCTTGCGTAGCAGTCGGGTAGACGGTTTCGTGAGGCCCCTGGCTCATTGCTTCGCAACGGACTTGAGGCACGTGATGCGTCCGAAGCTCCGATCCAACCCGCTTCCCGTGTTCGAGAGAATCTGGAGGAGACCATGAACAGCACTTTCTTTGTCAAAGTGGCCGCCGCGTTGGCGGTCGCCGGCTCGCTCGCCTTCGTCACTGCCAACGATGATGACGACAAGGACAAGAAACAGACCAAGATCGAACGCAAGGTCGTCGTTCGCGCCGAGTCGGCCGACTCGAACAAGAAGCCGGCGAAGAAGTCGAGCTTCTTGGGCGTCGGCGTGGACCCCGCGCCGTCGGTGCTGGCGGCCCAGTTGCCCGACGCGATTGCCAGGGGCCAGGGACTGGTGGTGACGCAGGTCGTCGATGATTCGCCCGCCGCAACGGCCGGCGTTCGCGAAGACGACGTGCTCCTCAGCTACGACGACCAGAAACTTTTCTCGGTCGAGCAGCTTCACAAACTCGTGCGCAGCGACAGGCCGGGTCGCGAGGTCGTTCTGGCAGTGCTGCGCGGCGGCAAGGTTGAAAAGATCAAGGCGAAGCTCGGCGAGCACGACGAGCCGGCGACGCCGGACGTCTTGCGTCTGTGGGATTCGCGAACCGGCGGCGAACTGAAAACGGCGGAGAAGTTTCTCGAGGAGGCGCTGAAGAAGGATGGCAAGAATCCGATACGCCTCGAGGTTCGCAAGCGACTCGAAGACAAGGCCGCGGCCGGCGCTGCCGCCGGGGCCGCCGGTGCGAAGGTACAGAGCCGAGTGGGAGCCATGACGATTCGCAGCCTCGACGGCGACCGATTCCACGCCGAGATCGAGTACAAGAGCGAAGACGGCAAGAGCAAGAAATGGTCGTTCGAGGGCACTCGGGACGAAATCCGCAAGGAGCTTGAGTCGGACGAAGAACTGCCCAAGGATCTGCGCGAGCAAATGCTCCGCAGCCTCGACTTCTCTGGCGGCAAGGGCGGACGCAGCGGGGCGAAGCGACTCGTGCTGCCGGGCGGGTCCGGCATCCTGTCTATCGACGGCGACTGGGGCGACGCCCACGTGATCCAACTCGATCTGACCCGCTCGCTCAACGAGGTGCTCGAAGGGTTGCCTGACGAGGTGAGCGCGATGGTGCGCGAACAGCTCGAATCGACGCTTCGCGGATCCAAGAAACCGCAGAACCGCGAGGAACTCAAGTCGCCTTCGATCGAGGAGGGCGACAAGTAACGGCGCCTCAGATAATGCTCAGCACGATGCCGCCGGTCGCGCCGGCCCAGCCGTCGATCGAGATGTAGTAGGTCTGGCCGGCGATCGCCTGGAAGCTGACGAGACTCGTGAGGATTCCCGCCGCGTTATCCTCGTCGTCGTTGCTCGCGACAACGCTGAGCGAGCTGACAGTCGAGCCGGTGTAAACGCCCAAGGTCGAATCGAAGTTGCTGCCGGCCGTCGTGACCGTAACGGTCCGCGTGGCGCCCGCAGTCCACGACCACCAGACTGACTTCCCACCCGAGACTCCGGCGTTGTTTGGTTCGCCCGGCTCGCTCGTCGCGTCAAGGTTCGTGCCGGACGACGTGGCCGTGGAACCCGTAAGGGCGATGCGATTGACGAAGTGATCGTTGAGCGGTTGCACGACGCCGTCGTTGTCTTTCACGGTGACGGCGGCTTTGGATTTCTTCGCGTCCACCGAGTAGCCCGATCCGGCCGCGACGGTAATCACAACGACCTCGGCCGGCTCGGCGATGCTGTCGTCGATGGCGGTCACCGTGATCGACGCCGAGGACGATCCGGCCGCGATCGTGACCGTACCTGCAATCGGGACGTAGTCCGATCCCGCCGTCGCGGCGCCGCCTACCGCAAGTTGCACGCTGAGTGGCGCACTAGTCGAGCCGGTGCGTTTCACGGTGAACTTCCCGGTGTTCTTGGTCGCGCCGGCGACGGTCTCAGCCGCGTTCCTGTCGCTTGCGGTAACGCTCACCACCGCGCTGGCGGCCACGTCGTTGTCGGCAATCGAAACAGTAGCCGAACTCTTCGTCGAGTCCACCGCGTACGCTGAGTTCGCCGCGAGCGAGACGATCACGGTTTCGGACGATTCGACGATCGTGTCGTCGATCGGCGTGATCGTCAGCGTCGCTGAGCCTTGTCCGGCGGCAATCGTGAACGTCGTCGCGACCGTAAAGTAGTCAGCGCCGTTGCTCGCCGCGCCCGAGATCGCGAGTTGCACGGCGAGCGACGCGCTGGTTGATCCGGTGCGGCTAACCGTAAACGTGCCCGTGTTCGCCGACGAGCCCGCGAGCGTCTCGGCCGCGGCGGCGTCTGTGGCCACGATGCTCACGACCGGCAACGCCGACGGCGCGTCGATCACCATGTCGTAGTCGGGGTTCGTCGCCCCTTGGTAGCCGATCACCCGAATGAAGTACGTCTGGCCGGCCACGACCGTCGCCGACAACTGCTCGGCGTTTGTCGCCGAGTCGGAGATGTCGATCTGGTTCTGAGCCGCGTCGTACAGGAACACGTCTACGTCGCCGGCAGCGTGCGCAAACGTGAAGGTCACCGTGAGCGTGCCCGGTGCGACGGCCGTCACTCGGTAATAGTCGTCGTTGCCGGACGAGTGGATCGACAGGTCGTTCTCGGTCCGGTCGACGAGCGATCCCAGATCGGCCGCGCCGGCGAAGCTATCGTTCGGCTCGAACCGGTCGCCCGTGCCGATCGCGCCGAGTTGCACCGGCACGCGCGCGACATTGTTCGCCTCGTTCGTCTCGACCAGCCGGTTGACGGGGTCGAGCACCACCTCGAGCCAGTAACTGCCGTCGGCTACGCCCGTGATGTCGATCCACTGGTCGACTAGCGTGGCCGGGTACACATCGGCCCAACCGACGGAGATTCCTTGGAACGTGTTGCACGACGTGTACTGTGCCGTCGCGGGTGTACCGGGCAGCCCGAGGCTGAGCTTTTCAATGTCGCGCAGACAGAAGCTCACCTTGCCGCCCATAGCGACCACGTCGCCGATCGCGCCGCCGGTGAGCGACTCGCGCAGGTTGTAGACGGCGAAGTCGCTGTAGTGCAGGTGAGCGTGACCGGCGTGATACGTGAACGTGCCGGCGTACTGGTCGACGAAACCGCCGGACGAGTCGTACACGCGTTGGTTGACGTTGTGCGTGCCGTCGGGGTTGACCGACGCGCCACGCAGTTCGATCGGTCCTGTGCCGAGGTTGCCGATCGTCGTGGCGAACCGCAGCAGGGTCCGACCGGGTATCGTCGTCGTGTCGATCGTCGAACCGTAGAGCCAGCCCTTCGCAACGTTGGTGAGCGGCGTCAGATCGGGAGGTTTGATGTCCGACTCGATGATCGTTCCGTAGCCATCGGCGTCGGCGATCGGCGCGCCGGTCGCGCCCGAGAGACTTACTCGGAACCGCTCGATCGCCTCATCGACGCCGTCAGAAGCGACGGCGATCGCGATCGTCTTGGTCGTCTCGCCCGAGGTGAACGTGAGCGTACCGCTCGATGCGATGAAATCGAGGCCGCTCGTGGCTGTATTGCCGGCGGTCGCGAACTGCACCGTGACCGTGCCGGTGCTGGCCGTGGGCAGACTCACCGTGAACACGGCGTTCGTTGAGCCGGAGCTCGGCTCGACCACGGTGACGTCGGAAATGGCCAGGCCGCTCGGCGCTGACGGGATCGATTGCGTGCCTATCAACTGAAGGTCGAAACTGATGTCACTGCTGGTCACGTCAGCCTGATGGATCTCGACAGCCAGTACATTGACGCCGTCGACGAGCAGCGCCGCGCTCGGATTGAAGTTAACAAAGGTCGATTCGGCGGCGCCGCTTAGCGCCGTGGTCGCCAGCGTGTTGTACGCGACCGGGCCGGCGGGCATGTTGCTCCGCGCGGCCTCCTGGCCGTTGAGATAGACCACCGCGCCGTCATCGCGTTTCAGGCCAATCGCGAGGCCGATGAACTCGGCGGCGCTTGCGACGCCAAACGAATGACGAAAATAGGTCGTGACTCGCTTGTTGCCTGGGTCGAGTCCGTACGAAACGATCGTCGACTCGTCGCCGTCGCCGTAACCAAGCTGAGCGTTCCCGATCGCCCACGTGGCGTCGTCGAACGCGCCGCCTCGCCAGGCCGTTCCCGCGTCGACGCCGGTGTCGAGGTACTTCCAAGCGGCGCCCGTCGGTACCAGCGCAACCTGAGTCACGGCCAGCAGCGAGCGGGCCTCCAGGCACTCGATCGGACGAATTATGGCTGCGGACGGACGCCTGCGTCGCGGCGCAGCGGCGAATCCTGTAAACAGCCCCAGCCAACGGATAAGTCCGGATAGCACGCGAGCCTCCTCCGACAGGTGCCAACGTAGTCAGCGCGGACCGGCGCAGCGCCGGTGCGGCCAGATGCAAATCGCGAACCGGCAGCCAGCCCGCTGACACTCAAGTCCGATTGATGAGTAGATGCTGCGGTTTCTGCGGCTCGAATGAGCGAGGACCCGTTGCCTATCCCACACTGGTCTTAAGGCGCTATCCAGCCGCGACGATGATCGGCGGCAACACCAGCACAGAAAAGACACCAGTTCGCGGCCGGGACCCGCGTCGCCCTTGCTCGCAGGTGCATCTCGGCATCGGCCAAAAAGAGAACCCGGCTTTCCCATCTTCACGACCGGCCCGCAGGCCCAACCGATTTGCGGTACTCACTTTGAAGTGGCGTAATGGAACATCCGATACCCTTCGTACAGCTCGCATATCAGGTACGGCGGCGCGGGTCATGCGCGAGGCTGCCGGGCCGCGGCCGGGACGGCCGATTCGAGCGGGTCGCGCATCCAGACACATGTGAGGAGGGGGGCGATGAGTCACATCCTGACTGGCGTACGTTCGGTTTCGGTGAGCGTGGCGTTGTGCGCCGCCCTGGCGGCTCACGCCGTGGCTGGCCCGCCGGATCGTTCGCAGTCCACGACCGGCACGACCACAAAGGGCGCCGCCGCTCAGTCGCCCATGACCAACCGCGTCGCCAGTTCCGCGCCCTATCCCGTCCGGTTCAAGATCACAAGTTTTCTCGCCCGCCAACACGCCCGCGAAGGCAACCGGCAACGGGCGTTGACCGAATACCACTCGATGCTGGCGGTAGATGATCCGGCATGGCCCGAGAACGAGGCGGGCGATGCGTTTCGGATCGCACGCGATATGGAAGTCGCCCGCATGATGGCCGAGTCCGGTTTCTATGATCATTCGGTCCGCGTGCTCGAAACCGCACTACTGCTGGCTCGCGTCAACAGGGACCCGCAAGAAATGGCTATCGAGCGTCAGCTACAATCGACCGTCGAGATCGCTCAAGCGAAAGGGATCGCTGTACCCTTGGCGCTGCTCAACGACGAGCGCCTCAATGAAGCGGTCGCTCAGTTGACCCACAACACAAACCAGCCGACCGTCGAGGGCGCATCGCCCGAAATCGAACCCGTCGCGGGCACAACGATGGAATCGCCGACGACAACCGCAACGGCCGAGACGACTGGTCCACTGTCGCAACCTGCCGCCGTTACGCCGACTGTTCGAGCCGACGGGTCCACGGTCTCGCCCGACGTTTCGCCAAGTTACTGCACTGCGTGTGGGCGTCATCACCATCACCACCACACAGCGAACCGTTCGCGCGACGACGTACGGGTTCGGCCCGTCGCGACGGACAAGGACTCGGGCTTGCGCTCGCTGCTGTCGCGGCGGAAGCCGACGAGTACGACGACGACAACCAACAGCGAACCGACTGCCGATGCCGCCGAGTCGCAGACGGCTCCGAAGTCGCAGGCGCGCGGCACGGTCTTGTCTCGCCTCTTGGGTAAGCGTACAGGAACGGCCAAGGCCCTGACGCCCAAGGCCGTGGCGTCCGAACCATCGGGTACACACGTTGAGGCCGACCCGATGCCCGCCGCCGATGAGGCCGTTGCGACCGCCGAAGCCGTGGCGGCCCCATCGGTGGAGCCGGCAAATTCGCCCGCAGTGAAGAAACCGTCTGTGCTGCGCCGGCTCTTGGGCAAGAAGAAGGACTCGGGCCGCAGCGTCGCGACCGGATCGCTGTCCGACCAGCCGGCGGAGAGCGAAGTAATGGCCGCCAGCCATGAGTCCGCCACGGACACAGACGGCAGCGGCGGCGTTGTGCCAGCAATCGAGGAGCGACCGATTCCCGAATCGACGCCGGCCGAGATCGAAGAAAAGACAAAGCCCAGCCAGTCGCCCGAAGCAACGGTCGACCCGGCCCCGAACACTGCGGCGCCGGCGGAAGCGTCGGACGCTCGGCTGCCCGATACCGCGATCAGGACGGCGGAAGTCGCCGCTCGCATCCAGGTGGGTGTGGCCGGCCAGGTGGCTCGCCCCGGCATCTTCACGTTCGACGGCGAGGCATGCACGCTCGAAGCGGTCTTGATGCGGTCAGGTCAGCAGTCTGCATCGACCGACAAGCACGTGCGCGTCGTCCGAATTGCCTCGCAAGGTCCTGACCCGGCCGCAGGCAACACGCTGGTCCAGAACCGCGAGATCGTACTGGTCGACGGCGCCGGTGCCCGGCCGCTGTATGTCGCGGTCATGCCCTACTTCATCTTGCAGGTTCCCGTGACGAACGGCCGGACCACCACGGCCGCTCAGATTCTGGAGAAGCTCGCGGCCCACTGGCCCACCATTCGGTCGCAACACATGGGGATCATGCGGTACGACAATCAGACGAGCGGACTCGCTGTCACCGCGCTCGAAGACTTGAGCGGCCACTTGGGCGAGGCCCTGCACAACGGCGACGTGCTGTACATCGACGGCACCGGTCTCGACGTCGAACAGGTCCTGCCCGCCGCCAAATCCATCGCCAATACGGCGGGCGCAAACCTGCAGCAGCCCAAGTAGTCAGGTCAATCCTGGCCGTCCGGCGGCTAGACGTCCTGCGCACGAGGCGGCCGGCTCGTCTTTCGGCGAGCCGGCGGCCAGTCGGGATCGAGTTTCGTGGTCGGTCTCCAGGCCATCCACTCCCGTTCGGCGAAGATTCCGCCCATTCGACGCGCGACGCGCGGTGTCATATCCCGCACAGGCGGCAGGGTTTGCGGGACCGGAAAAGTCTGCCAAGTTTCCTTAACTTTGCACCCGACCGGAGCCGATGTTTGTTGGCATAAAGGGGGCTGACTCTAACGGAACACGAAGGAGAGATTGGGCGATGGCCACCTGTCACTTGCGTTTGTTTCCGAACACCGAGCCAGACACGTCAGTCCCAGAACAGGCCGCGACCGTTTCGGTCCGGCTGGGCGAACTCGTTCCTATCCTGCGTCAAGCGATCCGGGCCAACAACACTTGGCTCCGCGATTTTGAGGACGACGAAGTGCGCGTCACGCCGGATTTCTATGACGTCATACGCGCCTTCGCCAGTCTACGCCCCTCGGCGTAGCCGGCAACGACGCTACTCGACCACTTCCAGCCGGACCCGATCACCGTCGGCAACACGGCGAAATCGCCGCGTCGCCGTGCGGACCGCGAGGTCGGTGGCGTCGACCGGATAGCGCGACTCAGCCTCGATGCGAAATGTGTCGGTCGTTCCCTCGACTTTGGCCACGTCGATGCGCACTTGGCCGAAACTGATCGGCTCGACTGTTTCGCCGTCGTAGTTCGACGGGTCGGCGAGCAGCCGGGCCGCGCCCCGCTCGACTCCCGCGCGGGCCAACCAGTCGGCTTGCAACTCGTAGTGGCGATGTTCGAGCATCCGCCGCTGAGCCAGAATCTGCCCTGCGACCGTGGCCATGATCATCGCCAGCACGGCCAACGCGAGGATCGCACCAATCACCGCAAGGCCGCGACGTGCGCGAGGTGAATGACTGATCGCTGATCGCTGATGGCCGACGGTTTTCATCGTCTATCGCCTCCGACTGCGGCCGCGAACTCGACGACATGGTCGCGGCGTGACCTGCCGACGCCGCGCGACTCGATGACGCGCAGCACAACGACGCGACCGGCGGCGCCGGCTTGCGAGAAGGTCACGGTCGCGTCTTCGTCCCCGACTGGTAGACTCTGAGTCGACTCGTCGACGCCGTTCGCCTCAAGACGCTTCAATCGTCCATCGAGCCACCGGTAAATCACGTGATGCTCGTCGCCCAGTTTCAAGATGATCGCATCTGTTCCGGCGCGGACGTCTTTCCAACGATCGACCGTCGCGACGGCGCCTCGCACATCGCTGCGGAACAGGTCGGCTACGCGGGCATGGAGCACACTCCGCTCGGACGCCGCCGAGCCAGCCCGCTCGATCCGAAACGCGCCCCACAACATCGATGCGATGAGCAGCATGATCACGCCAAGCATCGCCATCACCGCCACCATTTCAAGTATCGTGAAGGCGCGGGGGCGTTGAGGGTTTTCGTCTGACCCAGTGCCAACGGCGACGGTGGCGAACAGGCTGCAACGCCGTCGCCGTTGGCTCCGCGTTAAACGACTCACTCGTAGCCACGCAAGGCGTGTCATGGCGATTCTCCGATCGGGCCGCTGACGCGGCGCGAGAACAGACCCACGAGCCGAACGGGAGCGGCCCGCACACCCTCGGGCATCCGCCAACGCACCTCGACGGTGACCCGCTTGGTTTGCCGAACGGCCGGCTCAGTTTCGACCTTCACGATCAAGGTTCCCTCGGCAAGATGCGAGCGCGCCGCTTCGGGGATTTGTTGCGCTTCGGCCCAGTCTGAATTCAGCTCAGTCCACGGCTGTGCGTCTGCCGTCTCGAGTATGTTCGCCGCGAGTTCGAGCGCGGCCGCCTGCGCGTCCGAGCGGATGCGCTCGCGCACGCTCCAGTACCCGAGTTGCACGACCAACACCAGCGCAACGCCCAAGATCGCCAGGGCGACTCCGGTTTCGAGCATGGTCAGCCCCGACCTGCGAGCGACGCTGCTACCGCTTTGCCGATTCATCCCGACAGCTCCGTAATCAGCTTGATGAGCGGCAGGAATAGCGCAATCACGAAGAAGCCGACGACCAAACCCAGGCAGATGACCGTGAGCGGAAAGAGCACTTGCATCACGCGCTGGATCGCGCGCACCGTTCGCTGGTAGATCGTGTCGGCCAACTCGGCAAGCGCCCATGGCAGATTGCCCGCCCGCTGCGCCGCATGAACCAGCGGCACCATTGCGTTCGTCAGTAGGCCGGCGTCGAGCAGGCCCTCCGCCAGCGGCTCGCCCCGCGACACGCGCTGCCGCGCAGCTTCGAGCCGCATGCGCGTCGGTCGTCCGATCGGCAGGCTCGACAGGAGCGCGAGCGCGTCGGGGACCGTATGCCCAGTGCGCAGCAACATCGCCAACATGCGAAGCACGCGGCTCCGCGCACTCCGCCGATACAGCGCCCCAAAAACGGGGAAGAACCAGCTCACGGTCGGACTGTACACACACAGCATCCCGGCCCCAATCGCACCCAGGCCAGCCAGCACGAACAAGTACCAAGACTCCAGCACCCAATCCGAGATGTACAAGAAGGTCAAACTCATCGCGGGCAGATCGACGCCGAAGTCCATGAATATCTTTTTGAACTTGGGCACGATGAAGTAGAGGATGAAGCCACTGATCGACGCCATCGTGAGCAGTACGAAAACGGGATAGATCAGTTGTGGAAAGAACTCGATCCACAAGCCGGCCGCCTGGTGACCTGCCGCACTGCGCAGACAAGGCCCTAGTCGCCCGGTCGATTCGCCGATCGCCGCCGCCAGCATAGTCTCGCGCGAGGCCAGCCCGGGCGTCCACTGCAGCGCCTGGAACAGCGGCGTCCCTTGTTCCAGGAGGTGTGCGAGTTCTTCCACCTTGGAATCGAAGTGGTTTTTTCGGTGCCAGATCCAGTAGTACCCGGGCAGCACGAAGAATAGCAGCGACGCGACCCAAAGCTCGCGCACGCTGCCGCGTGGCCGGTCCTTCAGGTACGCCCGCAGCGCCGGGGCCAGCGGAACTCCCTCTTCCGCCGCACCCGCCAACAGGTGCAGCAACTCGACGCGGCGGCAGTAGCGATACTGCATGCGCGCGTAGAACAGCCACGTGAAGTACACACCCAACACCAACACCGGGAGCAATCCGCCAAGGTGAAACACGCCGAACAGCGCAAGGACCAGGATCAGCACGATCACGACCGTGCCGGCGATAGCCAACGTATTCAGCAGGCGTTCCATGGTGATTACCCGCTCAGCTCGGCGATCAGCTTGACGAGGGGCAAGAACATAGCCAACGCGAAGAACGCGACCAGCACGGCGGCGGTCATCATGACGAGAAACGGCGGCAGCACGGTGCGCAGCACCTGGGCTCGCGTCTCGACCTGACGACGATACACCTGCGACGCCTGGCGCAAGGCCGCGGCGAGGTTGCCGCGCCGCTCGCCCAGCCCGGTCATCCACGCGATCAGTTCGGGCACGAGTCGGCGGTTGCGCAGCGCCTCGCCGAGCGACGTGCCGCCGCGCAGATCGTCTTCGACCTGCTGCGCGGCCTCGGTCATGAGCGGATCGCTCGACGCCTGGCCCGCCATCCGAAACGCCTCGGCGAGCGGCAACGAATGGTCGACCAGCGTGGCCAACAAGTCAGTAAACGCCGCCAGCCGCGCCGATCGCACCAGTGTGCCGATAATCGGCATCGAGTAGATGAACCTGGCCCACGCTCGGCGGCCGCCGGGCGTGCTGCGCAAACTGAACTTCGCCGCCACCAGCGTGAACAACACGGCGAGCGGCGGGAACACATAGAACTCGGTGGGGTGGTCGCCGATCGCGATGGCGAAGCGCGTGATCGCCGGCAATTCGATGCCGAAATCCAGAAAGATCTTCTTGAACTGCGGAATGATGAAATGGCACACAAACCCAAACAGAATGAACGCGAAGACGAGTATTACTGTGGGATAGAAGACGGCGCCCACGACCGTGGCACGTAAGTCGGCGATCGCTCGCGCGTAGACCGTGAGCGTCGAGAGCACCTCGCCGAGCCGGCCGGTTCGAATGCCGCTGGCGACGAGCCCCGCGTAGAACTCGGGCACGCGGCCGCGCTGGCGCTCGAGCGACTCAGGCAGCGTGCGCCCGGCATGAAGGTCGGCGGCTATTTCGGCCGTGGCTCGTTGCAGCCGACCGCTGCTCATCTCGCGGGCGATCGCCGCCAGGCCCTGGTCGAGCGGCAGGCCGGCTCGCGCCATCCCGGCGATCTCCTCGTTCAGAGTGATCAGGTCTTCGGGTGTGAGCGAACCCATCGGGCCGGCCGCCGGCACTGAACGGTTTGCGTCGCCCGGTTGGTCGCGTTGCGGGTCGTGCATCGGCTTATCTCTACCGTCAATGGTCAATGCTCAACTGCTCATCGCCTCAGTCCTCCCAAGGAACTGGCCGTGGGGCGGGCTTCCGGCCGCCGGCCAGTTCCTTGTCCGACCGACATGGGCAGGCTGGAAGCCTGCCCCACGGCTAACGCGGAGCTGGACCCAAGACGCGCTCCAGCTCTTCGCGAGTTGTCTGGCCTGTCTCCACAGCTCGTTCGGCGGCGTCCCACACTGTCGAGCGCGTGCTCGATCGAGTGGCCGCTTCCAACTCGGCCGTGTCCGCCTTTTTCAAGATCGCATGCCGCAACGGTTCCGTGAGGGTCAGCAGTTCGGCCAGCAACAGCCGGCCGTGGTAGCCTGTGCCCGAGCAGACCCGGCAACCGGGCGGGCCCGTCGCCGCACACGCGGCGCAACAACGCCGAACCAGCCGCTGGTTCAGGATTCCATTCAGTCCGCTGGTAAGCAGGTACGGCTCAATGCCCATGTCCATAAGTCGCCCGACAACGCCGCACGCCGAGCCGGCGTGCAGGGTGCTGATCACGAGGTGGCCGGTCAGCGCGGCCTCGATGGCGATCGACGCAGTGTCGGCGTCGCGCACCTCGCCGATCATGATCACCTCGGGATCCTGCCGCAGCAAACTGCGCAGCCCGCGGGCGAAGTCGAACTCATGCCCCGGTCGCGCCTGAGACTGGGTGACGCCCTCGATCGCCTGCTCGACCGGGTCTTCTATCGTCACAATGTGCCTGCCGCCGGCCGACACGCGAACCAGATGCCGCAGGCACGCGTAGATCGTCGTCGTCTTGCCGCTGCCGCTTGGCCCAGTGAGCAAGATGGCCCCGGTGCGCTCGCGCAACAGGCCGGTCAGTTCGGCAATGAGTTCGACGGGCAATCCGAGCTGGTCGAGGTCGAGCGTACGGCCGGCCGGATCAAAAATGCGCACGACCACCTTTTCGCCGTGAATGGTGGGGAACGTGCTGACGCGCATCTCGACGCCGCCATGTTGAACGAGCGAATCGGCGACGCGGCCTTCCTGGGGAATGTCGAGTCGATAGGTGAGCAGCTCAGCCTTCACTTTCAGGCGCGCGGCGACGTTGGGCGCCAGTTCGCGGCGGAATCGCGCGACATCCTGCAGCACTCCGTCGACACGGTAGCGCACCTCGACCGATCTGTGCGTAGGTTCGACGTGAACGTCGCTGGCGCCGCGGGCAACGGCGTCGGCGAGCACCAGATCGACCAACATGCTCGCGCATTCGGGCCGCGCGGGATCGAGCGCATCGATCGCAACTTGCAGCGGATTGGCAGCGCGCACAGGCATCGGTGAGGTCTTTCCACTCGGGCGCGGCCCCGGGCGCTCGCCCGCAGGCCAGATGGGTCAGCGTTTCTCGTTCCGAAGCGGCGGGCCTATGTTACCGTGCGGCCAGCCGTGTGCCAAGGCGCGTCAACTCGCCAACGCCTGCACGGCCGCGGCGGCGGTCGGGTATTGAGGCCACAACGTGTCGAGCTTCGATATCTTGATCACCTCGGCCGGGTGCGCCTGCACGCCACTCAGCACGAACCTGCCGCTCTTTCGCTTGATACGGTTGTGCGCACGGAACAGGGCCTCAATGAAACGAGAGCCAATGTACCGCGTGCCCGAAAGATCGACGACGAGGTTTTTCGTCTCCGGCGAGTCGGCGTTGGTCAACAGAAACTGCTCGGCATCAAGCAGTATGTCCTCTTCGAGGCTGTTGTAGACGGCCCCGAGATACACGACCAGTGTGGGACCGTGCCTCTCTACGCGCAGAGTGTCCGTCATAAGCGGTGCCACTAGGCAGTTGACCGAACTCACCCGCCGCGAACCTCGGCCATAGGCTACCGGCCAGTTCGGGCGCGGTGCAAGCAAAAACTCCGGATGCTAGAAGTCGCTGGTTTTTTGGTCGAGCCGAAATTTCTTGTGGCAATCGTTGCACGTGGCGTTGATAGCGGTGTTGGCCTCTTTTGCCTTATCGAAGTCGCTAGACTTCGCCGCTTTGGCAGCGGACCGCGCGGCGGCTGCCATCGACGCGGACAGCTTCGCGAAGTCCTTGTCATCGTCCCGATATGCCGGCGAGATGTCGCTGAGCACGGCGAGCACCGCCGCCTGGTGACGAATCGCCTCGGCGTTCTTCTTGAACGACGCCTCGTCAGAAACCTTGCCACGGATGAACTTGTACGCGGGGTCTACTCGCTTCATGACGTGCGACAGGTCAGCCAGCGCGGTCCACTCAGTTGGGTCGCTGCTCCCGCCCGAACCGCCCTTGCCGCCGGACTTGACCAGATCGGTGATCTTCTTGTGAGCCGCTTGGGCGAGCCGGTAATTCTTGGCCCCCTTGGCCTCGGCGGCCTTGGCTACCTCCAGAGCCTGCTCGCGCACCTCGGCGGCGGCGCCTTTCCAATCGCCCGCCTGCGGATGTTCCACCAGCAACGACGCGAGCACAGCGGCCAGGTGGCCCTCGGCATTGATGTTCTTCAGGAACTTGTCAAAATCGCCGGCCTTCTTCAGATTCTGCGCCATGCGCGTCGCGCTGTCGGATATTTCGGCTGTCAGGTCCTCGACCGTCAGGTGTTCGGCCCAGTCGGCGGGCAGCTTCAGGTCTGCCAGGGTCGGCACGCCGCCCGCAACCGCGCGCGGCGACACGGCAAGCGCAACCATCACCGCAGCCACGGCAACAAGGCCCAACGTTGGCAGGACTATCTTTTTCATTGGAAACTCCTTCGGTGTTTCAACGGGGTAAGACGCGCTCGCCGCGCCGATCCCCAGTTCGCGGCCACCAACCCATCTGCGAGCGTGTGTTATCTGGTTGGGATGATAGTGACCAACTCGCGGAGAATCAAAAGAAAACTTGGCGATGGCGCGGCGAAGGTCAACCGCGCCGCGTTGCGATCGACTGGCGGACAGTCTCGCCGATCTCGGCGGGGCTTTCGGCCACGGCGATGCCAGCCAAATGCAGGGCAGCGATCTTTTCAGTCGCAGTGCCATGGCCGCCGGAGATGATCGCGCCGGCGTGGCCCATGCGTTTGCCCGGCGGGGCCGTGCGACCAGCAATGAACGCCGCAACCGGCTTGGTCACGTGCTGCTTGACAAACGCCGCCGCCTGCTCCTCGGCACTGCCGCCGATTTCGCCCATCATCAAGATCGCCTCGGTCTGTGGGTCGTCCTGAAACAGACGCAGCACATCGACGAAACTCGTGCCATTCACTGGGTCGCCGCCAAGGCCGACGCACGTGGACTGGCCCAGGCCGAGGTTCGACAATTGCCATGCCGCCTCATAGGTAAGCGTGCCCGACCGGCTGACGACGCCGACCACGCCGCGCTTGTGGATCGAGCCGGGCATGATGCCGATCTTGCACTCGCCCGGAGTGATCACGCCGGGGCAGTTGGGTCCGACCAGGCGCGAGTTCGGCTTTGACTTGAGGTACTGCACGGCGCGGACCATGTCCAACGTCGGAATACCCTCAGTGATGGCGACGATCAGTCGGATTCCGGCGTCGGCCGCCTCCATGATCGCGTCGGCCGCTCCCGGCGGCGGCACAAAGATCATGGTTGCGTCGGCGCCCACCTCTCTCACCGCCTGATGCACGGTGTTGAAGATGGGCACGCGCCCGTCGAGCGCCTTCTGGCCGCCTCCGCCCGGCTTCACGCCGCCGACCAGTTGCGTGCCGTACGCCAGACACTGGTCCGAGTGAAACGCGCCGGCCTTGCCGGTGATGCCCTGGCAAATCAGTCGAGTTTGTTTATTGACGAGGATGCTCATGTTGTTGACGCAAATCTCTTTCGAGGCTACGATTCTGTCATGAAGTACGCAAAGGTCCAATTCGACTCAGACGACGTTTGTGCCGAAGCGATTCACGAAATCTCTCGCAACGCGGAAGTCACCATGCTGCGCGGCGACTTCTTCATCATCCCTGAGCCGGCCGTCGCTTGGATGGACTCGCAGAACATCTCCTACCGACTGATCGAATGGATGAACCAAGACGATGTCGTTCAGACGCTACGAGATACTCTTGCCCATCAAGTACAATGACGGCTCACCGGTCGAGCGTCGCAAGTTCCTTCAGACCTACCGCGAGATCGTCTCGGAGTTCGGCGGCATCGGTTTCCACGGCGTGGCCCGCGGCATGTGGGTCCACCAGGGCCACACATTCAAGGACACGCATCGCAGGGTCGTCGTCGATGTTGAGGACACCCTTGAAAACGAGCAGTTCTTCACCGAGCTCAAACGGACGCTGAAAGATCGCTTCCGCCAACTCGACATTTGGATTGTCTCGTACGTAATCCGCATCACTTGACCCTCGCCGCCGCGACCACCTTCTGCGCCGCCTCGGTCAGCCCGTCGGCAGTCGTGATCTTGAGGCCGCTGGCGGCCAGCATCTGCCGGCCGAGTTCCACGTTGGTGCCTTCGAGTCGAACGACCAGCGGCACGTGGAAACCAACGTCGTTGTAGGCCGCGATGATCGCGCTGGCGATCGTGTCGCACTTCATGATGCCGCCGAAGATGTTCACCAGCACCGCCTTGACCTTCGGGTCGGCCAGCAAGATGCGAAACGCCGTCGTCACCTGCTCCTTGTTCGCGCCGCCGCCGACGTCCAGGAAGTTCGCCGGCTCGCCGCCGTGCAGCTTGATGATGTCCATCGTGCTCATCGCCAGGCCGGCGCCGTTCACCAAACAGCCGATTGTGCCGTCCAGCGCCACGTAGCTCAGCCCGGTCTCTTGCGCCTGTCGTTCGGCCACGTCCTCCTCAGTCGGATCGCGCAGCGCGGCCCACTCCTCGTGGCGAAACTCGGCGTTGTCGTCGAAATTGATCTTGGCGTCGATCGCCAAGATATTGCCGTCGGGCGTCACCACCAGCGGGTTGATCTCGGCCAGGCTGCAGTCCTGTTGGTCGAACACTCGCGCGAGCTTCGTGAAGATGTCGACCGCTTGTTTCAGCAACGGCTCGTCACCGAGTCCCAGTGCAAACGCGATCTTGCGCGCCTGGAACGGCAAAAGTCCGTAGCGCGGATCGATCGGCTCCGTGATGATCTTATCGGGCGATTTCGCGGCGACCACTTCGATCTCGACACCGCCTTCGGCCGACGCCATCAGCACAGGCAGACCGCGGGCGCGATCGACCACCATGCCGACATAAAGCTCGCGAGCAATATCGACCGCCGCCGCGACGATGACCTTGAACACTCGCTTGCCCGCCGGCCCGGTCTGAGGCGTCACGAGCGGCGACTCGAACATGCGAGCCGCGACGGATTGGGCCTGCTCGCGCGAGCGGACCAGTTTTACGCCGCCACCCTTGCCGCGACCGCCCGCGTGCACTTGAGCCTTGACGACTGCCAACGGTGCGCCGAGCTTGGAAAACGCCTCGCCGGCTGCTTCGGCCGTCGCCACCAGTTCCCAACCGGGAACGGGAATGCCGGCGTCACGCAACAACTGGCGTGCTTGGTATTCATGTATCTTCATCAGGTTGCACCCGGTCCTTTCGCGACGTTCAGCGGGGGCGTGGATTCTAGAGACGGCGTTTCGAGTGGTCAAGTTGCCGTTGAGTCATAGTGCACTCCCGTTCCGGCGCTCGTCGTGTGTGGATAGTATGAGGCCCGATTTGACTCTCACCGCCTGCTTCACGGAGAAACCAATGTCGCGATTCCTTCCAGTCGCCGTCGTGTGCATGTTCCCGACCCTCGCTGTCGCACAAGCCAACGACCTGCGGCCCGTGCGTATCGCCAACCCGGTGAACGGACACATTCACCCCGCCGCGTGCGTAACCCAAGTGGGAACGATCGTCGTGACGTACGGCCACATCAACCATCGCGACCTCCGCATCACACGCTCCAGTGACGGCGGCAAGACCTGGTCGGCTCCCGCGCCGTTCGTCCACACCGTGAAGAAGACGTACTACCCCGGTTCGCTCACCACGCTCAGCGACGGGCGGCTGCTACACGCTTGGAACCGCTGGAGCGGCGAAACAACCGAATCCGAACCGCGATCCGTCCTGTATTCGCTGTCCGACGACGACGGCGTCACCTGGAGCGAACCAAAACCGCTGCCGCGCGACGAGAAGGTGATGAGCGTTATCCGCCACCCGATCGTCGAACTCGGCCGCGACCGCTGGCTGGTCTCGCTGAGCGACCGCACGTTCGTCTTCGACCCCGCGCGGAGCACCGGTACGCCGCTTGGCGACGCACGCACGCACGGACTGGTGCCGATCGTGCGTACGCCGCGCGGCACGCTCGTCAGCGGCGCGGGATCGCGATCCACCGACGACGGCGAGACGTGGACGGAGATCACCAAATTCCCGAACCTCAAGGAACAAGGTTGGCGACACGAACTGGTCTCGCTGTCGAACGGCTGGCTGCTCGCGTCGGAAATCCTCGGCCCGGGCGTGGGCGGCGAGCGAATCCGCTACGTGATCTCGCGCGACGACGGCCTCACCTGGAACGACGTCTTCGAGTACTACAACCCCGGCCGACCGATCGGCGGCCGCGCCTGTCCGCGCACCGTCGAACTGGACGCCGAAACGATCGGGGTCGTTTTCTACGACGTGAGCGAACAGCAAGACGGTGGCCCCGGCCTGTTCTTCCTGCGCATCCCGCTGGCAAGGCTGACGCAGACAGCGCCGCTCGCCGGCCCCGCAGCTCAAAGTGGGTCAGCCGAATGGCCCCAGTTTCTCGGTCCGCAGCGCAACGGCATCTCGACCGAGACCGGGCTGATGCAGACCTGGCCGACCGACGGACCAAAAGAAGTTTGGCGAGCGGCCGGCGGCGTCGGCATGTCCGGACTGGCAGTCAGCCGTGGCCGATTGCTGACGCTCGTGCAGCGCGACGCCCAGCAATGGCTGATCGCGCTCGACGCCATGACGGGCAAGACGCTCTGGCAGACCGCGATCGCTCCTGAGTATCGCAACCAGATGGGCGATGGTCCGCGCGGCACACCGACGATATCGGGCGATCGAGTGTACGCCTTCACTGGCGACGGGCGGCTCGTGGCGGTCGGGTTCAATGATGGAAAGCTCGCGTGGTCGCACGACACGGTCAAGGAACTGGGTGGCAAGACCGCGGAATACGGTATGGCGTGCTCACCGCTGATCGTCGGCGACCACGTGATCGTGACAGTCGGCGCTCCTCAGGCGACGGTCGCCGCCTATGAGACGCAGTCAGGCAAGCTCGCGTGGACCGCGGGCGACGACGTCGCCGGGTACTCGTCGCCGGCGCTGCTCGACGTGGGCGGCCGGCCGCAGATCGTCGTGTACACGGGCAGCTCGGTGCTCGGTCTGGCGCCGAAGTCGGGCGCGGTGCTCTGGCGCTATCCGTACGAAACGAACTTCGAGTGCAATATCGCCACGCCGCTCGCCTACAAGGGCCAGGTGTTCATCTCGTCGGGCGAGAATCACGGCGCCGCACTGCTCGCGCTCAAGCCGCGCGGCGACGAGTTCGATGTCCGGGAAGTCTGGACGTCGCAAGGCCCACAGAGCGTGCTGCGCAACGAGTGGCAGACGTCGATGCTGCTCGACGGCCACCTGTACGGCATGGACAACGTCGGCGGCGCCGGGCCGGTCACTCACCTTACGTGCGTCAACGCGGCCACGGGCGAGCGCGTCTGGCAGAAGGCGCGGTTCGGCAAAGGCAACCTGATCGCCGCCGACGGCAAGTTGTTTATCTCGACGATGAACGGCGAGTTGGTCGTCGTGCGAGCCACCTCGAAGGGCTACGACGAGATCGGCCACGCCGTCGTCATCGGATCAACCCGCCAGGCGCCGGCCCTCGCGGGCGGACTGCTCTACCTGCGCGACGACCAACATGTCGTCTGTCTGGATGTGCGACAGCGGTGACAGGGACCTGCGGACTAGCCCGCGACGCCCGGTGCTACGACAGCAGTAGCTCCAGGTCCTCGCGACCCAGGTTGCGGATCAGGCTGTTGTCGGCGTTGATGATGGCGTCGGCGAGGTTACGCTTGGTCTCTTGCAGCTTCAGCACCTTTTCCTCGACGGTGTCGCGGGCGATCAGACGATAGGCGAACACCTGCCGCGTCTGACCGATGCGATGCGTGCGGTCGATCGCCTGCGCCTCGACCGCCGGGTTCCACCAAGGGTCGAGCAGGAACACGTACTCGGCGGCGGTCAGGTTCAGGCCCAACCCGCCAGCCTTGAGGCTGATGAGGAAGAGTTTGCAGGCGGGGTCCTTCTGAAAATGTTCGACGCGGCTGCCGCGGTCGCGGGTCTTGCCGTCCAAATACTCGTACGGGACTTTGTCCGTGTCCAGCCGATCGCGCAGAATGGCCAAGAGGCTGGTGAACTGCGAAAAGACCAGCACCTTGTGGCCCTCGTCCATGACCTCCTCCAGTTGCGGCAGCAGCATGTCCAGCTTGGCGCACGGCTCGGCCTTGCGCGACTGGTCGATCAGACCGGGATGGCAGGCGGCCTGGCGCAGACGCAGCAGGGCTTCGAGTATCTGTATCTTCGACTTGTTGATGCCGTCGCGATCGACTCGGCCCAGCAGTGTCGAACGATAGTGGTCGCGCAGCTCGTCGTAGAGTTTTCGCTGCGCCGATTCGAGTTCGCAGTAGATCGTCTGCTCCAGTTTGGGCGGCAGATCCTTGGCCACCTGGTCCTTGGTGCGTCGCAGGATGAACGGCCGCAGCGCCTTGGCCAGCAGTTCGCGCGTGGCCGGGTCGGGGTTGCGAGCTCCAGCGCCGCCCAATCGCAGTACCGAGGCCGCACCGAGCATGCCGGGGTTCAGGAAGTCGAACAGGCTCCACAGCTCGCCGAGGTGGTTCTCGATCGGCGTGCCGGACAGCGCGAGCCGCTGCCTGCCGCGCAACAAGCGGACCGCCTTGGCCTGATCCGTGCTCGCGTTCTTCACCGCTTGCGCTTCGTCGAGGATCACAAAGTCGAACTCGGCGTCTTTGAAGTCAATCGCGTCGCGCCGCAGCGTGCCGTAGGTCGTGAGCACCACGTCATAGTCGTCGAAGTGAGCGACCCCCTTGGTCCGGTCCGTGCCCGTGTGATCGAGCACGCGCAACTGCGGCGCGAACCGAGCGACCTCCTGCTTCCAGTTGAACACGAGCGACTTGGGAACGACGACCAGCGACGGGCCGGACGCCGACTCTCGGTTGCTCGCGGCTTGGACCCCAGCCACCGAAATTTGCTGGGGGCTCGCAGACTCGACCCCAGCCAGCCGAACCGCACGCTCCGCGCGGCGCGATTCGAGCAGCGCGAGCACCTGAACCGTCTTGCCCAGGCCCATGTCGTCGGCCAGGCAGCCGCCGAATCGAAACTGCTCGAGGAAGTTCATCCAACCCAAGCCGTCGCACTGGTAGCTGCGGAGCTGGCCGACGAATCCGGCGGGCGCGTCCAGCGGCTTGATTCCGTCGAACCGTTTCAGTTGGTCGCGCGCGCGGGTGAATAGCTCGTCGCACGTCGCCTCGGGCTGCGACGCCAACAGCGCGTCGAGCAGCCCGACCTGGCTGCGGGTGAACCGCAAGTGGTCGTCATTGGCCGTGCCCAGGCCAGCCAGCACGCCGTACTTCTTGAGCCACTCTTCGGGCAACATGCCGAACGAGCCGTCGTCGAGTTCGACCGTGTTCTGACCCTTCTTGAGCGCGGCCAGCAACTTGGGCAGGCTGGCGGTCGTGTCGCCGTAGTCGACCGATCCGTGCAGCTCGAACCAATCGATGCCCGAGCTGACTTCGATCGTGATCTCGCCCGGTGTGCGATACAGCTTGCCCTCGGCCTCCACGCGCCAGCCGAGCGCGGTCAGTTCGGCAACCGCTCGCGGCAGGTGTTTCGGCTTCAATTCCAGCGGCGCGTCCTGACGACTCCAGCGCGACGCCGGCCGCAGTCCGAGTCGGCGCAGTTCTTCGTAGGCGGCGGTCTCGGCCGCCGTGTCGCGCGCGATCACGCGGCGGCTGTCCTTCTCGACCAGTCGCGGCCGGGGGTCGTCGTTCGGGATGACGTTGCCTTCGTAGTCGAACTCCAGCGCGGCGAGCAGCCGCTTGGGCCCCGATACTTTCTGGTCGGGGGCCATAACCTTCAAACACGGCTTCGGTGCCGCGACGACCTGCTCAAACCGCAACTCGTCCGGCATGTCGAGCTTTGGCAGCCTTGGCATCGCGAGCAACTCAGAGGCCAATTCCGCGCCCTCGTTGTGCGGCACGCAAATGGACCCAAGGGAACCGAGCACGCGGAACCAACTGGAGGCGCCAAAGTGCTCGAGCCGCGCGACGCTGTCCGCAAAGAAAATCAACTCGCCCAACAACGTTTGGATGGGTGGAGCAATCGGCAACGTCACGTCGCCGCGCCGGACAAAGGCGTTCAATCGGTAGTCGGCCTCGTCACCCTCGCGCTGCACGGCGACACAGAACTCCCACGGGCCGGCATCGTCCCACCGCAGCGGCCGCGGCTCGCCGTTGCCGTCGGTCACACTGCAGCGCCCGGTGCGACAGGCCTTTTCCACGAGCGAAACCATCAGGGCGGGCGGCACCACGTACTCGAGCGGTGCCGCATTGTAGTAACCGTACGAGTACATGCCGTAGTAGGACGACTGGTTGCGGGCGCCGAGCAACGTGTTGATGATCTCACGGTCGGCGGGGTTTGGCGCCCCGCGCAGCTCGTCCATCGAAAGTCGCGCCGACTTCGGCCGGGACCACTCGCCGTTCCGCTTGCGGTCGCGGAACTGAAGATTGAGGGCCAAACCGTCTAATTTCAGGCTGCTGGCCACGTCGACGACATACAGAAACTCTCGGCCCGCGGACCACTTTTGCGATCGGACGCCCGACGGCGGCGACGCCTGGGAGACGACCGCCCGAATCGAGTCAACCTGCTTGCGCCACGTGACGGCCGGCTTGGGCGGAGTCGCCGGCTTTGGAGTGGAACGAGCCTGGGTGCGGGGTTGCGGCGGACGGACCGGCTCGTCGTCCCATTCGTCGTGGTACGATTCGTCCACTTCCTCGTCGTATTCGTCGTCGCACTCAGCGTCGCCGCCCACCGTTTCATCCAGGTCGAACCATTTCGGCAGTTCCTGATTCGGCCCGCGCAGGTAGCTCAGGTCGTCGGCCCTGATGATCGCCGCCCAGATGTGCTTGCACGGCATGCACTCGCCTTGGCAGAACTCGCAGGTACATGAGCCGAAGAGGACGGCGCCTTCGCGGCGCAACTCGACGTCGTACCACCAAGTGCCAAGCACGCGCGCGGTCGCCCGGTTGTTGTTGCCGGTCTGGAAGCGGACTCTGCCGTCCGTCGCATAGGAATAGCCCTTGCTCTTGACTTCGCGTCCGAAGCAATCCGACAGACAGGCGACAAGAGATGCCTTTGCTGTCCTTGCCATCGACTAATTTTCCGTGAAACAAGACAGGAAACGGGTGCCATGACACCACCGGTCGCATTGCCTTTCAAGGCCTAAAGTATGACGAAGGGGGAATCTGGGGACCGGAGTTGAGGATTGCAGGCTGAAGCGCCAGGACGGAAACCGCGGCGACTCTTCGCTTGCGATCCAGGCTTCAATAGACCCTCACCAGATCGGCGGCTCGTTGGTGCTGCGGCCGTGCGCCTGCACGAGGTACGCCAACTGACCAATGTGATTGTTCAGGTGGGCGGCACAAACCAGCAGCAGACCAAACCGCGTTTCGATCGGGTCCTGGGCCTTCACCGCCGTCATCAGGTCGGCGTCGTCTTGAGATTCGACCGTGCGTACGACCATCTCGATCGCGTCTTTGAACCGCTCAAGCACCTCATCGGGTGCGTAGCCCGCCGGGTCGGTGAACTCAAGAGGACGATCGCGCACGTAGCCTGTGCCGGCGACGAGCGAACCTAAGTAGTGATTCAGGTTGCCCGTCATGTGCAGCAGCAAATGACCGACGCTGTTGCCAAACGAAAGCGGCTTGACCCAGAACTGGTCGGGCGGCGTGGCGCGGGCCGCTCGCTCGACACGGGCAGCCAGGTGGCGGAAGTATCGGACGAGTTCATCTCGCACCGTGCGCGACAAGTTCGACATCGGCAAACTCCTGGGCTGGACCACGACTGTATCAGTTCGACGCGGCTTGCTCCGAGCCGCGAGCGTAAGCGAGCGCCTAACTGGGTTGGGCGCTGACTGTATCAGTTCCAGCACTCGTAGTATAGAATCTCGCGGCGGCTGGCAATCAGCAGTCAGCAGTCGGCGATCAGCAGTCAACCATCGGGAATCCACGACATGAAAACGCACTTGTTCGTCGTTCTAACCATCGCGGCAAGTTCATCGCCCTTGTGTGCCGGCGATTGGCCGCAGTTTCGCGGGCCTGGCTCGTCGGGCGTCTCGGATGAGACGGGCCTGCCCGCGCACTGGGGGCCGAGCACGAACATTCGCTGGAAGACGGCCATTCCCGGCGCCGCGTGGTCGTCGCCGATCGTGTGGGGCGATCGCGTGTTCGTGACCACGGCAGCGAGCGACGCGGAACAAGAGGCGCCCAAGAAGGGACTGTATTTTGGCGGCGATCGGCTACGGCCGCGCGATGCGACTTATCGTTGGGAGCTGCTCGCGCTCGACGGCGCCGACGGCTCGATCGTCTGGCGCCGTGTGGCCAAACAGGCAAAGCCGACCACGCCGATCCACCTGAAGAACAGCTACGCCTCAGAGACGCCGGTCACCGACGGCGAGCGGATCTACGCCTGGTTCGGCGCGGCCGGGCTGTTCTGCTACGACTTCGCCGGCCGACTCGTCTGGGAAAAAGACCTGGGCACGTTCGCGACGCGGCTCGGATGGGGCACGGCCAGTTCGCCGGCCCTCGATGGCGACCGCCTGTTCGTGCTGTGCGACAACGAAGAGCGATCGTTCCTGGTCGCGCTCAACAAGAAGACCGGCCAGGAGCTTTGGCGCGTCGATCGCGACGAGAAGTCGTCGTGGGCGACGCCGCTGGTCTGGAAGACCGACCAGCGCACCGAGCTGGTGACCGCGGCCACCAAGCGAGTGCGATCGTATGATCCGGCCAGCGGCAAGCTGCTCTGGGAATTGTCTGGGATGTCGGTGATCGCGTGCCCCACGCCGGTCGCCGGCCGCGACCTGCTCTACGTCAGTTCGGGCTACGTACTCGACACGCGTCGGCCGCTCTTCGCCATCCGTCCGGGCGCGTCGGGCGACATCACGCTCGCCGACGACGCATCATCCAACGCCGGCGTCGTGTGGCGTCAGAAGTTGGGCGGCCCGTACAACCCGTCGCCGCTGGTCTACGGCGACCTGGTCTACGTGCTCTACGACCGAGGTTTTTTCGCCTGCTTCGACGCCGCCTCGGGCAAGCCGGTCTATGACAAGCAGCGGATCGAGCCGGGCGCGGGCGGGTTCACCGCGTCGCCGTGGGCGTACGACGGCAAGATCTTTTGCCTGAACGAAGACGGCGACACGTACGTGATCCAGGCGGGCCGCGAGTTCAAGCTCATCGGAAAGAACTCGCTCGACGAAATGTGCATGGCCTCGCCCGCGATCGCGCACGGCTCGCTGTTCCTCCGTGGCAGCCAACACTTGTACTGCATTCGCGCGATGACCGCCGCCGCGAAGCCGGCACCGTGAACGGCCGCTGGAAGCGGGTGTCTCGCAACGCTAAGATTGACCTGTCTAACGTCGCGGCGATCGGAGATCTCTCGCAATGAGCCTGGCAGCAGCAAGATCGATCGGTCGCAGGCGTCGTCGGCTAGGGCGGCTCTGGCCGATGCCCGTTCGGGAGACTGATTTGGGACACACCTACGCTGAGATCACGGTTCGTCCACTGGCGGGTTCGGCCAACTGCTGGACCGGCCGCGCACTCGTCGACACGGGAGCGACCGACACGTTTCTGCCGGCCCGCGTCCTGCGCGGACTGGGCATCCGTCCTGCTGGGCGGCGTAGCTACGAACTGGCAGACGGTACTGAGCAGGAGTTGCCCATCGGCTTCGGCGTCATCGAGGTGCTCGGCCGCGCCGCGGGCGGCACGCTGGTCTTCGCCGACGACAAGGAAGAGCCGCTGCTCGGAGCCACCGTGTTGGAATCCACGGGCTTCTGGATCGATCCGCAACGCGAACGACTTGTCCCGCGTCCACCCAAACGCAAGCGATCCCGATGAACGCGCGCCGGGGCGATGGATGCCATGACGGTCTTCATTCCTTGCTCCCCCGTGCCCTCATGTTCATGCGATGTCTGAGCCTGATGTTACTGGCGGCCATCGGTCCCGTCCAAAGAGCACGCGCGCAGCAGATGCAGTTGGGGCTGCGCCTGCCGGCGGGCTTTGAGGTGATCGAGTTCGCCGGCAGCGACCTGGCCAACGACATCTACAGCATGACGATCGACCCGCGCGGGCGAGTGGTCGTGGCGGGGCGCGGCTACGTGCGCATCCTGGTCGACGACGATCGCGACGGGCGAGCCGAGCGGGCGATCGAGTTTGCCGACGGACCGAAGGACGGCGCGATGGGCCTGTGGTGGGAAGGCCCGGCGCTCTACGTCACCGGCGACGGCGGCTTGCGACGCTACGACGACCAGGACGGCGACGATCGGGCTGACGGACCGAGCCAACTGGTCCGCGCGATGAAAACCGGCGGCGAGCACGACGCGCACGACATCAAGCGCGGACCCGACGGTTGGCTGTATGTGCTGTGCGGCAACATGACCGGCATCGACCGCAAGTTCGCGACCGAGCCGTCGTCGCCCGTGCGCGAGCCGGTCGCGGGCTGCGTCATTCGTTTCGCACCCGACTTCGGCGCGGTCGAGGTCGTCGCCGACGGATTCCGCAACGCCTATCGCATGGACTTCGGCGGCGACGGCGAACTGTTCACCTATGACTCCGACAACGAGCGCTGCGTGTCGCTGCCGTGGTACGAACCGACTCGGTTCTATCACGTGGTCGCCGGCGGACACTACGGCTGGCAATCGCCGCAGCGCGGCCAGTTCTTCCGGCTGCCGCCCTATCTTCCCGACGTGGTCGCGCCGGCGGCGTACCTCGGCCGCGGCTCGCCGACCGGCGTCGCGTGCTATCGCCACGCCCAGTTCCCGGCGGCCTATCGCGGCGGGTTTTTTCTGGCCGACTGGACGTTCGGCCGAGTCTACTACTTGCCGCTGGAGCGGACCGGCGACACATTCACCAGCAAGCCGCAGGTGTTCCTCGAATCGGTCGGCGACAACGGTTTTGCACCGACCGACCTGGCCGTGCATCCTGCGAGCGGCGACCTGTTCATCGCGATCGGCGGTCGCGGCACGCGCGGGGCGGTCTACCGCGTCCGGCACTCGGCCGGCCGACGCGACTTCACGCCTGCGGAGTTGGCGAGTTTCGCGCCGCGACCACGCGGCCCGGTCCGAACCGCAGTGCGACCCGGCGGCGATGCCGACCGGCCGATGGCCTGGGTCCGTCGCATTCAAATCGCGCTGGGCGGAATCGGCGCCGCGCGACACTTGGGCGCCGTCTGGGAGGGTTTCACTGCCAGACACGACGTCGGCGAGGTCCGCTTGGACCGTGAATCGGCCGATGACGTCACGGCCAAGCTGCGAGCGATGTTCCCGAGCACCGACCCGAATCTCGACCGCGAACTGGCCCGCACGCTCGCCATGATCGAAGACGATGATCCCGGCGTGATGCTTCGCGTCGCCGAGCGGCTGACGGCCGCGTCGTCGCCCGCCGATGACGTTCACTATCTCGCGGCGCTGGCTCGGCTACGCGGCGAGCGGCCGACGCCCGTGACCGAGCGCACCGCCCGCACTTTGCTTGCGCTCGATCGCAAGTGCGACGAGCGCGGCATGACCCGCGAACGCAATTGGACGCTGCGCGTTACGGAGATACACGAGGCGCTCGCCGCAAGGGACCCACGTTTGAACGCCCGGCTGATCGCCGACGGCGAGTTCGGTCGGCCCGACCACGTTGTGTTCGCGCAGGCGAAGGGGTTCGATCACGTGCGAGCGGCCGAGGCGGTTCTGCTCGCGGCGCGCGACGCGAGCTACGAGTGGACGCCCGACGTCGTCGCGCTCGTGGGCCGGTTGCCCACCGAGCGGTCGTTTCCGATCGTGCGCGGCCTCTGGGAAAACCTTGGCCTCCACGAATCCATTCTGCACGTACTCGCCCGCGAGCCGAAGACGCAGGATCGCGAGCGGTTCCTGAGCGGCCTGGGGTCGACACAGTTCGAGACGATCGGCCTGTGCCTCGACGCGCTCGAGCGTCTACCCGCCGCGTCGCAGGCGACCGACCTGGCCGTGCTGGTTCGCGCGGCGCGCCGGCTGAAGGGAGGCAAGGAGGAGGACCGGCTGCGCGAGCGGGTCGGCAAGCTCCTGCGAGCGACGACGCGGCAGGAGTTGGACGCGAACGACGCCGACGCTTGGGCCGCATGGTTCATGCGCACCCACCCGGCCGAGTCTGTGAAGCTGACCGGCGCCGACGGCGTCGATGTGACCGCTTGGACCGCGCGGCTCGATCGAATCGACTGGACCGCGGGCGACGCGGCACACGGCCGCGACGTATACCAGAGGACCGGCTGTGCCGGTTGCCACGCCGGCGCTCGCGCGCTGGGCCCAGACCTGCGCGGCGTGGCCGGCCGCTTTTCACGGCAGGACCTGTTTACTGCCATCCTGCAACCGAGTCGTGACGTCTCGCCGCGCTATCAAGCCACGCTCGTGGCAACCGCCGACGGCCGGGTCTTTCAGGGTGCGATCATCTACGAGGCGGTCGGCAGCCTGATCCTGCAGACCGGGGCGGACAAGGTAGTCCGCGTCACCGACACCGACATCGCCGAGCGCCGGGCGACGCCCCAGTCGCTCATGCCCGCCGGACTAATCGACAAGCTGACGGATCGCGACATTGCGGACCTGTATGCGCACCTGAGGTCCTTGCGCTGATCGCGGCCGTGGGGGCGGGCTTCCAGCCTGCCCGCCAGTTCCTTCCAAGATTGGCAGGCTGGAAGCCCGCCCCACGGGGGAACAAAACCATCGCGAGCCGCCGCCGAACGTGGTAGAAACTTATGCGATCGCCCGCCATGAAAGCACTCGATCGGGAGCATTCCATGCCAGGCACGACCATTCGGTTTGGGGCACTTGCCCTCGTATCACTTGCCACGGCGACATTCTTGGCAGCGCGCGCGGCCGGGCCGGCCGCGGCACAATCGGCCGCAGGCGTGATTCCCGTGGGCGCCGACGGAAAACCGCTCAATCTCGATTTCGAGAGCGGGTCGCTCAAAGACTGGACAGCGACGGGTGCGGCGTTCGCCGGCCAGCCGATTCGCGGTGACACGGTCGCGCCGCGGCGCCCCGACATGAAGAGCGAACACGCGGGCCAGTTCTGGATCGGCGGCTACGAGCGGGCCGGCGACAAGCCGCAAGGCACACTGACAAGCGCGGCGTTCCGAGCGACGCACCCGTGGGCCAGTTTTCTGGTCGCCGGCGGGCCGCACGAACGCGAAACCTGCGTCGAGCTGGTGCGCCAGGACAGCGGGCAGGTTTTTTTCCGAGTGGCCGGACACGAGACGGAAAACCTCGAACGCGTCGTCGTGGACCTGTCGCCACACGCGGGCAAGGAGATATTCATTCGCCTCGTGGACAAGCACAGCGGGCACTGGGGACACATCAACTTCGACGACTTCAGGTTCCACGATCAGAAACCCCAAACCCCGAAGCAGCAAGTGCAGTCGCCAGCCGATGTGTATCAGTTCGCCGGCCTGGCGCCGGAAGAGGCGGCGAAGGCGATGACCGTGCCTGAAGGTTTCAAGGTGACGCTGTTCGCCGGTGAGCCGGACGTAGTGCAGCCGATCGCGATGGCGATCGACGACCGCGGCCGCGTCTGGGTCGCCGAGGCGTACTCGTACCCGACCCGCGTGCCGGACGATCAGGCGAAGGACCGCATCTTGATCTTCGAGGACAAGGACGGCGACGGGAAGTTCGACGAACGAAAAGTGTTCGCCGACAGGCTGAATCTGGTGAGCGGCCTCGAACTCGGCTTCGGCGGCGTCTGGGTCGGAGCGGCACCGTACCTCATGTTCATCCCGGACAAAGACGGCGACGACGTGCCGGACGGCAAACCGGAAATCCTGCTCGACGGCTGGGGCTATCAGGACACGCACGAGACGCTGAACGCATTCACCTGGGGACCGGACGGCTGGCTCTACGGCTGCCACGGCGTCTTCACGCACTCGCGCGTCGGCAAGCCGGGCACGCCCGACACCGAGCGAGTGCCGATCAACGCAGGGATCTGGCGCTATCACCCGACCAAACACGTCTTCGAGGTCTTCGCCCACGGCACGTCGAACCCGTGGGGCGTCGATTTCAACGACTACGGCCAGTGCTTCCTGACCGCGTGCGTCATCCCGCACCTGTATCACGTGATCCAGGGTGCCCGCTATGAACGGCAGGGCGGCCAGCATTTCAATCCGTTCACGTACGACGACATCAAGACGATCGCCGATCACCGGCACTACGTCGGCAACCAATGGCGTGACGCCGACCGGGCGAAATCCGACGATCAAGGCGGCGGCCACGCCCACGCCGGCGCGATGATCTACCTCGGCGGCACCTGGCCGGAAAAATACCGCGGCGCCATTTTCATGAACAACATCCACGGCGCCCGCATCAACATGGATTATCTCATCCCGCTTGACGATCGCGTGCCACAAGAGGGTAGGGTGGGACAAGCGCAGCGCCGGCCCACCAATCCGAACGATGACGCAGACGGCGGGCCGACGCTGCGCTTGTCCCATCCTGCAGGCTCCGGCTACATCGGCAGCCACGGCCCCGACTTCATCAGGACGAACGACCTGTGGTCGCAGATCATCAACCTGCAATACGGCCCGGACGGCAACGTCTACATGATCGACTGGTACGACAAGAACCAGTGCCATCGCGTCGAGCGCGACGTACACGATCGGACGAACGGGCGGATTTTCAAAGTTAGCTATGAGGCCAACCAGGCGGACCGTTCCGTTCCCGGCGTCGGCGAGGAGAAACCTCCGTTCCCCGCCAGCCTGAGAGGGCGAGGTTGGGCGTTCAATCTAAAAGAACTGAGCGACAACGAGTTGGTCGACCTCCAATTTCACCCGAATGACTGGTACGTCCGACACTCGCGGCGAATCCTTCACGAGCGAGCGGACGCGGGGGTTCTCAACGTCGCATCGCTGGAAAAACTACGCCAGCTTGCGCTGAACGACGGCGACGAGACTCGGAGGCTCCGGGCCCTGTGGACACTGCACGTCACCGGCCGGCTGTTTACCAGCCCGCTGGAGGTCGACAAGGCATTGCACAACGACAGCGCCTATGTTCGAGCGTGGACCGTCCAGTGTTTGCTGCAGGGACTGTCGCCACCAAGACGCACCAGTTCAAACTCGCCGATCCTGGAACGACCCGGCCGGGTTGCTCTTATTGACAGCTTGGCGAAGTTGGCCGACAGCGATGCTTCGAAGATCGTTCGTTTGTATGTTGCCGCTGGCGTTGCACGCCTGTCGCCTGACGAGCGATGGCCAATCGTCCGCAACTTGATTCGCCACTCGGAAGACGCCGCCGATCCGAACCTGCCGCTCATGATCTGGTACGCAATGGAGCCGCTCGCGGAGGTGGATGCGAGCCGGGCGCTGCATCTGGCCAGCCATTCGGAAATACCCATCCTGCTGCAGTTCATGGCGCGGCGGGTTACGTCGATCGGCACGCCGGAGGCGATCGGCGCGGTGATCGACCGAATGGCGACAACGGATGACGCGAAGAAACGGCTCGTGCTTTTGAAGGGCATGAGCGACGCGCTCAAGGGCCGCCGCCAGGTCGCTATGCCGAAGGGCTGGCCGGCGCTCGTCCTGGAGCTGCGAGCGAGCGGCGATGAGGAAACGCGGCGGCTCGCGGACGGATTGGGTGTCACGTTTGGCGACCCGAAGGCGATGGATGCGCTGCGCATGAAACTGACCGACGCCAAGGCCGACATGAGCGAACGGCGCGAGGCGGTGCAAACGCTGGTGGCGGCGCGCGATCCGGGGCTGGCGGCGACGCTGCAGAAACTGCTCGCGGAGCCGGCGCTGAGGCGCGACGCGCTTAGCGGGCTGGCGGCGTACGATGACGCGGAGACGCCGCAGATCGTCCTGGGCGTCTACACCCAATTGCCGCTCGAAGAAAAGCGGCTCGCGCTGGCGACGCTGGCGTCGCGGCCGGCTTACGCGCGGTCGCTCGTGGCGGCCGTCGGCGAGAAGAAGGTGCCGTCGAGCGACCTGTCGGCCGATCTCGTGCGGCAACTTCGCAATCTGCCCGACGAGGAATTGAAGAAGCAAATCGCCGAAGTCTGGGGCATCGTGCGCGACACGCCGGAGGAGAAGGCCCGCGAGATTCGCCGCTACCGCGGCATGATCGCGGCCAGGCAGGCGACGCCCGACGACCTGCCGCTCGGCCGGGCTGTGTTCGCCAAGACGTGCCAACAGTGTCACACGCTGTTTGGCGCCGGCGCGAAAATCGGACCCGATCTGACCGGATCGAACCGCGCGGACCTCGCGTACCTACTGTCGAACGTCATCGATCCGAGCGAGGTGGTCGCGAAGGAATATCAGCCGAACCTGATCGCGACCAAGGATGGCCGCGTCATCACCGGCCTCGTGCTGAAAAAGGAAAACGCGGTGCTCACGATCGCCACCGCGACCGAGACGGTGACGCTGCCGGAAAGCGACATTGACGAGATGCGTCAGGCCGACAAGTCGATGATGCCCGACGACATCTTGAAGCAACTCTCCGACGACGACGTGCGAGCGCTCGTCGCGTACCTCGCTAGCCCAGGACAAGTGCCGATGCTCGCAACGGCCGACAATGTGAAATCGTTTTGGAACGGCGTGGACCTTGCCGGCTGGGACGGCGACGCGGGGCTTTGGTCGGTCGAGCGCGGCGAGAACGGCACGGCGGAAATCGTCGGCAAAACGGCCGGTCTCAAGCACAACGAATTCCTGCGCAATCACCTGCTCGTCGATGACTTCAAGCTCACACTGAAGGTCAAACTCACGCCGAACTCGGCCAACAGCGGCATCCAGTTCCGCAGCGAACCGATCGCGGGCGGCGAGATGCGCGGTCCGCAGGCCGACGTCGGCGCCGGCTGGTGGGGCAAGCTCTATGAAGAGAACGGACGCGGACTGTTGTGGGACAAGTCGGGCGAGGCGCACGTTCGGCCCGGCGAGTGGAACGACTACGAGATCATCGCCGTTGGCAGCCGCGTTCGCACGTTCATCAACGGCCAGCCGTGCGTCGATCTCGACGACCCGGCCGCCAGCCGGCGCGGCATCATCGCCCTGCAAGTTCATTCGGGCGGCGCGACCGAGGTGCGGTTTCGCGACCTGCGCCTCGACCTCAATCCCAAATAGACCCGGAGCGGTTGTCGGACAGGTCGGACAGGTCGGACAAGTCAGACGAGTCGGACGAGTCAGACGAGTCTTGCCCGGCCGATGGACAATTGAACTCGGCGCGGGCATAATCGCGATCCGTCTGGAATTCACCGGACGCATCCGGCTCACTGACTGATTCAATTGCGGAGGATCACGATGGCGAAGGCACTCAACATTGGCATGATCGGATACGGGTTCATGGGGCGGGCGCACTCCAACGCATATCGCAAGGTGTCGAACTTCTTCGACCTTGAGTACCGCCCGGTCCTCAAGGCCGCGTGTGCTCGCAGCGCCGACAAGATCAAGGCGTTCGCCGACCAGTGGGGCTACGAGTCGATCGAGACCGACTGGCGAAAGGTGGTCGAACGCAAGGACATCGAGGCCGTCGACATCTGCGTGCCGAACGACCTGCACCGCGAGATCGCACTGGCCGCCGCGGCGAACAACAAGATGATCCTCTGCGAGAAGCCGCTCGCGCGGACAACCGCCGAAGGCGAGGACATGGTAAAGGCCGTCGAGTCGGCAAAAGTGGCGAACACCGTCTGGTACAACTACCGTCGCGTGCCGGCCGTGACTCTGGCCAAGCGGCTGATCGACGAGGGGCGACTGGGCCGCATCTTTCACTACCGCGCCGTGTTCCTGCAAGATTGGACGATCTCGCCCGAACTGCCCCAGGGCGGCACCGGCCTGTGGCGACTCGACGTCGCCGCCGCCGGCAGCGGAGTCACCGGCGACCTGCTCGCCCACTGCATCGACACAGCCATCTGGCTCAACGGATCGATCGGCAGCGTGTCGGCGATGACCGAAACGTTCATCAAGGAACGCCGGCACACGCTGACAGGGAAGGTCGAAAAGGTCGGTATCGATGACGCGTGTGCATTCCTCGCCCGGTTCAAGAACGGATCGCTCGCGACGTTCGAGTCCACGCGCTACGCTCGCGGGCACAAGGCGCTGTACACCTTCGAGATCAACGGTGAGAAGGCGTCGATCAAGTGGGACCTGCACGACCTGCATCGGCTCGAGTATTTCGACCACAAGGACGAGGGCAAGCTGCGCGGCTGGCGGTCGATCCACGTCACCGACCACGGCGGCGATCATCCGTACATGGACAAGTGGTGGGTGCCGGGCCTGCAGATCGGCTACGAGCACTCGTTCGTGCACCAGGTCGCCGACTTCCTCGACGCCGTGGCCAAGGGCCAGCCGTGCTCGCCGACGTTCCGCGAGGCGCTCGAAACCACGCGCGTCTGCGACGCCGTGCTGGCGAGCGGCAAGACCGGTCAGTGGGTGGGCGTGTAGTGACCGACGGCTTCGGCTCATCAGACATTCTTCAAAGGACGACCATGAAATACGGCATGAACCTGCTGTTGTGGACCGGCGAGATGAACGACGGAATGACGCCGGTCGTCGAGATGCTCAAGAAGACCGGCTACGACGGCGTCGAGATACCGATCTTCAACACCGGACTCGACTACAAGGAATGGGGCCGGCGACTGGACAACATCGGCCTCGAACGCACCGCCGTGACCGTACGAACGGCCGACGACAACCCGATCAGTCCGGATGCGAACGTGCGGGCCAAGGGAATCGACGCGACCAGGCGGACGCTCGACTGCTGCCGCGCGGCCGGTTGCACCAAACTCGTCGGCCCGTTCCATTCCGCGCTCGGCCACTTCAGCGGCAAGGGGCCAACCGCGGATGAATGGAAGTGGGGCGTTGAGAGCATGCGCAAGGTCGCCGAACACGCCGGCAGCGTTGGCGTGGTGCTCGGCGTCGAGGCGCTGAATCGCTTCGAGACGTACCTGCTGAACACGCACGCCGATTCGGCGCGGTTCGCTCGCGAGGTGGCCCACCCGAACTGCCGCATGATGTACGACACATTTCATGCGAACATTGAAGAGAAGAGCATCTCGGGCGCGATCCGCGCCTGCGCCGACGTGTTGTGCCACGTTCACATCTCTGAGAACGATCGCAGCACACCCGGCCAGGGCAACGTGCGCTGGGCCGAGAACTGGGACACGCTCAAGGAAGTCGGCTACGACGGCTGGCTCATGGTCGAGGCGTTCGGCCTGGCGCTACCCGAACTGGCCGCCGCCACAAAGATCTGGCGACGCATGTTCGAGAGCGAAGAACAACTCGCTCGCGACGCTCTGCGATTCATGAAGACCGAGGTGGCCAAACGCTGGAAGTGATAAGCCAACAGGTTTGAAACACAGAGACACAGAGAACACAGAGGTCGTGAATCCCAATCAATCCTCTGTGTGCTCTGTGTCTCTTCGTGTTTCAATGTCTTCTCACGCCCCCTCCTCCCCGCGACTTTGCGCCTTCGCGTGAGAACCCCTGCTCCATCGACCACCCAGAGCACCGGCAACGGCGCTGACAACGCCCAGCACCGAGGTCAGCAACGATCCTGCGCCGAGCCAGTCGCCCAGACGGGCGTAGGGTGCGAGGCGGCGATCGAGCGGGACGGCGCCGATTAGGATTTCGCTGGCCAGACCGGCCGTTCCAGACGCCGCCCCCGCCGCCTGCCGAATCTGGCCGCTCGAATCGACGATCGCCGAAATGCCCGTGTTCACCGCCCGAACCAGCGGCCGACGGCACTCGACAGCGCGAAACACGCTGATGGCCAGGTGAATCTCGTGCTCGGCGCGGCGCCAAATCCCGGGCGACGACTCGCCGTCGGCAGCCACGCCGAACCAGCCGTCGTTCGAGATGTTCACCAGGAAATCCACCGGATCGGTCGCGACATACGACCGGGCCGCCTGTGGCATCGTGTCCTCGAAACAGATCAGCACGCCGAACCGCAACTCCGACCCGCCGACATTCCAGCGAAATCGCACGCGCTCGGTCCCCTCCGTCAGACCGTAGTCTGAACTCGCGTGGGGCGTGAAGATGTGCAGCCACGGCAGCCAGTCGCGCAGCGGCAGATACTCGCCCCACGGGACCAGGTTCACCTTGTGATACGGCGGCGCGATCACGCCGTCGGGCGCGATGAGCAGCGCGGAGTTGTAGATCCGCTCGTGCGTCGTGCCGATCTCTTCGTAGTTCACGCCCATCAACATCGGCACGCCCGCCCGCCGCGCCATCGCGCCCAGCATGTTGCGAACATCGGCCGCGTAGTCCTGCACCTTGGCAAGCTCCGCCTCGGGGTCGCGAAACAACCGCCGCAGACTCTCGTCGGTCAGCGCGGGGTCGAGCGACAGAAAATAATCGCGAAACGCCGTCTCGGGCCAAACGACGAGGGCGGGCTGCAACGCCCGCGCCTTGTCGAGCAGCTCGCGATAGCTGCGGTGAATCTCAGGAATCCGCTCCTTGTCCTCCTTGACCCGCTGAGGGATGTTCGTCTGTATGATCGCGATCGGCGGAGATTCGCCGTCGTCGCCGTCCGTTTCGAGGTTTCGCCAGAACCCGTAGCCCAAGGTTCCGCCCAACACCGCGACGAGACAGGCCAACCGCCAAACCTGCTCGCGCGCGACTCGCGTTCCCGAAGCGGTCGGCCGCAACAGCGGAGCGGCAAGCAGGTCGACCAGCCAGCCGTTGAACATGGCGACCACGAAAGTCACGCCATACGCGCCGGCCACGTCGGCGATCTGAATGAGCAACGTGTGGCGGTACTGCGAGTGCGCGAGAAAGTACCAGGGGAAACCAGACATCAGCCAACTGCGCAGGTACTCAAGCCCCACCCAAACGACCGGAATCGCGATCATGGCGGGCGCTCGAAATCGCAGCACGGCCACGCGCACGATCAACAACCAGATCGGAAAGTACACCGACATGTACGTCGCTAGCGTGCCCCAGCCGTAATAGCCACTCGGCCCCTCGTCGTCGGCGTGACGCAGCCACTGGACGGCGAGCAGACTGAAGACCATGCCGCCGATCCACGCGGGCCGATAGATCGGCCGCGATCGCCACGGCGTGCGCACGAGTGTCGCCAGCGGAACCAGCGCGAACCACACCAGCCAGCTCCAGCCGATCGGTGGAAAGCTCAGCCACAGCGCGAGGCCGCTCATGTATCCCGGCCGCGACCAGATGAGCCACTGCCCGAGTCGCACGCCGAACCGCGCCAGGCGCGACCTCCGCAATTCTGCTTGGTTGCCTGTGTGGGCGACGGGACGATTCATGCGGACAGTTTAGCGACCAACGCGGGACACCGTGAGTAGACAAATGCCAGCGCCGCGAGGCGACCACTCACCAGTCGCACGCCAGCACCTGAACCGAATCGCCCGCCCGCAACTTGTGATCGCCCGGCGGAAAGAAAATGAAGCCGTTGGCCTCGGTGGTCGCACGAAGGTCGGGTGAGCCGAGCCACGCGACCGGTCTGACGCTGCAGCCGGCATCGCCGAACTCCAGCCGCGCGGGCCAATAGGTCGGCCGGTCCGATCGGTAGTTCTTGTCCTCGCTGAGCGTCGCGGTCACGAGCGGCGACACGGCGGGCGTCAGCCCCAATATCTGACGTATCGCGGGCCGGACGAATAACTCGAAACAGACGATGACGCTCACGGGATTGCCGGGCAGGCCGAAGACGAGAGTGGAGGGTTGAGCGTTGAGAGTTGAGGGTACTTCTGGACTCTCAACCACTCCGAACCAGACCGGCTTGCCTGGCTTCAGATCGACCTTGTGAAACACCTCGCGCACGCCGAGTTCGCGCAGCACGCCGGGTACGAGGTCAAGATCGCCAGCCGAGACGCCGCCGGAAAGTATGAGGATGTCGGCTTCGAGACCCTGTGTCGCCCGACGCTTCAGGTCGTCGGTCGTGTCGCGGGCGATGCCGAGATACTGCGGCGTGGCACCGGCGCGAGTGACCAGCGCGACGATCATCGAGCCGTTCGAATTGCGAATCTGGCCGGGACTGGGCGATTCGTGTGCTTCAACGATTTCGTTACCGGTCGAGATGATTGCCACGCGCGGTCGCGGGCGGACCGCGACTCGTGATTGACCGACTGCCGCCAGCAGCCCAATCTCGGGCGGACGCAGACGTGAACCAGTTCGAAGCACGACCTGACCACGGCTCACTTCCGCACCGCGGCCCATGACGTTTTGGCCGGGACGAACGCGTTCCTCGCGAATGGCCACGCGGCCACTGCCGGTCGTCGTCCGCTCGATCATGACGACGGCGTCCGCGCCGGGCGGCATTGGAGCGCCGGTCATTATTCGCACCGCCTGGCCCGGACTGATCACTCGGTCGTCCGGCCACGGCGCCTGCCCCGCAACGATCTCGCCCGCGATTGCCAGTTCGGCGCGCCCGCCGACGAGATCCTGCGCGCGAATTGCATAACCGTCCATCAGCGCCTTCGAGTACGGCGGCAAATCAAGATCGCTGGACACGTCGTCGGCAAGAACCAGGCCGAGAGCATCAGCGAGGGTCACGGTTACCGGATCGAAACGGCCACAGTGGGAAGCGATAAGTTGCTGAGCTTCTTCGATGGTCCGCATGGACTCAAGCTGCTCCAGGTCCAAAGTCGGCCGTCCCCGGTCCGATGGGATCGCCTAACCTCCAGATCGTCTGAACCTCCGCTGGCCAGTCCGTCGGCACAACTGCCGCGACACCTATCGGCAGGTCGAGGGTAACTGTGGCGGGTGTCGACAGGATGATCTGCCCCGTTAACAGGCCGGCAACGGCAAACGACGTCCCAATTGCATTGCCGAAACTCGAATTCGTTCGCAACACGATTCCGTCGCGAAACCGCAGCATTCGGCCTTTGCCCTCCGGGTAGTCGACCGACGCTCCGACCTCAAACTTCATCCGCTTCCCCTGACTCGCAGCAGGTACCGGGATTGGGACTCGCGCGACTCCGAACGCCGCCGGCTCGCAGTCGATCACCACGGCAATCGCGTCAAATGTCGGTCTCGTCATGAAAAACCCGCGTGCGGGCCTCATCGCAATCGTACCGTGGCAGCGCCGTTCGTGTCTGTTCTGAAAATAGGCGCTTAGCACACAAACCCCATCCGTGGAGTCGACTACAAAGGCGAAACAAAAGCCACCCCGGTCGAAGAAAGCAAGCTTCAGACGACGCAAAAAGTCAGGAGCCTCGTCACGACGAAAGTGAACACGAAGAAACAGGGCCAGTCCAACCGCAACAACGACAAGGCCGCCCACTCGAATCGACCACGTGAGAGAGTCAGGCTTGTCGGACGTCCATGCAATCGGCGCGGCGATCCCACCGATGAAGATAAACAAGATGCAGACCGCTTTGATGAATTCCCGCATAGTGTTCACCGTCGGACAAAGTTAGCGAGTAACTGAATTCCTGCGTCGCCCGTGAGGAAGCTCTCCGGGTGAAACTGCACGCCTTCGATCGGCCATGTCTTGTGTCGCACGCCCATGATCTCGCGTTCGACGCCGGGGTCGTCGGTCCACGCGGTGACGATGAAATCGGGCGGCAGCGTGCCGTTCTTGATGATCAGGCTGTGGTAGCGCGTCGCCTCAAACGGGTTCGGCAGGCCGCGATAGACGCCCTGGCCGTCGTGGTGGATCATCGACGTCTTGCCGTGCATCACGCGGCCGGCCCGCACAACCTCGCCGCCGAACACAAACCCGGTGCACTGGTGGCCCAAGCACACGCCGAGAATCGGTACGCGCGGCGCGAACGTGCGGATCACCTCGTTTGACACACCCGCCTCGCGCGGCGTGCAGGGGCCAGGCGACACGATAATGTGCGTCGGCCGCGCGGCCTCGATCTGGGCGACCGTGATCTTGTCGTTGCGATGAACCTGCAACTCAATCTTCGGATCGATCTCGCCCAGCCGCTGCACGAGGTTGTAGGTGAACGAATCGTAGTTGTCGATGAGCAAGACCATGCGTCGCTTTCGCCGTTGCTTGGCGACATAGCTTATCCCTGGGCGGCGGCGATACGCAACGAATCATCTCGTCGAATCTCCGGTTTGGTGGTGTTACACTGTGGTCCACAGGGCACGACGGTCGGCGTGAGCCGCCACCCAAACCAAGTAGTCCCAATGGAGCCACCGATGCAGCGCACTCTACATCTCGTCGGACTAGTCTTCGGCGTGTCGCTAGCGGCACTCATTGCGTCGGCGCGGGCGGAAGATGACTGGGCCGACCTCATCCGCCTCGCCGAGCCGGCAAAGGCCGCCGTCCAGGGCGATTGGACCAAGACCGCCGACGGCATCGTCACCAAGGCCGCGGCAGGTTCACGCCTGGTGCTGCCTGCCCGACCGGCCGGTGAATACGACTTTCGCGTGACGTTCACACGGCGAACTGGAGTACACTCCATCGCGCTGTTCTTCGTCGCGAGGGGCAAGCAGGCATCGTTCGAGGTCGACGCCTGGGGCGAGCACTTGGCCGGCATCCAGTGGATTCGCGGAGAAGACGTCCGTGCCAACACGACTCGTGTAGCGAATCAAACGCTTGAAAATGGCCGTCGTTATACAGCCGAGGTGCGGGTCCGCCGCGACCGAGTCGAGGCCTACTTGGACAACAAGCTGCTCGCAACCCATCGGACCGACGGATCGGACTTGAGCCTGCTCGATGTCTGGCGACTTCCCGATCCGCAGTCGCTCGGCATTGGCGCGTGGGACTCCGAGACTGTGTTTCACAGCGTCGCCGTGCGTCGGGTCAGCGGCGAATTGGTCATGGGCGCCGCATCGACCCCGTCGACCGCGCCGCCCGCCAAGTCCGCAGCGACGAAGTCGTCGGCCCCAACGAAACGAACGACGCCGGCGGCCGGCGACGCGCCGCGCGTGTTGCTGGTTATCGCCAACGAGCATTTCTTCTACCGCGAATACGCCGAGCCGCGAGAGGAACTGGAGCGGGCCGGTTGCATCGTCGAAGTTGCCGCGGGCCGCAAGACCGCGTGTCGGCCGCACCAAGGATCGGGCGAGGGGTCCGACGGCGGCGTGGTGCAGCCCGACCTCGCGCTCGCCGACGCCGACCCGTCGCGCTACGACGCGATCTTGTTTGCGGGCGGTTGGGGATCTTCGATGTATCAATACGCCTTTCAGGGAACCTACGCCAACGCCGCGTACAACGGCGATCGCAGCAGCAAGGCAGCGGCCAACAGGTTGATCAACACGTTCATTCAACAAGACAAGTACGTTTGCGCGCTGTGTCACGGCGTGTCGGTGCTGGCTTGGGCGCGAGTCGACGGCCGCAGCCCGCTGAGCGGCAAGCGAGCAACCGGGCCGACGCTGGCCGGCCCCGCGGGCAACTATCCGGGCCGACGCGGTGCGGCCCCGCCGTCGCGCTGGAACGCCGAAACGAACGGCGCGCGAATGGTCGCCCCCAATTCGATCGGAGATCCCGGCACGCCGGCCGACGACATCGTGATCGACGGCAAGATCATCACAGGCCAAGACGACCCCTCCGCACGCGAAATGGGTCGCCAACTCGCCCGCCTGCTGACCGCCGATCGCAACCGGGCAAAGTAGTCATCATTCTGCACGAGCACTAGGCGGTAGGAAGCGGCACGACGCGATGTTCGCGGGCGGCGCAGTAGACGGCGTCGACGAGCCTGATCGTGCCGAGGTTGTCGCGGCCGCTGACTTCGGGTTCGGTGTCGTCTTCGATGGCGACGAGAAGCTGGGCCATGGTGCCGACAAAGGCGTCGGGGAACCACACCTCCCTCCACCGCGGCGCGAACCAGTAACCGGGTCGCCGCTTGGTGGTGAAGTCGAGCGTGCTCGGCGTGCGGGCCGGATAGCTCGGCCAGCCGATTGTGCCGCGCGCCAGTCCGTCCGTGCCCTCGACCCGCCACCGAATGTAGATGTCGCTCTCCGAACCTTCGCGGGCCGGCCCAGTCCATACATCGTCCCACGCCGCGGCGCGGCAGCCCGAATCGTACTCCAGAATGTACAGGTTGATTCCGTCGCCGTGCGGAAACTTGGTGCGCGGGTCAGGCCGCGTCGACGCCATCACGCGGTCGGGGTTGCCAAACCAGTAGCGAAACGTGTCGAGGTGATGGATCGACATGATGTAGGTCGAAAGCGAGTGCAGTTTCTCGGACCACGGCATCCAGTGTGGGATCGCCCGCATCTCGATCGTGCCGAGCACCGGCTCGCCCAGCCAGCCGCGCGAGAGAACGTCCTTGAGCGCTCGCACCGATTGGTCGTAGCGCATGTTTTGATTCACGCCCAGCTTGACGCCGGCGGAGTTGCACAGCTCGACGATCTGCGTCGCGTCGTGCAGGTTCATCGCGAGCGGCTTCTGGGCGAGTATGCCGCGCACATGGTCGTTGTGCATCACGGCGTCGCGAACGATCGCGAGTTGCTGGTCGGGCGGGACAGCGACGTCGACGACCTGCACGTCCTCGTCGTCGAGCAGTTCGCGGTAGTCGGCGTAGACCTTGGGAATCGCGTGCTGCGCAGCCACGGCCCGCGCGTGATCGGGCGTGCGCGACGCGATCGCGACTACCTTGAAGCCGGCCTGCCGGTATGCGACCAGATGACAGTCGCGAACGATGAAGCCGCTGCCGACGACGCCGATCGCCAAGTCACGGCGGCGCGGCAACCGCGGAAGGTAGTCGAGGTTCAAGTCAAGCGGCGGGCTGTCCATCGTGAGGCGATGCGGCTACTTTTTCTTTTCGTCGGGCGGCTGTGTCGGCTTGACCGTCTGGATCAGTTCCTCCAGCGTGCCGGCCCTCAGCCGATTGTCGGTTGTGCCGCCCGAGCGGCTGCTGCTCACAAGCTGCGGCATACCCTCGGCGAGGTTCGAGCGGCGCAGGAACAGCAAGGCGAACGAAGTATCGGCCATCGCGCCGCGGTCGCTCTGCCAGCTTCCGTTGGGCTGCTGAGTCTGGACGAGCACGCTGGCGCCGCGGCTGTACCAGTCGACGCGGCCAATTCGGGCCAGGCCCAGCGCGACGCCGACGCGCTCGACCGACCAGAGGAAATAGAGCGATGAACGCGCGTGAATGCCGCCGACATAGGTCTCGACTCGCTGGATGCCCTGTTCGAGATCGGCGTCGCTTTCCATCTTGGGGCCTTTTCCCGGCGGCGCGGCGCCGTCTTTCGCGGGCGGCTGGTTGGTCATCTGGGCCTCGACGACCTTGTGGCCCTTGGCGAGCGCCAGACACATCAGGCCGGCGCAGGTCATCGCGTCGGTGTCGCCGCCGCCGCCATAGCCCCAGCCCCCCTGCTGCGACTGGGTGGTACGGAACCGACGTTCGACGCGCTGCATGGTCGCCGACACATCGAGGCCCGCTCGGCCGGCGGCCCAGACGCCGAGCACGCCGAACTGAGTATTCGAGTTGTCGCCGAAACCGGCCTGGGGCACACGCGACGGCCCTTGGATGCGTCCGCCACGACGTGGCTGCGCGGCCCCCTTGGCCTTGGGGTTGTTGGTGACGCTGGCGGGCGGCGTGGCCGGAATGATCGGGCAGACGTAGTGCCACCCACCCGAACTGAGTTGACCCGCCACGAGTCGGCTACCCAACTCCATAATCAGTTGCGTGTCGCTGGAATCGCCGGCGCGCGACAGGAACAGAATCGCCAGCGAGATATCGTAGGTCATCACGTTGCTGGCCGCTCGCGAGCGGACGAACTCGACCGCTTGTTTCATGACAGGGTCGGTGGCAGCGACACCGTTTTCGGCCAGCGCCAGCCCGACCAGCGCGGTGATGCCAAGCTCGTGGCTGCCGTATTCCCAACTGCCGTCAACGCGCTGCTGCGTCTTCAGGAACTGAACCCCGCGTCGAACCGCAGCGCGAATCTGCGCGTCGCCGTCACGATCCTGGGCTGACGCCGGGGCGAGCCCCAGCGCGACGGCTGTCACACAGGCCAGAGCGAAAAGTCGCAGCTTCATCTGATTGGCCTCGGCCCATCAACCCAACGGCCACCTGAGAGTATTGTCGTCTTTTTGGAGCCGGTTTCAACGCCCGAGTGCCGCGGCAATGCGAGAACGCATCTTTTCCATGGCGTCGCCCTCGTACCTGCCTTGCGGCCACGGGATGCGAATGCCATCGCCGGCCGACCGAGGAATGAGGTGGAAGTGGACGTGGCCGACGACCTGGCCCGCCTCGCGACCGTTGTTTTGCACGACATTGATCGCCGGGGCGCCGGTGGCAGCAAGCACGGCCCGAACCAGCCCGGGCAACTCGGCCGCCAGCGCTGCGGCGGCCCCGGCCGACGTATCGGCGAGGGTCGCGAAGTGCTCCTTCGGTACGGCCAGCGTGTGGCCCGGCGCGATCGGGGCAATGTCGAGAAACGCCAGCACCGCGTCGGTCTCAAGCACCTTGGCCGATGGAATCTGGCCGGCGACGATCTTGCAAAATATGCAGGACGGATCGCTGGGCATGGGTTCTGACCGTTGGTCGTGGGCACGTTTCAAGAGTGCCCAGCCATTTCCTCAACGACACGAGCCCGTCCGGAACGGCACCCTAAGACTAAGTACTGCTCCACATTGAAAGGGGTCCGAATTCGTTTAACCCCGTTTAACCCGCAGCCGCAGGCGAGGCACAACAAACGTCGGCCATGCCTCGTCTGCGGCTGCGGGTTAAACGACCGAAGCCGATTTCAGACCCATTCAATGCGGCACAGTACTAAGACCGCGCTCAATCGTTGCCTTCCTTGGACGCTTCCTTGCCCGAGGCCGGTGTTTCGCCGGTCACCAACGAAATCATGGCGGTGTGGCCGGCATCGCCGAGCCGGCGCTTCGTGAGCTTGACGATGCGGGTGTAGCCACCGGGCCGGTCGAGATAACGAGGGCCGATGGCGCCGATGAGCTTCTGAACGATGGTGTCGTGTTCGTCGTCGTCGATGCGGTGGTTGCCGATGCGCGAGATCAACTGGCGTCGCGCGTGCAGGACGGGCGCAGCGGCGGCCCGCCACTCGGACATGGCCTTGTCGTGTTCCGGAGAACCCTTGGTCAGTGCGGCGGCCTTTGCGCGGAGTTCTTCGGCGCTCTTGTTCGCGATCGCGCCGGTGCGGGCCAGCGTGATGATCTTCTCGGCGAACGGACGAAGTTCTTTGGCCTTGGCCACCGTGGTCACGATCTCTTCGTGCTCGAACAGCGAGTTGGCCATGTTGCGGAACATGGCCTTACGGTGAGTCGCGTTGCGACCCAGTTTGCGTCCACGTTTGCGATGTCTCATGGTGAAGCCCGTTGAACGGTTGAACCGCCCTCGAGTCGAACGAACCGCGTTCAACCGTCGGTGGTTTCAGACCCAATGTGGTTAGGTGGTTTGCGTAACCAGGCAGCCCAGATCGAGGCCGATCTCCTTGAGCTTGGCGCGGACCTCTTTTAGCGTCGTTTCGCCGAAGTTGCGGACCTGCAGCAGCTCCTCTTCGCTACGGCTGACGAGGTCGCGAACGGTCGTGATGCCTTCGACTTCCAAACAGTTGGTGGCTCGCACCGAAAGTTCGAGTTCGGCGAGGCTCATGTTGAGTTTGGCTTCGAGTTCGGCGTCGCGATGCTCGGGCTCGAACAGGCGGCTCGGCTTTTCTTCGATGGGCATTTCCGGGCCGGCCTCGAAGTACTGCACGAACGGATTCAGGTGCTTCCGCATGATCTTCGACGCCTCGACCAGCGCCAACTCGGGACCGACAGTGCCGTCGGTCCAGATGCTGAGCGTCAGCTTGTCGTAGTCGACTTTCTGACCGACGCGGGTCTCTTCCACGTGGTACTCGACGCGATGAACGGGCGAGAAGATCGCGTCCATCGGGATGACGCCGATCTCCTGTTCGTGTTCCGGCTCCTCCTCTTCAGCGAGCGGTCGGTAACCGCGGCCGTTCTCGACGGTCATTTCGAGCACAAACGGCACGTCGTCGGTAAGCGTTGCGATGATGTGCTCGGGGTTGATGATCTCGACTGATTCGTCCAGGATGATGTCGGCAGCGGTGACGACGCCGCGTTCGTGGCGATCAATGCGCAGCACCTTGGTTTGGTCCGAGTGGTTTTTGACCACGACGCCCTTGAGGTTCAGCACGATGTCGGTGACGTCTTCGACGACGCCCGGGATGGTGCTGAACTCGTGGTGCACGCCCTGAATCTTGACCTTGGTGATGGCACTGCCTTCCAGGCTGGACAGCAGGATGCGCCGCAGACTGTTTCCGACCGTGACGCCGAAGCCGCGCTGAAACGGCTCGGCGATGAATCGACCGAACGTGTCGGTCAGGCTCTCGCGATCACACACCACCCGGCTCGGTAGTTCCAGACCACGCCATCGGATTCGCATAGACTCGCCTCCAAAAAAAACCCACCCTGGGCCGCTAGTCGTGAGGCCGGCGAGGCCTCACGCGAGTTGTTACTTGGACAGGAATTCCACCACAAGCTGAACCTGGATCGGCACCGACGTGTCGCCCGCGCCGGGCAACCGGACCACTCGACCTTCCGGCGGTTCGGTGCTGGTCAGTTCCAAGAACTCGGGCACGTTGGGTTTCGTTTCGGCAAAAAATGGCTTCACGATGTTCTGACTCTTCGGCCGACTCTTGATGGAAATGACGTCGCCCGCCTTGACAAGGTAGCTGGGGATGTCGACGCGGTTGCGGTTAACGAGCACGTGACCGTGTTTGACCAGTTGCCGAGCCTGGGCGCGGCTGCGAGCCATGCCAAGTCGGCATACGATATTGTCGAGCCGACGTTCGAGCAACGACAGCAAGGCATCGCCGGTGTTGCCCGGCGCCCGGCCGGCAATGGAAAACAGGCGGCGGAACTGGCGTTCGAGCACGCCGTAGTAGCGCTTGAGCCTTTGCTTCTCGCGCAGCCGCACACCGTAAGGGCTGGTCTTGCCCTTCTTGAACTGGTGCATGCCGGGCGGATACTCGCGGCGTTCAAACGCGCACTTGGGCGTATCGCACCGCGTGCTCTTGAGAAAGAGCTTCATGCCTTCGCGACGACACAGCTTGCAAACAGGGTCCGTGTAGCGTGCCATTTGGTCTCAAATCCCTAAACTCAAGATTCCAATCCCAAACAAAAAAATGGTCCGATCACACGCGACGACGTTTCGGCGGGCGGCAGCCGTTGTGCGGTAGCGGCGTGACGTCTTCGATCGCCCGCACCGTGATGCCGGCCGACTGCAGCGCCGTGATCGCCGACTCGCGGCCAGATCCCGGCCCCTTCACGCGCACGTCTACTTCCTTGACGCCGTACTTCTGGGCGGCCTGGGCCGCGGTTTCCGCCGCTCTTTGCGCGGCGAACGGCGTGCTCTTGCGGCTACCCTTGAATCCGACAGTACCGGCTGACGCCCAGCACAGCGCCTCGCCGTTGGTGTCGGTGATGGTGACCGTCGTGTTATTGAACGTCGCCTTGATGTGGGCGATGCCCCGCGTCACGTTCTTGCGGACTTTGCGTCGTTTTGCTTTTGCCACAGATCACAGCCCTTCGTTGCGTATCAGTGTATTGTCGAGCGTTTTTCAAACTGGCGACGCCGTTGTGCCACGTCGAAACCGGATCGCCGTTAGCCGCGAAGTTCCTTGACGCCCTTCTTGCCGGCTACCGTCTTGCGTGGACCCTTGCGGGTACGAGCGTTCGTACGGGTGCGTTGGCCTCGGACCGGCAGGCCGCGACGATGACGGAACCCTCGATAACAATTGATCTCGCGCAGCCGCGCCACGTTTTGTTGAACCTGGCGGCGCAGGTAGCCTTCGACCACATACTCGCGTTCCAAGATCGCCGCGATGCGGGCGAGCTCATCATCGGTCAGGTCTTTAGCCCGCGACACGATCGACACGTTCGCTTTGCGGCAGATCTCGATCGCGGTCGCGGGGCCGATGCCATAGAGGTAGCGCAGCGAAATCGGCGTCGGCTTGTTCGGCGGAATGTCAACACCCAGGATACGAGGCATTCAAGAACCTCCCATTTGCGGCATGCAGCTCAACGATCAAGCCACGCGACGGCGCGCCACCAAGTCGCGTCGTCAGCCTTGGCGCTGCTTGTGGCGCGGGTTGTTACAAATGACGTACAACTTCCCGCGACGGCGGACGATCTTGCAGTTCTCGCACATACGGCGAATGCTGGAACGAACTTTCACGGAATCAAACCCCCGGTGCTCGGTGGCACGATCTTCGCACGGTCGGAAAGCGGCAGATTATACGCAGACAGCCTGCGGCCGTTCAATGCGAGCCGACGCCGGGCTGGTGAGTATTTCGGGCCCCGAGGCAGTTATGGCCACGGTGTGCTCGAAATGAGCACTTAGCCGCGAGTCCTTGGTCTCCACCGTCCAGTGGTCGCGACAGACACGAACCTCTTTGGTTCCCTGGTTCACCATCGGCTCAATCGCGATTACCAGCCCCTCTTCGATCCAAAAGTCGTTCTTGAGCAGTTGCTTGTTCACGAAGTTCGGCACCTGTGGCTCTTCGTGCATGCTGCGTCCGATGCCGTGCCCGACGAACTTCTCTACCTGGGTGTAGCCGTGCGAACGAACATAGTCGTCCATCAACTCGGCGATCTCGGACCACTTGCGCAACCGACCCATTTCGCGAATCGCCAAGTTCAGACACTCTTCGGTGACGTTGAGCAGCCGCTGGGTTTCGGGCGAGACGCGGCCGACAGGCAACGTGGTGGCCGAATCAGCGCACCAGCCGTTCAGCCGGCATCCCGTGTCGACGCTGACGATGTCGCCTTCCTTCAGACGACGGTCGCCGGGGATGCCGTGTACGACCTGTTCATTGACCGACACGCAACTGGCGGCCGGAAACGGCGGCTTGTTCTTGCCGTTCTGGACGCCGGTAAACAGCGCGACGGCCCCGTATTTTCGAAAGATCTCCTTCACGGCCCGATCCAACTCAATCGTCTGTGCGCCGGGGACCGCGCGGGTGCGGACCGCTTCGAGCGCCTCGGCGACTACCTTGCCAGCCTCACGGATCAGGCCAATCTCACGCGGTGACTTTAGAATGATCACAGGCGCCTCAAAAACACCAACCCCGTAGGCGGCATGCCGTTCGTCACGGTTCGGATTTGCGGCTACACTCCCAAGGTCTTCAGTATTCTCTTGTATACCTCATCGACCGTACCGGTCCCCGAAACTTGTCGCAAGATTCCTTTCTCGCCGTAGTACTGCCCTACCTCGGCTGTTTGCTTGTGGTATATGCTGAGCCGTCGGCGGATGGTTTCGGCTTGGTCGTCGGGCCGTTGCAGAAGCGGCTCGCCACACCGATCGCACCGGCCCGGGGTCTTGGGGGGTAACCATTCCACGTGGTAGTTCGAGCCGCACGCGACGTTGCCACAGGTTCGCCGGCCGCTCAACCGCCGCACGACCTCGCCATCGTCGGCCGTCAGCAACAGGACCGCATCAAGCCGTTTGCCCGCCTCCGCCAGCGAGCGGTCCAACGCGGCCGCTTGTGCGGACGTGCGTGGGAATCCATCGAGCAGGAATCCCGTGTCGCAGTCCGGTTCGCCGAGCCGCTCGGACGCCATTTCCACCATGATCGGATCGGGGACAAGTTCGCCGGCATCGACGAACGGCTTGGCCCTGCGTCCGGTAGGCGTACCACCGGCAATGCGCTCGCGGATCATGTCACCCGTCGAGATGTGACTGATCCGAAAGTGCTCGCGCAGCAACTTGGCCTGAGTTCCCTTGCCGGCCCCAGGTGGTCCCAAGAAGACCAGACGCATGAGTAGTCCATATCCGACCGGTTCTCAGCCCTTGTCCAGCAGACCGGAGTAGTTGCGCATGACCAAGTGGCTGTCCATCTTCTGGACCAAATCGAGCGCCACGCTGACAACGATGAGCAAGCCCGTGCCGCCGAAAAAGCTGGCTATGTTCTGATCTACATTCAATGAACCCGAAACCGCGCTGGGCAAGACCGCGACGACGGCAAGGAAAGCCGCGCCGACAAATGTAATACGCAGCATTACCTTTTCCAGATACTCGGCGGTTCGTCGCCCTGGTCGGTAGCCGGGAATGAAGCTGCCGAGGTCCTTGAGGTTTGTGGACATGTCCTTCGGATTGAACGTGATCGCCGTCCAGAAGTAACAGAAGAAATAGATCAGCGCGATGTAGCAGAGATTGTAGGCATATCCGTATCGATCGAACGAATCACTGATCAGGCGAATCCAGCCGAGCCACCAGTAGTTGTCGACGTGCGGTATCTGGGCAAGCGCGCGGAACAGTAGTGCCGGAAACATCAGTAGGCTGGAGGCGAAAATGATGGGCATCACGCCGGCCTGGTTTACCTTGAGCGGTAGGTACTGCCGCATCCCACCAAACACGCGTCGGCCTCGCACATGCTTGGCCGACTGGGTCGGAATGCGCCGTTGGCTTTGCGTGATCGCTACCACTCCGACGATGACCGCAACGAACAAGAGGGCGAGCACGATGACCTTGTCGAGTCCGTACTTGGCGCCGCTCGCCGCGAGTTCGGGTGTGAAGTTGGAAAAGAGTTCGTAGGCTGCCATCGGCATGCGGGCGCAGATGCCCGCCATGATGATCAGACTGATGCCGTTGCCAATGCCGTACTCGTCGATTTGTTCGCCGATCCACATCAGGAAGACCGTGCCGGCAGTCATGATGAACACGGCCACGATGCCGGGAAAAAGGTGATAGCCGTTGACTGGGTCCCACCATCTCATTTCAGGATTCACCAGTTTCTCCTGCCCCATGAGATACTGAGCCCAGAACAAACTCTGAAAGAAGCTGAGGAGCACGGTAGCATACCGCGTGTACTCATTTATTTTCTTTCGCCCGCTTTCCCCTTCCTTCATGAGTTTCTCAAGCGAAGGCACCACACTGGCCAGGAGCTGGAAAATAATCGACGCCGAGATGTACGGCATGATGCCCAGGCCGAAGATCGTGATGTTGCTGACGTCATTGATCCCGGCGAACATGGCCACGGCGCCGAACGCCTTGCCCCAGTTGGACCCCTGAAGACTCTCCTTCCAGGCAGTCGCACCGTGTTGATTGACAATGGGCAGGGGGATCCACGAACCCAGCCGGAAGATCGTCAGCAGCAGAACCGTCATGAGGATCTTCTGCCGAAGCTCCGGTACCTTGAACAGTGTGGCGAGTTTTTCCATGTCGTTCGCGCCACGATCACGAGGCGCTCTGTGCCGGCTTCTGGGCGACAAGCTCGGCGCTGCCGCCCGCGGCCGCGATTTTGGTGCGGGCCGATTCGCTGAAGCGGTCGGCCCTGACGGTAAGTTTCTTTCTTAATTCGCCGTCGCCCAGAATCTTGACTCCGTCGCAGCGGCCGCGCACCAGGCCCAGCCGGCGGAGCGAATCGGCGTCGACGGTCTCGCCGTCCTGGTAGGCGCCGTCAAGGTCGCTGACGTTGACGATGGAAAAGGTCAGCGCCCAACGGTTGTTGAAACCGCGCTTGGGTATGCGGCGGGCGATTTTCATCTGGCCGCCTTCGAATAGGCGATGCGGCTTCTCGGCGCCGGAGCGGCTCTTCTGGCCCTTCGACCCACGCGAGCCGGTTTTGCCGTGACCCGACCCCACGCCGCGGGCGACCCGTTTCTTGCGCCGGCGACGATGGACGCCGACATGAACTTGACTCAGATCCATTAGAGCGGCACTCCTCGCAGACGTTGAACTTCTTCGGCGGTGCGGAGCTGGCTGAGAGCGTGCAGAGTCGCCTTCACCAGGTTGATCGGATTGCTCGACCCGTACGACTTCGTGAGGATGTTCTGGATGCCGGCCGCTTCGACGACGGCCCGCACACTGGCGCCTGCGATAACGCCCGTGCCGGGCGCCGCGGGAAGCAACACGACGCGAGCCGCGCCGAACTTGCCTTCCGTGCGGTGCGGAATCGTTGTCCCCTTCAGCGACACCTTGTTGAGCCGACGCTGGCCGTCCTTGACCGCCTTCTCAACGGCCGGCGGCACTTCGTTGGCCTTGCCGTAGCCGAAGCCGACTCGTCCCTTGCGGTCGCCGACAACGACCAAGGCGTTGAAACTGAAGCGCCGGCCACCCTTGACCACTGCGGCGCACCGGCGGATCTTTACAACGGTCTCGGCGAATCCGTCCGACCGCTGTGGCCCATCGCCATCCTTGCCCTTGCGTTCGCGTTCACGTGTCTTTGCCACGATGACCTGCCTTTGATTCGTTTTAGAACTGCAACCCAGCCTGGCGCGCGGCGTCGGCCAAGGCCTTTACCCGGCCGTGATACTTGTAATGCCGGCGATCGAACGCGACCTGGGCGATGCCCTTTGCTTTGGCCCGTTCGCCCAGAACTTTGCCAACCGTCTCAGCAGCCTTCTTGTTGGCGCCCGACTTCAACTGAGAACGGACGTCTTTCTCGGTCGTGCTCGCCGCGACCAGGGTTCGGCCGGCGGAATCGTCGACGATCTGGGCGTAAATATGCTTGGAACTTCGGAAGACGGCAAGCCGAGGCCGCTCGCCAGTTCCAAAGAACCGCTTCCGCACCCGAAGTTGCCGCCGAACCTGACGGACTCGTTTGATTTCCAGCGCGTACATTACTGAGCCGCTCCACCGGCGAACGCCTTGCCGGCCTTGCGCCGCACTTGTTCGCCCTGATACCGGATTCCCTTGCCCTTGTACGGCTCCGGCGGACGCTTCCGCCGAATCTCAGCCGCAACCTGGCCCACTTGTTGTTTGTCGGCGCCCTTGATGACGATGTGCGTCGGGTCGGGCACTTCGATAGTGATCCCCGCCGGCGGATCGACCACGAGCGCGTTGGCCCAGCCCACCTGCACGTGCAGTTGTTTACCCTTCAGGCTTGCCTGATAGCCGACGCCCTGCACTTCGAGCGTCTTCTGGTAACCTTCGGCGACGCCCTTGACCATGTTCGTAATCAAACGCTGCGTCAGCCCGTGCAGCGATCGGCTCAGTCGTTCGTCATTGGGCCGCGAGACGGTGATCTTCGATGCAGCCGCGTCGAACGCGACAGCCATGGCCGGATGATATCGAAACGCCAGTTCGCCCTTCGGACCCTTCACGCTGATCTGGCCATCGGCGAGATTCACCTTCACACCGGCGGGGACGCTGACTGGTTGTTTGCCTACGCGCGACATCGCTTCGCTCCTCGTTCACCAAATGCGACAGATCACTTCGCCGCCCAGCTTGCGGGCCCGGGCCTGGCGGTCGCTCATCACGCCCTTGCTGGTCGAGAGCACGCTGATTCCCATGCCGTTGCGAACCGGTTTCAGATCCTGCCACCCTTGATAGACGCGGCACCCCGGCTTGCTGACGCGGTCGATTCGCGTGATCACTCGCTCGCCTTGCGGTCCGTACTTCAAATGCACCCGCAGGTGTGGCACAGGCGTCGCCTCCACCAACTCCCAATCCCAAATGTACCCCTCGTGCTTGAGCACCTGCATGATGCCGGCCTTGAACTTGGACGCCGGAACATCGATCGCCGGACGTTCAATACGCACGGCGTTGCGAATCTGGGTGAGCAGGTCGGCAATCGGGTCTGTCATCATTGCGAAGGAACTCCAGAGGTCAGAGGTCAGAGGTCAGAGGTCAGCCCAATTCGCTGACGTCTGACCTCTGACCTCTCTTCTTCCTACCAACTCGCCTTCCTCACGCCTGGAATCAATCCCTGGCTGGCCAGGTTGCGGAAGCAAATGCGGCAACAGCCGAACTTGCGGTACACCGCCCGGCTGCGTCCACAGAGTTTGCAGCGGTACACCTTGCGTGTGGAGAACTTTGGTTTCGCGGCGGCCTTCAGTCGCCAAGCTTTCGGGGCCATATTCTGTTACCAGTCTTTCGTGTCTCGAAACACAATGCACAGAGACCACAAGCCTGATCTCTGACTTTTCTGACCTCTGTTCTCTGCCCTGACTCAACTCGTGCGGAACGGCATGCCAAACTCGCGGAGCAGTTCGCGGGCCTCGTCGTCCTTGTCCGTGGTAGTGACAAACGTAATGTGCATCCCTTGCGTGTGGTTCACCTTGTCTGGGTCGACTTCGGGGAAGATCGCCTGTTCCGTGACACCCATCGAGTAGTTGCCGTTGCCGTCGAAGCTATTCGGGTTCAGGCCGCGGAAGTCGCGAATACGCGGCAGAGCGACCGAGATCAGCCGGTCCATGAACTCATACATCCGCTGCCCGCGCAGCGTCACCTTGGCGCCGATCTCCATGCCTTCGCGGAGCCGAAAGCCGCTAACCGCCTTCTTCGCCTTGGTGACCGTGGGCTTCTGGCCGGTGATCTGTGTGAGGTGTCCGACCACCTCTTCCATGATTGTCTTGTCCTGGGTCGCGCGGCCGACCCCCATGTTCACGACGATCTTGTGCAGGCGCGGCAGCGAGTTGCGGTTGCCGCGGCCCAGTTTGTCCGCGAGTCGCTGCACGATCTCGTCTTTGTAACGTTGTTGCAGTCTTGCCATGACACCCTCAGATTCGTCGTCGCCGCGTCTGGCGGCGGCCTTCGCGGTTCCGCCTGCCTACTTCTTTGTTGCGTGCGCCGTTCTCGGTGGGCTGATCACTCCCAAGCTGCTCGCTCGGCCCGCCCGCTCGCACTTTTTGCAATACCGTTCCTTCGATCCGTCGGCCAAGAAACGCTGGCCGACTCGCACGCCGCGATTGCACCGCGGACAAACCAACAGCACGTTCGACGCGCTGATCGGCATTTCCTTGGACAACCGACCGCCTTGCATATTCTGGCGACTTGGCCGCACGTGCTTATACACGCGGTTGATTCCTTCGACCACGACCCTGTCGTCCTTGTGGATCACGCGCAACACCTTGGCGATCGTGCGATTCGCGGCCGTTCCCTTGTCGTCGCCGGTGATCACTTCGACCAAATCGTCGCGTCGCACGTGCATTGTCTTCCGCCTTTCAGTCGCTGACTAGACTACCTCGGCCGCCAGGCTGACGATCTTCATGAAGTTGCGTTCGCGCAACTCGCGGGCGACGGCTCCGAAGATGCGCGTGCCGCGCGGGTTGTTCTCGGCGTCGATGATCACGGCGGCGTTCGAGTCGAACCGCACGTAGCTGCCGTCGTCGCGACGCGTGTTGGCACGGACGCGGACCACGACCGCCTTGACTACGTCGCCTTGCTTGACTTCGCCGCCGGGGATCGCCTTCTTGACGCTCGCGACGATGATGTCGCCGAGGCCGGCGTAGCGGCGTCGCGTGCCGCCCAACACCTTGAAGCAGCAAATCTCTTTCGCGCCGGTATTATCGGCGACGTCGAGGTATGTTTGTTCTTGGATCATGTCTGCCCTTCCACGGCGGCGATTTCATCCGCCATCGTCCCCGCTCCGCGAGCGATCACTCGCACGATCCGCCACGACTTCAACTTGGACAGCGGCCGTGTCTCCATGATCTCGACCTGGTCGCCGACCCTGGTTTCGTTCTTTTCGTCGTGCGCGTAGCAGATGGTGCGGCGGCGCAGGATCTTGCCGTAGCGCGGGTGCCGCACCAGTCGGGCCAGCTCGACGCGGCGGGTCTTGTTCATCTTGTCGCGAGTGACCACGCCGACCGCGGTCTTTCGCACTGCACGCTCGCTCGACATCGGTTCGTCCGTCCTACTTGCCGGCGGTCGCAGCCGCCTTCATTTCGCGTTGGCGTTGAATCGTCTTGATCCGCGCGATCTCGCGGCGGGCCTTCTTGATTTCGCTCGGCGCCTCGACCTTTTCCGTCTCCGACTGGAACCGAAGCTTGAACAGGTGCTCGGTGGTTTCGCGCAGCGTGATCGCAAGCTGCTCGTCGCTCATTCCGCGTAGTTCTTCGGGCTTGCTCATGGCTGATCCTCTACAGCGTCGGCCGCCGCTTTACGAAGCGGCAGCGCATCGGCATCTTGTGCGCGATCTTGGCGAAACAGGCACGGGCCGTCTCTTCGGGCACGCCGCCCAGTTCAAACAGGATCGCGCCCGGTTTGATCACGGCGGCCCAAAACTCCGGCTCGCCCTTGCCTTTACCCATGCGGGTTTCCGGCGGGCGAGCGCTGACCGGCTTCGATGGAAACACACGGATGTAAAGCCGCCCCTCGCCGCGCACAAAGTGGCTGGCGGCGACGCGACCGGCCTCGATGCACTTCGCATTCAGCCAGATCGGCTCGAGCGACTGCAGTCCGTACTCGCCGTACTCCACCGTATTGCCTTGCGTCGCGCGGCCGCGGATCCTACCCCGCTGGCTTTTTCGCCACTTGACGCGCTTGGGCATTAGCGCCATCGTCAGCTCCCTTGTCAGACAAGTAATCGCCCTGGTTGATCCACACCTTGATGCCGATGTGGCCCTGGGCGGTCTTGGCCTCGTGGAATCCGTAACTGATCTTCGACCGCAGCGTCTGCAGCGGGATCGAGCCGGCGATCGCCTTCTCCTGGCGCGACATTTCCGAGCCGGCGAGCCGACCGGAAAGCTGCACCTTGATCCCCTTGGCGCCCGCCTCCATCGTTTGCTCGAGCGTCCGCTTCATCGCGCGGCGGAAACTCGCCCGCTTGACGAGCTGCTCGCCAATCTCCTCGGCGACCAGTTGAGCGTTCAGCTCCGGTTTGTTCACCTCTTCGATCTTGATGTTGATGCGGCGCTGAGTCAGGTTCTGCAGTTCTTCCTGGAGCTTCTCGACCTCTTGACCCTTGCGCCCAATGATCACGCCCGGCCGTGCGGTGTGCAGCACGACCTTCACCTCGTCGCGAGTCCGCTCGATTTCAATCTTGGGGATGCCGGCGAAGCTGTACTTTGCCTTGACCCACTTGCGTATCTTCTGGTCCTCGACCAGAAGGCTCGAGAACTCGTGCTTCGACGCGTACCAGCGCGACTTCCAATCTTCCATCACGCCGGTGCGAAAGCCGACCGGATTGATCTTCTGGCCCATGTTATTCTTCCTCGCCTTCTTCCTCGTCGCCGAACATCACCTCGGGGTCTTCCAGCTTCACGCTGATGTGGCAGGTCCGCAGCTTCAGGATGTGGGCCTGGCCGCGGCAGCCGGGCAACACGCGGCGCTGACTCGGCGCGACGTCGACGCGCAGATCCTGAATCATCAAGTCTTCGGGGTGCCGGAACCCGCGATCCTCGGCGTTGGCCCGGGCGCTCTTGATCACTTTTTCGATCAGCCGCGCCCCGCGGTTCGGCATGAACTGAAGCGTCTCGAGCGCCGTCTCGACCGACTTGCCGCGGATGACCTTGGCCACCGGCTGCAGTTTTTTCGCGGACATCGGTGCGTAACGGTGCGATGCTACGTACGGCATGGTCAAACTCCATCTAGCTGTCAGCGATCAGCCGTCAGCTCTCAGCCTTCAGCAAGTTGCGGGGGTGGGATTTGAACCCACGACCTCCAGGTTATGAGCCTGGCGAGCTACCACTGCTCCACCCCGCGGTGTTCATATCAGGTTTCATCTCACTAGCCCTTGGCCGGCGCACCGCCCTCTTCCGCCTTCGAACTGCGGCCGCCGTGGCCGCGGAAGATGCGGGTCGGAGCGAACTCGCCCAGCTTGTGTCCCACCATATCCTCGGTGACGAACAGCTTCAGAAACGTCCGGCCGTTGTGTACCAAAAAGTTCTGGCCGATGAACTCGGGCACGACCGTACACGACCGCGCCCAGGTCTTGATCGGTTCGCGGTCGCCCACGGCGCGGGCCCGCTCGACCTTGCGCAGCAGCTTCTCGTCCACGTACGGACCTTTTTTCAGTGATCGTCCCATAAGCGTTTGCCCCGCGATTATCTCAGGATGCCGATGCCATAACGTCGTGAGCGCCGTCGCCGGATGATCGCGGCGTTCGATGGTTTTCGTCGCCGTCGCGTCTTGCCGCCCTTGGCCAGCACGCCGGTTGGGCTGCACGGATGCCGGCCACCCTTGGTGCGTCCTTCGCCGCCGCCCAGCGGGTGGTCGACCGGGTTCATCGCCGTGCCTCGCACGGTCGGCCGGATACCACGCCAGCGATTGCGGCCGGCCTTGCCGATGCGAATGTTCATGTGGTCGGCGTTCCCGATCACTCCGATGGTCGCTCGGCAGTCGGCCGGGATGCGTCGCACTTCGCCCGACGGCAGCGTGATCTGAGCCCAGCGACCTTCACGGGCCGACAGCGTCGCGCTGGTGCCGGCCGACCGACAAAGCTGACCGCCGTGCCCCGGCTGCATCTCAATGTTGTGGACGAACAGACCGGTCGGAATCTTTCGCAGCGGCAGGGTGTTGCCCAGCCGTGGCTCGACCTCTGGCCCGCTCACCACGATGTCGCCCGCTTTCAATCCGTCCGGAGCGAGGATGTATCGCTTCTCGCCATCCTTGTAATGCAACAACGCGATACGCGCCGACCGGTTCGGGTCGTACTCGATCGCCGCGACCTTGGCCGGAATGTTGTCCTTGTCGCGCTTGAAGTCGATGAGCCGATAGTGACGACGGTGTCCGCCGCCGCGGTGTCGCACCGTAATGACGCCCTGGTTGTTGCGTCCGCTGTTGCGGCGGAACGGCACGGTCAGCGTCTTCTCCGGCTTGCGATGCCGGTCGGTGATCTCCGCGAAATCGCTGACGCTGGCGAACCGCCGGCCCGCCGACACCGGTTTGTAGACTCTGATTCCCATGGCTAAGTCGTCCTTATCGAGGCCGGCCAGTCTGCCGCACCTCGCTCTCGTTTAGAAGAAGTTGATCCGATCTTCTTCGTGCAGCGTCACCACCGCCTTCTTCCAGTCCGATGCATAGCAGCGGCGGAACCTGGCCCGACGCGGCTTGCCCCTGCGATTCTGAGTCCGCACGCGCACCACCCGGACGCTGAACAGCGCCTCGACCGCGTGCTTGATCTGTTCCTTCGTCGCCAGCGGATGCACCTCGAACGGGTACGAGTTGTACCTGTTGAATTGGTGCGTCCCCTTTTCCGTGATCAACGGTCGGAGCACGATCTGGTACGGCTCCAACTCGGGTCCACTCTTTTTCGCAGTTGCCTGAGACATCGTCGCATTCCTGTAGCTGCGGCTACTGATTGCTTGCCTTCTGTTTCCTGAGCGACTCGAGCGCTTCGCGCGTGATCAACAGCCGCTTCTGACGCAAGAGGTCGAGCGCGTTCAGTTCGGCGGCGGGCGACACCTTGACGCGAGGGAGGTTACGGGCCGACAACCAGAGCGTGCGGTCGTGCTTCTCTGAGGCAATCAGACAGCTCTGTCCATCGAGCTTCAGCGCCTTCAGTACGCCGGCGACGTCCCTGGTCTTCACCTCGGCGATGTTCAATGCGTCGATCACCGTCGCTTCGTTGTCGACGAGCTTGCTCAAGAGGGCCATGCGCGTCGCCGCGCGAATCATCTTACGTGGCATCGTGTAGCTGAAGTCGCGCGGCTTCTTGCCAAACGTGTGGCCACCGCCGACTCGCTTGCCGGTGCGCTTCATGCCCATGCGTGCGTTTCCGGTCCCCTTCTGGCGATACATCTTCTTATTGCTGCCCGCCACCTCGCCGCGGCCTTTGGTCTTCACCGTGCCTTGGCGAAGGTTTGCGTTGTACATCACGATGACGTCGTGCAAGAGCTGGCGATTGACGGCGCCGCCAAACTCTGCCGGATCGATCTCAATCGATCCGACCTGATTGCCCGTGCGATCTACTACTGGCAAGTTCAACATGGTGTTCACCGTCAACCGATCTTGTTCGTCTGACGAATCATCACAAAGCCGCCGTTGGGTCCGGGTATTCCGCCGCGGACCAAGAGCAGGTTCCGCTCGGCGTCAACCTTGACCACCTTGACGTTTCGCACTGTGCTGCGTACGGCACCCATGCGGCCGGCCATGCGCGTGCCCTTGAGCACGCGGGCCGGATCGGCACTGGCGCCGACTGAGCCGGGGCTGCGGTGCTTCCGCTTGACGCCGTGGCTGGCCGGCAGACCGGCGAATCGGTGCCGGCGCATCGGACCCATCGTCCCGCGCCCCTTGCTGGTGCCGATCACATCGACGGCCGGGATGTTCTCGAACACCGTCACCGTCAACACTTGACCTTCGGCGACCGACACCGGACCGTCCTCGCGAAACTCGCGCACGAACCGCTTCGGCTCGGCCTTCACCTTGGCGACGTGGCCGCGCTCGGCCTTCGAGGCCACGCGCCGTGGCTTGTCGGCAAATCCAAGCTGGACCGCGCTGTAGCCGTCTCGTTCCTTCGTGCGCACCTGCAGTACTGTACACGGACCGGCCTCGATCACCGTCACCGGTACGGCCGTGCCGTCGTCCTTATATATCTGTGTCATGCCGACCTTGCGGCCCAGCAAACCCACGGCCATCAGTCGATCCCTTTCAAAATCGCGGCGTCGCCGGCCCTAGACCAGACGAGTACACTCGCGGTCAGGCAGTCTGACCAACCACGCAAGTCGCTTTGCCGCCTCGTCCCCCCCACGCGTCGAATGCGCCAAGCGGCGTTTCCGGCGGGAACCGTCAGAGGATTCTTACGAGACTCAAAACCAAGAGCACCGAACTACGACGCTTTGATTTTGATATCGACTCCAGCAGGCAGACTCAGCTTGTTCAAGGCGTCAATCGTCTTCGAGGTCGGCTGCACAATGTCGATGACTCGCTTGTGCGTCCTGATCTCGAATTGCTCGCGCGACTTCTTATCAATGTGTGGGCTGCGCAGCACGGTGTAGCGCTCAATTCGCGTGGGCAGCGGGATGGGGCCGTGCACAATGGCTTGCGTCCGCTTTGCTGTGTCGACGATCTCCTGCGCCGACTGGTCCAGCACCGAGTGGTCGTAAGCCTCCATGCGGATGCGAATTCGGTCGTTGCTGCTCACGGGAACTTGTCCGATCCTTCCGTACTCTTGTGGTTACCGCTTCGGCTAGCCCAAACCGCCCGTCGCTCCGTTTGGTAGCGCGGCGAATCGCAGAGTGTACTGAGGCCCCCAGATACTGTCAACCAGACGCAAACGCAAAAATTTTCAGGAGCTGAAGGCCTGGCGGGCTGCGGTGCGCCACGACCGATCAACCAGCCATTCGCCCGACTCGACAGCGCTACCCAAACCGCATTGTCCTTGCCTCAATTCGCCGGCTTTATTAGTCTCCCGCCCTCATCTGTTTCCCGGCCGCGGAACGGCCCGGACAGGTCGATGTGGAACATTCATGAGGAGGAAAAACCGATGCGTCGCGCGACCCAAACGATGTTCGCCTCTGTTCTTGGCCTGGCAATCGGCTTGATTTCAAGCGGTTGTTGCTGCTCGGCAGCGCCGCGGTGCGGCCCCTATTACTCGACGGCCGCGCCGGTCTACGCTCCGCCGTCGGGTTGCTGCCCTACTGCCACAGCATCCGCTGACAGGCTCGAACCGGTGCCGACACCTATGGCGACTTCGGTTCGCTAGCGCAGTGCGGGAATCGGGGCGACGAACCTCGGCGACGAGGTCACCCAACTAGTCGGGTTGCGTTCCCGGTTCGTTCCGGGCCACGACCTCTGACACGGCGGGCGCCTCGACAGGCACTTCGGCGGGAGGCTCGAACTTGGGGGCTTGAGGAGTTGCGACGTCGTTCGAGTAGGGCAACTCGTGACGGTTCGTTGTTTCGTCGATCTCGTCCTGGATGCCCTGTACACCCTTCTTGAACTCGGTTACGCCCTTGCCCAACGACCGCGCAACCTCCGGCAGCTTCTTCCCAAAGAGAAGTAACGCAATGAAACCGACCACCAGCAGTTCGGGCGGGCCAATGCCCGGCAGGAATGCCAACAGCGTACTCATGCAATCAGTCTCCATCGAACCGCGCGATCAGCGCCGACTCACGACGATGCCGTCTTGTCGATCTTCTTCGGGTCCGGCTGGTCGTCGTCCGACCCTTCGTTGATGCCTTTCTTGAACTCGGTGACACTGCGACCGAGCGACCGCATCAGGTCGGGAAGCCGGCTCGACCCGAACAGCAACAACACGATCGCCAGCACGATCAGCAGTTGCCACGGCCCAAGTATGTTGGCCAACACAACGGGAAATCCAAAGGTCATGACGACCCTCCAGGTTCTCGCCACACCCGACCTACGAAAACAGTATACAGCGGCCCTGCCGTTTGCAACAGCGCGGGTTCGTTTGGTCTTATTGACACTCACGGCCTGTGCGGCCAGAATGTTTTTGCCTTCAGTGCACTCCGTGCCGGAGGCCGATCAGCCTCACGTCACGGATGCCGTCTTGGGTCTTTCTTCTAGGAACACGGACTGACTGCTGGAATCCGTCGACACAGTCGGCGGGAAGGAGAGCTACCATGACGTTCGTTGGCAAGATGTTGGCCATCGCGGTTTCCTTGTTCAGCATCGTTTTCATGGGATTCGCCGTGTCCGTGTTTGCCACACGCACCAACTGGCGTCAGAAGTACCTTGACGAGAACGCCACCGTGCAAAAGGTCAAAAAGGAACGCGACGCCCTGTCTCAACGTTCCGCAGACCTGACCGCGGCCGTCAAACAAGAGTCCGACGCACATAAGGCCGAACGCGAAGGCCTGCACAACGAACTGAAGACCCAACGCGAGAACTACGACAAGTTGCTCGATGCCTGGAAAGACGACCGCCTGAAAGTCACGGAGCAAACCAACCGCGCGAACCTCGCCGTCGCCGACTTGGAAGAACGACGAAAAGAGACCGACAGGCTGCGCGAACTGGTGCGCACGCTCCAGGGTGAAAGAGAAAAGGCGATGAACGAGAAGTTCAAGGCCGAGCAGGACCTCATCACCAGAAACAGCGAGTTCGAGAACGCTATGGCCCGTCTCAAGGAAACCGAACAGCGAGCGGGCGAACTCGACGCGGTCCTGAAGAGCTACGGCCTGTCGGCCGAAACCGCCGAGGCCAAGGCCAACATCAAGCGGAACCCGCCACCGGTTGAGGGCGTCGTGCTGAAGGTCGATCCCCAGGGCAAGTTCGTGGAAATCTCCATCGGTTCGGACGACGGCTTGCGCAAAGAGCACCGGCTTCAGGTCTATCGCGTAAATCCGCAAGGCAAGTTCGTCGGCACGATCGAGATCGTCGAAGTAGACGCAGACCAGGCGGTCGCCCGCATTCTGCCTGAGTTCAGACAGGGAACCATCCAAAAAGGAGACCTGGTCGCAGCCCGGATCACCGCAAGCCTGTAAGCCGTGGTTCGCCGGCCGAAACGGACTTCGGACGCGAAAGGAGCTTCTCGCATGACGTTTGTCGGAAAACTACTCACCATCTTGGTGACCGTGTGCAGCGTGGTGTTCATGGCGTTCGCCGTGTCGAGCTACGTCTCGCGCAGCGACTGGCGCGACCAATTCAACACACAGAAAGCCAACCTCGACAAGGCGAACAAGGACAAGACCGCGCTGGACGATAACATCAAGAAGGTGGCTGCCATCATTAATCAGGAGATCACCAACCTGGCGTCGGAGCGCGCGAAGTTCGACGAAGACCTGAAGGTGCAACAGAAGGACTACAACCAACTGGTCGAAGATTGGAAACAGGCGCACAAGGATGTCGTCGACTTCGAGGAAAAGAGCAAGACGTTGCTCGCGGACATCGACAAGAAACGCAAGAACATCGGCAGCCTGAACAGCGACATCCAGGCGCTGCAGCAGGAGAAAAAGACGACCGACGAAAAGCGCTTCGAGATCGAGCAGAACCACATCGAATTAGCGGGCGGTTACGAAACGACCGCGGCGCGACTCAAGGACTTGGAAAAACGCGCGAGCGACCTCGGCGTGCGAAAGTCGCAACCCGTCGAGGCGGCCGGTAAGCCAACTCGCCGCGCCGGCGAATCGGCGACGGTCCAAACCACACCGGTCGAAGGCGTGATCCTCAAGGTCGATCCCCAAGGCAAATTCGTCGAGATCTCGATCGGCTCCGACGACGGCCTGCGAAAACAGCACCGGCTCCAGGTCTTTCGCGTGAAACCACAGGGCAAGTTTGTCGGCACCATCGAAATCGTAGGCACAGATCCGGACCGATCGGCGGCCCGTATCCTTCCAGAATTCAAACAGGACACCATCCAGGAGGGCGACCTTGTCGCGGCTCGGATCACCCAAAACCGCTAGTCGGCGGGTTGCGGTTGCCAAACCAAAGAACGACGTGTACGTCGCGCTGCTTGCGATCGCGCTCGGCGCCGTACTCATCGCCATCGTACTGCTCGCGATGGAGATGAACAGCTACGAATGGTCCGTGACTCCCAAAGCAGCCCTGAACGATGCGCCCGTCGGAGTCCGCGTAGTCGCCTGGTCGGAACCCGATCAGTATCGTCCGCGTCCGATCGCGGCCCAGGCCTGAGTACGATCCGGTGTTGTTGGAAGGAGCCGACACACTTGAAACCGCGCGTGTTGCCGTTCGCTCGGGAATTCTCGCCCGACTTCGGCGTCGACCTCGGCACCCACGGCACTCGAGTGTCGCTGCCGCGGGTAGGCGTCGTTCTCGACGAACCGTCGATCGTCGCCATTCGTTCCGACGTGAAACGTGGCCAAGCCAACCGAGCGGTCGGCGTTGTCGCTCACCTGCTGCATGGCCGCGCCCCCGAATCCGTTCGCACGATCCGTCCGGTTCAGCGCGGCGTCGTCGCCGACCTTGACGCCGCGGCCATAATGCTACGCGAGTTCCTGCGCAAGGCCCGACCGCGAGCGTATTGCGTCGCGCCCCGCGTGTTGCTGGCGGTTCCAAGCGGAATTACGCCCGTGGAACGTCGGGCCGCAGCCGCCGTCGCCGCCCGTGCCGCTCACGGCCGCGCGGCGCTGATCGCACGGCCCAAGGCCGCCGCCCTCGGCGCGGCCCTGCCGATCGCGGAACCGGTCGCGTCGATGATCTGTGACGTCGGAGGCGGCCGAACCGAAGTTGCTGTGCTGGTCATGGGCGAACTGGTCGTCAGCGAATCGCTTCCCGTAGCCGGCGACGATCTGGACGGCGCGATCGCAGACATGCTGCGGCGCGAACACAAGCTGTGCATTAGCGATCAGACCGCCGAGCGAATCAAGATCGAGATCGGCGCCGCGACAACGCGCGACCCGCTCGCCATGGAAGTCGGCGGGCGAGACCTGATCGGGGGCTTGCCACGCAGGATAATGATCCACAGCGACGAGGTGATGCGTGCAATCGACGAACCGCTCCGCGCCGTCGATCGCGCGGTCGAGCGCACGCTGGAGCGGTGCAACGCCCAGTGGGCCGCCGACCTCATGGAAAACGGCATGCTGCTCGTCGGCGGCGGCGCGCGGTTGTGCGGCCTCGACCGACGCCTGGCCGCGGCCACCGGCATGCCCGTGCGAGTGGCCGACGAGCCGGCGTTGTGCGTCGCACGCGGCTTGGCTGCGTGCCTCGAACACCTCGACGTCTGGCAAACGCTGATCGAGCGACGGGATGTCGCGTAACGGACGAGACCCTTCTCCGCAGGAACACGAATGTTCGCGCATCGCATCCGCATCTTGAGTTGGCTGTGCGTCGCCGCGCTGACCGTGGTGTGGGCGCGCGTGGCCCACCTGCAACTCGCGATCGGACCGTGGCGACGCGCCACGTTGGCGGAAAGCGAAACACGATCACGTCCGTTGCCGGCGCCGCGCGGCACGATTCGCGCCGGCGACACCGTACTCGCACGCGACCGTTGCGTGTCGAACCTCGCCGTACACTATCGTTGCCTCGAACGTCCCGTAGACGACGTCTGGCTGACCCGTCAGGCCCGCTCTCGGCTCAGGCGCCGCGAACGCAACGACCCCGCCCGACTGGCGGATGCCAAGACTGCGCTGCTCCAAGAAATCGAATCGACCTGGCAGGCCCTCGCCGAACTTGCCGGCGCAAGTCCGTCGGAACTTGATCGGCGCGCCCGCACGGTGCAGCACCGCGTCGAGCGCATCGTCGATTCGGTCAATCGTCGTCGCGGCGACCTCGGCCGCGCGCAGCGGACTGCGGACGCGAGTGATGCCGCGACGTCGCCGGTCGCCCGCCCGCGACCCAGCCTGGGCCAACTCCTCTCGGACCCAAACGCGTGGCGGCGACTCACGCTCTGGCTCGCTACACCGCCTCCTGAACCGACCACCCGCCTTGGAGCAGTTTCCGTGATCGAGCAGGACCGCTACTACACGATCGTCGAAGACATCACTCCCACGGCGGTGATCCGATTTACGTCGCATCCTGAACGCTATCCCGGCGTCGTGCTCGAACAGCAAGTGCGTCGCGTCTATCCCGAACGCGATCTGGCGTGTGGCGTAGTCGGCTACATCGAGCCACTTGATGAGCATGAGGCCGATAACGCCCGGTTCAGCGCCGCACACTCCGGCGTCGGGCGGTCGGGCGTGGAAGGGTTCTACGATCAACTGCTGCGCGGCGAGCCTGGCGAACTTCGCGAAGAGCTGCGGCCAGGGTGCCCAACTCGCGCGATCGGCGGCAGACCACCGCAGCCCGGACACGACATTGACCTCACACTGCACCTGCCGCTCCAACGGTTCGCCGAGCAACTGCTCGATCGCGCAAGCCTGCCGGCCACCAAGTCGAATGCGACCGCGACGTCCGTCGACTCCGGCGTCATCCTCGTGCTCGACGTCCACACTGGCGCCGTGCTGGTGGCGGCTGCGGCGCCTCGTTTCGACCTCAACATCGCCGCCCGTCCCACAACCGACGCCGCTCGCCAACTCGCCCGCGCGGCCAATTCGCCTCTGTTCAACCGGATCGTGCAGATGAGCCTGCCGCCCGGCTCGGTGTTCAAACCGATCACGGCGATCGCCGCCATCAAGTCTGGCATCGATCCCCGCGAGACGATCGTCTGCCGCGGCTACCTGCACGACCCCGATATGTATCGCTGCCTCATCTACCGCCACCACGGATCGGGACACGGCGCCGTCGACCTGACCCACGCGCTGATGCAGTCGTGCAATGTCTATTTCTTTGACGCCTGCGAGCGCATCGGCTGGCCGGCTATCGTTCGTTGGGCTGACGAGTTCGGCTTCGGTCGCGCGACTGGAATCGACTTGGCCAACGAAGAACCGGGACAACTGCCCGGCCTCGGTCGCGCGGGCGCTAACGGAGCGTGGGCTTCTTCCGACGGGCAATTCGGCGGGTTGGCGATTGGTCAGGGCGCCGTGCTGGCCAGTCCCACGCAAGTCGCCGTGATGATGGCGGCCATCGCCAACGGAGGCGAGTTGGTAGTACCGCACGTCCGCCGGGACGCCCTGCAACCCCCGCGGATAATGCGCAACATTGCACCCAACTCCGATCGTTCGCTCGCTGTGATCCGCGATGCACTCGCTCGCGTCGTCTCCGACCCACGCGGCACGGGCCACGAGCATGTGTTCCTCGACGACGTCGCGATCGCCGGCAAGACCGGCACGGCCCAGAGCGGCTCTCCGCGCGGCGATCACGCTTGGTTCGCTGGCTATGCCCCGGCCGCCAAACCTCAATTCGCCTTCGTTGTTGTGCTGGAGCACGCCGGCACCGGCGGACAGAACGCCGGACCCGTCGCACGTGAACTTGTGCGCCAGATGAACGCGCTCGGCTGCTTCGCCGACGACCAGTGATCGTGCCGCTGGCTCGGCTCGTCCGGTCTTGTTCCCACCTTCAGCTTCGGTGAGAATCTGAAGCGTGCGTAGCCAACCGTTCCAGTTTGGGCTGTGGACACTGCACTTCCTTGTGCTCGCCGTAGCGTGCGTTCTCGGCGCCGCTCAGGGCCAGGCGACTCGTGCGATAGTCGTTGCGGCATGCGGCCTCGCGGTGCTGTTGATTGCGTGCTGGCTGGCCGTCTGCCTGGTGTCAGGCGCCGCCCAAGCGAGCCGAAGCGTAGCGTGGGTCGGCCGCGCGCCGTTCCGGCTGTTCCAGTTGCTCTTCGAGCGAAGGCTCGCCGGACTGCGGATGGGCGCGCCGTCCACGCGCGTGCGACGCACGCTCGGCAGGCCGGCGCGTATCGACGGATTCGGCGACCGGCTCTATTGGTCCTACCGAGTAGCCGGGAACCGCTACGCCGTTTCACTCGACCCTCGCAAACTGGCCGCCAAGTACTCGAACGGGTTGGCTCGCGACGTGCGAACAACTCGCTAATCCACGTCGAGCCGGATTCTGGAGTTTCAAACCGTGTCTGAGCGCGTGTTGCTGGCGATGAGCGGCGGCGTCGATAGCTCCGTAGCCGCGTACCTGTTGCGCGAGCAGGGTTACGATGTGGTCGGGCTTTTCATGCGCACGGGGGCGCACACCGAGGCGGTCGCGGCCACAACCTGCTCGTTGCCGGTCGTGTCACCTGGTGCGCCAACCGCCTCGAACAAGCGCGGTTGCTGCAGCGCCGTCGACGCCAGTGACGCACGGCGCGTCGCCGACAAGCTGGACATTCCGTTCTACGCAGTCGACTTCGAACACGAATTCAGTCGAATCATCGACTACTTCGTCGATGAGTATACACAAGGTCGCACGCCCAACCCGTGCGTCATGTGTAACACCTGGCTCAAGTTCGGCCGCCTGTGGGAATACGCGCAGCAGATCGGGGCCGACAAGATTGCCACCGGGCACTACGCGAGAATCGTAAAAACCGTCGACGGCCCCTCGCGAAACCCAGAACTGGCGACAAACGACCGCCGGCAACCCCGAACTGTCTTCTGGCTCTGTCGTGGAGTCGACGCGGGCAAAGACCAATCCTACGTGCTGTTCGGTCTCGACCGAGATGTGCTACCGCATCTGATTCTGCCCATCGGTGGGCATGCCAAGCCACAGATCCGCGCCATGGCCCGGTCGCTCGGGTTGCGGGTTGCGGACAAGCCCGACAGCCAAGAAATCTGTTTCGTACCCGACGGCGACTATCGTCGGGTCGTTCGAACGAAACGAGCCGATTTCGATGGATCGGGCGAACTGGTCGACACCGCCGGCAATGTGATCGCCCGGCATGACGGCTTCGAGGGATTCACCGTGGGGCAACGCAAGGGGCTAGGCGTTGCACTCGGCGAGCGGCGGTACGTCGTCCGCATCGAACCAGACACACACCGCGTTGTGATTGGAGCACGCGATGATCTGCTGCGCCATTCGCTCACGGTGCGCCGTCTGAACTGGCTTGCGGACCGACCGACGCAGTCGATGCGATGTTCCATCAAGATTCGATACCTGCACGATGCGGCACCGGGCCTCGTGACGCTGCTCGACAACGACCAAGTACGAGTTGACTTCGACGACCCACAGCCAGCAGTCACACCGGGCCAAGCAGCGGTGTTCTATGACGGCGACCGTGTACTCGGCGGTGGTTTCATCGACTTTCAAGGAAGTCGTAGTGCGGGCGGCTCGCCTGCGGCTTCCTGTGACGACATTGCAGGCGGGCCGCCTGCACTACGCTAACAATCTGGCCCGGACTGTTCCTGGCAGACATGGACAAACGCGTTCACAAGCCAGCCACGCCGAAAGATCGCGAGCATTCTCTCCCGGTTCGTGTCTGGCGGGCGATCTATTCGCGGCACTTCATTCTCGCCGATGAGACTACCACATTCGTCCTGGTGAACGCCCTCGACCTGTTCGCTACTTACGTGCTGCTCGCTTGGCCCGAATCGGGCGGCTACGAGACGAACCCGATCGCGCGAAGACTCTTTCAATGGGACATGCGATCGCTCATCGCGTTTAAGCTCGGCATGGCCACGGTCGCCGCCGTGTGTTGCGAACTTGTCGCCCGGCGCAACGAACGGCTTGGGCGGGGAGTCCTGTTGACCCTTACGATGCTTGTGGGTGGTGTGGCTGCCTACGGCCTATGGCTTATCGCCATACATATCTTTTAGTTGCGACAAATACATCTGATCCGATCCATCCCAATAATATTACCTCAAGTTAACCATTATTTACACAAATCACATAATGTGTAAATTATCTTAAACACTTATATTGACAATTTGACTCAGTTTAACAATTAGGACATCCGTTCCGTGGAATCCCGTTACACCAGTTGTAAAGGAGAGTTGCCATGTTGCGGATGCTTGTTCAGCTTTGGAACGGCGAGCAAGGCGCCGTGCTCTCGACGGAGTTGGCCTTGATCATCGCCACGATGTTGTTGGCGGCCGAGACCGGATTGGTGGTCGGCCTTCAGGCGTTGACTGACGGAGTGAACGATACGCTGATCGACTTGGGCAGCGCGATCGGCTCGCTGAACGTGGGCTACACAGTGGGCGGCGTTCAGACCTGCCATGCGAGCTTCTCGGCGTCCAGCTTCGCGAGTCGACGGCACGTCTTCGTCGCGCGACGGGATTTCGCCGCTGACGTCTTACATCGCGAGGCGTTCGTCGCCGTTCCGACGGTGGAGCGTGATTGTAGCGCGGTTGTGGCTACGGCCGAGACCTGCGAGCCGCAACCTGCCGTGCAGTTGCAGATCGAGACCGAGTCAGTGACCTGCGCGCCTGCCGACCGTTAGGCGTGGTCATCTACGTCGTGTGCCGCTGCCTTTGAGGCGGCTCGATTCTCAAGAACGCACCCTAAGTGTAGGGACCTAATCATGAACACGATTCTCTTTCGATATGCATGGATCGGACTCGTGTGCGTTGGCGTGATGATCGATGCGGGTTACGCACAGGAGCCAAAACAGTCGGGACGACCACCTGACGCAAAAGCGGGCGCCGTGGAAGTGGTGCCCCAGGAGCCGGCGCCGCCCGCGGAAACGCCCGCCGGCTCAGCGAAGTTGATTCTGACGGGTGAGGCCGCCCGCCAGGTTCTCGATTTGGTGGGGAGCAAGCTGAACGCGGCCGACGCCGTCGCCGGCCAGGAACTAGGCGTAGTGAAGGGAGTGTTGCTGCTGCCCGGCGCGGGTCATGCGCCAGCCGGTGCCCCGCCCGTCGGTGAAGTGCAGGTGCTACCCGGACCCGGCGCACCGCCACCGACCGGTCCTGACGTCGTCGCCGTGTCTGTCAGGGTGCGGGTTCTAGCCGCCGCGCCTGTGAGGAGTTGTGCGGCCGCGAGCCGGACAACGAGCGCAGGGGCACTCACGCTCACGGTACCGGTGGTGCCGCAGCCGCCCGCGGGCCCGAGCCCCTGCAGGCAACTTTCGTCACGCACGCTGGGTATCACGCTCGAAGCGGTCCCTCGTGCCGCCACTTCAGCGCGTGCCCTGGGGACCGTTCTTGTGCCCGTTCAGCCGCCTGTGGACCGCTTGTGTCACTCCACGAACGAGGTGTTCGTCGCTCCGCTTGTCTTTGGAACGTCCGCACTATACAGCGACGAAGCACTGCTAGCGGAGCTGCACCTTCGACGCCAACTCACCAGCGCACGGCTCGGCGTGTATCCAGCGGATGGGTCAGCCGGCGCGCGAACATGGAAGACCGAGACGTATCGAGGCACAGCCATGACGCCGTACTTCTTCAAGCAAGAGCAACCCGGCGAGAACTGGCTGTGGTTTAGAGATCTGGAGAAGGAACAGGATCTCCGACGTCGGACGGCCTCACGCACCACGACGCGCGTGATGCACTCGTGGTGATCTCGAATCAACCAGAGTCGGGCTTGGGGGACGGGATTCCACGACCTTGCGTCCCCGGCCCGCTCTGGTTGGTACTACTGGCTTGCTTGCACATCGACTCGGTTCCTCGCTTGCCAGCCCGGCCTCGCATCGCAATAACAATGTCGGTCGGCGCGTGGCGGCGTCTTCCCAAACTCCTGACCCGGAGGAACCGTGAAACAACTCATCTCACTTATTCTGGGCGGAGGTCGTGGAACGCGGCTCTATCCACTGACGAAGTTCCGATCCAAGCCTGCGGTGCCCATCGCGGGCAAGTACCGCCTGATTGATATTCCAATCTCGAATTGCCTGAACAGCGGACTGAACCGCGTTTACGTGCTCACGCAGTTCCTGAGCGTCAGTCTGCACCGGCACATTACGCACACCTACAAGTTCGACCACTTCGGGGCGGGTTTTGTCGAGCTGCTCGCGGCTCAGCAAACGCTCGACCACGCGAACTGGTATCAAGGCACGGCCGACGCCGTACGCCAGAACCTTCGTTACGTACAGGAGCCGCAGGTCGAGCACGTGCTGATCCTGTCGGGCGACCAGCTCTACCGCATGGACTTTCGGCGCATGCTCGACACGCACCTGCTGATGGCGGCCGACGTCACGATAGCCACGTTGCCCGTAGCGCGGTCGTCGGTCGCGAGCTTCGGGATCATGCGACTCAACGACGGCGGCCGGGTGGTCGACTTTGTCGAGAAACCGAAGGAACTCGACGTCGTCGACCGGTTTCGCACCGACCCGACATGGATTGACCAGCACGGCGTGGAGAGCCGCGGCCGCGAACACCTCGCGAGCATGGGGATCTACTTGTTTCGGCGCGATGTGCTCGTCAAGTTGCTCGACGGGACGTCGCACACAGATTTTGGCAAGGAGGTATTCCCTGGCTCGATCCGCACGCACCACGTTCAGGCGCACATGTTCGACGGCTATTGGGAAGACATCGGAACGATTCGCTCTTTCTGGCGGGCGAACGTGGAGTTGGCGACCGAGTCGCCGCCGTTTGATCTCGAAGCCCCCGACTCGCCCATCTACTCTCGGCCGCGGTTCCTGCCACCGGCACGCTTGTCGGCCGCTCAGGTCGTTCACAGCCTGATTGCCGACGGCTGCACGATCGGATCGGGCGCATGCATCGAGAACAGCGTGATCGGCCTGCGCTGTCGCATCGGGTCGAACGTGACGATACGCAACTCGGTGATCATGGGGGCCGATTACTACGAGTCCGCTGGGGATCTGCGCCGCAACGCCCAAACCGACCGGCCGGCGATCGGCATCGGGTCGGGCACAGTGATCGAAAACGCCATCGTCGACAAGAACTGTCGCATTGGAAAGGGCGTTCAAGTCGTCAACCGTCGCGGCTTGCAAGACAGCGACGAAACGCCCCAGGCAGTGATTTGCGATGGCGTGGTCGTGGTTCCCAAGGAAGCGATCGTGCCAGATGGGTGGTCGCTGTAGTCGGCGCGGCGCAAAAAGTAGCCGGCCCGATCAGTCTCAAGCGACCAACCGGGCCGGCGCGTGTCGATCAAGGCAACTGCGAGTTACTCCTTCTTCTCGTCCGCGGGCTTTTCGTCTTTGGCCTTGTCGTCGGCCGGCTTCTCATCCTTCGGCTTATCTTCCGCTGGCTTGTCCTCGGCCGGCTTGTCCTCGGCCGGCTTGTCCTCGGCCGGCTTGTCACCCTCGGCCGCCGCGGGTTTGTCCCCTTCGGCCGCGGGTTTGTCCCCTTCGGCTGCGGGCTTGTCGCCCTCGGCCGCGGGCTTGTCGTCGGCAGCGGGCTTGTCGTCGCCATTCGTCGTGGGCAGCGGCGTGCCCGCCGGCGTCGAACTGCCGCTCGGTTGAGCGCAGCCCAGAACCATCAAACCCAGAATCAAACACAAACATGTCAGCAAACGCATCGTAGGACCTCCTCGTGTAGAAACATCGGGGCGCAGACGGACCCTATTCCGCCGCGGCAGCTACATCAGTAAGATGCGCCCGCCGACCATTTATTCCCGACAGATTCCGCCGCCCTGGGAATAAACGCATAGTCCAGCGCATCTTACAGTCAGGGGAACTCATGGCCAGCGAGTACGGCCCGACGGACGTTCGCCTCTTAGTCGATGAGCACTATCGGTCGCTGTACCGATACGCCTATCGACTGAGCGGATCCGTCGCCGATGCCGAGGACTTGACGCAGGAGGCGTTCTGTACCGCGCATGAACGGATCGGCCAGCTTCGCGATCCCGCCTGCGCGCGAGCGTGGCTGTTCCGAATCCTTCGCAACCATTATCTCGTGCGATTGCGATCGAAGCCGCCGCTGCCGACCGTCTCCATGGATGAGCTGGCCAACCAACCCGACCACACGGACGAAACGCCGCGAGATTGGGACGCCGAGGACCTGCAGCGTGCGCTCGACGAGATGCCCGAGGCGTTTCGAACGCCGATTATCTTGTTCTACTTCGAGCAGTATTCATACCGCGAGATTGCTGAGCTGCTGGGCGTGCCGATCGGAACCGTCATGAGCCGGCTCGCCCGTGCCAAGGCTTTCTTGCGGTCCCGGCTGCACGCTCAGGGTGCGGCCGAGAAGGTGAACCTGGCGACGTCGAGGGTGCCGTGATGAATTGCATGATCGCACAACGGATCATCGAAGCGTGTCGTCTGTCGGGCGACGACCTAAACCTGCCAGAACTGGCCCCCGCAGCCGCACACTTGGAAGAGTGTCCTGACTGCCTGAGCCATTTCCGCCAGCGGCAAGCGACCGATGCCCGCATCGCCGCGGTGATGCAGGATGTGCCGATTCCCGACGGATTACGCGGCCGCGTGGAGACGCGCCTGTACCGGGCCCGACGGGTTCGCCGTGTGCGACGACTGGCCGGCTGGAGCGTGGCAGCGGCCCTGCTCGTCGCGGGCGTCCTGGCCCTGTGGCGGCAATCTCAGCACGCCAGCGTCCCGATTGCGGTACAGCCAAGCAGTGAGTGGGCCATTCAAGTTGTTCAAGAGAAGATGCCCGATGCCGAAGTTCCTGTCCCGGCCAACCTGACTGACGCTCAGGCAGTGGCGTCGTGGTGTACGAGGCAGTTGGCCAAGTTGGGTTTGAAGGTCAGCCCTTCCGCGCGACTGCCATTGTCGGGGTTGGTCGGCATCGCGCGAACCAGCGTCGAGGGCCATGCCGTAGCCATCTTCCAATATGACGACTCGCGCGGCACGGCCGACCTGTTGGCTCTGCCGCTCTCGCAGTTCGACGTTGGCGGAGACGGCAGTTCGCCTCAGGTCTGGCAGACTCGCAACCTGGTTGTCGTTACATGGACCGAAGGCGAGACGGCCTACGTGGCGGTGCTGAAGAATTGGTCGCGGCGCGAGTGGCAGCAACTGGTCCCGCGGACAGGCGGCGTCTCGTGAGCGACTCGCACAGTCGGCAAGCATCGCAGTCCCACGGGCCGGCAGTCTGCGTCACTCCCCTGTAAGGGCTGTCGCGGCAGACTCGACGGATCGAATGGCCCGCTGTTGATCGGCCGGCACGATCCAGCCGCGTTTGCCTAGCTCCTGAGCGATCTCGTCTCGATCGCGTCCCTCGCCGAGCAGGTGTGCAACGAACTGAAACACTTCGGGCGGCACCGACTCGATCAGGCAAATCATGCGGGCAACTCGCACGCGCTGCCATGCGTAGTAAGCGGTTATCGAAGCCTCCACCAACCAGACGACACAGTTGCCGGCCGAGCCGAGTTCGATTCCGCCGATGAAGCCATCTTTCTCGGCCCGCAACTTCAGGAACGAACCGAAGCCGGCAATCAACTCCGCGGCCCCAAACTGATTGACCGCCACGTTGTTTTGTTGCAGAAGGTAGAAGTAGAACACCGCGTTGTACGTCACATAGGCCAACAGCGAACACGCGATCGTCAGGCCAACCAGGATGCTCTGGCTCGTGAAGCGACTGCGCGACGCGCCCAGGGCGATAGCCCGACCGATCAGGACGCCCAGCAATGCGTTGTAGAAGATGTAGACGTAGATGAACTGACCGGCGGCGAACATCGCAACGCCGCCCAGCACCGCAGCGCCGCACCCCCCACAGCCGCCAGAAACGGCGTCGACCAGCCCGGTTCGCTGGGAGGTGGCAGCGAGTCCGGCGGCTGATACGGGGCGTCCGAGTCCGGCATCTCTGTAGACATTTCTGGTTCGCTCGACCCTTGCCCGCGTCGCGGCAGTCGCTAGACTAGTGCCTGTGGACATTCAAGGACCTGGCCGTGGGGCGGGCTTCCAGCCGGCCGGCTCCTCGTCCGACATGGGCAGGCTGCAAGGCCGCCCCACGACAATCGCTTCGCCGTGTGAGGTACTGGTCATGTGCATTCGGCTTGCCAAGACATTCGCCGCTGCTCTGCTGGTCACCGCGTTCAGCGTCTCGCCGGCATGGGCTCAGGCCGCCAATCAACCACAGGGCAAACCCGTCGGCCAGTACATGTTGCTCGCCGTTCTGTTGGCGATTCCGATTGGGCTGGTGTGTCGATCGAGTCGGCGCTGATATCAAAACTCAGCCCCCTCCGTTTCGAGCTTGGCCTCGCTGGCGCCCAACACGACGTCGGACTGGTTCAGTCCTGGCTCGATCCGGTTCCCCTGATTGACGAACATGTTGTCGCAGCCGCTGCACTCCTCGGGGCACGGCAGGAACCGCACGTGCCCGTCGAGGTAGAGGGCATTCTGGCCGCGACCGCCGTGATTTGGACTGTTGGACTGGGCCACGTCGCCCTCAGGCGGTCGACTTGATCTATCGGCCAGCACCATGCGTCCGGCCAAGCGGTCGAGCTGGGGCGGCGTGTACACGCGGCGCTCCCGGAAGAAGCCGAGCGAGTAGGCATAGCTTCCGCCGAGTCGCGGGACCATGCTCGACACTCGTCTTAGATCGCCCATCGCAGCCTCGACACTGCGCAGCGACCGAATTGCCCGCGCGTCGTCGCCCGTCGCCGGACACACGAACGTGCCCGGATCGCCGACCATACCGGTCTCCAACAAGATCGGTGCGTACATTCCGGCGACGGCAAGCGGGCCGCTCGAACTATGGAACGGGAAATGGCCTGCATAGTGTTCCGCGTACGAGAGCATGCCCACGGCGATCTGACGCATGTTGTTGCCGCACTCCGCGAGTCCGCGGCGATGCCGCGCCTCGTTCAGGGCTGGGAGGATCACCAGCGAGATCATGAACAGGATGCTGGCCGCGACCGCCAGATCGGTCAGCCGCCACGGACCCGGCCGGCCTACCGGCAGCGTGTGCTCGCGCTCGGCCGCCCGTACGCGCATCACTCGGTCGATCGTCCGCCGGGGCTGGCCCAGCGGACGATCGACCGAGTGA
>Ga0185317_100014_pt1 | contig 88036 bp, 68 predicted proteins | sample DevilsHole_FD_128020 | JGI IMG/M metagenome (GOLD analysis project Ga0185317, IMG submission 128020) | Groundwater microbial communities from Devils Hole, Nevada to study Microbial Dark Matter (Phase II) - Devils Hole (SPADES assembly)... | ecosystem: Environmental > Aquatic > Deep subsurface >...
GGGTGGGGGCGGTGGAGGCAGCGGCGGTGGCGGCCGGTTTTCGAGCGGCATCAGCAGCGGAGGTGGCGGAAGGTCGATGACCGGTGGCGGCTCCGGCGGCGGGCAATCCGGTCGATCCGGAGCACCCGAATTGTCTGGGAGCCGTAGCGGCGGCCGATCGATTGAGAGTATCGGCGGCTCGTCCGAACGCGGCGGCTCGCGCCAATCATCGTCGATCGACCACGATCGGTCCGCGGTCCGGAGCGGCGATCGGTTCGGCGGTTCCTCGCGCGGCGACAATCGCACAGCCGGTTCAGGCGGCGGGTCAGGTCTCGGCGAGCGCGGCGGCGATCGGTCGCCTGGTTTTCTGGACAAACACAACAGCGGTCGCGGACAGGGTGGCAAGAAGACTGATGGTCTCACTTCATCCTCGACCGGCGACGCCAGCGTGGCTGTCGCCTCTCGCTCAGGAAACGCCAAGGGGTTCAAGAACTACGACAAAGGCTCGTCGGACTTCTTAGGCAAGTTCGGCGGTGGCGACAACGCAGGCAAGAACGGGTCCAAGGGAGGCAAGAAGGCCGACGGCAGCGCCGACGACGCTTCGGCGCTGCACGATCACGGCAAGAAACTGCACAACCACGAGACCGGCGAGTTGTCGAGCAAGCGCGCGTCCAAGCTGAGCAGCGACGCCGATGATTTCCTCGGTGCTCGCGGCGGAGCAGTCGCCAGGCACGGCGGACACCATCATCATCATCATGGCCATCACCATCACAGCCACTGGTTTGTCGGCGTCGCCCTCGGTTCGCCGTGGTGGGGCTGGGGCTATTGCGATCCGTTCTGGGCCGGATACGCCTGGGGCTATCCCGGCTGGTACTCGTGGGGTTACCCCGGCTACTACGGCGGCTTGAGTCTGGGCTACTCGTCCGGCCACTGGGGCTTCTCGGTGGGCACCGGTTTCTCGCCGTACTACTGGCCGTACTACGCCTACGATCCGTGGTGCGTGTATCCGGCGCGAACCTACGTGGTCGGTTCGCCGGCCTACGCGGTGGTCGATCCATCGCCGTCGGTGGTCTATGATTCGTCGGCGTCAGTGACACAGACCCCGTCGCGCACCGATGCGTACGCGACCAACGGACTGACGGCGCCCGCCAACCCGATTCCGTCGGAACCGGCGCGAGTGGATGATCCGCTGACGCTCGCAGCATCGAATGAGTTCGCTCGTCAGGGCGAGGCGGCTTTCAAAGCCCGCGACTACAAAGAAGCCGTGCGAGCGTGGCGGCATGCGCTGGTCGAAGACACTAAGAACGGCACGCTGGTGCTGATGCTCGCTCAGGCGCTGTTTGAAAACGGCGACTACCTCGAAGCCGCCGGCGCGGTCCAGTCGGGCATGATGCTCTTGCCCAAGGACAAGTGGAACGTCGTCGTGGCCCACTACGAAGAACTCTACTCCGACTCGCAGGACTACGTCGATCAACTGAAGGAGCTAGAAAAGGCGATCAAGGACAAGGCCGACGCGCCGTGGCTGCGGTTTCTGGTCGGCTACCACTATCTGTATCTGGGTCACCCCGTCGAAGCGGTGCGTGAACTTCAGAAGCTGAAGGAACTGGCGCCGGGCGACAAGGTTGGACTCGAACTGCTCGCGGTCGCCGAGGAGGCGGCGAAGAAGAAGACGGCGAGTTCACCACTGGCGCCGTTGCCCGCACCGTGAGCCGGAGTCTGAAAAAGGGGTCTCCGCCAACTTTGTGGAGATTGTGGTGTGGCCGTCCCGGCCGCCTCACATCTGGCGGTTGAAACGGCAGGCGGGGCGCCTGCGCCCCAAACTTGGCGGGGAGTCTGAAAAAAGTCGCCATGGCCGATCACTCCGACCGGCTGGATCGTTGGGCCAATCTGCTGGCACTCAATCGCACCGTCGCCGTAGTTCTGGCGACGGTGCTTTTTTTTGGATTGGGCGAGCAACTCTGGGAGAGCTTCATGCCGGCGTATCTCGACGCCCGCGTGAAGGACGTCGCCCGCGCCGCGCGATTGACGCCGAGCGTGGTCGGCTGGCAGGCGCTGGCGATCATCGGCGTCTATGCGTGTCTGCGGAATCTGTTCGAAGGGTTCTGCTACGTCGGCGGCGGGCAACTGACCGCGCGACTGGGCGACCGCGGCTCGCTCATCCTCTTCGCGCTGATGACCCTCGCGGGTTACACGATCTTTCTCGTGTCGTCTTCGCCGCTGGTGGCGACCCTTGCCGCGATGCTGATTCTCGGCTGGGAGCCGCTTTCGGTCCCCGTCACGTTCACGACCGTCGGGTCGAGCGTCGATCGCACGCGCCAGGGCGTGGCCTTCGCCTTGCAATCGATCCAGAAGCGGCTGCCCAAGGTGCTTGGCCCGATGATCGCCGGCTTCGTCATCGCCGCGGCCCAGCGGCATTCGGGCGACGCGGCGGCGGGACGCATCGTCGGCATGAACTACTTGGTCGGAGCGGCGCTCGCGCTCGGTCTGGCGTCGCTGGTCATTCAGTTTCTCTTCATGCCGCACCGGCCGCCGCCGCCGCCACAAACAGCTTCGGCCGCCGCCGTCGTGCGCGGCTTTCACCCGATGCTGCGCCGCCTGCTGATCGCCGAGATCCTGACGCGATGGTGCGACTGGCTGGTCCGCGAGTTCATCGTGCTCTACGTGCTGATCGATCGCGGCTCGACCGACTGGTTCTACGGCGTCCTGTTGGTCCCGGCCCAGCACCTGACCGCACTGGCAACCTATTTGCCGATCGGCAGCTTGACGCGCCGCGTCGGCCTGCAACCGTTCATCGGTCTGACGTTCGTCTTCTTCGCGCTGTTTCCGCTCAGTCTGGCTTGGGCGCCCGAGGGCGCGTGGTTGCTCGGCGCGTTCGTGGTGTACGGGCTGCGCGAGATCGGCGAGCCGGCGCGCAAGGCGTTGATCACGTCGCTGATGCCCGAGTCGACGCGCGCCCGCGGCATCGGTCTCTACTGGGGCCTGCGCAGCGGCGCGATCTCGACGGCCCCGCTGGCTGGGGCGGCCATCTGGCACTTCTTCGGACCGACCGTCTTGTTGCACGTCGCCTTCGCCCTCGGCGTGCTGGGCGCCGCGGTGTTCTACTTCTTCTGCGCCCAAGTCCAGTGCCGATCGGACGTCTGAGTCGCCGCGTCGGGCAGGCCGCCCAGCTCGCGAACGATCTCGCGGACTTCGTCCAACGTCAGGGCCGCGCGCAGCGATGCGTCGAACATGGCCTGCTGACCCGCAGTCGCCCCGGCGGCGTAGGTCGCGACCAGGCGACCGACCGTCGCATCGTCGCTGGGCCGCATGAGGTCGCGCACGAACAACGTGCCTCCGGGCGCCACAACGCGCAGCATCTCGGCCATGACACGCTTCGGTTGTGGAATGTGATGAACGATGCTGTTTGAGACCACTGCCGGAAACGCACCGTCGCCGAACGGCAGCGATTTGGCGTCGGCCAGCTTCAAATGAATCCGGCCGACCAGCCCCGCCCCCGCCACGTTCACCGCGCCGCGACGCAGCATGTGCTCAGCCGCATCGACGGCCAAGACAATCGCTCGCTTCTCCTGCCGGCACAGTTCGATGGGTATCAGCGCCGTGCCGGACCCGACGTCCAGCACCTGCCAGCCCTCGTGGTGTATCGCGAGGAAATCGGCGACGAACCGCCGGTTCACTTCGCTGTGGTCCATGAGATCGTACTCACGGGCCTCGTCTTCGCTGTCCATCACTTCGGGTTCCAGTACGCGAGCAAGCATGGTTGATCCGCGGTTAAGGGTCGTGGGGTGCATACCCGTAATTGCATTCGTCGCTCGCTTAACCCGCAGCCGCAGGCGAGGTCGGCATCGTGCGAATTGCACGGATCAAACACGACCTCGCCTGCGGCTGCGGGTTAAACGAGCGAGGCGCAGCTACGGAAATACACCCAGGGTTGTGCTCCAAATTGACCCCTGCCGATCGCCTCGATAGCATCGCATCGGCGACAGGAGTCATGTCCGCAGGCGGCAGTGTACCAACTACCCATGAACGAAGCTCTGTTGATCGTTGGCCACGGCAGTCGTGATGCCGAGGCGACGGCCGAGTTTCTTGCACTCGGCGCCTTGCTCGCTGCGCGACGGGCGCGCGGGCAGACGGCCGCCGCGTTCCTGGAGTTTGGCCGGCCGAGCATTGGCGAAGCGATTGATGAGCTGGCGGCCCACGGCGCGAGCGAAATCTGCTGCCAGCCCGCGATGCTATTCGCCGCTCGGCACGTAAGAACCGACGTACCGTTTCAGGTGCGGGCGGCCGCCGAACACTGGCCGCTCGCGACCATTCGCGTCGGCGGAGCGATCGACGCGCATGATGGACTGCTCGAACTGTGTCGCCTGCGCTGGAACGACGCCTTGCGCTCGCGTCCGCCGAGCGACCCCAAGGGTACGTTGCTGCTCATCGCCGGTCGCGGAGCGAGCGAACCCGGCGCCACCGCGCGGCTCGCGGCGATAGCACGTCAACTTGCCGAGCGCTACGGAGTGGCCGACGCGAGGCCATGCTTCAGTGGGCTTGCCTCGCCACTCGTGCCCGATGCTCTCGCCAAGGCGGTCGACGACGGATTCCGGCGCGTCGTGGTCCAGCCGTATTTCCTGTTCAGCGGTGTGCTGGTCAAAAAGATACACGAGTGGACGCGCGACTGCGCCGCGCGACATCCCGATTTGGACGTCTTCGCGACGAACCACTTGGGCGTCCACCCGCTGCTGGCCGACGCGATCGAGGATCGCGCCCGCGCCGCCCGGCTGCTTGTCGGGCGCGAGTGTTCCGCACAAACCTGACCGTTCTCGTTTCTTCTGGGCCGCTCAAGCATGTCCAAGGGAAGAATATCTCTCGTCGGCGTCGGGCCGGGCGATCCCGAACTGGTGACCCGCAAGGCCGAGCGAGTGCTGCGCGAAGCCGACGTCGTCTATCATCCGGGGCGCGACGACTCGTCTGGTTTTGCGCTCGGAATTGTCGCCGACCTCATCGGCCCGGACGCCACAGTTCAGGCCGCGGCCGTGGAGCTGGGAGGCGCCGCCGACCGATACGAGTCGCTCGCGACGCAGCTCGTCTACGACGCTGCAATCGGACGCCGCGTCGCGTTCATCACTGAGGGCGATCCGCTCGTCTACAGCACGGCCGCTCGGCTGCTCGATATTCTTCAAGCCCGCTGGCCCGACGTACCGGTCGAGGTTGTCTCGGGCGTGACCTCGCTCACCGCCGCCGCCGCCGCCGCCCGATCGGGCCTCGTCGAGGGCGACGAGACGCTGGTCGTCATCCCGGCCTGCCACCATGCCGATCGCCTGGAACACTGGATCGAGCAGCACGACCGCACCGCGCTGGTGAAGATCGGCAGCGTGTTCACTCAAATCGTGGCGCTGCTTCGTCGTCGCGGCTGGCTCGATCGCGCGGTCTACGTGGAAAAAGTCGGGACGTTGAGCGAGCGAATTGTTCGCGACTTGGCGACGGTGGAAGCCGGCTCTGTGTCGTATTTCTCGATGATCCTCATCGACCGTAGTGAAGACACCAGGCCACAAGCCGGCTTCCCAAGGTGAACATGGCATTGGGAGCTAAATGGCTTTGCGTGATTCTGGGAGTCCGCAGGGACAGTAGCCCGACGCGCCAGCGAGGGACCGGGCCTGATTTCTTGTGATTTCGCCATGTGCTCCCTCGCTGGCGCGTCGGGTTACTGTCCCAGAATCGTGCAAGGCTATTTAGCTGTTCATGACCAGTGGCGAGAGCGCTTGAAGTTCGGCCCTGGAACTGATAAGAGTTTGCCGACGGACCAAGCTTGGGTTTGCAATCTCACCCCGCATCCCTCAGCAGCATCACCATGAAGCCACGCGACTCGCGAGTTGCTCTGCCGAAGATGTGCGTCATCGTAGCCGCTTGCCTGATCGCCGCGATGGTCGTCGGCTGCTCGCGCCCGCAGCAGAATGCGCCCGCGCAGCTAGCGCCCCTTCCATCGCCGACACAGAGCGAACCGTCGGACGCCGCCAGGCCGCCCGCGTCGTCGCGCCCGAGCGATCAGGCGGAGGCGCCCGCGGACAAGACCGCCGCGGACGACGCCAGGCCGGCGGCCGAGCCTCAGCCGACGACCGCCGACGCACCGAAATGGACCAGCCTGTTTGACGGCAAGTCGCTGGGCAACTGGGAGCCGACGCGGTTTGGCGGCGAAGGCGATGTGAAGGTTGAGAAGGACGCGATCGTGCTCGAAATGGGCAACGAGATTACGGGCATCACGTGGAAAGGCGATCCGCCCGCGCGCATGAACTACGAGATCGAGATCGAGTCGCAACGCGTCGACGGCGGCGACTTCTTTTGCGGCCTGACCTTTCCGGTCGGCGAGGATTTCTGTTCGCTGATCTGCGGCGGCTGGGGCGGGGGCCTCACCGGCCTGTCGAGCCTCGATGGCAACGATGCGTCGGAGAACGAGACGTCGAAGTGGCTCGACTACGACAAGGGCCGATGGTATCGCATTCGCCTGCGCGTCACCGACAAGAAGATCGAAGCCTGGCTGGACGACAAACAGGCGGTGAGCGTCGAAACCGCCGGGCGCAAGATCGGCATTCGCCCCGAAGTGGAACTCTCGAAACCGCTCGGCATCGCGACGTGGCGCACCACCGGCGCGATCAAGTCCATTCGCCTGCGTCAACTCACTGAGCCGGCGGCAGCGAGTGAAGCCACGAAAGAACCTGGTCGCTGAGCGGCCCGCGCGCGGCGGAATAGAAGTGATCCGCACCGGAGACTGTGACGACCTGAGTCCGCCCGTGCTTCGCGGCCGACGGGTCAATCGCCTCGGGCAGACCGCGAAAGGCCATGTTGCTCTCCAGCTCGATCGCACCAAACGTGAAGAGCGTCGGGCACGGCACCCGCTCGATGTACTTGAGAAAGTTGTATCGCTCGTCCGGACCGTATTTCTCGACGTAGCCGCCCGCCGCCACGACGAACGGCAGCGGCAGTTTCACCTCGATGAGCGTCGCCGAACGACCGGCTTGCACCAAGCGGTCCGCTTCGCGGTACGTCTCAAGAAACTCACCGCCCTGCAAGCTGGCGACAAAGTGCGAGTACGACAAACGCGGCGGCGAAATCGCTGCCAGGCCGGCGACGCCGAGCGACCGCTCGTGGGCCAACGCGTAGACGCACTTCACTGCGCCGAGGCTGTGGCCGACCAGGCCAATCCGGCGAAACCCGCGCCGGCCGAGCAGTTCGACCCACGCGGCCACGTCGTGACGGCAATCGTCGACGACCTCATACGCGGCCCCAATCCGCCGGCCGCCTTGAGTCGTCACTGCCGTGCTGATGCCGTCGTGCCCGCGCGTGTTCACCCGCAACACCGTCACGCCCGACGCAAGCATCCGCTCGCCCAAGTGGTCGAACAGCGTCGAACTGTAGAAGCTGCCGCCCGTCCCGTGAATCATGCAGGCGACGTCGACGCCTGCCTCAATCGGCGCCGCCGAGTGCGACGCCTGCAACATTCCGTCGAGCCGGACGCCGTCGCTCGTAACCACGTGAACCAGATCGACCAGCATGCCCGAATCCTCACACGACCAAGGTAACGTGATCTGCGGCGGTCATTCTACCAGCAGACCAGCAGCAGGTCTGGTCGACGCGCTGCGCCAGAGGCGTGTAGAATATCGCCCCATGGGCAAGCATCTCCAGCTTTGCATTTGGCTCGTGATCGCAGCGGCCGCCGGCGCCAGCAGCGTGGCGAGTCCCGCAGATTCACCGCAACCGTCCAGGTACTGGGCGTACCAGCCGCTGCGACCTGTCGCGCCGCCGAGCGTCCAGGACGTCGACTGGCCGTGGAACGCGGTCGACCGGTTTGTGCTCGCGACGATCGAACGAAACGGACTCAGTCCGTCGCCCGACGCCGACCGATACACCTGGCTGCGTCGTGTCTCGCTCGACCTGACCGGTCTCCCGCCGACGCCCGACGACCTTGCCGCATTCATCGACGATTCGTCGGAGGCCGCCTGGGGGCGAGTCGTCGATCGACTGCTCGCCTCGCCGGCGTTCGGCGAACGGTGGGCGCGCCCGTGGCTGGACCTCGTGGGCTATGCCGACCAGATTGGTTCGGCCAACAACGTCCCGGCCGAGCACGCTTGGCGATTCCGCGACTATGTCATTCGGTCGCTCAACGCGGGCAAGCCGTTCGACCAGTTCATTCGCGAACAGATTGCCGGCGATCTGCTATCGGCGGCGGGCATCGAGGAGCGCCAAGACCAACTCACGGCCACAGGGTTCCTGCTGCTCGGCAACGTGAACATTGTCGAGGCCGACAAGTTGATCATGCGGATGGACCTGGTGGATCAACAGATCGAAAAGGTCGGCCGGGCGTTTCTGGGCATGACGCTGAATTGCGTGCGCTGCCACGACCACAAGTTCGACCCGGTGACGCTGCACGACTACTACGGGTTGGCGGGCATCTTCGCGAGCGCCGAGTCGACGTACAAAGCTGATCGCGGCGTCTGGAGTTCGGTGACAAAGGTCGAGTTGCCTGAGACGCTGGCGCAGTTCGCGGCGCGGCAGGCCGCGCTGCGGGCGCACGAGCGCCAGACCGACGAACTGCGGCGTCAGCGCGAAGCGATCGAACAGCGGCTCCAAGGATTGGAGCAAGCGCTGGCGGCAGCGGCGAAGAACGAGCCGTCGCCACCCCCGACCGGAGCGGGGTCGCTCGCCGAACTCGAAAAGGAGAAGACGGACCTCAAGAGCAAGCTCGACAAGCTTGGCCGCACCGCGCTGCACCTGGCCTACCTGCGCCCCGCGGCCCCACAGGCGTTCGCGCTGAGAGACGCGGCGGAGACGGGCGATGCACGGCGTCAGATTCGAGGCGATCCGCATGTCTTGGCCGAACAGATGCCGCGAGGATTCGTCGCAGTCGCAACGCAAGGCGACGCACCGGCCATTCCCGCGGGCGAAAGCGGGCGCCGCCAGTTGGCCGATTGGCTTTGCGGCGCGGCCAGCCCGCTGACCGCGCGAGTCACCGTCAATCGGATCTGGGAGCGGCTGTTCGGCCAAGGCATCGTTCGATCGGTTGACTACTTTGGCCTGCGCGGCGAGCCCCCGTCGCACCCGGAACTGCTGGACACGCTCGCCCACTCCTTCCTGCAGCATGGCTGGTCGCAGAAACACCTGATCCGCACGATCGTGCTCAGTCACACTTATCGGCAGGCCTCCGCGGTGCACGAGTCGAGCCGCCCGGCGCTTGCGGCCGATCCGGACAACCGGCTGCTGTGGCGGATGACGCCGCGTCGACTGGAGGCCGAGATGCTGCGCGACGCCGTGCTCGCCGTGAGCGACTCGTTGCAACACAGCACAGCCGGACCAGCACTCGCGCCCGAGTTCCCCGAGAACGTCGGCGGACTGAGTCCCACGGATGTGAATCCGGTCAGCTTTTCGCTCACCAAGTTTCGCGACGACCAGTCGCGGGTTCGTACGATCTACCTGCCCGTGGTGCGATCTTCGGAACAGCGTGGACCGGCCGACGTGCTGAACTTCTTCGACTTCAACCAGCCGGGCCAACTCGCCGGATCGCGGCCCACGACCACCGTAGCGTCGCAGTCGCTGTTCCTGCTCAATGGCCCGTTGCTCAAAGAGGCGGCCGCGCGGCTCGCCGCGTCGATCGTGTCGGACCGACGGTTCGTGAGCGACGACGATCGGATCGCCGAGTTGACGCGGCGCGTCTTGAATCGCCCGCCCGATCCGCTGGAAGCCGCGGACGCCCGAATGTTCGTGATCGCCGTCGCGGGCGACGACCCCACCGATGACCGCGTCCGGGCGGCCTGGGAACGGTTCGCCCACGCACTGTTGGCGACCAACGAGTTCCTTTTTAGATTGTGATTTCGGCAACACGTTTCGCCGGAGGTCTGCCGTGAATCGAAACTCGCCGGTGTACGCAAGTCGCGAGATGCATCGCCGCCGGTTCCTCGAATGCGCGGGCTGTGGCTTCGGCGCGGTGGCGTTTCAGGCAATGCTCGCGGACCTCGCGTCTGCGTCGACGAGTCCACTGGCCGGCCGGCCGGCGCACTTCGCCCCGCGCGCCCGCCGCGTCGTGTTTCTGTTCATGGCGGGCGGACCGTCGCAGCACGACCTGTTCGTTCCGAAGCCGCGTCTGGCGAGGGACCACGGCCATCGAGTCGGTGCGTCGGGCCTGCCGCAGGGAATCCAAGTCGGCACTGAGAGGTTCCTGACACTCGGGCCGGCCGCCGCGTTTCAGCCGCGCGGCCAATCGGGCGCGACCATCTCCGACCTGCTGCCGCACATCGCCGGCGTCGCCGACGAGCTTTGCTTCCTGCACGCCATGCAAGTCGATAACCCGGCGCACGACCTGGCGACGTTGCAGTTCAACACGGGCGCGATCACCGAGTTGCGGCCGTCGATGGGGGCTTGGGTCGGCTATGGCTTGGGTACGGAGAACGCGAACCTGCCGAGTTTCATCAGCATCCATCCGGACAGCGACGTGCGGCCGCGCGGCGCGGCGTTTCTGCCCGCCGCACACCAAGGGACGGCCATCGCAGCGGTCCCGCGCGACTCGAAGGAGTCGGCGATCCGGCACCTGCAAGACCCGCGAGTTCCGCGCGATGAGCAACGCCGCCAGGTCGATCTGGTACAGACGATGAACCGACGGCTGCTCGGCCGCGTCGGCGACGACCGCACCATGGAAGGCATGATCGAGTCGTTCGAGCTTGCGTTCCGCATGCAGGCCGAGACGCCTCGGCTCGTCGATCTGTCGGACGAATCGCCCGAGACGCTCAAGCTGTACGGAGTCGGCGCGGCGCCGACCGACAAGAACGCACGGGCCTGCCTGCTTGCCCGACGACTGTGCGAGGCGGGTGTGCGCTTCGTGCAGGTGACGATCGGCGGCTGGGACCACCACGGAGATATTCGCGGCGCGCTGCCCAAGACTTGCTCCGAGGCCGACCAGCCCATCGCCGCACTGATCGTCGACCTGAAGCGGCGCGGGCTGCTCGACGATACGCTGGTGCTTTGGTCCGGCGAGTTCGGCCGCACGCCCTGGAGCCAGGACCTGTCGGGCACGGCGCCGATCGAAAAGCACGGCCGCGAGCACCAACCCGAAAGCTTCACGGCGTTCCTCGCCGGAGGCGGCGTTCGGCGCGGCTTCAGCTACGGCGAGACCGACGAGTTCGGCTATCGGGCGGTCGCCGGCCGCGTACACATTCACGACCTGCACGCCACGATGCTGCACCTGCTCGGCCTCGACCACACGCGACTGACCTACCGAGTCGCCGGCCGCGACTACCGACTGACGGACGTCCATGGTGAGATCGTGCATTCCATCTTGAGTTGAGGAGATCGAATCGATGAACTTCTCTCGAACTGCCGCGGGCGACTCGTGGCCGCTCGATCGCGACGTGACCGGTTCGTTGCTGCGTCGTTTCTAAATAGCCTTGCACGATTCTGGGACAGTAGCCCGACGCGCCAGCGAGGGGGCACATGGCGAAATCACAAGAAATCAGGCCCGGTCCCTCGCTGGCGCGTCGGGCTACTGTCCCTGCGGACTCCCAGAATCACGCAAAGCCATTTAGCCGCCCAGCGAAGACAACAACGTCGACCACAATCGCATCGACGATCAGTCGCTCGTCGCGCGGGTGATCTCGGTGAAGGGCGACGTCGCCCTAGTTCGACTCGACGGCCGGCTCAAGATGAAACACCCCTTCTATCCCGGCCGCGACGACGAAGCCTTCGTGTCGGCGACACTGCTCGGTTACGCCGAGATCGAAACCACCGAGTCGGCGCGAGCCGCCGGCATTCGTCGTCTCGAACTTGTCACGGTCGCCGCGCGCTACGGCGACGGTCGCAGCGACATGCCGTTTGGCGTCGCCGTCCGTTCGGCGCGGGGCGCCGAGTAGTTGCGAGTAGTTGCTGGTTGCTCTTCCACGGTTTGGGCCGCCTCGCTATCATCCGCCGCCCTTGTCGAGATGGGCTCTGGAACACCTCGTAGCCTACGGAACAACGGCGCCGAACTCGCCCACGCCGCCCGACCCAGGGTCGGCTGGGTTGCAGATTTCAAGGAGGGAATCTCATGCGGACGCTGCTCACGCTCGGCACACTTGCCACGGCCTTGCTGGTACCGTGGAATTCACTGGTCGATTCATGGGGCATCGACACGTCGACCGCGGCTACCAAGAGCGATGCGCACTACGACTTCGACGGCCCCGGCGCGCGGCTCGACGCCGAACTCGGCATTTTGCCGATAACGTCGGAGACAGACAGCCCGGCCGATGATCCGACTTCGCCGATCAGTGCGACTCCGGAAGTCGGCCGAAAGCGGCTCAATCTTGCCGAGCTCTTTGCCACGCCCGACGCGAAAGAATTTGCGCAGGCGTCGGATTCGCCGCCGGGAATGATCTGCGAGGACGGCGTGTGTCGCGTGCGATCCGAGCCGGAGGCGCAGCCGGGTTCGCGCCGTCCCGTCACGGCTGAGATGACTTGGGAACAAGCCCGTCGCAGTCTCGACGAACTGGGCGTGACTCAGTTCCGACTCGAACGGATCGGCGACGGCAACGGTTATCGGTTCTCGTGTGCGGTGCCGGTCAGCGAGGGGTCGCGGGCGCTGCGCCGGTTCGAGGCGACGGCCGATGACGACCTCGCCGCAGTCGCCCAAGTGCTGAGCGACATCGCGTCGTGGCAGGACCTGGAGTCGGCCGCTGACGAAACGGGGCCGACGCCGGACGACGAAGCGATCAACGTCGGCCGCACCACGCGCCCGCCCGACCTGAGCGGCCTATAATGGTTATGCGGGATTTGATCGAAGGCCGGTGCGGCCTTCGACCGATGTATTGAAGTGGATCATGAGGAACCCCCCGGCGAAGCAACCAGATTCGACGGCTCAGCGGCTAGGGGATTCCCCGACGGTGTGACAGTCCCATCTTTCGCTGTCTATCGGGGAAGAGGCACAAATGCGACCTGCAAGCTCGCTTGCTTGCGTGCTCGCGGCGATCTGGGTCCAAACCGGAACAGACCCAGAGACGGGGTCGAATCGCCATCGCGTCACCCTCGTCGACCGGCAAGTCTCGCAGCACAACAGCCGATGGATCGTCCGGTACCAGGTGCGCTACGAGGGCGCGGGCCCGCTGGAACTGGCCGCCGGCGATGTCTCGGTCGCGTACGATGGTTGGGTGGCGAACAGCCGGTTGAAGCCGCACTCAGTTCCGCGCCGCAGTCAGGTCGAGTTCGCGCTCGGCACGGGAAACGCCGGGCTGGCCACAGTGATCGCCAGCTCGAACGACCGACAGCGTTGCCGCGAACGAATCGCGTTGGCGATCAGCACGGGCGACCAGCCGGCCGCCGATCCCCCGTTCAACAAACCGCAGACGCCGATCAAGGTTGAATCGGGCCAACTGCTGTGGCTCTACCTGAGCGTCGAACACGACCACTTCTTGCACGGCACGTACGACCCGCTGCTGGGCGAACGGGACGTGCAGATTCGGTTGGGGCCATGCCGGCTGGTCGACACGGTGCCGCTGATTGCGGAGCAAGCTCCCGCAACGCCGGCGGTCAAGTTGTCGATGCCGCCCAAAGAGCGACTCGACTCGCGGCAATACCATTCGGCGCCCGACAGTTTGTACTTGGCGGCCGACGTACCGGGCTACCAGTACTTCCGTTTCGACGACATGCCGGTCCGGCACGGCACCCGGTTCAAGATCAGCTTCTGGTACCTGGTCGCCGTCGGCACCGAGGGAAGTTGTCACGTGCGGATGATGGAGTATCAAGACACGCCGAACGCATGGTATCGGCTCGAGGGTGGCTTCGACGATCAGCTCACCGTGCAAGGCCGCTGGCAACGTTTCGAGCAAACTTTCCGCGCGCTGGGCGACACGACCACGATGGCCCTGGACTTCCGCATTGTCGGCGCTAACGTCGGCGAAATGTGGATCGACGACATCGAACTAGTCCCACTCTATGCCGACGCTGGCGGCCGATGAAGCCGATTGCCCGTCACAGTTTCACACTCGCCGGATCGTAGAACCCCTGCACCATAGCCGCGAAGACCAGGGACTGAACCGCCTGCAACACCACGAGTACTATTCCAGCCGCACCTGAACTGTCGCGACGCAAGGCCGACGCCGCGGCCAACGACGCGAACGGCATCATCAGTATCCACAGCCGCGCGACTTCGCCCAGGTTCTTGCCGCTCAGGTCGAGCACGAGCAGCGTGACCCACCATGCGCACACAACCGCTCCGGCGACACGAACTCCGCACCCTGGTTGCTCGGCGATACCAGGGCCGTCGTTGTTTGGCGGCGATGCGGTGCGCGAGGCGCGAAGCAACTCGATCGTTCCAGCCAGTGCGGCCACCGCGAGGGGTAGACCGAGGGCGACCAGAAACTCCGCGACATTGAATCCGACCCACGGCCAGTAGCTGCGATGTACGCGATCGTAGAAGTGGGCGTGAATCGCCAAACAGCGCCGCCACGTCGCCCACAGGTTGTGGTCGGCGGCCAGCCAGAACAGGGACGTCGCACCGATCAGTCCCAGGCTGGCAGCCGCGCCGCGCTCGGCCAGGCCGGCCCAGTGTGCGGCCGACCGCAGCGAATCGCCCAGCGCCGCGGCCAGAAACATGATCGGCACGACGACCAGCAGCGCGAGGCTGTGAAACAGCCCAATCCACAGCACCACGCCCGATGCCGCGGCGCACATCCATCGAGCGCTGCGCGCCCGACCCGCGATGAACAGCACGACACACGCGATCGCCAGCACCGGATACAGCACATCCGACTTGGGGCAGAAGATCGTCGGGGCCGGCGCCAGCGGCCACAGCGCCGCCGCGAACCACGCAGCACGCTCGCCGGCATGCCGACGCGCCCACCAGTACAACGGCAGCACGGTCGTCACGCTCGCCAACTGGCTGACGATCGCCGCGAGCCACAACGACGCCTCGTCGGCGGGCTTCAACCGTTGTCCGAGCGACGCGGCACGGAATCCGTCGCGCGCCGACAGCGGCTCGGTCGCCAACACCGCGCGCGTGAAGCTCGGATGCGTTTCGCACAGTCGCAGCGCGGCGTAGTGCAAAACGATCAATCCCGGAGGGTGCGTGGCGAGGTGGAACGGCCCGTGGATCTGCTCCTCTAACAATTGAAACTGCTCGTAGTGCTTCAAGAAATCCGCCAGATCGGTGATATGCCGTGCCGTCGTGTAGTAGCCGCTCGACGATGGGGTGACCAGGACGAATGCCCACTTCGCTAATCCGAAGCCCACGCCCTGCGCGGCGAACTGCACGGCGAACCCGGCCGGCACAAGTACGACGACGGCCCATCGTCGCGCCGCACCACCCCGCTCGACCCAGCGACAACCGACTGCTACGAACGCGACGTATGTGGCCGCGACCACGCTGGCCGTCGCCCAGGCGATCGCGTGCGTCGGCCGATCGATCCGCCCCCACTCCCACTCGCCCTCAATACCCAGCGGCAGCGCGCCCATCTGCAACAGCAGGCACACGGCGAGCGTCGCGACCGCGGCAACGAGTAGCCAGATTGTTCGAGTCATGGACGAAACCAGATTGAGTATACGCGAAGGCGGCACTAGACTCTTGCCGATGGTCACAGGCAAGACGAGTTTGGCCTCTGCGCTGGTTCGCGTCGCGTCTGCCATTCGAGTCACGGCGGCTTGGCCGCACCGGCCGCCGCCGCGCCGGCGCTTCGCCCACAGGCCGGACGCGGCCCCGCCGGCCGACGCGCCCGGTGCGCGATCGCCCAAACTTGCCCGCGTTGAGGCGGCGCTGTTCGCGGCCGGCGATCCGCTCAGCACGCGCCGGATCGCCGAAGTCGCCAACTTGGCCGACGGCACTGAGGCACGGCTGCTGATCCAGGAACTCAAATCGCTCTACGACGCCGACGGCAGTGCGTTCGCGGTCGAGAACGTCGCCGGCGGCTGGCAGCTTCGCACCCGGCCGCAGTTTGCCCCCTGGCTCGGCAAGCTGCACGCCGCGCGGCAAGAAGCGAGGCTCTCGCAGCCAGCCCTCGAAACGCTCGCCGTAGTCGCCTATCGTCAGCCGATCCTGCGGGCCGATATCGAAGCGGTCCGCGGCGTCGCGTGCGGTGAGATGCTGCGGCAACTGATCGACCGCGGCTTCGTCCGCATCGTCGGCCATCACGACTCGCTGGGCCGTCCGCTCCTGTACGGCACCACGCGCCGGTTCCTCGAACACTTCGGACTCGCCGACCTCGGCGAGCTGCCGATGGCCGAGCAACTCCGCGCCTCCGCGGCAGCGGCTTCCCCCCTCACCCCGACTCTCTCCCCGCAGCGGGGAGAATGAGAATGCGGCGCAGTTCGGTGCGACGGGCCGCCTATCGCGTCGCTACGTTCAACACTCAGCCTACACAGTCGAACTATTCACCCTGCGCGTCCTTCTCCCTCTCCCCGGGAGAGGGCTGGGGTGAGGGGTTACTCGGGTGATTCGCGCGCCCGGCAGACGCCCGAGGAACGCCCGCGCCCGCGGAAACCGGCTGAGTGATGTTGCACTCGCCGCGGCCATCGCTACGCTGTCGCCAATTCGATCACCGACACGCAGCCGGAGATTGCACCATGCGAACCAACACGACCTGTTTAACCCGCCGCCTGCACGCCGTCTTTTCGATTGCCATCGTCGCGGTCGTTGTCGATCGCGCGTCTGCCCAGAACACGAGGGTCGCCATGAGCGAAGTTGCCGCCGAATTCAAGATGCCCGACCTCACCAAGCTCCACCCGTTCTCAGTCTACGACATGGTCGCGATGGAACGACTCGGCGATCCGCGGCCCTCGCCCGATGGCCAGTGGGTCGTGTTCACACGACGCGCGTGGGACCCGGCCGCCAACAAGGCGACGACCAACCTGTGGCTGGCGTCGCTCGACGGCCGCACTGTGCGTCAACTGACGGCGACGCCGCAGGTCGCCGACAGTTCGCCCGTCTGGTCGCCCGACGGTCGCACGGTCGCGTTCGTCTCGACCCGCGGCGGGTCGCAGCAGATTTGGACGATCCGGCTCGACGGCGGCGAGGCACGTCCGCTTGCGAAACTGCCCGTCGACGTAGACAACCTGCGATGGAGTCCGACCGGTGAGCACATAGCCTTTTCGGCCGAGGTCTACCCCGACGCCGACATGGACTCGACCGCCAAGCGAGACAAGGAAAAGGCCGACAGCCCGGTCAAGGCGATGAAGTTCGACCGGCTGATGGTCCGGCACTGGGACGCCTGGTTCGAGGGCAAGCGCAGCCACATCTTTGTCGTGCCGGTGCGGCAGACCGCGGCGGGCGACTGGGAGACGGCCGGCGAGCCGCTCGATCTGATGAAGGGCGTCGACGCCGACTGTCCGATCAAACCGTTTGGCGGCGCCGAGGAGTACGACTGGTCGCCAGACGGCAAGGAGATCGCCTACACCGCGCAGCTTGGTGACGATACCGCGTGGTCGACGGACCTCAATATCTATATTGTGTCGCTTGGCGGCGGGCCGACGCGGTGCATCACGCAGGAGAACAAGGCGACCGACACGGGTCCGGCCTACTCGCCCGACGGCAAGTTCATCGCCTACCGCGCGATGGCTCGTCCGGGTTTCGAGGCGGATCGGCTGCAGATCAAGCTCTACGACCGCCAGTCCGGACGAACGCGATCGCTTGCCGCCGACTGGGACCGCTCGCCCGGTTCGCTCGCGTGGTCGGCGGACGGCAAAACTCTGCTGGCGACCGTCGAGGAGTCGGCGCGGCAGAAAGTCGTTACGATCGACGCGGCTGCCGGCAAGGTGCGCGTGATCGTCGGCGACCACTACAACACGGGCGTCGCGATGGTTGGCGGGGCGGGCGCCGCGGCCGGGCGGATCGTCTTTGGTCAGGACTCGCTCACCGAGCCGGTCGAGATCTGGAGCGCGCGGGCCGATGGGTCCGACCTGGTTCGGCTGACGCACGTGAACGACGAGCGTGTGAAACTCGCTCAGATGTCGAAACCCGAGGAGTTCCACTTCACCGGCGCGCTGGATGAAAAGGTGCAAGCGTGGATCCTGAAGCCGGTCGGGTTCGTCGCCGGGCGCAAGTATCCGGTCGCGTTCATCATTCACGGCGGCCCGCAGGGCGCGATCACCGACCACTTTCATTATCGCTGGAACCTGCAGGCGTTTGCCGGCGCCGGCTACGCGGTCGTCGCCGTCAACTTCCACGGATCGACCGGCTTCGGCCAGGCGTTCACCGACTCGATCTCGCGCGACTGGGGCGGCAAGCCGTTTGACGACCTGATGAAGGGTCTCGATCACGCGCTGGCCCACTACGATTGGCTCGACGGTTCGCGCGTGGCCGCGCTGGGTGCGTCGTACGGCGGGTGGATGATCAACTGGATCAATGGACACACCGACCGGTTCAAGTGCCTGGTGAATCACGACGGCGGGTTCGACGAGTTCGCCAACTACTTCACGACCGAGGAGCTTTGGTTCCCCGAGTGGGAATTCGGCGGCGTGCCGTGGAAGAACCCCGATCTGTACGAGAAGTTCTCGCCGAGCCGCTACGTAGCGAACTGGAAAACGCCAACGCTCGTGATCCACGGGGCCAAGGATTACCGCCTGGTCGACGTCGAGGGCATCGCCACGTTCACGGCCCTGAGGCGGCGCGGCGTCCCGGCCCAGTTGCTGTATTTCCCGGACGAAAACCACTGGGTGCTCAAGCCGCGCAACAGCATCGTATGGCACGAGACCATCCTGGCGTGGCTGCAAAAATGGTTGAGGGAATAACCGGCATGCGCATCGGTATCACGTGCACGCTTCAGGGCCTCGCTCCCCAGTCGACCGGCGCGCCGGACGACGCGGAGGAGGAATTCGACAAGCCCGAGACGGTCGAGGCGGTTGCGAGCGTGCTACGCAACCTGGGCCACTCGGTCGAGATGTTGGGCGACGGGCCGGCGCTCGTGCGGCGATTGCTCGACGACCCGCCGCAGTTCGTTTTCAACTTTGCCGAGGGGGCGGGCGTCAGCCGGTCGCGCGAGTCGCGAGTGCCCGCCGTCCTCGAGATGCTCGACATCCCGTTCTCAGGCTCCGACCCGCTGGCACTGGCCGCGACGCTCGACAAGGACTGTGCCAAGCGGCTCGCACAATCAGTCGGCGTGAAGACGCCACGCTGGGTGACGGCCAGTGGGCGCTGGTCAGCGGTTTGTGATCGGTTGCAGCGGGAGCGGTTGGAGTTTCCGCTGATCGTCAAGCCTGCGTACGAGGGATCGAGCAAGGGGATTCGGCTGCGGTCGTTGGTGAACTCGGCCGGCGAGCTGGAGCGAGTGCTGGGCGAGCTTGCCGCCGACTACAAACAGCCCGTGCTGGTCGAGGAGTTCATCGCTGGAGACGAAGTGACTGTGGCGGTGGTCGGAAATGCGCCGCCGCGCGTAGTCGGCGCGATGCGGGTGTTGCCGACCGAACCGACCGATCGTTTCGTCTATTCCATTGAAGTGAAGCGCGACTGGCGGCGGCGCGTGCGGTACGAGTCGCCCGCGAAGCTACCGGCGCACGTTGTCGAGAAGCTCCATCAGTCGGCCTTGGCGGCGTACGAGGTATTTGGTTGTCGCGACGTGTGCCGCATCGACTTTCGCGTGCGCGGCGGCGAGCCGTATTTTCTGGAGGCGAACCCGCTGCCCGGCCTCAGTCCCGAGACGGGCGACATCGTGCTGTTGGCCCGCGGACACGACATGAACTACCCGCAGCTTATCGAGACGATCTTCCGGTCCGCGTGCCAGCGCTATGGACTGTGAGTACGGAACACGACCATGCAGCAACGCCCGCCTGTGGTGATTCTCTTCAACCAGCCGTCGCGGCACACCCGGCCCGAAGACCGCGCGGCCGAAGCGGGCGTGATCGAGGCCGTGACGTCAGTGGCCGGATCGCTCGCTCGCACCGGCCATTCGGTCGAGACGCTGGGCATCGCCGACGACCTGAGTCCGCTCATCGAACGGCTGCGCGGCGGGCCGGCCGTGTTCGTGAACTTCTGCGAGGGCTTTGCCGGACGGTCGACGGGCGAGGCGCACGTCACCGGGCTCCTTGAGCTGTTTGGCGCACCGTACACCGGCAGCCCGCCCGATGCCATGCTGCTGTGCCTCGACAAGGTTCGCACAAAGCGAATGCTCGCCGGGTGCGGTCTGCCGACCGCGCCGTTTCTGGAGTTGGCCGGGGCCGATCTGCCCAACGACGTCGCGCTGCAGTCGCTGCTGACGGCGGCAGGTCTCAATTGGCCGATCATGATCAAGCCGGCGGCGACCGACGCGAGCCAGGGGATCGATCAGAGTTCGGTGGTTGAAGACGTCGGCAGCTTGCAGCGCGCGGTCGAGCGCACTGCGGCGGCGTACGCGTGGCCGGTCCTGGCCGAGCAGTTCATTGCCGGTCGCGAGTTCAATCTGGCGGTTGTGGGCGATCCGGCGACGCGCGTGTTACCGGTCAGCGAGATCGTCTTTGAACTTTCGGATCAGTTGCGCTGGCCGATCGTGACCTACGACGCCAAGTGGACCACGGGCAGCGCCGATGACCGAGCCACTGTGCCGCGCTGCCCGGCCGAGATCGATGCGACGACGGCCGGCGAACTGAGTCGACTGGCGGTCGCGGCTGTGCGAGCGACGGGCTGTCGCGACTATGTGCGGGTCGATATGCGGCTGCGGCCCGACGGCCGCCCGTTCATCCTCGAGGTGAACGCCAACCCCGACGTGAGTCCTGACACTGGATTCGATCGGCAACTGCGCGCGGCCGGAATCTCACGCGACCAGTTCCTGGCCGACATGGTGCAATGGGCGCTGCGGCGCCGCCCCCTCACCCCAACCCTCTCCCCCGCGGACGGGGGAGAGGGTGAATCACACGACATGAGCACATTCGCGCACGAAGCAGAACCTCTACGATCGTCCGACAGCCCAGGTTCCCTCTCCAGCGGATTGAGTGTCGGCTCAAGTTCTCCCTCTCCCCCGTCTGCGGGGGAGAGGGTTGGGGTGAGGGGAACGCGGGGCATGTCGCGTGGGTCTGCAGACAGCGTCGAGCTGCGCGGACTGCGGCTGGGCGACCGCGACGCGATTCGTGAGTTGCTTGTGGGGTGCGGAAACTTCCGCGCGGAGGAGGTCGAAGTCGGTCTGGAACTCGTCGATGAGGCGACTGCTGGCGACAGCGCGGGCGATTACCAGTTCATTCTGGCCGAGATCGCCGGGCGGGTCGTCGGCTATTCGTGCTTCGGTGCGACCGAGATGACCGACGGGGTTTGGGATTTGTACTGGATCGCCGTGCATCCATCGGCCCAGCGGCTCGGCGTGGCGGCGAAACTGCAGGAGGCGACGGAGCGACACATCCGCGCGGCCGGCGGGCGGCTCGTCCTTGCCGAGACGTCGTCGTTGCCGACCTACGCGGCCGCTCGATCGTTCTACCTGCGACAGGGCTATCACCTGATGGAGTGCCTGAGCGACTTCTACCGCAACGGCGACGATCGACTCACGTTCGGCAAGCGACTGAAGAGTTGAGGCTCTCCGCCAAGTTTGGGGCGCAGGCGTCTCGCCTGCTGTTTCATCCGCCAGTGGTGAGACGGCCGCGCCGGCCACACCACAAGTTTCCCCAAGAGTTGGCGGAGATCCAGAGTTGAGAGTGGACAGATGAGAGTCGAGAGGTTTGCAAGATTTACAAAGTGATCTGCGCCATGAACCTGTTCGTCCGGCATTCCCTGTGGTCCTTTCGTGTTGTAACTCGTTTACTCGCCTTGCGATCGCGACGCTTGTTTGATGAGTTGCTGAACGGGGCGGAGTTTTGGCGCAGCGGTTGCTTTTGCTAAAAAACGTCCAGCACGCAGTCAGGAAGGATGAGGCAGAGTGGCCAAGGCGGCTGGATGAATCGGTCGCAACGGGTTCACAAGGGCCTTGGCCGGCTCCGACTCACAAGCAGAGGAGGCACCGAGCATGTTCTGTTGTACTCGCGTTCGTGTGGATGTTCCGAACGGGCTGCACCTGCGGCCTGCGTCGCGCATCGCAGCGGCGGTCGCGGACTTTCCGGGTGAGATTCGAGTGAAGTACGCCGGGCGGTCCGCCGATGCTCAGAGTGTTCTCGACCTTCTCAGTCTTGGCGTGCCCGAAGGCGGAGTGATGCTGATCGAGGCGGACCGGTTCGACGCGCCTGCCGTCGTGGACCAGATCCGTCGCATTACGTGTGACTTGGCTGTCGAGGCAGCATAGCTCAACCGTCGCCAGAGACGTCGCGGCGCCCGGAGGCGCCGTACTGTGCCACATTGAAGGGGGTTCGCGAATTCGTTTAACCCGCAGCCGCAGGCGAGGCACAACGAACGCCAGCCTCGCCTACGGCTGCGGGTTAGATAACCGAAGCCGATTTCAGACCCTATTCAATGTGGCACAGTACTAAGCCGTGAATCCGGTCCCAGGCTCTCCCGCCCTAACTGAAATGCCGCCCGGGTTGCTGCGGCGTCTCTGGTCCTGACGACGACCGTCTGAATGACGACGTGCCCGCGCTACGCGATGAGCTTGCGGAGTTGATCGAGGTAGCGAGGCACGGCGGCCAGCGGGTCTTCGGCGGCCTCGTATTCGAGCACAACGTATCCGCGATAATCCACGTCGCGCAGCATGCGGACGAGTCGCGCGAGATCGGCAGGCTGCTTGGCACTGCCGGCGGGACTCATCTCGGTCTTCACCTGGACGTTCACCGCGTACGGCGCCAGTTGGGCCAGCTCGGCATAGGGATCGGCCGAGTGAAAGTTGCCCGTGTCGAGATTCACGGCGAACCAGGGCGATCGCACCTCGCGCACGATTGCGAGCAGTCCATCGGCCGTGGCACTGAGTCCGCCGTGGTTCTCGAGCGCAAGATACACGCCACGCTCGCCCGAGTAGCGACAACATTCTTCAATGGCCTCGACGCACGACGCCCGCGCTTGCTGCTCAGAGTGTCCCTTGGGCGTGCTGCCGGAAAAGATGCGGATGCACGGCGCCCCCATAGCCGCCGCATGGTCGGCCCACTTCTTCACATGCGCAATGTCTTTGTCGCGAGCCTCGCCCGGCGGTCGGCAGAAGTCGTTGCCCACGGCGGTACCTGATACTTCGAGACCCAGCAGGAACGTCTGGCGTTTCAGATGGGCCAGATACTCGGGCGTGGTTTCTTTCGGGAAGTAGTAGCTGGTCAGCTCCGTGCCGTCGAGACCTTGGGCGGCGCAGAACGCGATGAAGTCGTCGAGCGTCCACTCGGCCTTCGTTTCGCCCTTCTTGGGATTCAAGCGATCACGAAACGAGTAGGCCGCCAGGCTGAGCTTCATCCGGCACTTGCCAGCTCGTTTGATCGGGTCGATTGCGGCGGGCGCCGACAACGGCACCGCAAACAGACCGACCGTTCCCAGCGCGGCGGCCGAACGCAGAAGGTCGCGACGAGTCGAAGGCTGAATCATCGTCAGGTCTCCTGAATGCGTGGCGTGACTCTGTCCGGCAAGCCGCCCGACATTGTCGGGCGTGCATGGGCCAAAGTCCAGAGTGGCGATATTGACAGGTTTCGCCGGATCACTATTCTGCCGCCTCTTTGAGTCGTACCCCTCACCCGCGGGACAGCCGTGCTTCGTATCTTTGACCGATACCTGATTCTGATCTTCGTCCGCTCGTTCCTGATCTGCTTTTGCAGCCTGGTCGGTCTGTACGTCGTCATCGATGCGTTCTCGAACTTGGACGAGTTCAGCGAGCGGTCGAAGGGTCTGTTCGCGATTCTGGGCCGGATGGGAACGTACTACGGCTATCGCGTCACGCTGTTTTTCGATCGGCTGTCGAGCGTGATTACCATGATCGCAGCGATGTTCACATTCTCATGGATCCAGCGGACCAATGAGCTGATGCCCATGCTGGCGGCCGGCGTACCGATTCATCGGATCATCGCGCCCGTGCTGTGTGCCAGCCTGACGATCAGTGGGTTGACGATCGCGAATCAGGAGCTGCTGATCCCCCGCATTGCGAAGCAACTGCAGGGCCGTCCGGACGACGACGCGGTGCAGACGGTGATGGCCCGCGCGGTACACGATTCGCGCGGCATCTTGCTGAGCGCCGATCGGTGCTACCGGGCCGAGCAGCGCATCCGGCCGGCGTTTGTGACTCTGCAGCCGAATCTGGTCGGCACGCTGATCGAACTAAGCGCACGCGAAGGCCGTTATGTGCCGCCCGGCTCGGACGAACTTTCGGGCGGCTGGTTGCTTAGCGGCGTGACGCCTGCGGATATCCAATGTAACCCCGCCGTGCTCAAGCCGCTCGGCGACGGCGACTACTTCCTGTTCACGACCGTCACGTTCGATCACATGGTCCGCAAGCAAGCGTGGTTTCACTTTTCGACTAGCCGCGAACTGATCGAACAACTGGGCCAACCGGGCAACCCGGCTCGCAACGAAATTGCCGTCGTGCTGCACTCGCGATTCACTCGCCCGCTGGCCACGGTCACCCTGCTGTTCCTCGGCCTACCATTCGTTTTGTCGGGCACGGATCGCCGCATGGTGAGCATGGTCGGAATGAGCCTAGTGGTCAGCGTTGCGTTCCAGTTGTCGACGCTCCTATGCCAACGCCTCGGCAGCGCCGAATACTTGAGCGCGCCGCTGGCCGCCTGGTTGCCCGTGCTAGTCTTCGGCACGGCCGCCGTGGGTCTGTACGACTGGATCAAGACGTGAGTCTTCGGGCGACCAGGCCACTCAGTTGGACGAGTTGAAGAAGTTGGGCTCTCCGCCAAGTTTGGAGCGCATGCGTCCCGCCTGCTGTTTCATCCGCCAGACATGAGGCGGCCGCGGCGGCCACACCACACGTTTCCTTCGACTTCTTCAACTTCTTCGGCCGCCCAACCGCCGCCGCTCTCCAGAGTCTGCGATCGGCCCGCGTTGACACGTTCCCTCACGCCGTCTTACCATGACCCTGGAATGTGAGGCTTGTCCTGGGACCCGGCCCGATGCAGATACAACTAGAGGTCTTCGGCATATTGCGAGACCGGCTTCGGGAGCGGTTGCCGGGCGGGCGCGGGGTCGTGGAGGTGACCGACGGGTCGTCGATCGCTCAACTGGGCGAGCAGTTGCAGATTCCGATCGTCGCCAACTGTGTAGTCATGGTGGACGGTCAAACGCAGCGCGACCGGAACTTGCCGCTGTCGGCGGGGGCCAAGGTCACGCTGATTCCGCCCGTAGCGGGCGGCACTCTAGGAGGATGAACCATGCACGGTTGGGCTGGTCGAATCCTGCGGGTCAATCTGACGACTGGTGAAATCAAGGTCGAGCCGCTCAACGAGACGTGGGCGTGCGAATACATCGGCGGCCGCGGACTGGCGGCGCGATACCTGTACGACGCGATGGACCCCAAGGTCGACGCGCTCAGTCCAGAGAACGTGCTGATCTTCGCGACCGGGCCGCTCACCGGCACGAACACATCGTGCGGGTCGCGGTACATGGTCGTGACCAAGGGCGCACTGACGGGCGCGATCACGACCTCGAACTCCGGCGGCCACTGGTCCAGCGAACTCAAGTTCGCCGGCTATGACATGGTCATCCTGCACGGCCGCGCCCCCGAACCGTGTTATCTCTGGATCTATGACGACCACGTTGAGTTGCGATCAGCTAAGGACGTTTGGGGCAAGGGGACATTCGACGCCGAGGAGATGATTCGCGAAGAGGTCGGCGTGCCCGACGCGCGAGTGGCGGGGATTGGCCCGGCGGGCGAGAACCTGGTGCGGTTCGCGTGCGTGATCAACGACAAGCACCGCGCGGCCGGACGCAGCGGCGTCGGCGCGGTGATGGGGTCGAAGAACCTGAAGGCGATCGCGGTGCGCGGCACCAAGGGCATCGCCGTCGCGCGACCGGCCGAATTCCTTAAGGCGCTCTGGACGCAACACCACAAGATGCACGTCAACGACGGACGCAAGGCGTTCAGCGACCTCGGCACCGCGCCGACCATCGACCTGATCAACGCCTTCGGCGGCCTGCCCACGCGGAATTTTCAAGAGGGGCAGTTCGAGCAATCGGAAAAACTCAACGGCAACGCGATCAAAGACACGCGCATGATCCGCAACAAGGCCTGCTTCGCATGCACGATCGCGTGTGGCCGCGTCACTCATCTGCCTGGCGATGCATCAAACAAGTTCCTGGTGAACACACATCCGCGCAACTGGAAGATCGCCGGCGAAGGGCCGGAATACGAAGCCGCGTGGTCGCTCGGCGCCGACTGCGGCGTGGGCGATCTCGACGCGGTGCTTAAGGCCAACTGGCTGTGCAACGATCTAGGCATGGATCCGATCTCGATGGGCTCGACGCTAGCCGCGGCGATGGAACTGTACGAAACCGGCGTGATCACCGACCGCAAGACGCGCATGCCGCTGCGATTCGGGTCGGGCGATGCCCTGGTGCGCATGACCGAGGCGACCGCGTACCGCGAAGGGTTCGGCAACGAACTGGCCGAAGGCTCGGCCCGCATGACCAAGAAGTTCCGCCACCCCGACCTGTTCATGGGGGTCAAGGGTCAGGAGTTCCCGGCGTACGATCCACGCGGGTTCCAGGGCATGGGCATCGCCTACGCCTCGTGCAATCGCGGCGCCTGTCACCTGCGTGCCTGGACGCCGGCGATCGAAACATCGGGCGACCCCGGATACAACCACTCGCCCAGCGGCAAAAGCCCGTGGGTGATCGCCGAACAGAACAAGTCTACGGCGCACGACAACACGGGCGTGTGCTTGTTCACCGCGTTCGCCGGAGCGGGCCATACCGACCTGGCCGCGCTCACCAGCGCCGCGACGGGCGTTGATTTCAGCGAGGCCGATTACCTGAAGGCCGGCGAGCGCACGTGGAACCTGGAAAAGCTCTGGAACCTGCGCGCGGGGTTGTCGAAGCGTCACGACACGCTGCCCAAGCGACTGCTGACCGAAGGCTTCAAGTCAGGCCCCTCGGCCGGCGTCACCGTGAACCTCGACGCAATGCTGCCCGAATACTACAAGCTGCGCGGCTGGTCCAAGAGCGGCAGGCCGACGAAACGAAAGCTCAAGCAACTCGGCCTACTGGAGCTACAGGCCTGAGTCAACGGCTCGGACGACCTCGCGCCCGCGCGCGATCACCTGTTCGGGCGTCGCAGTTCCGGTCGTTCCGATCTGCTGGATCGTGATGGACGCGACGATGTTCCCGAGCGCCGCGGCGTTGGCCAGTGTCGCGCCGCATGCGAGCGCGCAAACGATGCCCGCCGTCGCGCTATCGCCGGCGCCGACGATGTCGATCGGTCCCGACACCGCGTGAGCCGGCGCCTGCACCGCGCCGCCGTTCGCCGGATCGACCACGAGAATGCCCTCGGCGCCGAGCGTACAAAAGACGGCTCGGCGGGTGCGCCGCGCCAACCGCGCGGTCGCGTCGCGCATCAGGGCCAGATCGACATCGTCGGCCGTGCGACCGACGGCTCGCAAGCACTCCGACCGGTTCGGCTTGGCGATCACGTTGTAGTATTGGCCGATGCGATCGCGACTGTCGGCGATGATGATCTTGTTGGGGTAGCGCACGGCCAGTTCCGCAAGGCGTTCGCGAATGGCGACCGTCATCACGCCGCAGTCCGGCTCACTCACCTGATCGGCTACGACGACGGCGTCAGCCTCAGCCACGACCTGATCGAGCCGCCGGGCAATCTCGCGCACCAGAACGGCGGGCATCGGCTCGCGGTTCTTGATGTCGAGGCGATTGAGTTCGCGGGCGTGGCCGCCGTGTTCGCACAGCATCGGCTTGGTGTACGTCGGAGTGCGCCGCTGCGGCGACTCGATAACAAGACTCGCGTCGATGCCGCGTCGGCCCAACTCGCGCCTCAGGTCGAACCCTTCGCCGTCCTCGCCAACGACGGTCACTGCCGCGACTCGCCCGACACCGAGCGCGGCCAAGTTGTTCGCCACGGTGCCGCCGGCTCCGGGACTGTTCCGCACTGCGACAACCTGATATGCGTCGAGACCAGTCTCGACCGACTTCTCCGTGAGGCGTGCGTCGATGTCGAGGTAACGATCGAGGAAGAAGTCGCCCGCGACGGCGATGGTCAACCGTGGCAGTGAATCTAAGACCGCTCGCAGTTGTCGTTCGTCCCACACAACCGTGCTCCATGCGTTAACGGGCGGGAAAGGCCAACTCCGCCATTCTTCGCCTCAGATCGGCGACAAAACTGCGGAGGTCGGCGAGGTCCAATGGGTCGATCAGGTAGTCGGGCGTCTGCTGCACATCCACGCGAGCCAAGAGATGTGCGATCATCGCCGGCTCAAGTCCGCCCTCCTTGCGTTGCGCTTCAGGCAAGAGCGCGATGGCGTCGAAACCGCGACGGGCCAGGAAGTAGAGATCGACAAGGTCCTTCAACTCGCAACGACTGATCAACGTGCAGACCTTGTTGATCGCGATCTCACGCAACGTATCCACGCGAATTCGCCCGAACTGCTCTTTGCGTGGGTCGATCTGCGGGACGTGCTCGACAACAAAATCGACTATCTCATGCTGACCGCCGCGGTTCACTCGGTACCGACGGAAGAGCGGCGAGCTTGTGATGCTCTCACATTGTGCGCCGATCTCTCGAACCGTGGCCAGCACCAGATTGTGTACCAGGTGCCAATCGGCGTCGCGATCGGTGAAGAAGTCCAAATCGTACGATAGCCGGTGATCCAGGTAGAAGATGCCGAGCGCCGATCCGCCGGTCAGATAGAACGTCTGATCCTTTTGGAAGAAGGAATCGAGGAAATCCCGTTTGAGCGTCGTCAGTGCCCTAGAGTTTTCCCAGGTCATGCCACTCCTGAATGATGAAACGCCAAAACTCGCGGCGGCGACCCAGCAATGGGTCGAGTTCCTCCAGGTGGTCGCGCACTTGCTGGGGCGTTAGGAACAGCCAGACCTCTGGGAACGCCGCTTCGCGCATGATCCAGGCGGCCAGTTTGGTCCACGCGGGCCCGGTGCATTGCTGCAACTGCTCGCGAATCTGGCCTGCTGTGAGACGTCGGTCCCAGCAGAAATCCGGCACACGTCTCGCGTCCGCCTCGGTCATCATTTGCCACTCTCTCATCGGGTCCGCTTTAGGGACCAACCTTCGTACGCAAGATCGGACCGTACCAGGCTGGCCTGTGGCTAAGCTAAGTACTGTGCCACATTGAATAGCGTCTGAAATCGGCTTCGGTCGTTTAACCCGCAGCCGCAGGCGAGGCACGGTTGGCGTTTGTTGTGCCTCGCCTGCGGCTGCGGGTTAAACGAATTCGAACCCCTTTCAATGTGGATCTGTACTAAGCCTAGTGCCTCGCCTGAACGAATCAAGTGCATCACGAACCGAAACGGACCGCATGGAACAGCGCCGGGAACGTCAGGCGATGATCGCCTTGGACATAGTAACTCTCTCCGCCGTCGGCGATGGTGCGGGCAAGGATTGTCTTCCAGGGTCGGAAGTAGTACCGCGGGTCCGTCTTGGGCGACTCGTGCCGTGTTTCGTCCGGCAACGCGATCAGGTCAAAGACGGCGGTGGTGAAGTTCGCGATGCGACGACCTTCTTGATGGGCGACGTTGCGCGACATCGCTAGGGCCTTGAGATAAACTTCGGGGCCCATCACCGCTGAACCGAAACAAAGGAGCACGCCGCCCTCGAGACCTGCGACTGATTGCGTGAAGACGAGGAAGTCTTGGTAGCTCGTCGCGCCCAGCGCCGCGCCGTCGGCGTTAGGATGCTCGTGGATGATGTCGTAACCGATTCCGACGTGGACCGTCACGGGCACGCCGAGTCGGTAGCCGGCCGCGAGGATGCTCACGTCTCGGTGTGGAAAATCGCCGGGTCGGCGTTCGGCGATCTCGCGCCCCAGGGCCTCGCCCATACCGAGCGAGTCGCGGGCGCCGGCCGCGATCGCCTCGTTCATTCGCCCCGTCTCGTGCCACAGGCCGAACTCGCCGGTGCGAATATACCGACCCACACTCTCGGTGGTCGCGCCGATCTGAGCGAACTCCCAGTCGTGGATCGGCCCGGCCCCGTTCATCGCGACGTGCGTGATCAGGCCCCGCTCCATCATGTCGATGATGAACCGCGAAACGCCGGCCCGGATGACGTGAGCGCCCATCATGAGGATCGTTGAGGGATTGAGACGTTGAGGCGTTGCGGGTTCGGACATGCCAGTGGGATCTGTCCGCCGGTTGTGCGCGTCGCGAACGCGAGAGGCGATGTTCGCGATTGCCGGCTGTTCAAACAGCGACGGCGCGGCGGCGAGCGGAAGCATGCATGAAAGGTCGAGATCGTGCTTGCGCTCGGCGAGAGGCTTGATGGTCAGGCGGTTACGGTCGAACGCGGGGAATCGCATGGTCACCTATGTTCAGCAAGTAGTCGAGCAGCGGCCCGTGCTGGCGGTATTCAGGAACAATGATATCGGCCCCAGCCTCGATCAGACGATTGCGTTTCCAGTGGTCGACGCCGGCGCGGCGAACCTCGTCGCTGGCGACTCCGACCGCCACGCCTCCCACACGTTTCACTTCTTCGATCTCGACAAAGCCGTCGCCGAAGGCCAGGAGTTCGTCGCCCTGCAAATCGTTCTCGGCCAGGATGCGGTCGATGATCATCTTCTTCGAGAAGTTCTGGTAGTCGTCGAGCGCGCCGTAGATGTGCGGCTCGAAGTAGTCGGCGACGCCGATCGCCGCCGCCTCGTTGCGCACATACTTCAGGTCCGTGCCGCTGGCCAGATACAGCCGCAATCCACGATCGCGCAACCGACCGAGCAGTTCGTGCGAGCCGGGCACGATCCAGTCGGCAGCGCTCGCGGCGCCGGACTGAAGCCGTTCGACTCGGCCGCTGATTCGCCGCCACAATTGGTCGTGGTACTCGTTCTTGTAGTCGAGCGGGTCTCGTGGCGTGCCGCCGCGGCGACGGACCTCGTCGGCGAGTTGAATCATCTGATAGATCGTCTGCCGGCCGTTGAGCCGCATCACGAAGTCCTCGACCGCCTGGCTCAACTCCGGTTCGCTCTCGCTGGTCCCGGTCTCCTTCAGGATGCGCACCATCATCGGGATCATGACGTCGGGCCAGCCCTCGCGGATCAACGACAGCGTGCCATCGAAATCGAACAGCACAGACTTGAATCGGCCGCGCGCGATCGCGGCGTTGACGACCTCGATCTCAGTGTCGTACAGGAATCGTCGGTCGTTGATCGCTGAGTGTTGAGCGGCAGGTGCATCGGCTGGAGCCGCGTTTGGGTAAACGGCTGACTCGGAACCAACTCGATGCGTAACGTTCGATCCCATGTCTCCACCGCTCGATGTTCAACCGTCGGCGATCAACGCTGTGCAAGATAGCCGATGCCCGCGCAGCCCGAAAGAGTGGCCGGCCGCGACTCGCAACGGTTGACCGTGCCAGGCTCCACTCGTATGCTCTCAATCCGTGGCGATACCGACATGCAGTTGGCCTTTTTCTTGGAGGATGCTTTCATGTCCGAACCACGCACAGTGCGATGCCCGGATTGCGACTCGCAGGCAATCGATCCGACGCGGCGCGAGTTCCTGAAGGACGTAGGGACGGCTGCGGTCGCCGCCAGCGTCTGGCCGGTGCTTGCCACGTCGCGTGCGAGCATCGCCGCGACGGCGACAAAGTCGTCGCCCGAGTCGGCCGTGAAACGCCTGTTCGACAGCCTGAACACCGAACAGAAGGCGACCGTGTGTTTCCCTTGGGAGAACCCGCTGCGCACGAAACTGAACGCGAACTGGGCGATCACGAAGCCAGCGATCGCCGAGTTCTTCTCGAAAGAGCAGCAAGAGACGATTCGCGAGATCTTCCGCGGCGTCACCAGCGAAGACGGCTACGAGCGGTTCATGAAGCAGATGAAAGAGGACTACGGCGACTTCGGCAAATACCACGTCGCGATCTTCGGTGAGCCGGGCGACGGCAAACAGTTCGAGTGGGTCCTGACCGGTCGGCACCTCACGCTCCGTTGCGACGGCAATTTCAAAGACGGCACGGCGTTCGGCGGCCCGATCGTCTACGGCCACGGCACCGGCGACTCGAAACCGGGCCTGCCGGGCAACGTTTTCTACTACCAAACCGTCAAGGCAAACGAAGTCTTCAAGGCGCTCGACGGCAAGCAGCGCGAGAAGGCCTTGGTCGCTCGAGCGCCGGCCGAAAGCGCGGTCGAGATTCGCGAGGCGAACGCCCTAGCCAACATCCCGGGCATCTCCGGGTCGGAACTCTCGTCCGACCAGAAGGCGCTCGTCGAGGGCGTCATGAAGGAACTGCTCGCTCCCTACCGCGCCGATGATGTCAAGGAGGCGCTGGGCTGCCTGACCGCCGGCGGCGGCATCGACAAGATCCACATGGCGTTCTACCAGCAAGGCGATATTGGCGACGACGAGGTCTGGGACATCTGGCGGATCGAAGGCCCAAGTTTCGTCTGGCACTTCCGCGGCTCGCCGCACGTGCATGCGTACATCAACATCGCGTCAAGGAAAGGCTAGAGCGAACACCCGGCACAACCGATCCCAACGCGAGCGACTCGTCTCTAGGACCGGGCCGCCTCTGCGGCGTCCCAGGTGATGAGTTCGGCCAGCTTGTTCAGGTCGAACTCGTGGCTCGCAGGAAGCTCGTAGGAATGCTGTGCGGCGCCAGACGCCACGCGCAGCGGCGGCAGTTGACGACGAAGCCCGTCGTGCACCGTCAGAAACGCCTCGACAACGCGCTGGTCCCATTGCTTGTGAGTTCCTTCGCGCAGGATCCGTTCGACCTGTTCCGCGGCCATGCCCCGTCGATACGGTCGGTCGGAACTCATCGCGTCAAACGAGTCGGCGACGGCGATGATGCGGGCCATGAGCGGGATTTGGTCTCCGGCCAAGCCGTCGGGGTAGCCGGTTCCATCGTAGTTCTCGTGATGGTTGCGCACGCCGGCCAGAATAGGCCGTAATTGCCGGACCCCCGATAGAATCTCGTAACCGATCGCGGGATGCTCTTGAATGTGCGCGAGCTCCTCGGCGTCGAGTCGGCCGGGCTTGAGCAGCACGGCGTCGCGAATGCCGATCTTGCCGATATCGTGCAGCAGCCCGGAAAGATAGAGCTTGTCCTGTTCGGCCTCGCACAGTCCCATCGCCTGGCCAATGCGTCGCGCCGCGCGCGCGACTCGAGCGCTGTGGCCGCAGGTATACGGGTCCTTGGCGTCGATCGCGGCCGACAACGAATGAACCACGCTGAGAAACAGGTCCTTGATGTTCTCAAACAGCGTGACGTTCGTCTGATGCGTGGCTAAAATTCTCGCGACCGCCGCCATCAGACTGGCCTCGATGCTGCCCAACTCTGGCCCATCGCCAGCCGCGAGCGCCAGCAGCCAACCGAAATGTCTGTCGGCTTCGGAAACCGGCACGGCGACGAGTCGCCGGATCTCCGGATACGGCGTCAGCCAGGAAACGCCCGCAACGTGGTTCACGACTACAGGCCGCGTCGGAGCGATTTGAGTCAAGGCGCGGGCCAACGCGAGACACCGATTCGAATCGAGAACCGCGTCGCCGTGCGAGATCGTATCGCCCTGCCGAGTCGCCACGAATGCAATCTGCGATGCTGGAACCAGGTCGGCAAGCAGCGTCAACGTCAGCTCCTGCAGGGAACCGACTCCCTGAGCCACCTGCGCCTCGCCGGTAAGCTGGTGCAGCAGCGTGATTTCTTCGTAATTCCGCGCGACTTGTGAAGCCAACTGTTGCAATTCGTTCTCACGCTGCTGAAGGTGGCAATACGTTCGCACGGCGAAACGAGCAGTCTCGCCCAGCCGTCGCAGCAACTCCGGTTCGCAGTACCGGACGTCATCGAGACTTGCCACTCCGTCGAGCCAACCGGCCACCTCTCGGCTTTCGTCGGCCGTGCGGGCGGAACTAACCGCCGCGACGCCAACCGCGAGAAGTCGACACGCGCCGCAGCCGTCGAGCGGGACCACCACCACGTTGAGCAAGTCGCTGACCGCAACGACGCTGACCTCAGTTCGACTGGCCGAGGCGACAACGTCGACAATCCACGCGGGTGGTTCCGCCCCGCGACCAGTTGCGGCGCTCACTCCGATCAGATCGCCGGAGTTGGGGTCAAAGAAAAAGAATGGCAGTCCCAGGTCCAGGGACAAAACCGCGCGCGCCAACGCCGACCGTTCGACCGCTAGGTCCGCCGATGCTGGTTCTAGCGTGGAGTTTTTTGGCATGCGATCTGGTTCGAGTGCGCAAGACCGACGTCGTGCCTGCATCAAGCCTAGCTTACCCCGCGAACCTCGCATTACGCAGGAATCGAGCGAGGCCCGCAGAACCGATACCACCGGCGCGACACCTACCTTGTCGCGTGCCGGAAAGGGGAAGGCCGATGAGCCCGTGTGACGAACCGGACAGACTTTTGCTCGTGGCGCAGCCCACGCCTACGGAAGTGGCGTTGCAAACGGCGCGACAGGTGTGTTCGGCGAACTGGCGTTGGACGACTCGGTCTCGGAAGCGGCTCGCTGGTTGGATAGCCCGTACTTGCGCATCTTGTTGTACAAAGTAACTCGGCTGATTCCGAGCGATCGAGCTGCCGCTGCACGCTTGAACTTGTTCCGACGCAGTGCATCTTCGATCACTTCGCGCTCAGTGAGCGCGACGTAGTGATTCAATCCTTGGATTCCGTCGCCCGGCGGAGTCGAACCCGCGGTAGAGCTACTGCGGTAGTTTTGAACCACGCGCGTGGGCAGGCCGTCCGGCGTCAGTCGACCTGTGCGGCACAAGATGATCGACCGGCGAATCGCGTTCTCTAACTCGCGAATGTTGCCGGGCCATGAATACGACTCGATGGCCCGATGAAACTCTGGGTCGATGTCTTCAACGGCAATACCATGCACCTTGGCAAACGTCGAGACGAAGTGTTCGGTCAACGGAAGAAGATCCATCTTTCGCTCACGGAGCGGCAACAGGTGGAACTTCAGCACGTTCAGCCGATAGTACAAGTCCTGACGGAACCGGTGCTGTTGAACAAGCGGATCGAGATCCTGGTTGCTGGCCACGATCAGCCGGGCCTGGGAACTCTGCGTGGTGTTGCTCCCTACGGGTTCGTACTCACCCGTCTCGATGACACGCAGTAGTTTCGCCTGCTGCTCCAAACCCAACAGGTCAATCTCGTCGAGTAGCAAGGTTCCGCGGCCAGCTGCGGCAAACTTGCCGACCTTATCGACGTGGGCACTTGTGAACGCGCCACGTACGTGCCCGAACAACTCGCTCTCAATCAGATCGGGCGGCAGTGTACCGCAGGCCAGCGGCAGGAAACGCTCGCTGTGTCGTGGCGAAAGCTCATGGATCAGTTGAGATGTATGTCTTGCCAGACCCAGTTTCACCGACGATCAGAACCGTAACGTCGTGCGATGCCACGAGTTCTAGCTCATCGAGGATGGGAAACATCTCCGGAGTGTACGTCACGAAGGTCCGCGTCCGGCCGCGAAGCAGCCGGCTTGGGGCTGTGGCCCGGGACGCACGATGGCCATGCCAGGCCGCGGCGGACTTGGAGTGTTTCTGTTCAGCGGGCTGTTGTTCTGGCGCAGGGGTGTCCATTACCGCCGTCTCCAGCGGCCCCCCAGGTTTTCATTGATCTACGCGGTGGTCTTCAGACCGTCCACCCCGACGGCCTACCATATTTCACTTAGTTAGCGATATTACCCATTTTTCTATTTGTTCAAGCCGACTTTTGCACATTTTTGACGTATCGCAAGGTTCTGTTTACACCGGGCCGCTGGACCTCGCGCGGTGACTGGCTAAACTGATGACGCCGTGACCACCCAGGACACCAATCTTGAGAGCTGTTTGCGCGATCGGTTCGGCCTCGACGCGTTTCGGCCCGGCCAGCGTGACGTGATCGAAACCGTGCTTGCCCGACGCGACTGCCTGTGTGTGATGCCCACCGGGGGCGGCAAGAGTCTGTGCTACCAACTACCGTCGTTGTTGCTCGATGGCGTGACGCTGGTAGTATCGCCGCTCATCGCGTTGATGAAGGATCAGGTGGACGGCCTAGTCGAACATGGCATCCGCGCGACATTGATCAACAGCACGCTCGATACGGCGACGCAGAACGAGCGGATCGCGGCGACCGAGCGCGGCGAGTACGACCTGGTGTACATCGCCCCCGAACGGTTTCGCAGCGGCCGTTTCAACGAGTCGATCGCTCGCACGCGGGTCGCTCTCTTGGCCATCGACGAAGCGCACTGCATCAGCGAGTGGGGCCACGATTTCCGCCCTGACTACATTCGACTGGGACGGGCGCGGAAGCGCCTGGGCAATCCGCCGACTATCGCCTTGACCGCCACGGCGACCGACAACGTCCGGCGCGACATCTGCGAGCAACTTGAACTGGCCGATCCGCGAGTCTTTGTCACGGGTTTCGATCGGCCCAACCTGCGCTACGAGGTGCGGTTCACGTCGACCGATTCGGCGAAACAGGCGGCGATTGCTGAGGTGTTGGCCGCCCATCCGGGCGCGGGCATCATCTATTGTTCCAGCCGCAAGCGTTGCGAGGAGGTTTCCGACTTTCTGCGCGGCGAACTGAAGCGTCGCTGCCTGGTCTACCACGCAGGTCTGCAAGGCGACGAGCGGCGGCGGGCGCAGGACGCCTTCATGGCGGGCCGCGACCTTATCGTCGTCGCCACCAATGCCTTTGGCATGGGGGTGGACAAACCAGACATCCGCTTCGTCATTCACTACAACATGCCTGGCACGGTCGAGGCTTATTACCAGGAGGCGGGCCGGGCCGGCCGCGACGGACTTGAGTCGCTCTGTATGCTGTTGTACGCGCCTGGCGATCGTTACATCCAGGAGTTCTTCATCGAGAGTGAGTACCCGGCTCGCGACGTAGTGGCGGCGATCTATCAGTTCCTGGCGCGACAGAGCGACGAACCGATCGAGTTGACTCAGGCCGAGATCAAGGACCGGCTGCGCCTGGAGATCAGCGAGATGGGCGTCGGCGCGAGCCTCAAGCTGCTCGAGGGGGCCGGGGCGCTGGAACGCTTGCGACCGCGAGAGAATATGGCGATTGTGCGCATCGACAGCCAAGTCTCACTGGTCGGTCTGTTGCCCCCGCAGGCGACGGTGCAGCGCCGCGTGTTGTCGGCGTTAGAGCGGCTCGTAGCGGCGACGCACGGCGAGGAGACCTATTTCAACCCGCACGCCTTGGCCCAGCGGCTGGACATGGAACCGCCCCACCTGACGCGGGCCATTCACGAGCTGTGCTCTCGATTGCCGGTGAAGTATGTTCGGCCGTTTCGCGGCAACGCCGTGTGCATGCTCGACCGCACGCGCACCGCAGCCAAACTCGGCATCGACTTCGAGAAGATCGACACGCTTCGCGCCCGCGAGTACGAGAAGTTGGAGCATGTGATCGCCTATGCGACCACGCGCCGGTGCCGCCGCAACACGATCCTCTCGTACTTCGGCGATCGATCGCCCACGCACTGTGGGCACTGTGACAATTGCGGAGCCGCCACGCTGTCGGCCCCAACCCGGGTCGAGACCTCCGACCGGATTACCGAGATTGTTCGCAAGGTCCTCAGTGGGATCGCCCGCGCGGCCGCGCGGAGTCGGGTCGGCTTTGGCAAGCGAATCATCGCGGCGATGCTCGTGGGCAAAAAGACCAAGGCGGTCAAGCGGTGGGGCCTCGACAAGCTCAGCACGCACGGCATCCTGGCCGAGTTCAGCGAAGACGAGGTCGTCCAACTCACCGAGAACATGATCGTCGCCGGTTGGGTGAGCCAGCAGGAACTGGAGCGGTTCAAGCCGGTGATCAACCTGACCCCGACGGGTCGTGAGGTGATGCTCGGCGAGTGCGAGGCGAGTTGCGCCTGGCGGGTGCCTGGGGAGCTGTGGGCGAAACTGCGAGGCGATGGAACCAACGAGAACGCTCCGCCGGCGCCAAGGGCGCGTGGCGAGAGCAGGGAGCCGGCCTCGTTTGATCCGCCCAAGCCGGTGGACCGTGACCTGCTCGGTCGGCTGAAGACCGCCCGCAACTTGTGGGCCGCCGAATCACAACTACCGCATTACATGGTTCTGGCCAACGGCGCGCTGGAAGAACTAGCCCGGTCGTGTCCTAAGACCCTCGACGGTCTGCTGGCGATCAAGGGCATTGGCCCGGCGAAGGTCGCAAAGTACGGCGAGCGGTTGCTCGAGATTCTGGGCGGCTCGTCGTCGCGAATCACCAGTCCGCCGTCGACGCGCGACGCTGGCCGACCCGGCCCCTCGACCGAACCGCGTACGGCAGTTCCAAGCCCAACGCCTCGATCAGCTTCATCCGATGGCCGCGCGAGCACGCAGTCGCCCCCCGCGCACTACTGGACTTGGCGCCTGTTGGAACGTGGGTTCACCCAGGCCGAATGCGCGCTGATTCGCGGCTTGGACGAGCAAACCGTCTTGGACCATGCGATCGCCGCTGGGCGTGACGGGCGGTCAGTTTCGCTCGACGCATTCCTACCCGCAGACATGATCGAATTGCTTGCTCGGGCGGTCGCTGCATCCGAAGAAATGGACTCGGTGCTTGAAGACCTTCCTCCCGAAATATCCGAGCAACACGTGCAGCTCTACCTGCTGACAAAACGCACACCGCCCGCACCCTGAACCCGCACCAGCCTATCGCTCGTCGACCGCCGTTCAGAATTGGTGGGTCGCAGTGTAGAATTAGTCGCAGCCCTATGGAACAAGGAACCAAGAAACCTGTGATGCTCAGGCCGGCGGACCGACCCGACGGGGGGCCCGGCTCGCGCCTTCCCGGCTTCTGGCTATGGGCGTTGCTGTTGTTCGCAGGGTCGTTGTTCATCGTGCACGCAACAACATCTCGCAAGCCACCCGAGATCAGCTACTCGAAATTCCTCGACCTCGTGGCGAAAGAGCAGGTCGCGGAAGTCGAGTTCGAGGGCCAGCGCGTTCGCGGCAAACTGAAGGAACCTGCCGATCTGCAGGAGGCTGTCGGCAAAGATCCGAAGACGTCCAGCGAGTTTCAGGTGACGATCTTGCCCATCGAAGACCCGAAGCTCATCGAGGCGATCAAGCCGCTGAAGAAAGTGACCGCGCAGCCCGTCACCGAGTCGATCTGGAACATCATCGGCCTGTGGCTGCCGCTGCTGTTGTTGTTGGCGTTCATGGTCTTCATGATCCGCCGCGCCCGCGATGTCGAGGGCGGAATCCTGGGTTCGTTCATCAAGAGTCCGGCCAAGCGCTACGAAAAGCTGAAGACCCGCGTCACGTTTCAGGACGTCGCCGATCTGGAAAGTGCGAAACAGGAACTGCAGGAGATTGTGGAGTTCCTGAAGGATCCCACGAAGTTCGTGCGGCTCGGCGCTCAGATTCCCAAGGGCGTGCTGCTGATGGGCCCGCCCGGAACGGGCAAAACGTTGTTGGCGCGGGCGGTGGCCGGCGAGGCAGGTGTGCCGTTCTATTCGATCTCCGGCTCCGAGTTCATTCAGATGTTCGTCGGCGTCGGGGCCAGTCGTGTGCGCGACATGTTCAAGACGGCGAAGGAGAACTCGCCGTGCATTCTCTTTATCGATGAGATCGACGCAGTCGGCCGCGCCCGCGGAACCGGACTCGGCGGCGGACACGACGAACGCGAGCAGACGCTCAACCAGATACTGAGCGAGATGGACGGATTCCAGCCGAGCGAATCGGTGATCGTGCTGGCCGCCACGAACCGGCCGGATGTGCTCGATTCGGCGCTGTTGCGGCCGGGCCGCTTCGATCGGCACATCACGGTCGATCGACCGAGCCGCGCCGGACGGCTCGGAATCTTGAAGGTTCATGCGAAGAAAGTGCCGATGGACCCGGACGTGAACCTCGATTACCTCGCACGCGGCACGGTCGGCCTGACCGGCGCCGACCTGCGCAACCTCGTGAACGAAGCCGCCCTCTTGGCCGCTCGCGACCAGAAGGAACAAGTGAGCATGACGCACTTCGAGCAGGCTCGCGACCGCGTGTTCATGGGTCCGAAGCGCGAGGAAGTGCTCACCGACAACGAGAAGCGAATGACCGCCTATCACGAGTCCGGGCACGCGCTCTTGGCCTGGATCCTTCCGCACGCCGACCCGCTGCACAAGGTGACGATCATCCCGCGCGGCCGGGCGCTCGGAGTCACCCAGCAAGTTCCCGAAGAGGACCGACACAGCTACAGTCAAGCGTACGTGCTCGATCGTCTCGCGGTGCTTATGGGCGGTCGCGCGGCCGAGAAGCTGGTCTTCGACGAAGTCTCGTCCGGGGCCGAGAGCGACCTGCGCGAAGGGACTCGACTGGCCCGCTACATGGTCACCCATTGGGGCATGAGCGAACGCGTCGGACCGGTGGCCTACCGCGTCGGCGAAGAACACATGTTCCTGGGCAAAGAGATTCAGGAGGCCCGCGACTTCAGCGAACACACCGCCCGCATCATCGACGAAGAAGTGAGTCGAATCCTGCACGAAGCCGACCAGCGCGCACGCACGCTGCTCAGCGACAACCGCGGCGACCTCGACCAGTTGGCCGAGGCGCTCGTGAAGCGTGAAGTGCTGACGCCGCCCGAGATCGAGTCAATCCTGGCCGGCACGGCGGAGCCGGAAGACGCCGCCGAGGCAATGACGAATGACGATGCACAGATGTCGAAGGAAGCCCGAATGACGAACGTCGAATGACGCCGGAACGGTTCGGAGTTCGCTAGGGTGGGCTGGTTTCGACATTCGCGCATCGTGGTTCGTCATTTATGCTTTCGCGCCGGAGTGCCAAAGTCCGAATCCTAAAACCGATCGTGGAGGAGAACCGTCGAATGGACCGCGTGCCGACCACCCGCGAAGGGTACGAGAAGCTCAAGGCCGAGTTGGACAAGTGGAAGAACGAAGACATGCCGCACATCACGGCCGAGATCGGCCGCACGCGCGCGTTCGGCGATCTCTCGGAAAACGCCGAGTACCACGCGGCACGCGAGGCCCAGGGTCAACTTCAGGCCCGCATCAACGACCGAGAAAGTCTGCTCGCACGCAGCTACATCATCGACCCGACTAAGGTTCGCACCGACCAGGTGAGCTTCGGCGCCACGATCAAGGTCAAGGACCTCGACCTCGACGACGAAGAGGAGTTCCAACTCGTCGGCCAGGGCCAAGAGGACTACCGCCAAAACAAGTGGCTCGTTACCAGTCCCATCGGTCAGGGCCTGCTGGGCAAGAAGGTCGGCGAGATCGCCGAGATCAAGGTGCCCAAGGGCACACTGCGCCTGCAGGTGCTGGAGATCCGGTATGAGTAAGGTTGAGGGTCGAGAGTCGAGAGTCGAGGGCCAGAAGGACCGCACGGCTGCCTCGGACTCACCGCGATCCACTCTGAGTTCGCCGCCTGCCGTGCTCTGTGCCGGCATCGTCGTCGCCGACCACCTCTGCGTGCCGATTGATCACGTGCCCGATGCGGGCGAACTGGTGATGACCGACGGCATGACGCTCGAGATCGGCGGCTGTGCGTCGAACGCCGCAGTCGATCTGGCCAAGATGGAGGTGCCGGTCACGATCTGCGGTTGCGTCGGAACGGACGCGCTCGGGCGTTTTGTGCTCGATACGCTCAAGGCCCGCGGCGTCGACGCCACCGGCGTGCGACTCGCAGACGACGCCGACACGAGCCAGACGCTGATCGTCAACGTGCGCGGTCAGGACCGGCGATTCATCCACTGTTTCGGCGCGAACGCACGCTTCCAGGCCGACGACATTCGGCCCGACCTGATCGAGCGGGCCAAGGTGCTCTACGTCGGTGGTTATCTGCTGATGCCCGCGCTCGAGCCGCAGTCGCTGGCGTCGGTCTTTGAACACGCGCGGCGGCTCGGCGTCCAGACGGTGCTGGACGTGGCCGTGCCCGGCCGGCTGGGCAGCGGCCAGTCGCAACTCATGCAGCGACTTGCGCCGGTGCTGCCTCACACCGATGTGTTCCTTCCCAACGAGGATGAGGCACGGCTCATCACCGGCCGCGCGGCGCCGCTGGACCAGGCTCGGTTCTTTCGCGACGCCGGTGTGGGCGCCGCCGTGATTACGATGGGAGGCAAGGGCGCCGTGTTGGTCGGACCCAGCGTTCAGTTGCGTGCCGGGGTCTTCCCTGTGGAATGCGTGGACTCGTCCGGCGGCGGCGATGCGTTCGACGCCGGCTACATCTGTGGTCTGCTGCGCGGCGCCGATGCGCGCGGCTGCCTCGAGCTGGCCAGCGCCCTCGGGGCCAGTTGCGTACGCAGCGTGGGTACGACTCCCGGCGTATTCACTCGCCTCGAATGCGAGGCATTTCTCCGAGACCATCGGCTCGCCGTCGACCCCATCTGACGCCGCGCTCGAGATGTTGCTTCTCGCCTCATGTTGCGTTGCCGAAACGCAACGTCTCGACGAATCTTCTCAAACTCGTCCGCAGCACAGGCCGCGTGCTGCCGTCGCGATCGGCCGTTCTGGGCCGGTAGAAAGTGGATCTGCGGGCCGCAAAGCCGGCAGTCTCGGCCGATCCCGCAAGGCGTCGAACGCCCGCGGCCAAGCCCTGTGCTGATTCCGCCACGACGGCGTTCGGCGCCGGCGCACGGCACCGCGGTTGCTCTTGTTCCGCTGCACTCTTCGACCTGTTGCACTGAAACGGAACCACCTGACGGAGTGACGAAATGGCCACCGCATGCCACGTGTTCAATCACCTGCGGAGTCGAGCGACCGGTACCATGAACCAGCCCAGCCAAATCATGTTTCAGGAAGTGTTTCGCATGGATCGCGTCGCCATGATCAACGAGCTGGCGTTGTTCCACACCTGCAGCCTGTGCAGCCACTCGCCGGAATCGCTGGTGAACATGTCCGACTCGAAGCTGCGCCGCCTGCTCGTCTCCGCCCGCTCCGACTACCAGGTACGGCAGAAGTAGATCTCGTGGCCGACGCTGCCAGCGTCGGAGCCGGCACTACGCCAGGTCACGAAACTGTCGGACCAGATTCCGCGCCCCCGAGTCGATCAAGTCCACCTCGCTCGCCGTCTCAAAAAACGACATGCCCTTCTTCACCCACCGCGCCGCGACGTCGGCATTGGGCACATACATGCCAGCCGTCTTGCCATGCCGTTTCGCCGCCGCCAGCGCGAGCTCGACTGCGGCGGCCACGTCCGGATGCGCGAACTCGCCGGGACGTCCGTAACTGATCGACAGGTCGTACATGCCGAGGAACAGGACGTCGACGTGCGGGCTCGCCAGGATCGCGTCGAGGTTCTCGATGCCGGTCCGCGTCTCGACGTGAGCCAGTACGACGGTCTCGCGGTTGCCGGTCTCGATCAACTCGCGACCGCTCGTGTCCAGCTTGTAGTCGCAGTTGCCCATGCCCGGCGCCGCCGCGCGGATGCCGATCGGCGGGAACTTCACGTAGCTCACCAGCCGATCGACCTGTTCGCGCGACTCGGTCCACGGAAGCTGGATGCCGATCACGCCGCACTCGAGCAGCTTTGCGACGTGCGTGCGCGAGCACTCCGGCGCCTTGGCCACGACCGGCAGTCCCTCCGCGCGGCAGCTCAGCACGAAGTTCGCCAAATCGGCCTCGTTCATGAAGCCGTGCTCGTACTCGATGTAGACGAAATCGGCGCCGCTGTACTTCCACAGCTTCGCCAGCCACGGTGCGTGAACATTCTGCGTGGTCATGCCGACCAGCGTGCGACCGTCGCGAAGCATAGACTTCAGGCTGTTCATGGATTGCGTCCTTGATTGTGTCGAGTTTTGCCGTAGCATGAGGCCCCTGCGAACGATCCGCAAGCGTGAAACCCAAACAATCGGGATATCCGTGAACCGCCCCACCGCCGGACCGATCGTAACGTCGAACGAGGTCAACGAGCGACCGAGCATGGTGCGCTACGGCGTCTTGGCGTTTCTGTGCTCACTCTGTTTCGTGCTGTATCTCGATCGGCTCTGCATGGGCGTGGCCAAGGTGCCGATGCAGGAAGAGCTGGGCTTCACCAACACGCAGCTCGGCATGATCGACCTGGCGTTCATGATTTCGTACGCGGTGTTCGAGATGCCGGTGGGCAACTGGGGCGACCGGTTTGGTTCGCGCGGCGTACTGACGCGGATCGTGCTGTGTTGGTCGCTGTTCACGGCACTCACCGGCGCCATGTCGAGTCTGTGGCCGCTGTTGGCAGTGCGGTTCCTGTTCGGCGCTGGCGAGGCGGGCGCGTTTCCGAACGCCGCGCGGGTGGTGACTCGCTGGTTTCCCGTTGGCCCGGCGCGTGTGCGGGCGCAGAGCATGGTGACGGCATTCGCCCAACTTGGCGGCGCGGTGTCGCCGATCATAGCCGGGTATATCAGCGTGTGGTTCGGCTGGCGCTGGTCCTTCGCGTTTTTCGGCGCAGTCGGCGTGGTGTGGGCTGTGGCATTCTATTTTTGGTTCCGAGACGACCCCGCCGAGCACTCCGGCGTGAACGCCTCCGAGCTGAGAATGCTGACGACCAGCGCCCCCGCGGCGAATCACGCGGCGCATCCACCGCTCCCCTGGCGGTCCATCGTGACGAACGCGAACGTCTGGCTGCTTGGGATCGCGATGAATTGCGGCGCGGCGACGTTCTACATGTGCGTTTACTGGTTTCCAAAATACTTGAAGGCCGCGCGCGGTGTGGAGCTTGTCAGCTCCGGCTGGCTGTCGAGCCTGATCAACATTGGCGGCGCGGTCGGATGCGTCGTAGGCGCGCTTATCAGCAACCGGCTGATTCATCGCATCTCGGATCAGGGCGTCGTGCGGCGTCTCGTTGGCGGGGGCGGATTTGCCGGCGCGGCGTTCTGTGTCTTCATGATCGTACATTGCGATTCCCCGATCGCCGCCAGCGTTTTCTCGGGCCTCGCGATCATGTGCGGCCAGATTCAGATCACGTCGTGGTGGGCCGTCGCCGCCGAGATCAGCGGCAAGCATCAAGCGGCCCTGTTTGGACTCATGAACTCGATGGGCGGCATCGGCGGCGGACTGTCGCCCTACTTCTTCGGCTGGTTCGGCGACTGGATGGGCGGCCGCGGTTACACCGGCCGCGAACAGTGGGACCCCGCGTTCTACGTCTACGTGGGAATCTACCTGGTCGGCGCCGTCTGCTGGCTGTTCGTCGACGTCAACAAACCGGTTAAGGATCAACCATGATCCTTCGCATTGTGCTGGTCGCGCTGCGGAACCTGTTGCGTCAGCCGCTGCGCACATTATTGATTCTGCAAGGAGTGGTTTGGGGAACGGCGCTGGGAGTCTTCCCGCCCGCCGTCATCCACGGCACGCAAGGACTCGTGGAGACGCAGGCCGGTCGCTTGGGCACCGACCGGCTGATGCTCACTCAGGACGCCGGCGCGGCGACCGTGTTTGACTGGGAAATCGCAACACGCGTCCGCGCGCTCGCCGGCCGCCAGGTCCGCCACGCCGCCGCTCAGGCTGTGGCACCGGGCGAGCTCCGTCAGTGCGTGCTGATCGCCGCGGACTCGGATGCGTTCGCTGCGCGGGGCATGGAGTTGGCCGCCGGACGGTTCTTCACGGCCGATGAATCGTCGCGCGCTGCGCCAGCGTGCGTCCTGGAACATCAGGCGGCGACGACGCTGTTCGGCGACGACGCGGCGGTCGGGCGACATCTGGAGATCGAAGGTGTGGGCCGGCTTGAGGTCGTGGGAGTCGCGGCGCCGCCGGCGATCGAATCAGACAAGTTCGACGAGTTTGGCTATCAGAAGGACCACCCGCTGGCGAAGTTGGTGGACCAACTGAAGCAGTACGTCGGCGCGTTCGAGGATCCTGAACTTCGTGCGCTGGCCGGCGGCCGCGGCATCATCTTCCCGCACACGTTGCGGCCGGATGTGCAGCCGCGCTGGATCGAGATGCGTGCGGCACCCCAGGACGTGCTGCCGCTCCGCGAGCTGTTGCAGAATGAACTGTCGTCGCAGGGCTATGAACCGGTGCTCTATGCCAACGCGATCTTGCCGGTCATCTACGGTGAGACGATCAAGACGGCGATCGAACTCAACCGTGCCGTATTTGTGTTGAGTATTCTGGTTGGGACGTCGGTAGTGTGCGCGATCATGGTCTTGACAGTTGTCGAGCGGCAGCGTGAGATCGCGATCCGCCGCGTCGAAGGAGCGCGGCAGTGGCACATTGCCGTTCAGTTCGTGGTCGAAACGGGGACTCTCTGCGCCGTCGGTGCGCTGGCCGGAATCCCGCTGGGCCTGTTGCTCGCGTTCATTCGCTGCACCCTGGAGCCGCTTGGCTCAGTCACCTGGACATTCCCCGGCGCCGAGGTCGCGGTGCTGGTCGTCGTGGTCACGTCGGTGGGCCTGATCGGCGGTCTGCTGCCTGCGTGGCGTGCGATGCGCATCGATCCCGTCGAGATGCTGCGCTACGAGTGACGGCGAGGAAATCGACTGGCGGACTTTCCCGCTCCGCTGCATACTCTTGCCGTCCGCTGTGTTCCGGGTACGTGAACGAGCGAGCAGGAGAGTCCGATGAAACGCGCGTTGTGGGTGATGTGCCTGGCAGCGTTGGCAACCGCCAATCCTGCGGCGGAGTTCGCGCCGCCGACGGCGAGCGCGGCCCAGGAACCCCAGGCGAAGACTGTACGGGTGATCGTGGATTACGGCGACGGCGTTGAAAAGCACTTCGTCGCGCTACCGTGGAAGTCGGGCATGACCGCTCTCGATGCTCTGGAACTCGCCTCGCGCCATCCGCGCGGCGTCAAATTCAAGTACACAGGGGCCGAGGCCACTGCGTTCGTCACCGAGATCGACGACCTGAAAAACGAAGGCGGCGGCAGGCGAAACTGGACCTATCGAGTGAACGACAAGCTGGGCGATCGAAGCTGCGGCGTCGCGGAACTGAAGGAGTCGGACCGTGTGCTCTGGCGGTTCGGCAAGTATCGGCCGGATGAAAAAAGCTGAGACGAAGGAACTGAGCCAATGCGAAACAAAATGGAAAGAGAGTGGATCGGTGCGGCGGTCTTGATGCTCGTGTGCGTGATCGGCCGGCTCGTGCCGCACGCGCCGAACTTCACGCCGATGGCCGCCGTGGCATTGTTTAGTGGGTTCTACTTTCGGCGTGTTCGTGTGGCAGCCTGTGTGTCGATTGCCGCCATGCTCGCCAGCGACGCCGTCATCGGGTTCTACGACCCGCGGCTGATGGCCGTGGTGTATGTGGCGCTGCTGTTCCCGATCTGTTTGCGTCGGTTTCTGCGCGGCCGGTGGAACGTCGTACGGGTCGGACTTTGCTCGGCGAGCGGGTCGATGGTGTTCTTCCTGGCCACGAACTTGGCCGTCTGGCTGTTTGGCTCAATCTATCCGCCTACGATCGCCGGCCTCGTGCAGTGTTACGTCGCCGGACTGGCGTTTTTCCAACACACCTTGTCGGGCGACCTGTGCTGGTCGGCCGCGCTCTTCGGTGGCTATGCGATGGCTGGGGCGTTCACGACGGCTGGCCGGTCGCTGACGCTCGCGGTTCGGGACGTGCGCCCGGCACGGCCATAAGTCCGCTCACACAACATGCCGTCTTCTTCGGTCGTTATCTTCGCCTGGCGCGGTCTGGTGCGGCGACCGCTTCAGAGCGCACTTCTGTTGTTCGCCGTGACGGTCGCGCTGGCGGCCACGATGACGATCATGGCAGTGCTCGCCGGCATCGAAGAACAGATGCGACGCGACCTCGACCACGTGGGGCGCGACGTGATCAACGTTCACATTAGTCCGACGATCAAGGATGCACTGGCAAGCCCGCTTCGGCTCGCCGATTGCGACTGGATGCGTGAAACGACCGGCGGCGTGGTGGCCCCGTTTCACGCGACGCTCGCCGCCTGCGACGCCGACGGCGTCGACAAACCGGTGCAAGCCACGATCATCGCGACTACGGCGGTGTGGGGAACAATCGTGCCGCTGGAACTGGTCGAAGGCCGTTTCTTCGCGGCCGACGAACACGGCGTCGGGGTGCTCGACGAGTGGGTCGCCAAGCGATTGTTCGGCGATGGTCGCGCGGTCGGCCGCAGCGTGCGGGTGCGGCGGTTCGGGTTGCCTCAGACGATCGAGGTCGTTGGCGTGATGAAGGACCCGTTTGAAATCCGCAAGAAGTTCGAGGAACTCGACGTCACCGGCTCGGCCCGCTCGCGCATTCTGAGGATGATGGAATTCAAGAGCATCTACATGCCGGGCAGTTTCACTGACCCAGACCAGACGATCCACGGCGCGGTCATCAAGACGCCCGCCGGACGTGATCCGATCGGGTTCGAGCGGCCGCTGATCGACCGACTGGGCGATCGCGCCGGCCGGGTTTGGGTGTGGTCGCGCAAGGCGTGGATAACGAACGTGCTCGAAGCGGCCGACATCGGCACGCAGGTGGCCAATGTGGTCTGGATCATCGTACTCCTCGTCACGTGCGTGATGATCACGACCGTGTCGCTGGTGGCGATCCGCGAACGTTATCGCGAGATCGCGATCCGCCGCACCGAGGGAGCGCGGCGAGGTCAGGTGGTTGGGCAACTGCTCGCGGAAAACGTGCTGCTGAGCGCGGCCGCGGGCGTGCTGGCCGTGGGCCTGGCGCGGTGGGGCGGGTCGGTCTTGGAATCGCGATACATTTCGTGGCCGCCCGCCTTCCTGACCAGCGACTTGGTGCTGTGTCTTGGCCTGGGACTGGTGCTTGGCGCCGTAGCCACGATCTTGCCCGCGCTGCGCGCCGCGTCGCTTGACCCCGTGGACGTAATTCGGAGAGCATAGCGCCCGATGATCGAACTCGACGACGTGCACAAGGTCTATCGCGACGGTCCCCTCGAAGTTCACGCGCTGCGCGGGATCAACCTAAAGGTTGCCCGCGGCGAGTTTGTCACGATCATGGGGCCGTCGGGTTCGGGCAAATCGACGCTGTTGCACATTCTCGGCTGCCTCGATCATCCCAGTTCGGGCGCATACCGCTTCGACGGTCAGGACACGAGCAGGTTCAGCGAGCGGCAGCTTGCGCTCACGCGAAACCGGCGCATCGGATTCGTGTTCCAATCGTTCAACCTGCTGCTGCGCGAGACCGCGCTCGAGAACGTGACGCTGCCGTTGTTGTACGCGGGCGAGAAGGACGTCATGGCCCGCGGGCGCGATGCACTCGCCGCAGTTGGCCTCGACGGACGCATGCACCACCGACCGGGGCAGCTATCCGGCGGCGAACAACAGCGCGTCGCAATCGCCCGCGCGATCGTCAAGCAACCCGACGTCATTCTGGCCGACGAGCCGACCGGCAACCTCGACACCCAAGTCGGCCACTCCATCATGGACCTGTTTCGCACGGTCCACGCGCGCGGCATCACGATCATCCTGATCACACACAATCCCGATGTCGCCAAGCTCGGCGATCGCTCCGTGTGGCTTCGCGACGGCCAACTCAGCGAACGAGTACTCACGAACGCCGCGACAGACAATGCTCTACGGGAATCCCCTACACAGTGGCTTGCCAACGATACCGATATCTAACCACACAGGTCGTGCAGGCTGTAGTGTGAGCGCCTGATAGGCGCGACAATTCTAGTTTCCACGATCGGCCGAGCCCACGGGGTATGCTCGTCGTCGCAGGTCACAATGTGACCTCACCGCTGTTCGAGCGGGCTCGATCCGGTTGTGGAGTCTGCGCGAGTGATTGCGCCGTCTGTGGCCGCTGAATGGGGTATCGTGCCACCGACAGAATCCTACGATCGCGTCGCGCCGACGATCCGGCGAGATCAACTGATCCTCAGCCATTTGTGGCTGGTGCGTCACGTTATTGGCCGTCTGCTCACCGACTTGCCGCCGGGATTGGACGTCGAGAACCTGGAGTCGGCCGGGACGCTCGGTCTGGTCGAGGCGGCGAGCCGTTTTGATCCGACGCGCGGCGTCGAGTTCAAGACCTTTGCGTACGCGCGCATCCGCGGCGCTGTGCTCGACGAACTGCGACGAAACTGCCCCTTGCCGCAGGAAGTGCTGCAGCGGGTCGCTCGCGTGCGAGACGCTTACGAGACGCTACCGCTGCCTGTGACACCCGAAGCGCTCAGCGACGCGACTGGGTTGAGCGTAGACGAGGTGCTCGACTGCCTGTCCGCGATGCGCATGACTCGCACCGTCTCGTGGGACGAAACCGGCAAGACAGTCAAGGTGCGGCTCGATGATCCGCAGGATCAGCCTCCCGCCGCGCTCGAGCGAGCCGAGCATCACCGACTGGTCGCCGACGCGATCGCCGCGCTGCCGGATCGCGAACGGATTGCGATCACGCTGTACTACATGGAAGACCTGCGGCTTCGCGAAATCGGTCAGGTGCTTCAGTTGTCGGAATCACGCGTCTCGCGATTGCTGAACGCCGCGCTGTTCCGGCTTGGCGAACTATTGCGCACGCGAGGCATTGCGTCGTGACGCAGACCGCGCCCTCGTGTACCCCACCGACACCGCTGTCCCCAGGCCGCTCAGGTTAGATTGATCCTTTCTCAGACATCTGCTAAAACCCGCCGCCCTTGCCTGACCTCGAGCCAGGCTTCAACTGGACTGGGAACCGGAGCAGCAACCTTCTATGAACCACTATGGGCGCGCATTGCGCTTGGCGTTTGCCTACAAGTACCGTTTCGCCGTCTCTGTGTTCTGCGCCATCCTGGGTGCGGCTCTGTTCGGCGGCAACCTGACGGTGGCCTTTCCACTGCTCCGCGTGCTGCTCTACGATCAGACGCTGCACGAGTGGGTCGCCGACAAGGCAACCGAGCAGCGAACTAGCCTACAGGCCATCGAGAATGAGATAGGCCGGCGGCAGCGCGGCGAACCGGCGGCCGTTGGGCCGAACGAGGTTGCCGGTCAGCGGCTCGATCTGCTCAGCGTCGCAGCACAACGGCAGCGGGCAAAGGTCGCACTCTACGATCGCCTGAGTGGGTTCGTGAGCCGTGTCGTGCCGCGCGATCGCTGGCTGTCGTTGGTCATGGTCGTCGGGCTGATGGTGTTCGGATTCGCTCTGAAGGGGTTCTTTGAGTTCAGCAACGAGGTGCTGGCAGCGAGCGTTACTCAACGCACCGTGAACGATCTGAGGAACGAGTTCTACCGACGGACGCTGCACATGGACCTCGCCGGGTTCACCCAGCAGCGCACCGCCGAGATGATGGCCCGGTTCACCAGCGACATGAAACAACTGACGATGGGCATCGACGTGTTGATCGGCAAGGTCGTACGTGAACCGCTCAAGGCGGTCGCTTGTATTACTCTGGCGTGTTGGGTGAACTGGCGGCTGACGCTCGTGGCCGCGTGCGTCGTGCCGGTGGCGATTGTGGTCATGGCGATCATTGGCCGATCGATCAAGCGAGCGGCGAAGCGATGCCTGGAAAGCATGTCGTCGATCTATCAGATCCTGCAGGAGACGCTGCAGGGCATCAAGATCGTCAAGGCGTTCACGATGGAGCCGGCGGAGCGAGTGCGGTTCTACCGCGAGACGGAAAGCTACTACAAGAAGTCGATGCGCATTGCACGGCTCGAGGCCATGGCCGACCCGTTACTCGCCATGATCGCGATGGGCGCCGTCGGCGCCGCTGTGCTCGCAGGTTCGTACCTGGTGATCAACGGCAAGCAAACGATACTCGGCATCCGACTGAGCAACGAACCGCTCGACGCCGAGTCGCTGTTCATGGTGTTCGCGTGTCTGGCCGGCGTGAGCGATCCGATTCGCAAGCTGACGAACGTGTATGCCCGCGTGCAGGGCGCTTGCGCGGCGGCCGAGCGCATCTTTGGCCTGATGGACAGCCAGCCGAAGATCACCGTCTCGTCGCACGCTCCGCGGCTCGCTCGACACGCCCGGTCGGTCGAGTTGGTGAACGTATCGTTCAGTTACCCGGGGACCGGGCCGATCTTGCAAGACGTGAACCTCAAGGTCGCGTTCGGTGAGACGGTTGCCATCGTCGGCCCCAACGGCTGCGGCAAGACCACGCTCTTGAGCTTGCTGCCGCGATTCTATGATCCCGACGCGGGCCGCATCCTGATCGACGGCGTGGACACGCGCACCGTGCAGGTGCGCAGCCTGCGCAAACAGTTCGGCATCGTCACTCAAGAGACGGTGCTGTTCAACGACACGATTCGCGCCAACATCGCGTACGGCAAGCCAACCGCGACCGATGCCGAGGTCGAAGCAGCGGCGAGTAAGGCCTACGCCCACCGGTTCATCGAACAGCTTCCCGCGGGCTACGACACCAACGTCGGCGAGAAGGCGCTCAAGCTGTCGGGGGGCCAGCGGCAGCGCATCGCGCTGGCCCGCGCGATCCTACGCGACCCAACGATTCTGGTCCTCGACGAAGCCACCAGCGCGCTGGACGTCGAGAGCGAGTCGCTCATTCAGAAGGTGCTGGAAGAGTTTACTCGCGGACGCACGACGTTCCTGATCACGCACCGGCTCGCCTCGTTGCAGCTTGCCGACCGCATCATCGTCATGAACGCCGGCCGCATCGAGGACCAAGGCAAGCACGACGAACTGCTGGCCCGATGCCGGCTCTACGCCCGGCTGCACGAGATCGACATGGCGGGCCGCTACGCACCGGCCGCCTGAACCGTGCGGCGGGACCGCCACGGCGACAGTCGCGTCATCGTTGTTCACACACCGTTTCAACGGTCGCGTGGCCACATTCGTCAAAAGTCCTACCGCCGGCATCCGTAAGCCTTGTCGGTCCGTCATCGCGTCATGTAGCTGGCCTATACTTCCACGAAAAGGCGCGCGGCGCCGTGCGGTGTTGCGCTTCATCGAAGGACGTGGCCCATGCTTAGATTTCTGTTTGGTGTTGTGGTCGGGGGCGTTGGGCTCTACGTATGCACCAACCACTCCGACAAGATTCAGGAAGCCGTTTCGCTGGCGCGCGATCAGTTGCGGCTTGCTTCGGACAACGTAACGGCGATAGCGACCGATGAATCGTCGGCGCGGCCGCAAGATCAACCGGTCACGATCGACTATGCCAAGGTGAAGCGCCTGGCGGCTTCGATGCGAACCATGTCGACGGACGAACTGTGGCAGGCAATGGAGGACAACGACTTCGATCGCCGCGCGGCGGCGGGTCAAGTCCTGCTTTCACAGTCGGGCATTCCAATGTCCGGCGAAGGAATTGAAGCCGTGCGCCGGCAGTACCTGAGTTCGCCGCAAGTCGAGGATCGAATGACCGGGTTCAGTTACTTGGGCCTGCTCGCGATGCAGCGCGTGCCGCAAGGCTCGATCATCCGGCTGGCTCAAGGGTACGTGGAACGCAACCCGCGCGACCGCGCCTGCGACAACGCCCTATGGGCGCTGGGCGAGGTCGGATCGGAACAGCTCGTGCCGTACTTTTTTGAGGTCGCCACGAATCCGACCAAGTACGGGCCAAGCGCCCGCGAGCGGGCGTTCTGCTGTCTGGCGCAGTGCGGTCGCTATTCCGCGGCCCAGCGATTCGACATGATCGGCGATTTCATCAAGGTCTACGACCAGAGCCGAGACCAGCAGACCCGTCAGTGGACGATGCAGGCGCTGAGCTACTGCGCGCCCGGTGTGCAGGCGCGATCGATCCAAGACTGGAAACATTGGTGGGCCGAACAGAACGGCTAAATCAGAATGGGAAGCTCAGCGTCACATGCTCGGCTGCCGTTGCGGCTGCCGGCGAGCGTGTCGGAGGCGAAGCGGTAGCTGTCGAGGTTGCCGTTGCCGCTGATGCCGGTGCTGGAGCGAGTGTAGCCAGCGTCGTCCTTGAACCGGGAGTTCGTGGTGAAGGTGTGGCTCGTGCTCCACGATCCGCCGGGCAGACTGCCCGACGCGGAATTGCCCCACGGTAAGCGTACGGTGAAGCGGGACTGTCCCGCTTCGGCCCCCCAATCCCACGTACGCTGTCCGCATCATCGCCGTCGCACCTTGCGGCAATTGACTGTGCGCTGCCAAGCGGTGCAGGCGTGGCGTCGTTGCTCCTGATGGCCTTTTGTAGGAGGCCACGCGGGTCGTCTGGTGAAACCCAAGACTCCGCGTCCGTAAGCGCCCAACCGGCGGCACGCGGCGCTACGATAATTGAGCTTCTGGTGGTGATAGCGATCATCGCCTTGCTGGTAAGCCTGACGTTGCCCGCCGTCCAGCGGTCACGAGCGACGAGCCGGCGCGCTGAATGTCTTAACAAATTGAAGCAGCTCGGGATTGCTATGCAGGCGTTTCACGAGGCTAACGGAACATTTCCCCGAGGTGAATAAACGTCAAACGCGACGCCCCGACGCTCGGGGCAGAGGCATACTGTGCTTTCTCAGCTTTTCTCTAAAAGGTTCCTGACACCTTTTCCGGCCCCTAAGGGGGACTGACCCCCTTCCGTCCCCCCTTTTCTTCGTCCGTCTCTGAGGAATACATAGGAAAGTCAAGACTCGTCTCCTTAGGACCAAGTGTGTTCTCGGCGACCTTCAGGTGCGATGCGCCGACAAAGAAACGTTCGCCGTTTGACAGAATTCCGAAGAACGTGTGTGTCCCATCCTGTCTGATGCGCGAACGGGATTCGAGTCGTGCGAGTTCGGTCTGAGTCGGGCTCACCAACCTGATCCCGTTAAGAGATTCTCGAAGCTCCACGTAAAAGACTCCGGAGAAAACCAGATCAATGTTGAGGCTGTTCTGGGCTTCGCCTTCCTTGGCGCTACGCAACAACAGTTGAGCGTGGCTAACCGAGTAGTCCCAGATCAAAAACCTTCTGGGGGAACAAAAACTTTTCATACGCTAAGGCTCCGTTGATCATCGAAGAAATGGATTCCCCACCTTCTCCCCGTTGTGCCACCAAGTGATCCTGTCCCACCACTGAGGATTCTGGTAGATCTGAGTGAGTTCCCAGCTAGTCGCTCGTGAACGGCTTAGGCCCCCACTACCTTCCAGCACCGCAGCCCAGTGGTCAATCTGTTTCCCGCCTGGGAGCGTGAGGTTGAAGTGTATCTTCCTCGATGAGTCGTTCATCACGTCCATGAAGTTATAAACAAAATCGTCACCTCCCCATTTGCGCCAACTCTGTGCTCCGACGCCCTCAGCGAACTCCTCGAGTCCCTCGCGTACACCAAGGGCAATTCCACAAGTGTTATGCACCAGCACCGGCGGCGCGCGAGGGGATTGGCTGACGAAGTAGTTGTGCAGGTCGGCGACCTCGAAGTTGTAGACCGCGATGCCTTCGGGGTGCGGTTCGAAGGTGGTGGCGAGGAGTTCGGCGCTGAGGCCGTCGGTGTGGGTGACGGTGTCGCCGGTGGCGAGGTCGCCGGCATTGACCCAGCCGCGGTCAGGTACCCAGAACGGGTGTTCGTTGGTGGTTTCGATCGTTTGTTCCGTGCCGTCGGCGTTGCGGATGCGCAGGATTCGCAGGTGGTCGCTCACGCGGCGGAACGTCTGCAACACCGCCTTGCCCGCGAGTTCGCCGGTGTCAGGATCTTTGGCGAGGACGAGATCCCGGTCGGTCACGTCTTCGATGTTCTTCGTCGTCACGCGGTAGCCGCCGATGGTCCATGTGCCGTCCGGCGCTCGTGGATGGGAATCTGGTTGAGCACATTCCTGCCTCGCGACCCCAGCCGGTCGCGATGCTGCCGCGCGAAGCGGTGGGCCGGGGACAGCCTTCAAGACGAAGAAGGCGGCGAACGCGAGCCAGCCGGCGACCCAGACTCGACGCGGCCAGACGCCGCCGACGAGTTCGCCAGCCGGCGGCGTCGAACCCGACCGACGCGATGCACGAGGGATCCGATTACGTGAGATCATGATCGACTCCTATCGTAAAGTTCGATTGTTCCAAACGAAAGATCGCCACACGCTTAACTCCACGTGGTGCGTTCCGCTCGCCATCGTATGACGCACAAGACCCGGACAGGTCAGCACGCGGTCGCTCGCGACCGACCCATCCACGACGTTCTTGAGCTTCGCCACACCCGAACCCGACCCGTTGCCGTACTGCTCCTGGTCGTTGTACGTATACATCTGCGTGCCCGACGAGCCGTCGTCGATTGTCTCGCTGCAGCCGTCGGCGGTGATCGTGCCGGTCAGGGTATGCGTCGTCGTCGCGTTATCCATCACGTTGTACTGGTACAGGCCGCCGGTCACCGAGCCGCCGGGCGCGTAATCGTGCTTGTCGGTGGTCGTCTTCTGTAACAAGTGGTTGCCGGCGCGGGTCTCGGTCGTGTTCACGCCGCCGCCGTTGACCACGATCGTCGTCGTGCCGTTGGTGGATAGGATGTACATGTGATTGCCGTCGATGTGACCGCTGGGCGTCTTGCCGGTCGGACTGAGGCCATAGGTCCCCTTGTCGCTGACGCCGCCGCTCGACTTCTCGAAATACGATTCGTTGAACGTGGTGGTGACCGCGCCGACGGTTTCCGTGCCGTTGCGGCTGCTGGTGAGCGTGTTGGAGGCGAAGCGGTAGCTGTCGAAGTTGCCGTTGCCGCTGATGCCGGTGCTGGAGCGAGTGTAGCCGGCGTCGTCCTTGAGTCTGGAGTTGCTGGTGAAGGTGTGGTTCGTGTTCCACGAACCACCGGGCAGGGTGCCGGACGCGGCATTGGTCTGGGTCAGGCTGCGGTTTTCGTTGAGCACGTAGTTGCCGTTGTGGACCGCGTCGCCGCCCGATCCGGTGATCTTGCCGCTGTCGTTGTAGGTGGTGACCCCGTTCGACTGGACGTGGATCGAAAAACCATCGCCGTTCGATCGCGTGCCGTTCTCGTCGTACTGCGAGAAGTAGCTGGCGTTGGATTGGTTGCTGTACTTGCCGTGGGGATCGGGGCCGCCGTAGTTGTTTTCGGCGAACCGGTTGTCGTACGAGCCTTGCGTCTGGTGGCTGGTGAAGGTGCTGCTGCCGTCGCCCGATCGGGTGCCGTTCTCGTCGCGGACGGAGCCGGCTTTGTGGGAGGTGCTGCCGGTCGCCCGCCCCGTGGAGTTGCTGTCGGTGAACGTCCCCTTGTCGGTGTCGGTCCGGCTGGAGTGCGAGGTCTGTACCTCGTCATAGTGTGCGGACAGGCCCGGGGCGAAGTACATGCCGGCGTTTCTCTGCCGGCTGTCGTGGCTCGCCGACTGGCTGGTGTCGTAGTCGCCGGTTTGGGACGCGGCCGAGGCGGTGACGGAGTACGAAGCGGTCACCGAGCGGTCGGACCTGCCCTTGTCGGTGAGGCTGATCTCATGGTAATTGCTGCTCATGGACCCGCCGGCCGATTCGTAGTGGGCGTAGTGGGTGGAGTTGCTGTCCTCGGAGTAATCGCCGGTGACGTTGGCGGCCGGTCCGCCGAGGCTGAAGTTGCCGGCATCGGTGATGTTGCTCGACGACGTATCGACCAGATCGCTTTGGAACGAGTCGCCGTTTGCATTGGTGCCGATCTCGTGGTAGCTGGAGTTTGCGGAAGTGGCGTCAGAGCTGTTGAAGTTGCCGATGAGCGAGGCGCCGGCGCCGGCGGCGTAGAGTTTCGCGGTGAATCCGCCGCTGGAGACGACCTGGTTCATATGATGCCGGTTGAAGGTGCTGCTGCCGGCGCCCGATCGGCTGCCGCTCTCGTCGTAGACGCTGGACGCCTGGGCCGCATGGCTGCCATTGATCAGGATGGACGCGCCCGACCCGGCGGTGCCGGCGTAGAGGCTGCCGGTCGCCCCGCCGCCGCTGGCATCCTTCTGAATCTCGACGCTCTTATAGGTGCTGGAGAATCCCGGCGCGTTGTGGCTGCCGTTCTCGACGCGGGCGTAGTTCGACGAACCGGTGCTCGAGACGCTGAAGAACATGCCCACGAAATCGGCCGAGTTGGAAAACGAGAATCCGCCCGCGGCCATGGCGCTGTACGTTCCGGTCAGCGCGGCGCTGGTGACGTACGACGCCGAGGTGCCGCCGATCGTGTAGCTGCCATTGCCGTTGCCGGTGGCGACGACGCTGCCGACCGAGGAGGTCAGGAAGTTGCCGGTGAGCGCGTAGCTCGATTGAGTGCCGATCAAGCTGCCGCCGACCTGGGAGAAGCCGTTCATGCTGGCGACGATGGTCCAGGCGTCGCTGCCCCTCGAGCTGCCCCACGGCCCGCTGGAGGAAAAGCTGGCGCTGTCGTTGGCCGTGTAGTTCGCCCCGTAGATGCTGGCGTTGTTGAACGTGGCGTTGATCGTGGCGGTCGTGTTGGTCGCCGTCACGCTCGCGGTGCTGAAGCTGTTGGTCATGTCCGACATGCCGAGCGTCACGGCGGACGAGGATGCCGCCCCGCCGCCGCTGTAGGTGCTCGAATCGCTGTAGCTCAAGGTTCCCATGCTCATGCCCGTCACCGTCTGGCTGGCGGTGACCAGGATGCTCGACCCATTGACCCCCACGCTGCCCATGCCGCTCTTGTTGAAGACGTCGAGTGAGTTGGCGACCAGTGTGTAGTTGCCGCTAGCCGTCATGCTGCCGCCCGATGGGCCGGATGAGGCGGCGGCCGACAGCGGCATGGTCATCGCATAGTTGCCGCTGGCCGTCACGGTCGTGTCGGCTTGGGCGCTGCCGGCAACCACGTACGAGCCGCCCAATGACGACGTGCCGCCGCCGGCACTGAACGATCCGCTCTCGTTGTACGTGAAGCTGGCGGTGCCGTCATCGACCACGGTCACGGTTTCGGTCGCCGCGAGCGGTCCGGTCGTCGTGGCCCCGGTCTCGCTGCCGGAAAAGCTGTAGTCGTAGCCGCTCGTGAAGTCGATGGTGTAGCTGGCGGAGATCGAGACCGAGCCGTCGCTGGCGATCGAGTAGCTGCCGCTGGCGGTGTACTCGAAGCAGAAATTGCCGCTGGCGGTGAGCGTATAGCCCGGTCCGCTCTCCGCGTGACTGAACGTCGAGCACAGTGACTCTGATTCACTGAACGTGCCCGATGTGTCGCCGCCGCTCGTGGTGGTGCTCGACGTGGTCGTCACGGTCGCGGTCGACGAGTAGCTGCCGCCGCCGGAGCTGGTGCCGCTCCGTGACACCGTGGTCGCGCCGCTGTGACTCGACTCGGCCGGCACGCTGGGTTGGGCAGTCACGGCCAAGGCCGTGGCCGTGACCGGACTGGCCGCCCCGCCCGGCGCACTCACCTCGGACGCGGCCAGCGGCGAATAGCTGGCGTTGCCCAGCGTGATCGTGGCGTCGCCGCCGGGCCTGCCGGCGCTGTCGTTGAACGTGCCCACCGCGACGGCCACCGCCAGTTCATACGCCTCGACAGCCCCTGTCGCAAACGCGTCCTCCGGGCCGCCGGCCGGCCCACCCGCCTCGAGCGTAAAGCTCACGCTCGCCCAATCGCCGGTCGTCTCCGCCGCCTGGCCAAAGTCCCGCGCCTTGGCCCGCGCCCGGATGGTGACCGATCCCAGACTCAGTCCCTGCGGCTCATAGCTGAACTTCCCCTGATAATCGGTGATCGTCGAGCCGTCGGGCGTGCCATCGGCGTTGTGGTCGAACTCGACGACCATGTGCAACAGTCCGCCGTCGTTCGTCGCCTGGCCCGCGAGCGTGGCGTCGCTGGTGACGCCGTCGTCCGCCGCGGCCCCGTTGTCGTTTTTCAGGGCCAGAGTCGTCACCGCCGGCGGAGCGTCCTGGCTCAAGTCGAGCGTAAAGTCGAACGTGGTCCAGGCGCTGGCCAAGTCAACGGCCGACGCCGCACCCTGGCCCTCGCCCCAGAGAGGCGAGCGAGAGAGTTCGACGACGCGAACGTGCATCGCGACTGCGCCGTCGGCCAGTGCTTCGGGTGTGTACAGGAACCGGCCCTGCGCGTCCGCCACGGCCGAGCCGTCCGGTGCGCCGTCGCCGTTGTGGTCGAACTCCACGTGCAACCCCGCCCGTTCGCCGTCGTTGGTCGCGCTGCCGATCAGCCGCGGATCGCGCGTCGCCTTGTCGGTCGCCGACGCGCCCGTATCAAACAACAGCGCCAGGCCGGTCAGCGTCGGCGCCAGATCGGCCGCCGCATCCAGCGTGAAGCTCAGACTTGCCCACGCCCCAAAGATGTGCGTGTTCTGGGCGGCGTCCCACTCGCGCACGCGAGCACGCATCGTGACCGATCCCGCAGCCACGTTCGGGGCGGCATAAACGAACGAGCCGCCCTCCCCGGTGTACACGTGCCCGTCGGCCACGCCGTCGCCGTCGTGGTCGAACTCCACCTGCAGATTCGCCGCGTTGCCGTCGTTGGTCACAGTTCCCGCAAGCCGCGGGTCGCTCGTGACCCCGTCGCTCGCGGAACTGCCCGTGTCGTACTTCAGGCCGAGCGTCGCGACCTCGGCCGCCTCGTTCGGATCAAAGGCCAGCGTGAAGCTGAAGCTCGTCCAGGCGCTCGCCAGTTCCGGGCCGCTTGCCGCCGATCCCTGACCCGGAGTCTCTACCACACGCGCTCGGAGCGTCGCGGGTCCGGCGACCAGCCCGACCGGAATGTACCAGAAGCCGCCATCGCCCGACGTCAGGACCGACGCCTCCGCCACGCCGTCCGCATTCTGATCGAATTCGACCCGCAAGCCCGCCCGATTGCCTTCGTTGCTCGCCGAGCCGACAATCGCCGGGTCGCTTGTGACCGCGTCGCTCGCCGACGCGCCCGTGTCGCGAACGAGCGCGATCGACGTGACCGCCGGCGCCAGGTCTTCATCCAGGTCGAGCGTGAAGTTAAGCGTTGTCCACTGGCCGTAGACGTAGGCCGCTTGGCCTGGGTCCCACTCGCGGGCGCGGGCGCGTACCGTCGCGGTCCCCTCGACCAGCCCGGTGGGCCGATACTGAAACGACCCGTCGGCACTCGACCGGACTGATCCGTCGGCGAACCCGTCGCCGTTGTGGTCGAACTCGACCAACACCCGATCAACGTGTCCGTTGTCGGTCACCGAACCGTGCAAGCCCGCGTCGCTCGTGACCGCGTCGCTGGCCGACGCACCCGTATCGTAATCGAGGCCCAGAGTCGCCACGGTCGGCGCCGTGTTGGTCGCGTCCGCTTGCAGGGTGTAGCTCAGCGTGACCCACTCGCCGAACAGGTACGCCTCGCGTGAGTCGTCCCACTCGCCGGCCCGCGCCTTCAGCGTCACCGCGCCCGCAGCCAGACCCTCGCCGCCGTACACAAACTTGCCCGACCAATCCGGCCGCACTGTTTCATTGGCGACGCCGTCGTTGTTGTGATCGAACTCGACGATGAGACGACCGCGTAGATCGACATTGGCGACGCTGCCGCCGGCGGCTGGGTCGGTCGTAACGCCATCGCTCGCCGATTCGCCCGTGTCGCGCGCCAGGCCCAGATCGACAACACGCGGCAACAGGCTTGGGTCCACCGGTGGATCCGCCGGTTTCGCTTCCAGCGTGATCTTCAGCGCGACCCAATCGCCCGACCGCGTTTGTTGGGTCGCGGCGTCTGTTTCGGTCGCCCGCGCCTTGATCGTTACCTCACCCAAGGGCAAACCTTCGGGCAGATACACAAAACGGCCCGCGGTGTCGGTCTGTGTGGTTCCGTCCGGTTCGCCGTCGCCGTTGTGGTCGAATTCGACCGTTCGGTCCAACAGGCCGTCGTCGTTCGCGATGGAACCGATCAGGCTCGCGTCCCACGTGGCCTTATCGCTGGCGGAGCTTCCCCTGTCGTTCAGCAGCCGCACCTTGAACACCTCCGGAGTCAGGTTGGCAGGTCCTGCCTCCAGGGTGAACGTCAACGACGCCCAGGCACCGAAGCGGTATGACGCAGCGCTGGTGAGGCGCTCGCCCGCCCGTGCCCTGATCGTCGCCGCGCCGGCCGCGAGTCCCTGTGGCGTGTACACGAAGTCGCCCTCCGCGTCGGTTGTCACGTACGCCTCGGCGAACCCGTCGCCGTTGTGGTCGAATTCGACGCGAAGTTGATCCACTCCGTCGTCGTTCGTCGCCGACCCGCGCACACGCGGATCGGGCGTCACGCCGTCGATCGTCGATTCGCCACCGTCTTTGAACAACTCCAGTGACGCGACCGCGGGCGCGTCGTCGGTGTTGCCTGCATCCAAGGTGAAGCTGAAGCTGATCCACGCGCCCGCGAGTTCCTGACCACTGACCATTGCGGACTGATCGCCGCCTTCGACGGCCCGCGCTTGAATGGTCACGACGCCGACCGCCAGCCCGTCGGGCGAGTATCGGAATTGCCCCTGAGAGTCCGTCGTCGTGCTGCCGTCCACGAATCCATCGCCATTCTGATCGAACTCCACCGTCAACCCCGCCAGTTCGCCGTCGTCGCCGACCAGGCCCACGAGCCGCGGATCGGTCGTGACGCCGTCGCTCGTCGACTCGCCGGTGTCGTCGAACAGGCCAATCGTCGCCACGACAGGCGGCAGATTGGCCGACTGGTCCAGCGTGAAGCTGAGCGGGGTCCAGGCACCCGCCAGGTCGAACAGCCCCGGCACCCATTCGCGGGCGCGAACCTGCACCGTGGTTTCACCGTCCACCACACCCGGCGGTGCATACGCGAACTTCCCCTGGTCGTCCGTGCGCGTCACACCCTCGGCTCGCCCGTCGCCGTTCGTGTCGAACTCAATCAGCAAGTCGGCCGATTGGCCGTCGTTCGTGGCCGTTCCGGCAATCGTCGCGTCGTGTGTGACCAGGTCGCTGGACGATTCGCCGGTGTCGTACTTCAACCTCAGGTCGGTCAAACCCGGCGGCAGGTTCGCGGCGGCGTCGAGTGTGAATGTCAGAGTCGTCCATGGGCCGAACAGGTGCAGGAACCGCTCGGGGTTCCACTCGCCGGCCCTGGCCCGCAACGTGACCGGGCCATCGACCAGACTCTGGGGCCGATACGCAAACTCTCCCGCTAGCCCGGTGTACTCGATCCCTTCGGCCACGCCGTCGCCGTCGTGGTCGATTTGCACCAGCAAGTTCAGCAAGCTGCCGTCGTCGCCCACGACCCCCGATACTCGTGAGTCGCCCGTGATCGCGTCGTCGGCCGACGTGCCGGTGTCATGAACCAACACAAACTCGGTCACTTGCGGTAGTGCGTTGTTCGGATCGTCCACCAGAGTAAAGTCGACGGCCATCCACGCGCCGTACGTGAACGTCGCCCGGCCGTAGAGCAGTTCGCGGGCCCGTGCCTGTATGGTGATCGCGCCCGTGGTGAGTCCGTTGGGCAGGTACCAGAAATCCCCGTCCGGATTGGTGTAGGCCGAGCCGTCGGCGACGCCGTCGCCGTTGTGGTCGAACTCGACAAGCACGCCCCGCGAGCCGCGTCGTTCGTTACCGACCCGGTCACTCGCGGATCGGTCGTCACGAAGTCCGTTTCCGTTTCCAGCGTGTCACGAAACAGCTCGAGCAAGCTCACCTGAGCGGGAAGGTTTGCCGATGTGTCCAGCGTGAAGCTGACCGAAGCCCAGGGGCCGAAAACGTATGCCCCCTGGCCCGGGTCCCACTCGCGGGCACGGGCCTGCACCGTCGTCGGACCATCGGCCAACCCCTCTGGGACGTAGGTGAAGTTGCCTTCGATATCCGTGTTCGCGGCGCCGTTCGCAGCGCCGTCGCCGTCGTGGTCGAATTCGACGAGCAGTTGAAAGACATCGCCGTCGTTCGTCACCACGCCGGTAAACGTGGGATCGGCCGTGACGCCGTCGCTATCTGAAACGCCCGTATCGGCCACAAGGCGAAGACCCGTGACCTGCGGCGGCGCGTTCATCGCCGAGGCCAAGAGGGTAAACGACAGCGAATTCCAGGTGCCGGGGACCGCTGCCGCGTTGCCGGTGGGCTCGCGCACCGCCCGCGCCCCGATCGTCACCGCGCCGGCTAGCACGCCGTCCGGACGATAGGAAAAGCTCCCTTGCGAATCGCTTCGGGTCGATCCGTCCACCCGGCCGTCCGCGTCGTGATCGAACTCGACGAGCACAAAGCTGATCGACCCCGCGTCCGCCACGGAACCGGCGACGGTCGGGTCGGTCGTAATCAGGTCTGTCGTCGACTCGCCGGTGTCCCGCTTCAGTCGAAGCCCCTCGACTCGCGGACCCTGATCGTCCCCAGCTTGGTCCGCCAGCGTGAAACTCACGCTGGTCCAGTCGCCAAACCGCTGCTCGTCCACGATCAAGTCCCATACGCCCGCCCGACCGCTGATCGTTACAGGTCCCGCGGGCAATCCCACCGGGCTATAGCTGAACCGGCCCTGGTAATCCGTCGTCGTCGTCCCTTCCACCGCGCCGTCGCCGTTGTGATCGAATTCGATCGTGATCCCAAACACGTCGCCGGCGTACACAACCGAACCTGAAAGCGAAGGATTCGTCGTAACGCCGTCCGAGCCGGACTCGCCGGTGTCGTTCGACAGCCGCAACTCGTTCACCGTCGGTGCGGCCAGCGACGGCTGCTCGTACGTGAAGCTGAACGCGGTCCAAACGCCCGCGATGAAGGCCTGCGTCGCCACGTCCCATTCGCTTGCCCGGGCGTAGATCGTTACTGGACCGGGCGTGATGCCCGTCGGCTGGTAGGTGAACGCTCCCTCGGAGCCGGTCACGCTCGTCCCCTCGGCGACGCCGTCGCCATCGTGGTCAAACTCCACCTCCAGTCCACCCACCGGGCCGTCGTTCGTTACCAGACCGAACAGCAGAGGATCGGACGTGACCAGGTCGCTGTTCGTCGCGCCGTCGTCGTTCACCAACTGCAGCGTCTGCACCTGCGGCGGCACGGCCGGTTCCAGCGTGAAGCTGAACGACGCCCAGTCGCCATACGCCACTTCGCCCAGTCCCGGGTCCCACTCGCCGGCCCGTGCCCGCACCGTCACCGGGCCAAATGGCAGCCCAGCCGGCGCGTAGCTGAAGCTGCCGTCCAGCGTCGTGAGCGTAGACCCGTCGGCGACGCCGTCGCCGTCGTGGTCGAACTGCACTTCCAAACTGTCCAGATAGCCGTCATCCGAGACTTGGCCGGTCAGCGTGGGGTCGCTCGTCACGCCATCGTCGCTGAACGATCCGGTGTCGTTTGCCAATCCCAAGCTAGTCACACTCGGCCGCTGGAGTTCCAAGGTGAACGTCAGTGGAACCCACGCTCCGTGGATGCATTCACTGAGAACATCGTCCCACTCCTTGGCCCGCGCCTGGATGGTCACCGGACCCGGTGAAAGTCCGAAGGGCGAGTATGTGAAGCTGCCGTCTGTACCGACCATCTCGGTCCCTTCGGCAACGCCGTCTCCGTCGTGGTCGAACTCCACCTGGAGGCCGTCGAGCGGCCCGTCGTTCGTCACCGAACCGGTGACCGAAGGATTCGTCGTGATGCCGTCCGTCGCCGACTCGCCCGTGTCGCTCACGAGTTGCAGCGTCGCCACTTCGGGCGGCAACCCAGCGTCCAGTACCAGTCGTTGCTCCAGGCTCTCCAAGATCAGTTCGCGGCGTGGACGTGACGAGCGGGTCTTGGCTTGCCTATCGCCGAAATGCCACAAACGGTGGATGGTTGCTCCCGCAGATCGACGACCGAGTGCGCGCAGTTTCATCGCTGGAACCTCCACGAGATGGCCGGAAACCGGCCGGTAGATTCACCGCCCGCGTCTTTGACCTGTTCCAGACTTTGTCAGTCGCCTCTATAGCTAAACCGCTCGAAACGGCGGCTTGTTGCATGAAATCTTTCCGATATGAAGAGATTTTTGCTCGTCGCAACCCAACCCGATACTCGGCCGAGTAGTACGCCTGGACGGTTTTGTTCTGAGCAGCCCCTCCGACCAGTCGTCAGGTGTGCGCGACGCGCTTTGCAACCAGCGACCCAAACCCCTCACCCCGGCCCTCTCCCCAAAGAGGAGAGGGAGAATCCAAGCACGCGCGCTTTTCTCCCTCTCCCTTTGGGGAGAGGGCCGGGGTGAGGGGTCCGCAAAGTGCGTCGCGCAACCGGCGCGGGCCAAACCGTCGTCAGCCGCGATCATGACTGGTCGACTTCGAGGTGCGCGAGCGGCCGGTCGAATTCGTGGCCGCTGAGCAGATTGATCTTCGCCCGAAGGATGCCAAGCATGCGATGTAGGCGGCTTCTCACCGCCTGTTCCGACAGTCCGAGCCGCGCGGCGATCTGCGGAGGACTCATACCCACAATCCAGCGCAGCCGCACCACGTCAAAGTTCGTCTTCGACACTTCCCCTCGAAGTTGCGACAGGCATACGCGAACCAGTTCCACCTCAAATGCTTGTTCGCTCGCGACCGTGGGGTCGAGGCGTGGATCGACCGGCTCCCGCTCAGTCCCCTCGATTTCCGAGAGACTACGGGTGGGATGACGCGAACAATGGCGGCTATGGTCTCTGGTCTCGCTGTGCACCAACAGAAACAACCAGCGTCGAAAGCTGCCCGCGCCACTCCGTTGGAACGGCGGTAGTTTCGTGATGACCCGGACAAGCACGTTCTGGACGCAATCGTCCAGGTCTTGCGGCCGCACACCGAGCCGGCTGGCGTAACGACGGATTGTGGGCGTGTAGGCGTCGTAGAAGACCTGAAAGGCAGAATCGACGATGGAGTCGGGCGCCACGCCGGCAATCGCATGACGCAGCGCCGCCTGCGTGTTGCGGATCACGTCGCCGTCCCTGTCGTCGTCATCGTCGCAGTCGGGCGACGGGACCTCGCTGCGTGCCACGGTGCTACCCCCGAAGCGGGTCGGCATTCGACGAACAAGTCTACCGTTCGCTCAATCTTGAATCCGCCATTCGACAAGGCCAGATTGGTTCTGTTTACGGCTCAGCGCTCGGCGAGTTCGCTTGGGGCAAACACTCCCGTCGGTCGATCCGGCAGGCATGCCTGCTCACGATTCCACTAAACTAAGCCTCGTCCTCGCCCGCGTCATCTTCAGTCGCAGGTGCGGTCGGCGGTTTCTTTGGCGGCTTCTGAGCCGGCTCGTCTGCTGAGCGCGGGATGACCATCGGCTGATTGCACGACGGACATTTCACGAGTTTCCCACCATACTTCTTGCGGTCCACGTAAAGCCGCACCTTGCACGACGGGCACAGCACGATCGGCTCGGTCGGCTCGTACGCCCGCGCAGCGCCGGAGCCTTTCGGCGACTCGACCATCTGCTTCAGCGCGCCGGGGCTGATCATCATGGAATCGCCGGCGGTTGAAGTGGGCAGGGCCGCCAAGCGGTGGACCGCCCCGCAACCGGGACATTGCACGCGGCCGTCGGGCGGCCTGGCGTTGACTTGAAACACGAATTGGCAACTGATGCAACGGACTGTGATCATCTTCTCACTCACTGGCCCGGAATCGCCAACGCCGGCCGGGCGTAGTATAACGGCTAACCGAGTGCTTCGCGTGGCAAGTTGTCACCAACACCGTGTAGAACCAAGGGCGCGATGATGAACACCCGTTCCGTGGAAACGCAAGCGATGGACGACCTCTTCGGAAACGGCGCCGACGCACTGTGGGAAGTACAAAGCCAGGCGGCCGGGCCGACGGGCCGATTGCCGCTGACGGCCGACATGCTGCTGCACTCGCCGAGCGGCGACGTATTTGGGTTCAGTCAGAACGCGGGGATGGGCTGGGACCCCGAAATGCTCACCGGCCGGCAGTTCCTGATCCTGAGCACGCTGGGCGGGCTACGCGCCGAAGATGGTCGCCCGATCGCGCTCGGCTACCACACCGGGCACTGGGAACTCGGCCTGCTCGTGCGCGCGGCGGCCGAGGAGTTCAAGAAGCTCAAGTGCATTCCGTTCGCCGGGTACTGTTCCGATCCGTGCGACGGCCGGACTCAAGGGACGACCGGGATGCTCGACAGTCTGGCCTACCGCAACGACGCGGCCACGGTGCTGCGTCGGCTGATTCGCTCGTTGCCCACCGGTCGCGGCGTACTCGGCGTGGCCACGTGCGACAAGGGCCTGCCGGCGATGATGATGGCGCTGGCGGCCATGCGCGACTTGGCCTGCGTGCTTGTGCCGGGCGGTGTGACGCTGCCGCCGACCACAGGCGAGGACGCCGGCAAGGTCCAGTCGATCGGCGCACGCTACGCTCACGGAGAGATCTCGCTCGATGAGGCTGCATCGCTCGGTTGCCGCGCTTGCGCGTCGCCGGGCGGTGGATGCCAGTTTCTCGGTACGGCCGCCACGTCGCAGGTCGTGGGCGAGGCGCTCGGCCTGTCGCTGCCGCACGCCGCACTCGCGCCGTCAGGCCAGCCGATCTGGCTCGACATGGCGCGGCGTTCCGCTCGGGCGCTCGCGCGACTCGAAGAGCGCCGCATCACGACACGATCCATTCTGACCGACGCCGCGGTGCGCAACGCAATGACGGTACACGCGGCGTTCGCCGGCTCGACGAACCTGCTGCTGCACGTGCCCGCGATCGCGTTCTCGGCGGGCCTGCGGCGACCGACCGTCGAAGATTGGCAAGCGATCAACGCACGGGTGCCGCGACTGGTGGACGTGCTGCCCAACGGCCCTGTCGGTCATCCGACCGTGCGCGTCTTTCTGGCCGGCGGCGTTCCCGAGGTGATGTTGCATCTGCGCCGACTGAACCTACTCGAACTCGACGCGTTGTCAGTCTCGGGCGAGCCGCTCGGCCGCGTGCTCGATCTGTGGGAACAGTCCGAACGCCGCACGCGCCTGCGCGACCTGCTGCGCTCGCGCGACGGCGTCGATCCCGACGACGTGATCATGGACCCCACCCGCGCCGCCGAACGCGGCCTGACCAGCACCATCACATTCCCGCGCGGCAATCTCGCGCCCCAGGGCGCGGTGATCAAGAGCACCGCGATCGATCCGGCGGTCGTCGACGCCGACGGCGTGTATCGCAAGACCGGCCCGGCCCGCGTGTTCACCAGCGAGCACGCCGCCGTGCAGGCGATCAAGAGTCATGGTCCCAACCAGGTGAAGCCCGGCGACATCATCGTGCTCATCTGTGCTGGGCCGCTCGGTTCGGGAATGGAAGAGATCTATCAAGTCACGTCGGCACTCAAACACCTGTCGTTCGGCAAGCAGATTGCGCTGGTGAGCGACGCTCGGTTCAGCGGCGTCTCGACCGGCGCGTGCATCGGACACGTCGGCCCCGAGGCGCTCGCCGGCGGACCGATTGGCAAGGTCGAGGACGGCGACATGATCGAGATCATCGTCGATCGCGAGCGACTCGTCGGCTCGGTGAATCTCGTCGGCGCGGCCGGCCGGCGCTTCTCGGCCGATGAGGGCGTCCGCGTGCTGGCCGCGCGTCCGCCGCGAGCCGACCTCGCCGCACACCCGGCCCTGCCCGACGACACGCGTCTCTGGGCCGTCTTGCAGCAGATTGGCGGCGGCACCTGGGGCGGCTGTGTGTACGACGTCGACGCGATCATCCGGAAGCTGAGTTGAAGGAGTTGGCAGAGTTGAAGGAGTTGAGGGAGTTGAGCAAGCACGTTCTGGCCCATTCAACTCCTTCAGCTTCTTCAACCCTGCCAACTCAGGTTCGCACGAGGATTCGCCGAACTCGTTCCGCGACGATCCGTTCCTCGCCAGGCTCGAGGGTGAAGACTGAGATGAGAAACCCTTCGTCGCCCGTGCCATGGACCCGCGCGGTCGCGATCGGCGGGTCGCCGTCGGCGAGCTGCTGTTTCATTTGATCGCGAGTGACTTTCAGCCGCGACTCGTCCCACTGGATGATCAGGTGTGGGAACTGGTTGGCGATCGGCGGCACGACCTGCCTGGTGGTGACGCTGGGCAGGTCCTTGACGGCGTCAGCGATCACGGCGATCCGCCGCTCAAGCTCGCGCCGCTCGGCCGCGTGATCGAGACGCAGGTACCGAGCGACGGCCGCGTGCATGGCGACCATTTCTTCCTTGCTCACTTTCAGGCCGCGGCCGATGTTGCCGCAGCGCGGCGCCGTGTTGAGCTTGGCGGCTTCGATCAGGTCCTTGCGGCCGAGGAGCAGGCCGGCGCTCTGCGGCCCGCGCAGCGCCTTGCCGCCGCTGAAGACGACCATATCGAAGCCCATACGGTTGTATTTCCACAGCGCGTCGACCGGCGGCACGTCGGCGGCCGCGTCGAGCAGCGTCGGGATGTCGCGCCGGCGGGCCACGGCGACCCACTCGTCGCGCTTGATGCGGCCCGCATCCTCATGGACGTTGTAAGAGAACATCATCGCGGTGCGCGGGTTGATCGCCCGCTCCAGATCTTCGATCGTCTCGACGTCGACCAGCCTGACGCCGCAGGCCGTGACCAGATTGTCGTAGCACTCGCGATGCGATCGCTGGCGAATCACCTCGCCGCCTCGGTCTGGCGGCAGGGGAAGCCGAGCCACCAAGCTGTGATCGCGATGGGTGAGCGCGGCGGCCGTGCCCAACAAGATTCCGCCGGCGGCGCCGGTCGTCACCAGGGCCGCCTCGACGCCAAGCAGACGGGCGATGCGCTCACCGACACGATCCTGAAGCTCGACCAACGGGACGAAACTCCGCGACGCTGCGTTCCATGCCTCGCGCACTTCGGCCGGCATGATCGAGCCGCCCAGCGTCGTGATGGTCCCGGCGGCGTTGATGATCGGTTTGACGCCGAGCGCCCGGTACACATCCGAGGCGGGCGGGTTCACGTCCATCGCACAGGCTGCGACGTCGCTGGGCGCGTGAGCCATGAGTAACCCTCCGACAACGGCGCCGCTCGACTTGAGGGCGGCTCGCCGTGTGTGCGTGGCGTCCATTGTGGGACAGGCTCAGTCGATGAACTGGGCCGTGATGCGTTGCGGGATGACGCCGGCCTCGAATCCGCGGTCGAGAAAGAGCTGCACCGCCTGGCGGCCGCGCGGTCCGTAGTCCAGCGTCCAATCGTTGACGTACATGCCGACGAACCTGTCGGCCTGGCCGCGGTCGAGTTCGCGGGCGTATTGCATCGCATGCCCGAGGGCGGCCTCGCGATGGTCGAGACCGTAGCGAATGCTGTCGCGCAGGTGGCGGCTGATGCGCCGCAGCAGGTCGGGCCCGAGGTCCCGCCGGACCACGTTACCCCCCAGCGGCAACGGCAACCCGCCGGTGTCGTCGTGCCACCACTGGCCCAGGTCGACCACTCGGCAGAGGCCCAGCGACTCGTAGGTCAGTTGACCCTCGTGAATGATGAGGCCCGCATCGACGCGACCAGACTGCACTGCGCCGAGAATCTGATCGAACGGGACGACCTCGTAGGCGAAGTCGACTCGCAGCAGCAGCTTGAGCGCGAGGAACGCGCTCGTCAGTGTGCCGGGCACGGCGATTGTCTTCTCGTGCAGTTCGTTCGGCGCGAGCGGCGTGCGGGCGACGACCATCGGCCCGTAGCGGTCGCCCATGCTGGCGCCCGACGACAGCAGCGCGTACTTGTCGGCGAGGAATGCGTAGGCATGAATGCTGACGGCACTGACCTCCAACTCGCCGGCCAGCGCGCGCCGGTTCAGTGTTTCGATGTCTTGCAGCACGTGCCGAAACTCAAGATCGCCCGTGTCCACCAGCCCCTTGGCCAGGGCGTAGAACATGAATGCGTCGTCGGAGTCGGGACTGTGACCGACTTGGATGATGCGGCGCGTCATGCAAGCTCGCTAGTTGCGGCCGATCATTTCCTGGAAACGACTCTTGGGGTTGAGTCCCACCAGACGGTCGACGATCTGGCCGTTCTTGAAGAGCAGCACCGTCGGGATCGAGCTGATGTCGAAGCTGCCCGCGGTGGTCGGACTCTCGTCGGTGTTCAACTTGGCGACCTTGACCTTGCCGTCGAGGTCCTTGGCCAGCTCTTCGATCGTCGGCGCCAACATGCGACACGGACCACACCACGGCGCCCAAAAATCGACCAAGACCGGCAGCGTGCTATCAATGACTTCCTTCTGGAAGTTTGCGTCCGTGACTTCCAAGACCTTTCCTGCCATTGGAGCTATTCCTCGCGTTACTCTATGGGCATCGTTCACTGACCATTACCGCGCGGATTATAGCGCCGCCGGTCAGCCAGCGTCAATTCGTTCGCTTGGAGTCGGCAGTTCGATCGCGGCAAGTTTCAGGACTTCTGGCGTCCCGTGACTGATTGGTAAACCGCCAGCGTGGCCTCGGCCATGCGGTCGGCGTTGTGCAGGCGTTCGATGGCGGCGCGGCCGCGGCGGCCGAGCTCGGCGCGGAGTGGGGCGTTGTCGAGTAGTTGAGCGATGCCGTCGGCCAGCGCCTGAGGGTCGTTCGGCGGAACGAGCAGACCGGCCTCGGTGGCGTTGATCAGTTCTGTGTAGATGCCGTGCCAAGGCTGGACTACCGGGACCTCGTTGGCCAGCGCCTCCAGCACGGGCAGGCCCTTGCACTCGCGATAGACGCTCGGCACGCTGAACACGTCGAGCGACTGGAGGAAACGGATCTTCGCCGCGCGGTCGACCTCGCCCAGGTATTCCACCGCGTCGCTCAGGCCGCAGCCGGCGATCTCGCCACGCAGCTTGTCCCAATAGGCCTGGTCGCGTGCGCCGAGGAACCCGGCGATGCGCAGCCGCACGCCTGCGAACCTGGCCTGTTCGCGCAGCCGCCGAAACGCCTCGATCAGGATATGCAGCCCCTTTTCGTGGCAGATGCGCGAGAGATATCCGACCGTGGGCGCCGTGTCGGAAGTCGTGCGCACAGGCGCACGCCCGTGTCCGTCGAGGCTGATGCCGAGCGGAACCTGATAGACGCGTGACTCGGGGACGCCGATGTAGTCGCGCATGAACTCGGCGTAGTAGCGACTGAACGTGACGAATCCATCGACCTCGGACACCTGGCTGCGGACGAGGTCGAGCGCTTGCGACCGCCAGGGTTCCGGCAGACCGTCCAGGAACAGATCCTCGCCCGACAGCGTGCAGACCACGGGCACGCCCAGCCGGCGACGTAGCGGTGCGGCCAGGGCAATGAGCAGCGCGTTCGACAGATCGACAATATCGGGGCGGACTTCGACGGCGAGCCAATCGACGAGCTTGGCGAACTCCTTGTGGTCCGGACCCGCCTCGCCGCGCAGCATCGACACGGTGAGCGCCCCCAGGTCGGCGGCGTCGGTCTTGAGTGCGAAGCCGGCGGCCCAGTTGAGCAACCGCGGCGAATCGAGCAACCGGTCGGCCAGTGCGGGCGTGTGCCGGAAGATGGCGGACTTGTGCTGCAGGTAGACGTTGATGCCCCCCAGGAACACGCGCGGCAGGCTGACGTTTGGCTCGTCGGTCCGCGTGGGCGTGTATGTTGGGACAAGCACAACGTCATGCCCGCGACCCATGAGGGTGCGCGCAAGCGAGTTGTCGCGCAGGCAACTGCCGCAGTACATGCCGGCCGCGCCGGCGGTGATGAAAGCGATTTTCATGGCGGGTCGTATCGATTCTAGTGGCGGTTGATTTGAGCGACAAGCAACGCTTCGTCTTTCGTCCGCCGCAGATGACCGTTACCATGCTGGTCCGAAGCAACCCGCCGAGCCGCCCCCCCGGAGATGTAAACCGCGCATGGAACTCGACACACAAGTGCAACCGCCCCTCACGCGGACGCACTGGCTCATCATCATCATCGCGTCCATCGGGTTCTTGTTCGACACGTATGAGCTGCTGATGACGCCGCTGGTCGCGGGGCCGGCGATCGCCGAACTGCTGAAGCTGCCGCTCAACAACCCGCTCGTCACGGACTGGGTCGGGCGGCTGCTGTGGATCGCGGCGCTGTGTGGCGGCGTGTTCGGGTTGCTCGGCGGCTGGCTGGTGGACCGCTTCGGCCGCAAGACGATCATGGGAGCGAGCATCTTGCTCTACTCCGTCTCGCCGTTTTGCGCGGCGTATGCGACTTCGCTGCCGGTGTTCGTCTTCTTCCGCAGCACCACATTCATCGGCGTGTGCGTCGAATTCGTCGCCGCGATCACGTGGCTCGCCGAGGTATTCCCGGATAAGCGTCAGAAGGAAAAATGGCTCGGCATCACCCAGGCGTTTGCGTCGCTGGGCGGCGTGGCGGTCACGGCGATGAGCGTGATGATCAGCCAACACAGCACCGATCTGGCGAAACTGAGCATTGGCTTGCCGGCCAGTTTGGGCAGTACCGCCGCGGCGACCTGGCGATATCTGCTGATGACCGGCATGTTGCCGGCGGTTCCCATCGTACTACTGCTGCCGTTCGTGCCCGAGAGTCAGATCTGGCGCGATCGCCGCGCGGCCGGGACATTGAAGCGGCCGAGCTTCGCGGCATTGTTCGCTCCGGAATTGCGCCGCGTCACGATCGTGACGGCAATCTTGTCCGCGTGCGCCTACGGGATCGCGTTCGGTGCGTTGCAGGTGACGGTCGCCCGCGTGACGCCAGGATTGCCCGAGCTGTCGCAGCAGTCCAAAGCTCTTGCGCCGCTGCGAACGGAAGCCGAATCGCTGAACAAGGAGTTAATCGACCCGGCGACGAGCAAGGACCGGCGCGACGAACTCCGCGGCTTGATCAAGGAGAACTTCGGCAAACAAAAGCCGAGCAACGACAAGATCAAAGAAATGGCCGACAAGGTCCAGTTCCATCAGGAAATGGGCGGGCTGACCGGGCGGGTGCTGCTGGCGATTCTGCTCATCATCGGTATCAGTCGCGTTACGCTCTTGCGGCTGTTGCAGGCGCCGGCGTTGGTTGTCTTGCCGGTCACATATTTCGTGCTGTTCCAGGAAGGCGGCACGCCATTCTTAATGGGGTACGCGGTGTGCGGCCTGCTGACGGTCGCCCAATTCAGCTACTTCGGCGAGTATCTGCCGAAGGTTTTTCCCTTACACCTGCGCGGCACGGGAGGCAGCTTTGCGACCAACGTGGGCGGACGCATGATCGGCACGAGCATGGCGATGCTCAACACGAGTCTGCTCGCGCCGCTCGTCGCCGGCAGCGAAGCCCTGCGGCCGGCGCACGTCGCCACAGCGGCCGGACTCATCGCCGTGGGCCTCGCATTCATCGCGTTGATCGTGGGCTTTTTCCTGCCGGAGCCGAAGGCCGAAGCTCAAGACTGAGCAACTTACAGCCGGTCGCGCACCAAATCGAAGCCGATCAGAAAGATCCCCGCGTCGACCAGCAGGTGGCTGAACCACGGACTGTACAGCGACCCGGTTCGCTGGTAGAGCCACGCCCAGACGACTCCACCCACCGCGACCGATATGGAGAACAGCCACGTCAGGAACGAGAACCACCCGAAGAATAAGGCCAGCACGATAACGTGATGGGCCATGAATCCGAGGCTCGACACTCCGATCGCCCACGCACGGGGGGCCATGCGCTGCAACTGACCGAACACGAACCAGCGCCAGTAGTACTCTTCGAGGAACGAGTGGCACAGGGAGTAGAACAGCCCCATCGCCGCGTACTTGGCTGGTGTGTCCACTCCAAAGCCGGCGACCTTGTCGCGGACAACGTTGCCCGGCGCGTCAAAGAAGCCTGCTGGGCTCAGGTAGCCGTGATACAGAGCCATCATCGCCGCGACCACGGCAACGCCAAAGCCGATGCTCAGCGGCAGGCCCGTCGTGCTCGGCCCGCGCCATTCCCAGCGGCGACGCTCGACGGCGAACACCCAGACCACAGGCAGCAGGAACTGGATCGCCTTGCCTGCCGAGTAGGCCGTTTGCTGTATCGCCGCTGCGGAGGACTTGAGCCACACGAAGTAGACCCAAGTCACCAGCGACGGCAGGACCAGGGCCACAACGACGGCGGCGAGCCCGCGAGTTCTGGCCGCTTCCATGCTCGGTTCGTTCATGAGTTCGGTCAATAAACCATATGGACACGAACCAATCAATGCAGTAGTTTCCCGCCGCTCTTCGGTCTCTCCCTTCTCTGGCCAGGCGGTCGCAGGTCGTTCCCGGCGTTCGCTTCTGGCGGACCAGCAGGACAAGTCTGTTCCGCGTCACGGAGGATGGGATGGGTTTCACCGCGGCGGGGTACGCCCGAGAGTTGCTTCCGCTTATCGCACGGCGACGCGGCCTTGTTTTTCCGCTGGCGATCATCGGCGCCGTGCTCGTCTTGGTCGTACCACTTCCGCCCGCGCTGATGGATCTGCTTCTTGCAGCGAACATCACACTGTCGATCGTCATTCTGATGGCGACAATCAGCGTGCAAACTCCGCTAGAGCTCAGCGTGTTTCCCAGCCTGCTGCTCGGCACCACGCTGTTTCGATTGGTGCTGAACGTTGCGTCGACGCGGCTGATTCTCACAAATGCCGGCGCGGCGGGCACGGCGGCGGCGGGCGGGATCATCGAAAAATTCGGCGAGATGGTCGCCGGAGATCGCATGGTCGTCGGCTTCGTCATCTTCCTGATCATCGTAGTGATTCAGTTTGTGGTCGTCACCAAGGGGGCGACGCGCATCAGCGAAGTGGCCGCGCGCTTTGTGCTCGACTCGCTGCCCGGCCGCCAGATGGCAATCGACGCGGATCTGTCGGCTGGTCTCGTTGACGAACCAACCGCGCGTCGCCAGCGCGAAGACCTGCTTCGTCACGCCGACTTCTTTGGGGCGATGGACGGCGCAGCGAAGTTCGTGCGCGGCGACGCCGTTGCCGGCCTCATCATCACGCTGGTCAATATCCTTGGCGGCCTCTACGTCGGCGTCGTCGAAACCGGCATGTCCCTGGCCGACGCGTTCAGCGTGTTCACCAGGCTGACCATCGGCGACGGCTTGGCCAGTCAGGTGCCCGCGTTCATCATCGCCTTAGGCGCCGCGTTGCTCATAACTCGCTCCTCCGTGCCGGCCAATCTCGGCGAAGAAACCGTTCGGCAGGTGACCAGTCATCCTGAAGCCCTCATGATGGCCGGCCTGTTCGCCGTGCTGTTGGCCGCGACGGATTTTCCACGAGCGCCGTTGATAGTCCTCGGCGGCGCCTGCGTCGGTTGGGCCGTGTGGAGCGGGCGAACGCCTCGCAAAGTGCCCGAGCGCAGCGACGCACCCGCGATGAAAGAGGCGGAACTGACCGTACGCATCGAGGAGTTCCTGCACATCGATCCGATCGAGTTGGAGGTAGGCTATGGCTTGCTGCGGATGACGGATCGGTCGCGAGGCGGCGACCTGGTGGAGCGGCTGCAGCAACTTCGCCAGCAAGTTGCGCGGCGGTTGGGTTTGATCCTGCCCAAGGTGCGGATTCGGGACAACCTCGATCTCGCACCGCACGCCTACCGCGTCAAGGTGCGCGGTCGCCACGTCGCCGACGGATCGATTCCGATCGACTGTTGGCTGGCCCGTCAGGGCCGCTCGACGCCGACGGTCGCCCTCGGTGCACCGGCGCCGGCGGAACTGTACGGCGCCAACTCGTGGTGGATCGACGCCGCCAAGCGATCCTATGCCGAGCGGCAGGGATTCCAAGTACTCGACGCCGCCGGATCGCTGCTGCACCACTTGCACAAAGTGATCGAACAACACGCGGGCGACTTGCTCAGCCGTGATCAGGTCAAACGACTCCTCGACAGCCTGCGAGCGACGTCGCCCGCGCTGGTCGATGACATTGTGCCCGGGCTGCTTTCTGCAGGGCACATTCATCGCGTGCTGCAGAACCTGCTGCGCGAGGGCCGTAGCATTCGCGATCTCGAAACTATTCTGGAAGCGATGAGCGACCTAGCGCCGCAAAACCGCGACATCGAGGCACTCACGGAGCACGTGCGCGGCCAACTCAGTTACACCGATGAGACGTGGTCGAGTGAACTACGATTGGCCGCCGCGTAGTCGAGGAACACCCGAGCAAATGACGGCACGGCAAGACGGCCGACGCCGGCGCGGGATGAACAGAAAGAAGGATGGAAATGGACATTCGCACGTTCAGCGGCCGCACGATGAAAGACGCGCTGGCTCAAGTGCGGTCGCAGTTAGGGCCCGAGGCCGTAATCCTGCAATCACGCGAGACTCGCAAGCGACGCATGTTTGGGCTGGCCGCGACGTACGGCGTCGAGATCACGGCCGGAACCGGCCTCGCCGTGCCCGAGCCGGCGACAAACTGCGACGATGGAGCCGCGGCCATCGAGCAATTGGGCCGCCAGGTCGAGACAATGAGCGCGTTGCTGCGCGGTCTGTGCCGGCGCAAGAAGAGTCCGACGCCCGACCTGCCGCACGAACTGGCCGCCGTCTACGCCAAGCTGATCGACGGCGAGATACACGAGTCGATCGCGAGCGACGTGGTCTGCCAGTTGCGCGACGAACTGAGCCGTGCGGAGCTTGGCGAGAGTTCCAGCGTGGCCGCCCGGCTCCAGCAACTCATGCAGGAGCGGTTGCGCGTGGCGGGACCTATCGTGTGCGAACACGGCCACTCGAACGTGGTCGCTGTGGCGGGGCCTACGGGCGCCGGCAAGACCTCGGCCGTGGCGAAGCTGGCCGCCAGTTTCAAGCTGCGTCAGAACCTGCGCGTCGGGCTGGTCACCTTCGACACCCATCGAATCGCGGCGGTCGAGCAGCTTCGCACCTATGCTGAGATCATCGACGTGCCGCTGCGCGTCGTAACCAGCCCGCGCGACATGGCGGGGGCAATCAATGAACTTGGCGAACTTGATCTGGTGCTGGTCGATACGCCGGGACGCAGTCCGCGCGACGAGATTCGCGTTAAGGAACTCAAAGCGTTCCTGATTGAGGCTGGGACAAGCGAGGTGCATCTCGTGCTCAGCGCCGCAGGTTCGTTCGGTGGGCTGATGACGGCGATCGACGGATTCGCCGCGATAGGCGTGAACCGGCTGCTGTTCACCAAGCTGGATGAGGCGCCGACGCTTGGGGCTATCGTCAGCGCGACCGCTTATTCGGGCCTGCCAGTGGGCTACCTGGCGTACGGCCAAGATGTGCCCGACAACATCGATGTGGCCGAGCCGGCCGAGTTGGCGGAGCGCGTCGTCGAGGGGATCATGAACCAGAGCGAACGGCCGCTCATGTGGGCGGCGTGAACGCTGTGCTGCAAGGTGTTGAGCGTGCGACGGTCGGCACGGCCGTAAGGAAAACGGAATAAGGCTCAAGCCGCCCCGGCGGACTGCCGATAGAAGCGAGTGCCGAAACTCTCCCATCTTGCTGACGGCCTCGGCGCGACCCGCCGCCGCATCCGTCAGGACGCTGGACCCAACGCACGTACGTTGTCAGAGACAAACAGGACCGTGAGCCGAGAGGGATCTCGATGGCAACAGCAACCAGCGCTGACGTAATGGAGATGTGGCATCAGTTCAAGGCGGCGCCGAGCACCGATCTGCGCAACCGCCTGATCGAACGTTATCTTCCACTTGTGCGGTACAACGCCGAGCGCATCTGGGCGCGTCTGCCCGACGGCGTCGACATCGACGACCTAATCTCCGCGGGCGTGTTCGGGTTGATGGACGCAATCGATGCGTTCGACCTGTCGCGCGGCGTCAAGTTTGAAACGTATTGTGTGCCGCGCATTCGCGGCGCCATGCTCGACGAGTTGCGCACCATGGATTGGGTGCCGCGGCTCGTCCGCTCCAAGGCATCGAAACTGGACGAGGCTCGCAAGCAACTTGAAGCAATGCACGGCCGGCCGCCGTCGGACCAGGAGCTTGCCCACCACATGGGACTGCCGATCGAGGAGTTCGACCAGCTTGTGCAAGAGGCCAGCGCCATCAGCCTCGTCAGCCTGAACAAGAAGTGGTACGAGACGGACAGCTACAAGGACGTTCGCGAGATCGACATCCTCGAAGACAAGAAGAGCGAAGACCCGACGCGACGTCTGCAGCGCAAGGACCTGATGAAGCTCGTCACCAAGGGCCTGAACCGCAACGAGCGGTTGATCCTTATCTTGTACTACTACGAAGAGCTGACGATGAAGGAGATCGGACAGACCTTGGACCTGTCTGAAAGCCGGGTCAGCCAGATGCACTCGTCGATCGTGCAGCGGCTGCAATCGCAGTTGGCCGAACGCCGCCCGGAGTTTGCGACGTAGGCGTCGCGCGACCGAGTCCGACACACACGCCGCGCGGTCAGTTCCGCTCGAACACCGCCTTGCCATCCAGGTAAGTGGCCAGCACCTTGGTGTCGCCGACCTCGGCGAGCGGACACGTGGTGATGTCGCGATCGAGCACAACGAAATCCGCCCTCTTGCCCGGCTCAATCGATCCGATCACTCCCTCCAAGAACATGATGTAGGCGTTGTTCGCGGTGTAGAACCGCAGGGCCTGTTCGCGCGACAGCGATTCCTCGGGGTGTAACTGGCCGTCGTACCATCGCGCCGACCGGGCCTGCGTGACCCACATGCCCAAGAACGGGTTGTACGGATTGACTGATCGCAGCGACCCGATCTTCTGCATGTGGTCCGACCCGCCTCCGGCGACGCCCCCCGCGGCGAAGATGCTGCGCAGCGGCTGGAAATAGCGCAGCCGCTCGTAGCCAAACTGCGCCACCAGCGTCCGCGTGTCGAGGTAAAGCCACGCGGGCTGAATGTCAACGCAAACGCCCAGGCGTGCGGCCTGCTCGACCGCCTCGCGGCTCATGAAGTTTGAATGCGTGACGCACGGCCGAGTGGGCCGCACCGGCGTCGTACGATTCACTTCTTCGTAGGCATCGAGCAACGTGTGTACTGCTCCGTCGCCGACCGAGTGGGCCGTGAACTGCAACCCGCTCTCGACCGCCGTGCGGACGATCGGCAGCAGCCGGTCGGGCGGAATGTTCAACACGCCCCGATACTGCGGATCGGTGATGCCGTAGATCTTGCTCACGCCCCACGGCTCGCGCATGTACGCGCTGCCCGTAAGCATTCCGCCGTCGAGGTATGTCTTGATGCCAATGATCCGCAATCGGTCGTTCGGTTTGCAAAGTGGGTCGGCGGCGATGCGGCGGATGTTCTGCTCGATTTCCTCGATCGGCCCGATCGTTCCTACGCTCTGCGAGATCGCCACTCGCAGCGGCAACCGGCCGGCGGCGTGCAGGCGGCGATACGTCTCGACTTCGCCGCGATCCCCGTCGCGGTCGACGATCGCGGTGATGCCATTGGCCACATAGTCGCGCAGGAGCTCAAGCAGCCGGTCGTCGGCCTGCGCAGCGGTCGCCCGCCGGCCCGACGACTGGGACTTCACGAATCGCGTACAGCCGCGCAGTATTCCGGTCGGCTCGCCCGTTTCCCGATCGCGTTCGATGAAACCGGGGCCGCCATCGGTGACCTTGAAGTCGCGGTCGATGTTGCTGAGCTTCATGGCCAGCGAGTTGACCGACGCGTCGGGGCCGGTGGAGAAGACAACCGGGTTCTTTGGCGCCGCGCGGTCGAGTTCCTCGCGAGTCGGGTAACGCTGCTCGCGCAGCCGTGTGATGAACACTTGACGAACACCGATCCACTCGCCATCGTCTAACGCCTCGGCCCGGGACGCGACGTATTTCAAGACGTCGTCGATCGACTCCATGTCGGGAATCGGATGATCGAACTCTGTCATGCACGCGCCGCCAGGATGGACGTGCGAATCGATCAATCCGGGAATCACTGTCTTGCCGCCAAGGTCGACGAGCTTCGTGTTCGCGCCGCGGGACTTCATGACCTCGTCGCTGGAACCCACTTGTACGATGCGTCCGTCGCGCACCGCGATGGCTTGGTACACGCCGAATGCAGCATCGACGGTGATGACCTTGCCGCCAAAGACGATCAGTTCTGCCGCCGGATCGGGCGCCGCAGCACCGCCGGCCGACTCGACTGTTAGCACGACCGCCAGGACTAGAGCATCGCCGCTCATGGAGAACCTCCTGTGTAGGTCAAGGCGATAATCGAACCGAGATGATCTCACAGTCGGGGCGGGCGTTCAATTGTTCGAAAGCGCATGAACGCATGAACGGAAGCAGGAGGTGGGGAATCGGGAGAGAGGATCCCAAAAAGACGAGATGCCGCGCCCACGAGTCGCCCGGGCGCGGCACCCGGCGTGTCACTGGGCATCCAGCCCGGCTTCCTACTCTCACTTTCTACAAGTCGAAGGAACCCCCCGCAGAAAGTGTAGTCTTCAGTCGAAATGTACTGAGCGTTAGCAAGCGTTATGCCGCACAACGTCACTCGCGGTCGGCACTACCACATTTCGCCAGAACCCACACCGCAGCAGTAGATTGCTGCTGCAACAGGACAGATAGCGCCTTGACCAAGACTCAAGACCATCCAGCGGCCATGCCGCATTATGCGGCCGGCAGGATATTTCAAAACCTCGTTTTACCGCACGGGGTCGCCCACAAGGTTAGAGTCTTACTCGTAACGTGCGCGCATCTTTGTAGGCTGGGTCGGCGTCGCGGTGACGCACGCTGGAAACTCGACCACGCGCCGCGCGACGGCGACCCAGCCTACGCGGTTTGCGGGCGCAGCCCGCGTCAGGAGGCAGCGGAAAGAGCGGAACGGCGCGTAACTGCGACATTCATCGAGCAGGCCCCTTGTCGCGTGTCACATTCCTGCGCTATACTCTCAGCCCCAGATACGGTGGGGGCCGCCCCCCCTGCCTGAGCCATTACTAAGACCATCATCGCTGTGTTCCCTCATGACGACCGAAACGATCCCGCCTACACGGCCCAAAGGAACTCTGGAGCGGATCATTGCATCCAAGGCGGCGGAGCGTCAGAACTTTGACGACTATCGCGAGGAAATCCAGCGTCATTACGACGGCGTCGCCGGCGCGCTGCTATTTGCCGCGAGCTTCGTATCGGGCCATCAGCCGATGGCGAGGCGGCTGTTTCGGTCTGGTGCGTTCGACTTGCAGGGGGCCAAAGACATCCTCGACGCCGGCTGTGGGGCTGGCCAGTTCACCGAGATGGCGCTCGACTGTGCCGATCCCGATGCGAAGATGACTTGTTTCGACTTCTCACTGGAGATGTTGCGGCGTCTGCGTCGACGCATCGACAGCCCTCGCCCAATGCCGGGGGCCGCTGATATCACGCGTATGCCATACCGCGACGCTTCGTTCGACTGCGTGATCTGCGGCTGGGTGCTTGAGCATCTGCCCGACCCACGCCTTGGCCTGCGCGAGATCGCTCGGGTGCTTCGGCCGCACGGGCGACTGCTGATCTTGACGACCGAGAGCAGTTTCTTTGGAGCGATCACAAGCCGCCTCTTCAAGTGTCGCACGTACTGCCGCGATGAACTGCGCGAGGCCTGCCGAGACGTGGGCCTATACTGGCAACGCGAGTATTGGTGGACTCGGATTCACCGCGCCCTGGGACTGGGCGGCATTCTGGTCGCCGCCGAAAAGAACGGCAACGGCAATGGTCTCGGTTAGCCACGCTTAGCCCGCCAGCGACATTCCGGCCGCCAGGTGATTCTGCTGGTTGCTGCGCAAGATCAGCTTGGTGATCTCGGGCGTGCAGCCGAAGCGATAGGGGTGCTTCCCGGACACGCCGCGACTGACGTGCAACAGGGTCGGCCCGACCTGGAACGCACCTTGGTCGAACCGGCGACCGTAGCGACTCGGCATGAAGACCGGGCCGAAGACCGGCAAACGAACTTGACCTCCGTGATTGTGGCCGGCCAGCATGAGATCGAACCGCTGGCGCGCGGCCCATGGGATGTTGTCGGGTGTGTGACTGAGCAGCAGGCGGAACGCATCGGGTGGCGCGGCCGCGAGGTTCGGCAGCCGACCCATCCACGGCCATTCAGTGCCCGCGATCGCCAACGGCTGACCTTTCAGTTGAATCAGCTCCCACCGGCCGGACAGCACTCGCAGCCCGGCGGCCACCAGATCGCGGCGGATGCGCTGATGGTCGCGCCACGAATCGTGGTTGCCCAAGATCGCATAGGCGCCGTAGCGGCTCCGCAGCCGGCCGAGCAGATGCGGCGCCCACTCATAGCACCACGGCCGGTCCACCAGGTCGCCCGTCACCGCGACGAGATCACAGTCGAGCGCGTTCGCGTGCTCGATGACTCGCTCGAAATACTCGATGCCAATAGTACCGGTGAAATGCAGGTCGGAGATATGAAGGATCGACAGCCGGTCCCAGGTCGCGGGCAGTCGCGCAAGCCGGTAGGTTCGCTCTAGAATCTGAAGTTGGAACTGCTCATTGAACGGCCAGTGTACCATCAGTCGATGCGGTCCACGGCCGATCGGGCGGCGGCCAAGCTCTTGGCCGATGTCCACAGTATGGCTGTGATTGGAAATCTGGGCGTCGGGCCTCAGGCGCATCGCGCGGCAAACCCACGCAACAGGCAGGGCAAACCAACCCGTGGCGGCGCTGAATCCCAAATACACCTGCGCCAGTGGAGGCAGCGTAGACCATGGGCCGAACTGCGCGCCGACGCTGGTCCACAAGTACCACGCCAGCCATGCGGTTCCAACAGTAGCCCACAGGTCATGCATCAATCGAACGATCTTGAGGAACCAGCGTGCAAGCGAGCCTTGTCCGTAGAGCACGTTCAGCGTGCAGACGGTAAGCGCAACGTGACCTGCAATCGTTCCAAGCCAGAAGACGACGGCCAAGATGTGCATTGCCTGCGATCCGGGGCTAATGTTCCGCCACGCCGGCGGCCGGCTGTGGGCGACTGCTCGGACTGCATAGGGCTGTCTCGATCGCCTTGATCAGTCGGTCAAGTCGGAACGGCTTGTAGAGCACGGACTGTAATCCCTCGCGACGGGCGCGGACGATCGCGTGTCCGGCGTCATAGCCGAATCCGGTCATCAGGACCAGTGCCGCCGCCGGATGTGTTTCACGCAGCGCGCTGAATATCTCGTAGCCGTCCATATCCGGCAGGCGAATGTCGCTGATGTAGACGTCGTACGATCCGAGTCGCGCCATCGTCAGAGCCTCTTGGCCCTCCGACGCGGTCTCGACGCTGCAACCGAACCGGCCGAGCAGTGTGTGTGCGGCCTGGCGCACCGACTCATCGTTGTCCACCAGCAAGATGCGGCGGCCGTCGAGCAGCGGGTGCCGCGGGCGTCGCTGCGGCTGAGCGTGTGTCGGTGTGGGACTGGGCTGAATCTGGTCGCCCACTTTCTGAATCACCTGCTTGATGTCGCGAGCGCTGGCCAGTATGCGTCGCAGCCGCTCGGCCACCTCCGGCTCGTGGCCGATGTAGCGATCGAGCACACTGGTCGCGTCGCGCAGGATCGCGTCCACCGGCAGTGCGACCTCGCGGCTAATCAGCTCGATCGACTCGGTCGCGGCGCTCAGTTTTTGTGCCTGCAGCAGTTCCAGTGTGTTCAGCGCGATCGCGACGTCACGCGCGTAGATTTCGACGAACTGCAGGTCCTCTTCGGTGAACCCGCCGCGTTCGGGGCTCTCGACGTTCAGCGTGCCGATCACTTCTTCGTGCAGGGTGAGCGGCACGGTGATGGAGCTCTTCGCCTCAGGGGCGCCGGGCAGATACAGCGGATCGTTCTCGGCGTCTTCGCACAAGTAGCTTTCGCCGGTCGCCGCGACGAAGCCCGTGACGCCATTGTCCTCTGGCTTGGCGTACAGCACGCGTTGCGTCGCGTCGGGCCGCATGCCCTCGGAGAGCAGCGGTTCGAGCTTGCCGCTCGCGCGATCGACCAACCGGATTTCGATGGACCGGAGATTGAGCAGATCCTTGGTGTGGCGCAGGATGTTCGACTTGAGCAACTCGACGCGCTGTTCGACGTCCATTTCGGCCAACTCGTCGGCGGCGAGGTCGGCCAGTTCGGTGCCGGCGAGATGGATGGCGCGGAGCTTTTGTTGCTGCAGGATTTCGGCGGTGACGTCGCGAGTGAGCGCGATCACGTGGGTGATTTGTGAGTTCGCGTCGCGCGCCGGAGTCACCGACACGCGGAAGTATCGGTTGTCGCCGCGCCGCAACACCGTCGACGAGGGCACGCCGCGTCGCAAGGCGGTCGTGAATGGGCAATAGTCGGGGCCGCGAATCTCAGGTGAGTTCAGTGCATCGTAGAACTTCACGCCCACGACCGAGTCCCGGCCGGCCAGCACGTGAAACTCGGCGTTCGCCCAAAGCAGGTTCAACTCGCCGTCCACCAACGCGACCCCATCGGCGATCGCCTCGAGGATCTTGTCTTCTTCCAGCGCTACGCCCGCCTGCTCCACCAGGCGCAGGTCGCGGGTCTCGGCAAACACGCCGGCGAACCCGCCCTGACGCAACAGAGCCAAGCCGCGCAACGCACTCCCCGCCACAACCACCTCGTATCCGTCTGCCTCAAGCCGTCCGATCAGTTGTTGACTGGTGGTCTCGCGGGGGTCCAGCACGAGGATTTTGGTTCGCTCAGCCAAGCCAAGGTTCCAATAAGACCATTTCTCGTTAGCATCCCACCCGGCTTTGCCGGGCAATGTCGGGAAGGAAGTCCCCCCCTCAGTCCCCCCGCCGACGGGGGGAGGGCCCGGACTTTGACCCTCCCCCCGTCCGCGGGGGGACTGAGCGGGGACTTCCTTGGGAACAACCTATGCCGCGGCGCGGCTCGCCATCACCAAGGAACTTGGCAAGTTCCTTGAAAGAAGTATAGGGCGCGTCTCGACCGGCGTACACCCTGCCGCCCTCTGACAAACAATGCGGCCCGGCGCGCCAACCACGGAATCGGCCGGCGCGACCGCCAAACTTGAACCGTGCCCCACCGGGCATTATAGTTGTGCCGGGTTTAGGGTCGTCACCCACAGGAACTCTACGTTCCGTGAATTCTCAGTTCCAGCCTATTTTCGTCAATCTCAGTCTGCTCGTTTCAGCACTCACCACTGTCAGTGAGCCGCCGAACGAACAGGCGATCACGACCGATGCGGGCGCGGTCGCTGGCCGATTGGAGCGAGACGACAAGGCCGAGTTCGTGTTCCGCGCGCCGGATCGATCGGCCCTACCGCTGCGCGAAATCCGCAAGGTCGTGCGCCTCACGCCGTCCCCGGTCCCGTCGCGCGGCTCGCCCGCTCACCGCATCACGTTCTGGGGCGATGAGTCGCTCAGCGGCACGATCGAATCGCTGGACGCTACGGCCATTCACCTGCACACCCCGTCCGGCGAGCGGCTGGCTGTGCCGCGCTATTTGGTGTCGAAGATAGAGCACTTCGTCGGTGACGCGGTGATTGTGCGCGACGATTTTGAGAGCGCCGACACGCCGCGACGCATCACCGGCGAACCACAACGCACCACCAGGCAAGCGGTGTCGGGGCAGTCCAGCCTGTGCCTGACCAAACAGGGTGATGCGGTTGAATACGCGCTCGCCGACCCGATCGGTCGCGGCTGGATCGAGCTGAGGTTCTGGGACTCGGGGCAGCCGCTGGCCGGGCTGGAATGGGTCTGTGAGTTGGCGTTCGATTCCAGGTCGGAACGGCGTGTGGTTCAGGTTTTCTTCGCTTGGGACGCCGAAAGCTACGGGATAGCCACGCCCGACGGCCCCGCGCTGCCGGTTCAGCGATTGGCCCGGCGGCGTGGCTGGCGGCGGTTCGCCGCGCACCTCGCGCCCAATCGTATCACCATGCTCATCGACGACGGCGTGCTGACTCACGGCGATGCGGCGCTCGGCCGCCTGCGCAGCCTTCGACTCGCGCTGCGCGCCACCGATGACGTGGGGGCGCGCGTGGACGGCGCTGAGCCAGTGGTTTTCGTCGACGACGTCCAAATCGCCGCTTCGGTCGCGGTCGCAACCGAACGGCTGCCGACGCAGCGACACGACGACGTGTTGCTGGTTACGGGCGACCAGGTTTTTGGCCAAGTCCGATCGGCGTCGCGCGAGGAAGTAGTCATCGAGGCCGACTTCGGCGCCTACTCCGCACCATGGCGCAAGGTGCAAGAGATCCACTTCGTCGGCCAGCCGTGCCCCGTGCGCGAGCTGACGGGCCAGCGAGTGCGCGTCGACTTCGCACCAGCCGGATCGGCGTCGCCGCGCGGCGAGCCGAACGACGTACTCACCGGCGTACTGACCAACCTCGACGACGCGTTGCACTTGAATCACCCGCACCTCGGCGCGACCCGCATCGCGCGCGACCAAATGCGCGAGATCGAGGTGCTCGGGGCTGGCCAGTGGATCGCGATTGATTCGGGGTTTCATCACCTTGGCGACGAAGTCCACGGCGGATTGCAGGCGCCGTTCCCCATCGGCGCAGATCGGTCGTGGCGGTTCACGCTCGACCGAGCGCCTCGGCGGGCCTCGCTGGTCCTGCACGTCGTGGAGATGGAGTCGATGGCCGCGGGCGCGGCGTTCGCAAAGAGATTGGAAAACGACGAGTATCGGACGTACGCCGCCATCAACGGCCAGCCCATCGACCCGCGCGGGCTGAATCATCTCGTGCCACTCAAGACCCGCGGCGCCGTGCGATTGGTTGTGCCCGTGCCGCCCGGACTGCTCCAGAACGGCGAGAACACGCTGAAGATTTGGCAGACACCGCAGCGATCCGACCCGCCGTCATTTGACGACTGTGGCGTGTTCGGAGTCGGACTTGAGATTGACTCGCCGTGAACAGACTCTTCACCGTCTAAACAGCCTTGCGCGATTCTGGGACAGTAGCCCGACGCGCCAGCGAGGGAGCACATGGCGAAATCACAAGAAATCAGGCCCGGTCCCTCGCTGGCGCGTCGGGCTACTGTCCCTGCGGACTCCCAGAATCACGCAAAGC
>Ga0185317_100015_pt1 | contig 81615 bp, 56 predicted proteins | sample DevilsHole_FD_128020 | JGI IMG/M metagenome (GOLD analysis project Ga0185317, IMG submission 128020) | Groundwater microbial communities from Devils Hole, Nevada to study Microbial Dark Matter (Phase II) - Devils Hole (SPADES assembly)... | ecosystem: Environmental > Aquatic > Deep subsurface >...
GTCCGAATTCGTTTAACCCGCAGCCGCAGGCGAGGCACAACAAGCGCCAGCCATGCCTCGCCTGCGGCTGCGGGTTAAACGACCGAGGCCGATTTCAGACCCTATTCAATGCGGCACTGTACTAAGGATCGGCTCGCGGGCGGAATCGGCAACGACGCGGGTCCAGTTCGCCGTCGTCGAGCACCAAGTCCACCAGCGAAGCAGCAAGGTCCCCGCGCTCGTCCGCGTCCGACGCCGAGCGCCATTCGTCGAGAAGGCCGCGCAGGTCAAGCCGTTCGCACGGATCGTCCGGCTTGATGAGCGAACCGCCGCAAAGCCGGCCTCGCACTCCTTCAACCAACCGATGCAGGAGCTTCGATCATGCAGCACAGCCGTCCGGCCCAACTCGTTCGTGCAGTCTGTTCCGTTGTTCTGTCCCTGGTCGCCGCCGTCGTAGCGTCGCTCGGTTCCGGGCGGGGCGTGTCGCACGGCGATGAACCCCAGCACGTGTTTCGCGCCGGTGCGGCCACGAGCAACATCACGCCCTGGCTCGGGCTGTCCATCAACGGCGGGATGAGCGACCGGACGGCGACGCACATTCACGATGAACTGCACGCACGCTGCCTGGTGCTCGATGACGGAAAGAACACCTTGGCGATCGCCGTGTGCGACAGTTGCATGATCCCGCGCGACGTGATGGACCAGGCCAAGACGTACGTCGAGAAAGAGGTCGGCATCCCGGCGCGGAACATCCTGATCTCCGCCACTCACACGCACGAGGCGCCGACGTGCACGGGCGTCTTCCAGAGCGACCCCGACACCGAGTACCCACGGTTCCTGGCGCGGCGCATTGCCGACGGCATCCGGCGAGCGGCCAACAATCGCGCGCCGGCCAGGATCGGCTGGGGCGCCGCCGAAGAGCCGAACGAGGTGTTCAACCGCCGCTGGCTCATGAAGCCCGGGACGGTACTGACCGACCCGTTTGGGCGAACCACCGACAAGGCGCGAATGAACCCGGGCGTCGGCAACCCGGACCTGCTGGAGCCGGCCGGACCTGTTGACCCGCAAGTCAGTGTGGTTTCCGTGCAGGCGAAGGACGGCCGACCGATCGCCGTGCTGGCGAACTACTCGCTGCACTACGTCGGCGACGCTGGACCCGGCGCAATCTCGGCCGACTACTTCGCGATCTTCGCCGACCGAATCCAGGGACTACTGAAGGCCGACCGCCAGGATCCGCCATTCGTCGGGATCATGTCGAACGGCACGAGCGGCGACATCAACAACGTCAATTTCCGCGGCGGCCAGCCGGCCCGGCCGACGTACGGCCGCATGACGCACGTCGCCCACGCCGTGGCCGACGCAGCGAGTCGCGGCATCGAGTCGATCAAGTATCACGATTGGGTTTCGCTCGACGCCCGAACCGCCGAACTGGAACTTGGTGTGCGCAAGCCGACCGCCGACGAGGTCACTCGGGCGGAAGGAATACTCGCGAAGGCGAAAGCGGAGGGCCGTCCCCTGCGAACGCTCGACGAAGTCTATGCTCGCGAGTCCGTTCTTATCGCCAAGTATCCCGACAAGGTGAAACTGATCGTGCAGGCCCTGCGCATCGGCGACCTGTCGATCACGGCGATTCCTTGTGAGGTGTTTGTCGAGATCGGTCTGGAGTTGAAACAGAGGAGTCCGATCAAGCCGAACTTCACGATCTCGCTGGCGGGCGGCTACAACGGTTATCTGCCGACGCCGAAGCACCACGAACTCGGCGGCTACGAAACATGGCGGGCGCGGTCGAGCTATCTTGAGGTTGACGCGTCGCCAAAGATCACGGCTAGATTACTCGAACTACTCGGCGAGCTGGGCGGAAAGTGATTCGCACGGCTCAATCTGGAAAGCCCCCATCTATGCTGGTTGGGGTGGGCGGCTTGCGGTTTCGGGCGAGCACCTTGTTCACCCGGAGCCGATTGAGCGACAGCGTGCGCCGTGCATCTTGTTGGTCGTCACACGATCCAAGGCTCTTGACGGGCCGTGGCCGATCGCTAGGATGTCGACCGTTGGATTGGCCTTGAGTGGGTTCTTGCGTCGGGCCTAGGTTGACCGTCGGGCCGGGCGCGAGACGAAAAGGGAAGACGGTGCAAATCCGTCGCGGGGCCGCCGCTGTGATCGGCGAGGCCCCGGACACGTCGCCAACGGGCGACGCGAACGCCACTGCGGCCGTGCCGCGGGAAGGCTGTCCGGGTCCGCTTGAGCCGAAAGCCAGAAGACCTGCCCACTCGGATCGGTTGTTTCGTGCAAAGGTGCTTCGACGCCGAGCGCCGAGTGAAACGGGCCTGAACCGCTGCGCGAGCAGTCTCAACCCGCTTCCGGCGCGTCGTCGCCGAGGCGGGTTTTTTGTTGCCCGAGCCGGCAAGGAGACTGCAATGCGATCAACATGCGCGCGCGGCGGACAGACCAAGGGACTATCACACAGTTTGTGGGGCAGACATTATTGTCTGCCGGGGTGTGGCAAGCGGCGAGCAGCGGGCGTCAACCCGCCCCTACGGATTGGGCCATTCTGGAAGCCCGCCCCCCACTCACTCGGCAAGGCGTTTACCTTGATTGAGCTGCTGGTCGTCATGGCGATCATCGGCATCCTCGTGGCCCTGCTCTTGCCCGCCGTGCAGCGGGCGAGGGCTGCGGCACGATCGGCCCAGTGCAAGAACAACCTCAAGCAACTCGGCATCGCATTGAACGTCTACGTCGAGGCTCACAACGGACACTTCATGCCCGTCTCGACCTGGGACTGGCGCGCCGCCGGCTCGCGTCAATGGTATTGGTTCGGCGAGATCACCGGCTGGGACGCCACGCTCAATCGCCCGATCGTCGATCCCGCGACGGCGTTCCTCGGCCCGTACATGGAGCACAACCAGGCGGTGGGGCACTGTCCGGACTTCACCGACTACCTGCCGGTATGTCAGAAGGCGACGGGCGGCTACGCATACAACTACGGCGGTTTGGGACCGGGCATCAACATCGACTGGTACACGCTGCAGCACATTCCGCCGGTAACCTATCGCGTTCAGGATGTCGTGCAGACCCACAACACGGTCGCGTTCGCCGACTCGGCGCACATCAACTGGTGGTCGAACGGCGCGACCTTCAGCCGTCCGGTGTTCGAGGAGAATTTTTATCTGGAGCCGCCGATCAACCAGTATCCCACGTTCCACTTTCGGCACACCGGCGACACCGCCAACGTCCTGTTTGTCGACGGCCACGTGGACAGCCGGACGCCCAACATGAACAACGAGCTGCCGAGTTGGTGGCCCCCCGCCGGGCTGGTGCTGCGCGACAAACGCCGGCTGTTCGATGTGGAGTCCGAGATCATGGACCGCGACTAAATGGCCTTGCGTGATCCTGGGAGTCCGCAGGGACAGTAGCCCGACGCGCCAGCGAGGGACCGGGCCTGATTTCTTGTGATTTCGCCATGTGCTCCCTCGCTGGCGCGTCGGGCTACTGTCCCAGAATCGTGCAAGGCTATTTGGCTCTACAGCCTAGCGAGGGACCGGGCCTGATTTCTTGTGATTTCGCCATGTGCTCCCTCGCTGGCGCGTCGGGCTACTGTCCCAGAATCGTGCAAGGCTATTTGGCGAGTCTTCAATGCTGAATTGACGGGTTTGGGTGGCATGCCCTCGGCTTGGCGTGGGCATGCCGACGCAAAGCCGACGGCATGGCACCCGTCATTTCAGGTTGGACGGACCACTAGCCCTGCTGGCACGATTGGCCGTTGGAGCCGTCGTTCGCGGCCGATTCGTGAACCACGGGAATCGTGCAGTTGATGAGCAGCCACGACAGCGCACACAGCGCGTATGTCGCCGCGACCACTCCGAACACGATCCGCCACGAGTAGTGGTCCGCAATGTAGCCGAAGGCAATCGGAGCGGCGATGAAGGCGACGCCCGCTACGGAGTTGTTGAACGCGAACACCGACGCGGTTGCTCGGCCGCCGATGTCGGTCACAACGCCCAGACTGGTCGTCAAGCTCCAGTCGCCGAATAGCTTCACGAAGAACAGGTACACGCAGAAGGCGTAGGGGCGATCGTATGCCCCGAGTGCGGAGAACATCAGGACGGCCGCCAGCCCCTTGCCGACCAGCGCGACGCCGACTCGCGACCAGCGCCGGCTGCCCGTCAGCGCGATGCAATAGTCGTTCAGCAGGCCGCCCACCAGGCCGCCGATCGCGCCGCCCAACAGCGGCAACGCCGAGTACACGCCCATCTGCTTGAACTCCAAGCCGTGTACTTGGGCCAGGAAAAGCGGAATCCAGTTCGAGTAGATGTTGTCGGCGAATGTGCTCAAGACCGATTGAACCGCCAGACAACTGAGGTTGAACAGCGACCGTGGCGTCGTCGATCGCAACACGGCCGACATGTTCGTTGGCCCCGGCGGCGAAACCGGACCCGTCGCCGGCGAGTCGCCTTCGATCAGCCGGGCTTCGACGTCATTGACTGCGGGATGCTCGCGCGGCGAGTTGCGGAACACGACGACAAACAACAGCAGTTGGACCACGCCGACGCCAACCAGAATCCAGATCGCCGTTCGCCAATCGAGGCCCACCACGCCAAGCAGCAGCGAGGTGAACACCAGCGACGAGCTGAGCGCCCCGAGTCGGCCGGCAAGGACGCCCACCGCGCCCTGCAGAGTCGTGCGCACCGCAGGTGCGTACCACATGCGGGCCACGCGGTTCAGACAGGCGTACACCGCCGACTGCCCCGCGCCGTGCATCGCCTGGCCGATCCACATCACGGTGACGGTCGGCGCCCACGCGACCAGCGCCAGGCCGCCGAACCAGGCGAGCATCAGCCCGGTGAGCACCAAATGAACGCCTGCAAGATCGGCCGCAACGCCGAGCGGGAATTGAAAGAGCATGTAGCTGACCGAAAACGCACTATCGAGCTGACCGAGTTGAGTGTTGCTCAAACCCCACTCGGTCGCGAGCGTCGGCTTGATGAACGCGAACACATAACGGTGTAGGTACAGCAGCCACGAAGTCCCCAGCGCCAACCCGAATACGCCCCACCGGATGTTCGTTGCCCGATCGCGTGCAATACCGACCGCGCTTGTCGCCGGTCGCCCCGCCGCCGATGCCGCACCCGGATCATCCGGCGACGTCACAGGTGGCTGGCCGTGTGTCACGCGCGACGCGCCCTCATTCGAACTCGGATGGACTCATGCCCAGGCCCACGATGCTGCACGCGAAGATCGTGTTCAGGCCCAGTCGCTCGGCCTTCTCGAGCAAAGCGTCGCTTTCGGCGCCCGGGTTCACCCACAGTTCGGCCACGGCCTTGCGAGCGATCTCGTCCAAGACGGCGATGCCGATCTGCGGCGGCAAGTACAGACTCACGCGGTCGAGTCGCTCGACGGGCACGTCCACAACCGAACGATATGCCGAGTGACCCTCGATCTCGGGCGCGGTCGGGTGGATCGGAAAAACGCGGTAGCCGCAAGCGGCAAACGCGCGCACCGCCTTGTTGCCGAACTTGCGACGGTCGGCGCTCGCGCCGATGACGGCTACTGTGGGCTGCGACATGGCCTTATCATAGCCGCGACTACACACGTAATCCCATGAAGGTGTCTCGCCGCACTCGCCGGGGGGAGTGGCTCATTGTCGATCCGAGCTCGGTCTGCAGGTCGCTCGTTTCAAAACTCCGCATTGCCTGGCGTGCGTGGGAACGGGATGACGTCGCGGATGTTCGCCATGCCGGTCAGCAGGAGCATGGTGCGTTCCAGTCCGAGCCCGAATCCGGCGTGCGGCACGGCGCCGAACCGGCGCAGGTCGGCATACCACCAGTAGTGTGCAGGATCGAGGCCGCATTCGCGCATGCGGGCGGTGAGCACGTCCAGGCGCTCCTCGCGCTGGCTGCCGCCGATGATCTCGCCGACGCGCGGCACGAGCACATCCATCGCGCGGACTGTCTTGCTGTCGTCGTTGCAGCGCATGTAGAACGGCTTGATCGACCGCGGGTAGTCGTAGAGGATCACCGGCTTCTTGAAGTGGTTCTCGGTCAGGTGCCGCTCGTGTTCCGATTGCAGGTCGCGACCCCATTCGACCGGGAACTCCCACGTGCGCTCGGACTTCGTCAGGATGTCGATCGCCTCGGTGTAGCTCAATCGGACGAAATCGTTGTCGATGATGTTGCGTAGCGTCTCTGAGAGCGTCTTGTCGATGCGCTCGTTGAAGAATTGCATGTCGTCCGCACATCGCTCGGTCACGGTGCGGACGATGTCGCGAATGAACGCCTCGGCCAGGTCCATGTTGTCGGCCAGTTCGTAGAACGGCATCTCCGGCTCGACCATCCAGAACTCGGCCAGGTGGCGCGGCGTGTTCGAGTTCTCGGCGCGAAAGGTCGGGCCGAACGTGTAGCAATCGCCGAGCGAGCAGGCAAATATCTCGGCTTCCAACTGGCCGCTGACCGTGAGCCACGCGGGCTTGCCGAAGAAATCCTTGCCGAAATCCACACCCTCTTTCAGGCCCGGCAGCTTAGCCACGTCCAGCGTCGTGACCTGAAACAGCTTGCCCGCCCCTTCGCAGTCACTCGTCGTAATGATCGGCGTGTGGATGTACACGAAGCCGCGCGACTGGAAGAACTCGTGAATCGCGGCCGATAGTGCGTTGCGGACCCGGCCGATCGCGCCGAACGTGTTGGTGCGCGGCCGCAGGTGGGCGATCGCGCGGAGGAATTCGAAACTATGTTGCTTCTTTTGGAGTGGATAAGTTTGTGCGTCCGCCGCGCCGATCAGTCGCAGCGATCGCGCGTGCACTTCGACCCGCTGCCGACTGCCCGGCGAGTCCTTGATCTCGCCGCACACGGCAATAGCAGCGCCCGTCGTTACGTCTTTGATCGTGTCGCTGTAGCCCGGCACTTTCGCGTCCACAACGACTTGCAGGTTCGCCAGGCAACTGCCGTCGTTCAGTTCGATGAACGAAAAGCCCTGCTTGGAATCGCGTCGCGTGCGGACCCAGCCGCGCACTTCGACCTGCTGACCCGCCGCGCCCTGTTTGAGCACCGCGGCGACGCGAGTTTTCGGGCTGGCGGTTTTCATAGCTTCGGCCGCCTGGTGTGCCAGTCGGTTTCGCGCTCGAACATCCGCGCCGCTCGCAGCATGCGCTCCTCCTCGAACGGCGGTGCGAGAATCTGCAGGCCGATCGGCAGTCCGCTGCGTGTGAAGCCGCACGGAATCGAAACGCCGCCGATGCCCGCGAGGTTGGCCGTGATCGTGTAGATGTCGGACAGCCACATCGCGAGCGGGTCTTCGGTCTTCTCGCCGATCTTGAACGCCGGCGTCGGCGAGGTCGGGCCGACCACGACGTCGACCTGCTCAAACGCTTGGTCGAAATCCTGACGGATCAGCCGCCGCACCTTCAGGGCCTTCAGGTAGTACGCGTCATAGTAGCCGGCCGACAGCGCGTAAGTCCCCAGCATGATGCGGCGTTTCACCTCGGTCCCAAACCCCTCGGCCCGGCTGCGCGAGTACATGTCGACCAGGCCGTCGAACTGCTTCGCGCGGTAGCCGTAGTGCACGCCGTCGTACCGCGCGAGGTTGCTCGACGCCTCGGACGTCGCGACTAGATAGTAGGCTGCGATGCCATACTTCGAGTGCGGCAGCGAGACTTCTTTCATCGTCGCGCCGAGTCGGCGATAGACGTCGATCGCGCCGCGAACGCTCGCGGCGACCTCGGCATCGAGGCCGTCGCCGAACCACTCGCGAATCACGCCCACGCGCAGGCCCTGCAGCGGCGTCTCCAGCGTTCGGGTGTACGGCGGCACGGCCGAATCGACCGATGTCGAGTCCATCGCATCGTGCCCGGCGATCGTTTCGAGCAACATGGCGCAGTCGGTCACGTCGTGAGCGAACGGCCCGATCTGGTCGAGCGAGCTGGCGAACGCGACCAGGCCGTAGCGCGAGACTCGGCCGTACGTTGGCTTCATGCCGACGATGCCACAGAGACTCGCGGGCTGGCGAATCGAGCCGCCCGTGTCGGTGCCGAGCGCGAGCGGCGCCATCGACGCCGCCACGGCCGCCGCGGAACCGCCGCTCGAACCGCCCGGAATCCGCTCGATGTCCCACGGGTTGCGCGTTGTCTTGTACGCCGAGTTTTCGGTCGACGAACCCATCGCAAACTCGTCGCAGTTCGTCTTGCCGATGAGCACCGCGTCCGCTTCTTTCAGTCGGCGGATCACGAAGGCGTCGTAGGGCGGGATGAAACGTTCAAGAATCCGGCTGCCGCACGTGGTTGGTTTGCCGCTCGTGCACAGCACGTCCTTGACGGCCACCGGCACGCCCGCCAACGGGCCGAGCGGCTGGCCGATCGCGCGTTTCGAGTCGACGATCTTGGCCTGCGCGATCGCGTAGTCAGGATCGACGAACAGGAACGCACCGACCTTGGCGTCGCCGCGTTCGATCTCGTCCAGAAACGCGCGGGTCAATTCCTCGGCCGACACCTCGCGCCGGTCCAGTTTGCCGAGCAGCTCGTGGGCAGTCGCGTGGATGAGTTCCATGTCTCGAAAGCTCGAAATCCGAAGCTCGAAATCCGAATGATCAAATCAAGAAACACAAGACTGGTCGGCAGCGCGTCTGTTTGGGCCTTTGACGATTCGTGCTTCCTTCCGATTTCGGGTTTCGGATTTCGAGTGATCCCTGATTATTCCAGCACGGGGGGCACGAGGTAAAACTCTGTGTCGCGTTTGGGTGCGTTGGCCAGAGCCTTGCCGACGCCGATGGATTCTCGTACCTCATCAGACCGGAAGACGTTGTGGATCGGCAGTGGGTGAGCCATCGGCTCGACCACTTCCGTGTCCAGCTCTTGAAGCTGAGCGACGTAGCCGACGATATGATTGATCTGCGTGGTGAACTTCTCCAACTCGGCGTTCGACAGTCGGAGCCGTCCGAGCAGGGCGACCTTCTCTACGTCCTCGCGCGAAAGCGACATGAGCACCCTCGTTCAAGGTCACTCTGGTCCATGATCTTGATGGCCCGGCTCCCCCGCAGTTGACCGTTGGCCACTGGCCATTGACCCATTACGTCACGTTGGCAAACGGCTTCGTCTTCACCGGCCGTGTCACCTTGCCGCTGCGAATGCACTGCGTGCAGACTCTGATTCTCCGCACCACGCCATCTCGGACAGCCTTGACGCGCTGCAGGTTCGGGAGAAACTTGCGCTTCGTGATGCCGGTGATCTTGCGGCCGACGCCGCCCAAGTACTTCGCCTTGCCGCGGCGCGTGACCTGATTGCCGACGGACGGTTTCTTGCCGCAGATTTCGCATTGCATCGCCATGAAATTGGCTCCTTGCGATCGTTCAACGAACCCGCATCGAAGTGGCCCAGTATAGGAATGGAAGGCGGGATTGCAAGGCCGGTGTCGGGCGAGTGTCTGGCAACATTCTATGGCAACTCGTTTAACGGCAAGTCGAAGGCGACGGCGCGAAACCGAACCGCACCGACCCCTCACCCCAGTGCCCCGTCGCCTTCGCTTGCCGTTAAACGAGTTAGTGTCGCCATAGAATTTTGTCGCACACGTCGGGCGATGGCTGGCCGCCGCGCGTCACCTGCTGCGTACCGATGCGATTTCCGCGACTCGTAATGGCTGAACGACTGGATTGTGAAAAACCAACGACGGATTTACAGCTTGAGCCAGTCGAAGATTGCACCCACGCCGGGAACCCAGTCGCGGAAGAACTGAACCACCTCGGGGTCGCGACGCATTCCATCCACGACGTACTCGCCCGCGGCGTTGCCGCCGAGTGCGTAGTAGCCGAACGCGCCGCCGCCGATCGCAACCATGCCCACGGCGCCACCGCCGATCGCGACGAGCCCTTGTTCCAGCGAGGCAACGCGTTCGGCCAGGCGCGAGTTGTCGGGCATGGCGGCAGCCAATCTCCAGAGGTGGCGATGTCTATAGTTTGCGATTCGGCCAGCCGCACGCGGGCCGCGTGCACCACAATGGTGCGAAACTCGGCAGGCCGGAACAAGTCTTCGCAGGTTCGGCGGTGTGCGCCCTGCAGTACAGGCTCACGCGATCAGTTCGGCGACGGGCTCGCCGTCGGCGACGAGCTTGATGCTGCGGCCGTCGCTGGTGTGCTCGGACTTGTGCGGGTCGATGCCGAGCAGCATGAACATGGTCGCGGCCAGATCCGCGGGCGAAACAGGACGGTCCGCGGGACCCTCGGCCTGGGCGTCGGTGCGGCCGACCACGACGCCACGGCGGACGCCGCCGCCGGCGAGCACGATCGAATTGGCGCGCGGCCAGTGGTCGCGCCCGGCGTTCTGATTGATCTTCGGCGTGCGGCCGAACTCGCCCATCAGCACGACCAGCGTGCTGTCGAGCAGCCGGCGATCGTCGAGGTCGGCGATCAGGGCGGAGAACGCGCCGTCGAGTTGCGGCAGCAGTTGATCCTTCAGCATCGAAAAGTTGTTCTGGTGCGTGTCCCACGACAGCGGCGCCTGGCCGCCCGTGCTGGTGACCGTCACGAAGCCGACCCCGGCCTCGACAAGTCGCCGGGCCAACAGGCAACCCTGGCCCACTGTGGTTTGACCGTAGCGTTCGCGCGTCGTTTGCTCCTCTTTCGTGAGATCGAACGCATCGCGGGCCTGTCGCGACGTGACCAGGTCGTACGCCTGGTCGTAGAAGCTGTCGCGGGCCGTTGTGGCGTCGTTGCGAGCGATGTTCCGCGCCATGTCGTCAAGCCGCTTGACCAGTCCGCGCCGCCGACTGATCCGGTCGATCGACAAGCTGTAGCCGCTGGCGTACAGATCGCGGACTTGAAACGTCGGGCTGGCCGGGTCGCCGCCCACGCTGAACGGATCGAACGCGCGCGACAGGTAGCCGGAACCCATCGGTCGGTCGGCGTTCGGGATCGCGATGTAGTTCGGCAGCCATGTGCCAAGTCCACGCTCAAAGCTGACGACGCTGCCATGGCTGGGATAACTGGTGGCGGGCAACGGGCGATGGCCCGTGAGCATGTGCTGACTGGCGCGATCGTGTTCGCCTTCCGGTCCGGTCATGGTGCGGACCAGCGAGACGCGGTCCATGACCGCGGCGATCTTGGGCAAGTGCTCGCAGATTTGCACGCCGGGCGCCGACGTGTCGGCGGGCTTGAACTGGCCGCGAACCTGATCGGTCGCATCGGGCTTGAGATCGAACGTGTCGATGTGGCTCGGGCCGCCGGCCAGCCAGATCAGGATGCACGACTTGGCCCGCTGCGGCAGCTCGGCCGCCTTGCTGTACAGGCCCTCCTGGGCGCGGGTCGCGCGGGCGCGAAACAACTGATCGAGCGACAGGCCGAGAAAACCCAGCGACCCGACCGAAAGAAAATCGCGACGCGTCTGGCCGTCGCAGAATCCGGTGCGTGTCGTCATCGCAAGTCCTCCATCAGTGACTATTCCTATCTACACTTCTCCCTCTTCCCGTCGCGGGGAGAGGGTTGGGGTGAGGGCTTTTCGATTGCGGAGCCTCAGTTCCAATTCCCCCTCACCCTGCCCTCTCCCCCGCAGACGGGGGAGAGGGTGAAGGAACTTCGGAACCTCGACGTTGCGTACATATCAGGTCAGTGATTGAACGTAAACTCGCGCGAGTTCAGCATGGCCCAAACCATGTCCTCCAGCCCCTCGGCCGGATCATCGTACTCGGCAAGCGTCTCGGTCCAAAACTGAGTTTCGGCGTCGCTGGGCGGCCGGCAGTAGACTCGTAGGTAGATGCTCTCCATCTGAGCCGCCCGCACCTTAGCCCCGTCGGCCGGTTCGGCTTCGCGGGCGGCGTCGGCCATCTGGCTCACCAGCGAATCGCCGCGCGAGAACTTGTTGTTGATCGTGTCGCCAATGATCAGGTGCAACGCCAACTTCAGACTCACCGGCCGGGCCATGGCACCGACCTCGCAACCGCCGCTGCGGTCGCATCGACCCAGGATATCGAGCAGATAGTCGTTCACGTTCGGATCGCTGATCTCGATCGCACGCTTGTCTTTGGCTTGGTTCATGCCGTAGCCGTTCGGCACCTGCAGTATCTGAGCGATGGCGTCGGCCATCTGGTGCGCGGTGAGCGGCTTGAGCGGGGCGTGCGAGTAAAACTGTTCGTCCCCCTCGTTGCCTGCGATCGGGGTCGACGTGCGCTGATAGGTTTCGGACTCGCAGATCGTGCGGATCAGCGCACGCAGGTCGTATCCGGACTCCTGAAAGCTGCGGGCCAGATCGTCGAGCAGCGCCGGATTCGTCGGCGGGTTGGTGTCGCGCAGGTCGTCGACCGGTTCGACCACGCCGCGGCCGACCAGGTGCGCCCAGACCCAGTTGGCGGCCATGCGAGCGAACCGCGGGTTGTCGGCGTCGAGCAGCCAATCGACAACCAATTGGCGCGGGTCGCCGTCTTCGGGCGCTTCGGGTTGTACGCCGCCGAGGAACTTGGGCGGTGGAGTCTCACCAGTTCGCAAGTGCTTCACGGCATTCTCTTCGACCAGTTTCACTTGCTGGGCGAGCGGCTGGCCTTCGGTCTCGACGCGCAGTCGCCCGAAGAACGACGCGAAGCCGTAGTAGTCGTCCTGGGTCCAGACATCGAGCGGATGATCGTGGCACCGCGCGCAGCGCATGCGGATGCCCATGAACCGCCGCGCGACCTGCTCGGCGATCTCGCCCGGCTCGATCGGCGCGGCGAAGTAGGCCGCCGGTGCGACCGGCCGACCGCCCTTGAGACTGCCTTTGGCCAACAGCAAGGTGCGCACCATTTCCGCGTACGACGTTGACGTGCCGTCCTTGTCGAGCTTCAGTTGGTTCCCAAGCCAGAGATGATAGCTGTTCGCGGCGGTACCCATGGTCGCCGTGGTGATCTGCAGCAGGTCGCCGAACTTGAGCGACCAGAACGTCACAAAGTCGGGATGGCGCAGCAGCCGGTCGATCAACTTGTCTCGCTTGTCCGGGTCCGTGTCGGCGAGGAAGTCGCGTATCGCGGTGTCGTCGACGCGCAGGGCGGGTCCGGGCATGTGGCCGATCAGGTCGAAGTATACTCGGCGCAGGAACTCGGCGTCGCCCGATCGCGGCGATGCGGGCAGGCGCATGGCCGCGAGTTGTTCGACCACGCGATCGTCGATGAAGTTGCGGCGCGGGACTGTGGAATAGTCCAGGTCGGTTCGGTCGTTGAATGGTGCGGCGAGTCGCGTGGTCGTGATTCGGTTGGCGTAGCGTACGACCACGTCGGCCTGCCCGCGCCGCAGCAGCCGCGCCAGCCCGCGCTTGCCGACGCTCACCGCCGCCGCATCGTTGCTGACGAACACCGAATGCCGCGTCACGTCGCGCCGCACGCCGCCGGCGTATTCGGCGACCACACGCAACTGCTGCTCGGCCGGCGCGGCGGCGAGGAACTGGTCGGTGGGTTCGACGCTGATCCGTTCCAAGAGACCGCGTGACACGTCGCGCCACGGAGTCCCCGCGACGATCCAGTCGCGTAGCCGCGCGTAGTCGGCCGAGTCTGGTCGCAGCCGCGCGCCACCGCCGTGCGGGACCGTCAGGCTCGGCTTGAGCAACAGCAGGCTCGATTCCGGCACAAACGGGTCGATGCGCCGCCCCTCGAGACCGCGCGTCAGCGTGCGATAGTCCGACTCGGGGTCGTACCCGAACAAGCTGAGCGCCAGGCCGCCCTTGCCCGGGGCCGCGCCATGACATGCGCCGCTGTTGCATCCGGCCTTGGTCAGGATCGGCGCGATGTCGAGCGCGAAGTCGCTCACCGGCAGCGACTCGCCACCGACCTCGATCGTCGTGCCTGCGTCGAGCCCGTCATGAATCGCCCGCACGCCAACGGCGCCCGGTTGGCCCGCGATAAAGAAGCCGGCCGCCGAGACCTCGCCCGCGCCCGCCGGTGTGATCTCGAACCGGCAGAGGCGCGTGACATCTTCCGCAACGCCGTCGTGCAACATGCGCGTCACGATCAACTGGCCGCCGTCGCCCGGCCCAATCAATTCCAACCGTTCGGGCGCGATGCGAAGCGTGGCTCGCGGAGCGACGGGCAACAGCTCCTGTCGTGGGGTCAGCGGCTCTTCGGGTTTAGCCGCGGTCGAGTGGGTATCGGCCGACGGGTGAGACCCGCTCGGGGGCGAGGCGGGGCGATTGAGTCGCAGCACCCACCAGCTCGCGCTGGAGACTGCGACCGCGGCAACGATCAGCAGCGACAGAAAGCGCACCCTCTTCATGGCTCGCTCGTTGACCCTGGACGGGGTCGCAAACTGGGTTGGCACCGACCATCTTAGTCTCGGTCAGATCGGAAACAAGGGCGAGATGCCAGTCGCCGATGCGGCCACCTCGGCCGCCGATCGTGTCGCCGTCTTCGCTGAACGAATCGCCGGCTTCGGCGCTGCCCGGCACTAAATGGCTTTGCGTGATTCTGGGAGTCCGCAGGGACAGTAACCCGACGCGCCAGCGAGGGACCGGGCCTGATTTCTTGTGATTTCGCCATGTGCTCCCTCGCTGGCGCGTCGGGCTACTGTCCCAGAATCGTGCAAGGCTATTTAGGACAAGGCGTTCCAACACGACTGATCGCTGGACGCAGCGACGTCTGTATTCACTTGTTCTCGCGCGGTTCTACGCGGAAGCCAAAGCGTGCGCGCACCTGCAGCACCCGAACATCGTGCAGGTTTATGAAGTCGGCGAGCAGGACGGGCTGCCGTATTTTTCGCTCGAGTTCGTGGACGGCGGCAGCTTGACGCAGAAGACCGGCGGCAAACCGCAAGACGTCAAGGAAGCGGCAACGCTGGTGGAGAAACTGGCGCGTGCCATGCATTACGCCCACCAGCACCGCGTCGTGCATCGCGACCTGAAACCGGCCAACGTGCTGCTCACGTCGAGTGGCGAGCCGAAGATCACCGACTTCGGTCTGGCGAAGCGGCTGGAGGACGAATCATCGAGCCAGACGCGCAGCGGCGCGATCATGGGTACGCCGAGCTACATGGCGCCGGAACAGGCACTCGGCGAGGTACACCAGATCGGCCCGCTCACCGACGTGTACTCGCTCGGGGCAATTCTCTATGAGCTGATCACTGGTCGGCCGCCGTTCCTGGCGGCGACACCGATGGACACAGTCATCCAAGTGACGCGCGACGAGCCGGTGCCGCCGTCTCAGCTCCAGCGCATGGTGCCGCGCGACTTGGAGACGGTCTGCTTGAAGTGCCTGCAAAAGGAGCAGTCCAAGCGATATTCAAGTGCCGAGACGCTCGCCGACGATCTGCGGCGGTTCCTGGCGGGCGAACCGATTCTGGCTCGGCCCGTTTCGGGACCGGAGCGGCTCTGGCGCTGGTGCCGCCGTAACCCGAAGATCGCCGCCCTTTCGGCGAGCGTCTTGTTACTGCTTCTCATCGTCGCGGTCGGTGCGTCCATCGCCGCGGTTACAATCGCCGGCGAGCGCGATGCGAAGGAGGCGCAGCGCCAGGCCGCGGTCGCCGCCGAGGCCGTCGCCGAACAACGCCGCGCCGAGGCCGAAGCGGCCGAGAAGCGCGCCGTCCGAAACGAGCAGATCGCCAACGAGCAGACCAACCTCGCGGTCGATACGCTGTACGCCGTGATCACCAAAGTGGACGAGCAACTGCGCGACCGCACCGAGATGCAACCGCTGCGGCTGGAGTTGATCGACGACGCGATGTCGGGTTTACGCCGGGTGGCGGAGAGCGATGCGACGAAATCCGTGGTGGACCGCACGCTCGGCGTCGGCCATCAGCGCCGCGCCGAGCTGTTTCAGCAGATGTCGCGTTCCGAAGATGCGCGCCAGGAACACCTCCAGGCGCTGGCGATATTCGAGAAGCTCTTGGACCGAGACCCGGAAAACCACGCGGCGCGCTGGAATGCCGCCCTGTCCTGCGACAGTATCGGTAACCTCTGCCGCGTGCTCGACGGCAACACGGCCGCGACCAAGGATTATTACCTCAAGGCCCTCGAACACCGCGAGAAACTGCCTGCCGATTTCAGAATGAACAAGCAGGACGTCCGGACCGCCCTGCTCAATTCCTACGCCAAGCTTGGCACGCTCTGCATGTCGGGCGGGGACATGACGGGTGCCCGGGATTACTTCGGAAAGCTGCTGGTGCAAAGCCAAGCATTGTTCGACGCGAACCCCGATAGCTCGCAAGCCAAGCAAGCTCTGGCCGGCGTGTATTCCATTCTCGGCCGTGTGAACCTGCGACTGCGCGACGTCGACGCCGCCAAAGACTACTACAACAAGTCGCTCGAGATGCGCCGTCAACTAGCGGCCAAAGACCCGCTGAGCGTGGCCTATCGCCAGGGCCTCGCCGACACGCTCGGCGCCATCGGCGACCTGTACCTTCACGCTCCGCGACCCCGCCACGGCCCTGACCTACTACGAAGAATCGCGGCCGATCCTCGCCGAACTTTATGCGACCAATTCGAAAGACGCCGCTTCGCAGGCCGGTCTCGGCTCGGCCTTCTATCGCATCGGCACCGCGCATGTGCTCTTGGGCAAGCCAGACGACGCGAAGGCCGCCTACACGGAATCACTGAAAATCCGCGAAGACCTGTACAACCGTGAAAAGACCAACACGTCACGAGTGACCGGACTCATTCACGTTCGCGCCCGCCTCGGCCAGCACGCCGAAGCGTACGAACTTGCCGAGGAGTTGCGGGCGCGCGTGACGGAAGACACCGAAGCCCTCTATAACCTCGTCTGCGGCTATTCCCTGTGCGCCTCCGCGGTCCGCCAGGAACGCAAACTCGACGACATGCCCGCGGACGAACGCACGCTGTACGACCAGTACCTCGCCGCCGCGATCGACACCCTTCGCGACGCCATGAAGCATGGGTACAACAACCTCTCTGCCCTGGAAACGGACCCCGATCTGGCCGCGATTCGCGAGACGCCTGAGTTCGCGAGCAGCCTGCGCGACCTGAAGAACTGACTCTCTAGTCCGGCTTCGATAATAGGTCGTACATTTGGCTCGTCGAGCCGACGAAAACACCTTGCAAGACGCCCAACGCGGTTGCAATGCCTGCATTGCCGCACGGAGTATTCAGGGCGAACCATTTCACGACGGAACCATCCGAATTCCGACTTGCAACAGGAATCTGCATGGCGTTGGGTTGGCGCGATCACGTTGGATGCCGAACGCCTATGGCGACCAGAAAACTGCCCGCGGCCTCGCCTATTTCCCCTTTGGCTTCGCCTTGCCCTTCATCTTTTCCTTCGGGTCCGCCGACTTCGACTTGGTGCTGCCCGATGCGACGTCGTCAAGCTTGTACTGAGTCAGGAATCGTCGATAGAGCGTGGCGTTGCCGAGGTAGTACAACCGGCCCTCGCCCGGTCCGAGCGCTAGTTCGAACGTGCGGCGGCCCTTCGATGGCGCCGAACCGGTGATCATCTCGCCCGTGCCGAGGTCGTATAGCTCGCGCTCGTCCTCGACGGTCAGCTTGAACGGCTTGTTGCCCGCGTTTTTCCAGACGCCCAGCGCCCCGGTGTCCTTGTCGATCTTCAGGTTCACCTTGTCGTCGGTGTAGTCGCCGATCTTCGTATTCACGACGACCAGCACCTTAAACGGGTCCTTGCGACCGGTCAGGCACTTGGCCCGCACATCGCCCGAGTCGGTGTGAGCGATTGTGCGGCCGAACGCGGTCGATTCGGCAAGCACCTCCTTGTAGCGAGCGAGCGTACTGGCCACCTGGCCCAACTCCTTCCACCCGTCCGACTCGCTCAAGTCGGCGCGGCGGAGCATGTCGGGCTGATACCAGCCGTTCGGATACTTCGCGTCCTTGAGAATCTCCGAGCCGGTCACCGTCGGCTCGATCGTCGCCGGCCCCCAGTCGCGCAGGATGATGCCCGCCGCGCCCGATTGCAGCGACATCCATACAAGCGAACTCATGAGTTGCTGCGGATACTGATAGCGGCTCCAGCCGCTCCAACGCTTGGTCTCTTCGTCCCAGATCCAGTTGGTCGTGGCGGTCACGACCCGGTCCTCCTGGAAGCCGATCGCCTTCTTGCCGAACGCGCGACCTGCGGGAATCGACCAGATGTTCGGGATCGACCGGACCTGCAGGCCGTTGTGGATGCGGCGCACCCAGCCTTCGGATTGGTAACGCGGCCAGTAGTTCGGGTGGAACATGTACGACGGTTCGACCCAGGGCTTGCCCGCGTAGTGATCGTACGAGTGCGACTGGATTCCGAACGCCGGGTACGGGGTCTCGATGTTCTCGCTGGCGTACACGTCGCCGAACTCGCCCGTGAACTGGACGTTCGGGGCGAGCGTCGCGAGATGTTCGCGCGCCTTGGCGAGCATCGGCTGGTGCGTCGCACTAAGCGATGGACTCATGTCGTAGCCGATCAGACTGCGCATCGCCGCTAGGCGCTTCATGTTCGCCTCGGCGGTCTTCTTGAATGCGTCCGGCGCCGACTCGCTCGGCTTCGACCACCATTGTTCGAGGCCCGACCACGTCGGGTCGCGCAGGATCACGGCGATGCCCCGCGCGGCGGCCAACTCGTCGAACTTCTCGACGTCCTTGCTGAGCGTAACCCAGACGGTGTTGAAGTGATGGGCTGCGACGTCATCCAGAAAATACTCGTATGTTTCGGGCAGCGACTTCTTCAGCTTCGCCGCCGCCGCATCGAGCCCGGCCTGGTCGGCCGCCACGCCCAGGACCCAGTGCGGCAGCTTGCCCGTCGGCTGTTTGTAGGTCGAGCCGAGGTGCAGCCGCTCGCGCCACAGGCTGTTCAGGTATCGCCGGTTCGGGTCGATCGCCTCGATGTTGAAGAAACTCTGCCGTCCCTTCTGCTCGGCCAGCCACATATCGGTCGCCTCGGTCAGTTCGGCGCCCTCCTCGCGAATGTCGCCTTTCAACTGGCCGCGAGCGACCGAGCCGAGAATCACCGGCGCGGCGAGGCGGTTGACCACGATGTTGTCGAGTCGCAGTGAACTGCCGCGCTTGGAACTGTCGGCCCGCGCGATCTCGATCTCCAGCTCGACCGCGTGAATCCCCTCGAACTCGAGATCGACCACGCGGCGTTCCCATGTGTGCATCTCAGGCGTGAAGCCCCACTCGCTGCCGGCCGACGTCTTGCGCCCGGCGATCGGCTTGAACGACTTGTCGTACGGAATCAGCGACACGGTGAAGAGGTTGAACCCTTCGCCGGCGTAGTCGAGAAACACTTCGTAGCGGCTCATGCCGACGCCCGGCCCGGTCTTGAGCGGCACCTTGAGCACCGACCCCTTGCCCTTGGCGACGAGACCCTGCGAGCCGTCCTTGCCCTTGCCCGTCTCGACCTTGGCCGTCTTGCCCAGTTGGTTGCCCTGCGGCAGTTGCCCCTCAAAGTCGATGTTGAGCACCTCTTCCTTGGCCTCGTCGCGCGGCTTGGTCTTGAACGGATACGGATCAGCGGCGGACGCCAGACCGATGCAGGCCAGCGACGTGACCGCCACGGCAACGAGGCGATGCGAGACGCGAGTCATGGTTTCTCCTGACTGCGGATTTCAGCTTGCGGATTGTGGAGTGAACGTGCGGGCCTCAGCCTCCGCTTCCAGATCGCGATCAAATTGTGCGCGACGAGCGGCCGCGGTTCAATCTTTTCCACCCAACAAGACGCGCGGCGGGACGAGCCAGCCGAGCGTGCCGGCGCCGGCCCGCACCGAGCCACGCAACTCGACGCGGGCCAGCCCGCCCTTCTTCATTTCGACCCGCGCACCGCCGCGACCTACCAGTTCGCCGATCATCGTGCTCAGGTCCGGCTCGTGACCTACAACCAATATCGACTTCGCCGACGCGTGCCGGCCGACCAGCCGGCCGAGCCGTTCGAGGTCGCAACCCGGCGCGAGTTCATCGCAGACATCGAGCGACTTCTTGCGGCCGAGGCGATTGGCCACGACCTCGGCAGTCTGTTTGGCTCGCGTCAGCGGACTGGTCAGGATCGCGTCCGGCCCAATGCCCAGCCGTTCCATAACGGCAGCCTGGGCCTCCATCTCTTCGATCCCCTTCGCCGTCAGCGAACGGCTGAAGTCGTCGGTCACGCCCGGATCGCCCAGTTCGGCGGCCTTGCCGTGCCGCAAGAAATAGATGTCCATCGCGTCATTCACCCTTGCTCATTCGAGTGGCGGCAGCACGTCCGGCTCGACCTGGTACCCGTCCGCCAGCGCGTTCGTCGAGTTAAACAGCGCGACGATCGCCAACACCTCGCCCAACGCCTCAACGTCGAGTCCCAGCCTGCGCACGGCGGCTGTGTGCGAGTTCGTTCAGTATCGGCAGTTGTTCGTCACCGAGACCGCCAGCGCGATGATCTCGCGAGTCAGTGGATCGAGCGGCGAGTCGCGCCCGACGGTTTCGGGATGCATCAACGACTTGAGCCGCGTCCAGATCAGCTCGAGGTTGTTCGGGTTCGTCGCGAGCGCTCGCCAGAAGTTCGGCACGAAGCCGATCTTCTTGGTCTGCTTGATGTCCGCAAAGACCGCGGCAACCTTGCCGGTCGCGGCCTCCTCGGACACCAGCGGCACGGTCGCCAGACGTAGCTCGGCCATGGTACTCTCCCGGCGATTGGGTTGAGGCGATCATCGCCAATCGCATCGTGGATTTCCAGAGCGCGCCGCCGACCGATGTTCGGGGATCGGTCTCGTGCGCTGTGCGACGTAGAGCCTTACTCGGCAACATGCGCGGGCCATGCGCGCATGTTCGTGGCCGACGCTTCCAGCGTCGGCGCCGCACGCTGGCAGCGTCCGCCACGTGGGGTTGCGGGCGCAGCCCGCGTTCGCAAGGCTGGATCAGAAGCCCGCTCGGATTAGGTCCTGGACGATTCGGCCGTAGAACGCGAGATGATCGAAGTACTCCGGACCCTTCTCGCCGACGAGCGACAGGTGATCGGCCCGCAGCGTCGAGACATGTTCGCCCCAGCGGGCCGAGCGTTCCGAAACGAGACCGTCGTTCGAGCCTTCGGTGCGGGCGATCAGCGAGTGGCTGCGGCGCAGGACCGGCGGAATCTTGCGAGCAACCTGAAACGCGCTGTACGAGAAGTAGCGCACGCGCGGCGAGTCGGGCGTCTGTGCGTTGAACTCGCGGCAGGCCGAACGGGTCACCGCGCGAAAACCGTTCACCTCCAGACCCAGCCGCTCCAAGCCGCTCAGGAACGAGAAGCGGCCGTCGAACCGATCGACGAACCAGTCGGCGAAGTACGTGCCGTGATGCGGCGACGCGATAGTCGTGAGCGACACGACCCGGTCGGCCATATCGAGGTGCGTGATCATGAACCGCGCGTCGAGGCCGCCCATGCTGTGCGCGACGATGTTCACCGGCTCGGTGGTCCAACGACCGATCGACCGGCGAAGCTGCTCGGCGCGCTGCGCGACGGAATGAGTCCGCCCAAGTTGCGGCATCAGCACTCGGTACCCCTGTTCCGTGAGCAGCTCACGCAGCCCGTTGAAGTAGTTGTTCAGATCGATTCGGCGCAGCCGCAGCACCGAGTAGCCCAGCATTCCGTGACAGAAGACGATCGGCTGGCGGGTGACGCGAGCGTGAGTCGCCAGGACGCGACGAGGCGCGACGGTCGGGACAACGATCTCGGTGTGCGTCGCGGGGGCGGCCGCCAGTGCCGCCGCGTTGCGTGCGTCGGTCAACGTGTGGCAGAGTACGATCGGGAGCGCCAGGCCGTCGAGGCCCGGCGGCGAACTGAGTTGCAGGCGAACGCCACGCGCGACCGGCCGCGTGTCGCTCACGAACACCGCGCGCAACCGAGCCGCAACCGCAGGCTGACGCGCCAGCGCCTGCAACGCGGCGATGCTCGCGCGCGTGCTGTCGGCCACCACGACGAAGTCCAGTTCATGACCGTAGAGTTCGACGATGCGGCCGACCCAAGTCGCCCGCTCACCCGCCACGGCCGCCGTGACCGCGTCGCCCGGAGACTCGATCACAAGCGACTGGGGGCTGAACCCCGCTACGCCGGCAGCCGCCGACTCAAGCCCGCTGGCGCGACCCACCAGGTAGAACACCGGATTCGGTTCGACTCCCGCGCCGCGCGAACACAACTCGTCGATCACTGCCTGGTTCATTTCGCTCAGTCGCAGTCGCGTCGCCGGGGTTTCATCCGCCGAGTCGGCGAGCACGATCACGGCTCGCGACGTGCCGGGCGCGGGCATGAACAGCGGCACCGACCGGCTGATCGAGTGACCGTTGTTTTCGACCACGAACACGACCGGCCGCTGGGTCGCCCGCAGTCGCGGCAGTTGGACTGCGATGCGTGTTTCGAACGTTCCACTCGGATCGGTTTCGACCGCGCATTCATCGTCGCGGTCCGGCAGCCGAACCACAAGCTTGGGCCGCAGTTCGGCAGGCATGATCGCCGCTCGCCTCGCCAGAAACGGCCACAGGCGCGTGCGGCCAGGCGCGGACGCCAGCAGTCGACCGCGCAACAGAATCCAGTCCGAACTGGCGATGGGCGGATCGGCGTGTAACGAAACGCGATCGGCCTCGGCCCCGCCTCGATTCTGGTCCGTTGGATGAAACATGCCGCTGTTCCGGTCGTAACGACTTTGCCGCCTCTGCGGGAATTGTAGCCCCGTCTGGAGCTATGGCAAATCGGCTCTCGTCGCTCTGCGGCCGTGCTACCGATTAGATCGGCACAAACTGGCTTTCATCGCGCGGAAATCATGACGTGGCGGTCGGCCGGATTGGCCGGCGCGGCGGCCTCGGTCTCGCCGAGGGCGGCGGCGAAGGCCGGTACGGTCTCGAAGAGGTCGCCGACGATCGGAAACACCCGCGGTCGCGGCTGGCGGCGGTTCAGCGTCATCAACGGCGCCTCGGGGTCGCGATTGAACGCGAGTATCGTGGCACGCGGTCCAATGTAGTTCAGGTGTTGCGGTGCGCCGCTGATGCCGATCGCCAGCAGAACCGTCGGGTTCACGGTCGACCCGGTCTGCCCAATCTGCTGACTGGGCGGAAGCAGCCTCAGTTCGTCGGTCACCTTGCGCGACGCCGCCAGCGTCACGTTGGGCACGCCGATCTTGCGCAGCAACTGTTCGAGCGGCAGTACCACCTGCTCGAACCCGTCGGCGCCGCCGATACCGAACCCGACGTCGATGATGAAGTCGGCCTCCGATAATCGCGCGACGCCAGTTTCCTTGCGCACCGACGCGATCAGTTCCATCAGCTCGCGGCGGCCCGGCAGCTTGCCGACGTCGATGCTCCAGCGCGAGACATCGGGCTGGGCGGCGCCCAGCGAAGCCAGATTGCATTCGACCGAATCAACGAGCGACATCCACAACGGCTTCGGACCGGGCCGCGGCAGTTCGCGAGTCGCCTCGACCTTGCCCGCCACGCGGCTGGTGCGGGCCGTCAGGCCGCGCGGCCCGGCGGTCAGGTCGTTTACGCGCAGGACCACCTCGGCCTGGCGAGCGCCAAAACGACACAAGGCCGCCTCGGCCCACTCACCCGCAACGATGCCCGCGTAGTGTACTAGCTCGGGCGACCATCGATCGACCAGCACGCGCGACCAGAATGCCGCGGCGCGGAGCGACTCGACTCGCTGATCCGTCGTGGCCAGACACACCCGAGTGGCCCCCGCGCGGGCAAGCTCGCCGGCAACGAGGCGGTGCAGCTCTTCTTCGGCCGGGGCGCACGCCAGCACCGATAGCGGACATGACCACTGACGAGCCAGGCCCGCCGCGGCGTGTACGATCCGACGCTCCGCCGGACTCAACCGTCCGGTCGGCTCCGTACACACGAGTACCAACACTCCGTTGTCCGGCGCGGGCCATTGTTCGACAGGCTGGATGATCCCCATTAGGGCCGTCTCGGCCACATCTTCGGCTTGGGCTGCTCCTAGCCCGAGCGAGTTGATAAGCAGATGCGCGGCGTCGTCGGGCGTCAGTGCCGCGTGCGCGGTTTCCGCAGCCGAATCGGTCGCGGACCGTGCGCAGCTTACGAGTGAAACAAACCGACGAGTGACGCCCTCGGGCCACGCGACCAGCTTGACCGAGCGGTGCGTCGCGGCCAACCAGGCGGCCGTGCTCGCCTCGACCGGGTCGCCCGGCGGCACGGCCAGGCCGATGGGCAACGGCACGCCGCGCGGCCCGCGAGCATCCGCCGACCACACAGCCGCTCTTGCGGATTCGTCGGTGAGCGTGACTCCGAGCGCGGTCGCGTCGGCGACGAACGGCAAACCGATTTCACGACTCACCAGCATGCCGACCAGGCCGGGCGCGCCGCCCGATTCGGCACGGCGGCAGAGCACCAGGTCGGGCGCGCGGCAATGCGACTCAATCATGCGAACCACCGCGCGGGCCGTTGCCTCGGGCGCGAGTGGCCGGTCGTCGGCGACGATCAGCACGGCCTCGTCTGCACCGACGGCCAGCGCGGCTTCGAGCGCGCGGGCGGCCCGGCGCGGACCGACGCCCACGGCGACGACACGGGCCTGTGCGCTGGACGCCGACGCGATCGAGCGCGCCGCGGCGACCGCCGCCGCATCGCCCGGATCAAGCCGGTAGTGCGGTTCCGTCCATCGCCCGTCGGCCACGAGCGGCCGCGGCGACAGAGTCGGTTCAGGCTCGACCACGACCGCAATCTGGATCGGTCGAGTGATCTGGTGCTGCACGGGCCTCGGGGGCCGCGACGCCTCGGGCGCGGCGGCGGCGGCCAACATCAGGTTCGCCGCCCGCACCTGCGGCGGATACACACCCTGCCGGAGTGCCGCGAGGCCGTCGGCCACGCTCGCCAGGAGTTGCCGTACTTTCAAATCGAGCCGCTCGAGCGCGCGGCGCACGATCCGCACCGTCCATTCGCGGTACGCGGCGTCGCGACTGACGTGGAAATGCGCGAGCGTCCATTCGGCGCGGCCGAGTGCACTGTCGGCCAGCTTGACCAGCGCGGCCGCATCGGCAAGCTGAAACGCAACGCTCTGCACGCTTGGGTTCTGCCACAGCTCGTCGCCGAGCGCGGCCGCCGCGGCAACAATCCGCTCGCCGAGTTCACGCTTCAACCCTTCGAGCTGCGTGCGCTGGGTCTGCAACTTGTCCGAACCGGCCAGTGTCGGTTGGCCCCGCCGCCCGTTGTCCGGCACGGACTGGTTCATCTTGCCCGCGATATCTCGCACCAGGTCCTTCAAGATCAGCGACCGCTGGACGTCGTTGGCCCCCTCGTAAACTGTGATGATCCGCTGGTCGCGCTTGTGCTTCTCCAGGTTGTGCAGCGTCGTGTGGCCTTCCGGTCCATAGATCTGCTCGGCCAGCTCGATCACGCGCATCAGCAACTCGGAACTCATCATCTTGCCGATCGACGGCTCGATGCGCAGCGACTGCGTCTCGCGATGATCCGCGCGGCCGACGAGTTCATAGGCGATCGACTGGCAGAGGTAGCGGATCTCGGCCATCTCTTCGAGTCGAGCGCGGTCGGCGGGCGTGATGGGATCGTGCCGCAGCCGGGCAAACTGAGCGGCCCGTGCGATCAGGTCGTCCATCGACGTGGTCGACGACGTGGTCAGCCCGGCCCGCCCGGCGTTCAGCGACTCGAGCGCATTGACTTGCCCGCGCCCTTCGAGTCCGACGATGTTCTCGCGCGGCACGCGCACGGCCTGCAGGCCAAGCTCGTTTGTCACCGACGCCTTCTGGCCCATCTTCTCTTCGTTCTTGCCGACGAGCAGCCCCTCGGCATGTCGGTCCACGTAAAACCCGGTGACGCCGTGTTCCGTCCGCGCGTAAAGGACCATCACACCGCACAAGCGGGCGTTGGTCAGCCACATCTTCGCCCCGTTCAGTTCCCAGTAGTCGTACACCAGGCGGCCGTCGCGGCTGCGGACCTGGCCGATGTCGTGGAACGGCGCCTTGACCGGGCCGGCCATGTAGAAGCGCGGCTGGTCGGAATCGGCGGCCTCGTAGTCGTACTCATCGAACATGATGAGGGCCGCTTCATTCGTTTCAGACCATCTGTAGTAGACGCCGTCGGCCCGGAACTCCAATCGCCGCGCGTCGATCATGCGTCGTTCGCCGCCGCCCGCGACCGGACTGAAGCGATACGCCCCGTCGGTCTCGGCGTGCAGCACGACCGAACGCAGCACCGCTCGCGTCGCTACTCGCGCGGTGTCGGACCCCGCACCCGGCTCGGTCAGCGCGAACGCCGTCATCTGGCCGGCGCCGATCCACTGCTGGAACTGCGTGAGCGCTTGGGCGCGCCGGTCGAGTTCGTCGGCAAATGCGTCGATCTCGGCGCGGGTCACCGCGTCGAGTGCCTGCACAAGCTCGCTCCACTGTCGCCTCGCGCCGTCCACGTCGCAGCGGTCAACGGCCGCTTTCAGCCGATCGAGTGCCGCGAGCGCCGTGTGGAAAACGATGCGAACGGCCCCGCTCGCGCCCAGGTAAAACTTGAGTGCTCGCTCGGCGCCGGCCGCCGCCTGCTGCAGAACGGCCAGCGACGCGTGCGGCAGTTTGGGGAAGAGCTCGGCGGCCAAAAACCCCTGCCGGTCATTGCCCGCAAAAAACCGCAGCCCGACATCGCGGTAGGGGACGAACCGTTTGCGGAACTCAGCAAACTCGCGTCGGGCGCGCGGCAGGTCCTTGTTCACGGCGAGCAGCACCGGCACCGTGCCGATCGAGCTGTTCGCCTGCACGGTCAGCGCCATGCCCACGTCGCCGTGCTTGATCAGATTCTTGACCAGCAGGTTGTACTCGGCCTTCGACTTGCCCATGCCGCCGGCGTCGCGAGGAATGTACATCCGCAGGAACCCGTGTCGGCGGAACAGGTCGAAGTCCTCGGGGTCGAGCCGGTGCTGGTGCTCGACGTGCCGCTCGTAACTGCCCTCGGCGAACGACCGCTGCCGGAAATGCTCGCTGCAAATGGCGTCGAGTTCGCGGTCGTAGCGCGCCAGGTTTGGGTCGGCCGCTGCGAGTTCGGGCGTGTAGCGAGCCGCGGCCGGATCGAACGGCTTCACGAGGAAATCGCCGTTTTGGTACGGGCTGGGTCCTTCGAGCAACGCCGCGTACGACGCATCAAGCGGCGACAAAGCCGCCGGAGGCTCGATGCTCGGCAGCGCGGCGTGACATTCCGGGTCGCCGAGCCAGTCGATCCAGCCGCTGGCGGCGCCCACGACGTCCTCGATCCATGTGCGGACCAGATTCGTTTCGAGTTCGGCGGGCAGCGACGTCTCGAGGCGCGAGTGCGTGCGCAGCAACATCGCCTCGGCCGCGGCCAACTCGGCCTGACGCCAGCCGATGCCTTCGACGACCAGGTCGTGAATCGCGTGTGCCTGAGGGTCCTGCTGCGCCGCCTGCATCCAGCGTGCGACCGCAGTTTCGACGCCGTGCCGCGCGCGACGCAGCGAATCCAATTCGGTCTGCAGCGCCTTGCGCTGCATCGCCTCGCCCAACAGCGCGGCCGAATCGGCCAGGCCGGCGAGCGTCGGTTGCTCGCCGCCGAACAGCATTCGGCCCAGCGCAGCAGCGGCCTCGGGGCCGGGAACGCCGAGCGTCCGCAGGCACGAGCCGTCGCGATAGAACTTGGGCAGCATGTCCTCTTCCGAGTAGCCGGTGCCGCCGTAGATCTGTGTGACGTTGTAGGTGACGCTGCCCGGATGACCGCCGAACGATTCGCCCACCACGAGTTTCATCTCGAGCGCCCGGCGATGTGCATCGTCGCCGATCGAGCCGGGAACGAACTGGTGCAGCAAGGTTTCGATCGCATAGCGCTGCGCGCCGATCTGGGCGAGCATCTTCTTCACCGCGCCGAACTTGCCGAGCGACTCGCGCGACTCATCATCGAGGAACAGTCCCGGAAACTGCACTCGACTGGTTGCATGCTGGATTGCACGCTGTTCGAGCCGGTCGGCCATGCCGACGGCGATCGCAGCCAAGTCGACGGCGCTCACGACGGCCCAGAGTCGGTCGAATGCCGCGGCGTCGATGACGGCCCGCGTTGGGGGCATGGCCACGTTGTCGAGCACGAGCGTCGCCGGCGCCGAGCCACGCATGCCGAGCGTGCCGAGCGGCTCGATCGACAGACCCGGCGTCGTCCGCGGCAGAGCGATGAGCTGGTCGCCGGCGCGCAGCACGAACCAATCCGCTCCGGCCGACGGGACGAGAATCTTCTGGCCGCGCAGCCGAACGCCCTCATCGTCGCGATCGATCTCAACCGCGCCGTCGTGCGCGTATGCGGCCAACTCAGCCGCCGAGCCGATACGATTCAGCACGTCGCTCATCGCGGCGCCGCCGAACGCGCCGAGCAGGTCGCGGGCCCACAAGTGCGCCGCGACAATGAAGCCCAACGATGGATCGCGCCGACCCAGCTCGGCCAGCACGGCCTTTCGTTCGTCGGTCAAGGAGGGACGTTCGGGCGCAGCGGGTTTGACTTCGGGCGCGAGTCGAATCGCGGCCCGCAGGGCATCGATCTGCGCCGGATTGATTTCCGCGCCGCGATCCAGCTCGCGCCACGCAAGCCCGTCGAATGCCGCGTCCAGCGATTCGGCCAGCCGGCGGGCGACGTCTCCGCGTTCGGCCGCCTTCTCGGCGTGGAGCCAACGCTGTGGCGCCGGTTCATCGAGCGGACTTGGCGCGAACTGGCTGCGCACCAACCGGGCGATCCGGCGCAGGCCTTCGAGATGATGACCGATGACCTGTCGCCCGTCGGCCGCGGCCCAGAAGAACTGCCGGTCGTACGCGCGCCGCACGGTCTCGGCCATCTTGGATTGCAGCGAACCGGCCGCCTCGGCGAGCGCCGCCTGCACATCGCGCAGGCCCGGCTTTTCGACTCGGGCGAGCGGCCCGTCGCGCACAGTGGTCACGAGGTCTTCGGTCAGTTGTTGTGCATACGTGGCCAGCGTGTCGAGCCAGCGAGCGCGGGCCTCGTCGATGGTGCGCGGGTCGGCCGCGACGGCTCGATCCAGCTCGCGCAACTTGCCGTCGATCTTGTCGCACAGTGTTTCGATCTTGCCGATCTCGCCGGAGAACTTTCCGTTGCCGCCGGCAGCGGCCGCACGCTGAGCGATGCGAGCGAGCATCGCGGCCCACCAATCGTGCGATTTGGGCGGCTTCGGGTGAAACTCCGCCGCGCCATCGAGACTCTCGAGCAACCGCGCGGACGCAGGCGACGCAACGCGATAGATGAACCGATGCGATCCGTTGCGCGCCCAATCGACCAGGTCGGTCGCACGCCAGCAACTCTCGCACTTGATGCAGTTCTCGTAGTTCACGACCAATCGCACCGAACCTGCAGCATCCTTGTGGCACTCGTAGACCTTCGCCGGACAGACATTCCAGAGACCGGCCGCCGCCACGTCGCCGCGTCGGGCCAGGTCGCGCGGCCAGAGCAGCTTGATGTGTGCGTCCTTCGTCGATTCGTAGGTGAGCCGGCCGAGCTTGTCTTCCCACGAGTCCGGCGATTGCGGAGTGTTGATTGTGGAGTGCGCATTGCCAGAGTTGAGCACCGGCAGCGCGGCCGGCTGTGAATCGAGATCGCCGGCCTGGTGCGCGGCGTCGAGCCAGGCGTCGGCGAGCGTCGCGGCGCGGGGCGATGCGGCGCCGCGGCGAACGACGGACCGCAGCCAATCGCCGAACGCTTGGATCGCGAACGTGGCGAGCAGTGCGACCAAGAGGCCGCCCGAGGCGACGACGTCCAGCAGGTTCACCTGGTTGACGAGCAGCCGCGTGACGGCGGCGAGCTTGTCGGCGAGCGGCGTCGGATCGTTGCGGTAGATTTCGCGTGCGGCAGCGCTCAGCACTGGGGTCAGCCGCGCGCCCCAACCGGCCACGGCGGCGGGCAACGCACCTTGGGTCTCGCGACCGCCGCGGACCGAGTAGTGCCAGCGCAGCTCGCCAGCCGGCTCAATGCGCGGACGCGCCTTGCCAACCAAGTCGCGCAGCGAGTTGATTGCCCCGTCGAGTAGAACTCCCCAGATCGAACGGCGACTGCGGTTGCGCCGCTCGACGGCCTTGCCGTTCCGCACGGGCGTCTGGGTCGTGGGGCTCGCCGGCGTGCCGCCCAGCAGCGCGGCGGCCAATTGTCGGGAGTCGGCGAAGAACGAACGCCACTCGGCGGGCGGCATGGTCGCGCGGATCAGCCGAGTCCACTCGGACCACTTGCGCGCGAGGCCCACATCGGGCCGCGTCCAAACGTACAGAGAGCCGTGCAGCGCGTCGATGTTTCGTCCGAAGAAGAATCGCGTCTTGGCGACGTAGCCGGGCCAACGGCGCAGATGATGAACGTCGGCCCACCAGTGCGTCGATCGCAGGGGCGCGACGTAATGCTGCCGCAGTTCGTCGAGCGTGAACGAACCGCCCTGCTGGCGAATGGCGACCGCCGCGCGCGCGAGCAACAGTCCCATGCCGGTGGCGGGTCCAGTGAAGTTCGGGTAGGGGAAATCGACGCCAATGCCGCTGGCCGCTCCGCCGATCGCCAGTCCGTGGTCGGCGAGATGCGGAATCTCGCGCGATCCGCCTCCGCGAATCAGCTTGGCTCCGAAGACGCCCGGCGTGCCGCCTTCAGTCCAGCGTCGCACGTCGGCCAGGCCGCGCAGCCACTCCATTAATATATGCGGGTCGCCGGCAAAGCTGTCGTGCAGGTTTTCGAGCGGCAGCACGAACCCCAGCGAGATCGATCGGCGATTGGTGTAGAGAAATCCGCCGGCGTTCAGGCTGGTCTCGCGGCCGCGAAACCGGGCGTTGCGCAACAGGATTTCGTACGCCGCGCCTTCATTCGGGCCGACGCCGAAGATGCGCTCGATCGCGCCGTCGGGCATGTCGATCACCTGCTTGACGCCCTGCAGGAAGTGCGGCGCCTGACGGCCCGGCGTCTCGCGTTCGTAGCCCTCCTTGGTCACCAGGTGCGAGGCGTCGCCCTCGGCGAGGAACACGAGGTCGGCGTAGATCGGACCTCGGTTGGTGCTGACCCCGATCACGCGGCCGCGCTCGCGGATCAGGCCCTCGGCCGTGGTGTCGTTGAGGATGGTCGCGCCGGCCTGGCGAGCGAACTGAGCAAGGTGGTGGTCGAAGATCGGCCGCAGCACGGTGTAGCATTCGCGAAACGCCGCCGGATCGCGATAGGTGATGCCTGCGACGGCGTGTGCGTTCGACGTGAACACGCCGCGCTCGACAACCCGTCGTTCCCACGCGAGCGACTCGACGCCATCGGGGCCGAGCAATTCGGGCGACGCCAGCGACTCGCAGAAGTACACGCAGCCCGACCAGTTCTCTGCGCCGGGGAACGGGGCCGCCTCGACGACGAGCACCGAGAAGTCTGCCTTGGCCAGGCCGATAGCGGCAGCCAATCCGGCGGCGCCGGCGCCCACGACCACCACGTCGTAATTGGCAGCACCCATCGGCTCCTCCGTGCATTCGGACAGTCCTGCAACGATCGCCAATCATCGATTACCGTTACGGCCTCTGCGGCGCCCTGCAAGCCGGCGCCGCAGGAATAGGGTCTGAAATCGTCGGTCGTTTAACCCGCAGCCGCAGGCGAGGCGTGGCTGGCGTTTGTTGTGCCTCGCCTGCGGCTGCGGGTTAAACGAATTCCAACCCCTTTCCGTGTGGAGCGGTTGAGGCCTAGTGCTCTCGCAGCCGACGTCGCAACACCTTGCCCAGGAAATTCCGCGGCAGCTCTTGGCACAGTTCGATCTGCCGCGGTTGTTTGTGTTTGGCCAAGTGCTCGCGACAGTATTGTTCGAGCGCGGCGACAGCAAGGCCGGAATCGGGCTTGGCGATCACGAACGCCTTGACCAGTTCGCCGCGCTCCGGGTCCGGCACGCCGACCACTGCAACGTCCGAGACGCCGGAATGCTTGCGAATCACCTCTTCGACTTCAATAGGAAACACGTTGTAGCCGGACGTCTTGATCAGGTCCTTCTTGCGATCGACGATGCGGAAGTAGCCGTCGGCGTCGTAGCAGGCGATGTCGCCCGTGAAGAGCCAGCCGTCGCGGATCGCGGCGGCCGTCGCTTCGGCGTCGTCGAGGTAACCGGCCATGACCTGTGGGCCTCGCACCACGAGTTCGCCGGTTTCGCCGACGCCGAGGTCCTTGGCGTTCGCCTCGATGTCGACGATGCGGGCCAGCGTGTCGGGCAGCGGCAGCCCGACCGTGCCTGGCCGACCGCCGCTCACGATCGGGTTCACGTGGGTCGCCGGGCTGGCCTCGGACAGGCCGTACGCCTCGATCAACTTCTTGGCCCCATGCGACTCAAACTCGCGGCGCACCTGGGCCGGCAGGCCGGATGCGGCGGAGATCGACAACTCGATCGACGACAGGTCGACCGGGTTCTTCTCCATGTACTGATTCATCGTGACGTACAGAGCGGGCACGGCGGGCAACATCGTCGGGCGATGACGCCGGATCAGTTTCGCGACCGTCGCCGGCTTGAACTTCGGACACAGCACCGTCGTGTACGCACAGGCGAGCGAGCCGAGCATCACGACGGTCAGGCCGTAGCAGTGAAAGTACGGCACGACCGCCAGAACGATCTGATGCCCGTGGCGCGGGGCATCCCAGGCCTTGAGCTGCAGCGCGTTGGCCATCAGGTTGCGATGTGTGAGCACGACCGCCTTGGCCGAACCGGTGGTGCCGCCGGTCGGCTGGATGACGGCCGCGTCGCGATGCGGTTCGATGCGCGTGCGAAGTGGGTGCGCGGGTTGCGATGCGATGAGCGAATCGAAATCGATCCACCGGTTCGCTTTGCCGCTGCGCAGCGGCGCGCCACGACGGAATCGCTCGATGGGATAGAGCCAGCGTTCGAGGATGCCGAGCCGCTGTTCCAGGCTGGTGACGATCAAATGGTCGAGCCGGCGACCGCGCAAGCCGGCCATCAGCGGCGTCAACATGTCGAGCGTAACCATGATGCGGGCCCCGGTCATTTCCAGGACCTTCGCGATCTCCTCTTCCACCATCAGCGGACTGAGTTGCACTGCCGAGGCGCCGAGCATCCAGATGCCGTGAATGGCGATCGGGTATTCGGGTACGTTGGGCAGCAGCAGCCCGACGCGGTCGCCGCGCCGGATGCCGAGCTCGCGCAGGGCGTGAGCGAACTGCCGGGCCTTGGTCAGCAGCTCACCGTACGTGAGATGACTCTCGAAACAGATCGCCGCGTCGCGATCGGGATGATCGCGACCGGCGTTTTCGAGCAGCGTGAACAGCGGCTCGTCGGGGTACTGCAACGAGAACGGCACGCCGGAGTCGTACGATCGCTGCCAGGGCAATTCCCACCGCGGGCTCATCACCTGGCCGCTACCCGACACATGCGATTCACTGTTGTAGTCCAAGGTGTGCATTCCGCCCCCCTCTGTAACCTCAACGCAATGGCGCACTATTCATGACGCACACCGTGGCCCGACGCGCTAGCGAGGCTCGGTCGCGGACCGTTCCTCGCTTGCGTGTCGGACTACGGGGCGTCGGGCTACGGTGGGACACACTGTATTGGTTTCCCTAGACGATGAATAATCACGGCCGTTGGATTCTAGGACATCGCGTGAACCCGGACAATCGCTCGCTCGTGATGCCTTAGTACCGCTCCACACTGAATAGGGTCTGAAATCGGCCTCGGTCGTTTAACCCGCAGCCGCAGGCGAGGCGTGGCTGGCGTTGGTTGTGCCTCGCCTGCGGCTGCGGGTCAAACGAATTCAAACCCCTTTCCGTGTGGAGCGGTACTTAGTACTGCGCCGCATTGAATAGGGTCTGAAATCGGCCTCGGTCGTTTAACCCGCAGCCGCAGGCGAGGCGTGGCTGGCGCTGGTTGTGCCTCGCCTGCGGCTGCGGGTTAAACGAATTCAAACCCCTTTCCGTGTGGAGCATCTTGTAGGCTGGGTCGCCGCCGCGCCAGTCAGGGTCATGTGGCTTGGGCGTACGGTGGCAGGCTGGACGATTCCCACGGTGTTTTCACCGTGGGTGCCAGCGCGGCGGGCAGGTTAGCCAGTTGCCGCGGCAAACCTCTCCTTCAACCGGCACTATCGGTGAACTTTCTCCAGAGCGTGTGCCTAAGTAGGCCTTGGGAGGTCGGCCTAGGAAGACTGGAAGGAATGAACGATCTGTGCGGCAGAAACGGGCCTCGTCTCGCGGCGGCGCAGGCGACGCTACCCGGCATTAACCAAAAGATGGCGGCTGCAATCACCTACGAATCAACCATCGCCTCACGGCGGTCCCTGCGCCGACAATGCCCCACAGCAACCACGAGGCAATTGCAAACCCAACACCCACGAGCACGCTCTGGGTAACCAGGCCAAGCACGACGGCGATCGCCGTGTTCGCCCCGATGATCAGTGTCGCGTACTTGTGTCCACCGCCTCGGCCGAGCCAACTGCCGATCATGCGAAGACCGACGTACAGTTCGACAAGGCCGAAGTGCGCCAGAGTAACCGCGCCGAGAAACATCAGGCCCGCCGACCACGACACACCAGCGCAGGCGATCACCGCCGTCCAGAAACACACGGTGACGAGCAGAAAAAGGGCGACGCGCGCGGAGTACGGGAGTCGCGTGGCTATGCCGCGCAGGCGCATGCGGCGCTCGCTCGCTCCCGCCGGCGGCTGAACCTCGGCCAGCAACAGCCACTCGAACAACTTGGCCGGAGGCACGAACAGCGGCGCGGTGATGCACAACCACGCCAAGAATGCGAGCGACGCCTTGAAGCCGAGCACAACCCACAGCAACGCCGACGGTTGGAACTGCAGGGTGCCGACGAACGTTGCCAATAATCGACACGCACTGAGCGGCAACGCGACGGTCCGGTAGAGCACGCTCCGGGCCGCGACCGCGCGGAAGAGGTCGCGCTGGTAGACGCGGTCGCCCGGGTCCAGGCGCAGGCATTCGCGGTAGCACTCCTCGGCCTTTCTTGGTCTTTCGAGCTGCATGTAGACATCGCCGAGCGCGTCCCACGTCGCCGCGTTCTCGGGGTTCGCCGCGAGCAACTCCTCGAGCTGCTGCACCTGCCGCCAAGCGGCGGCGGCCGACTGGTCGACCGCGCCTCGCAGACGAGTTTGTAAGACGGCGATCGATTCGCTGTCTGGGTCGATCTCGCGCGCCTTCGCGATCCAGGGTTGGGCTTCTTGCAGTCGCAGTCGGCTGACCAGCGACACGCTCTTCATCATGTAGCCCTGCGCGTCGTCCGGATCAATTGCGATCGCGTAGTCGGCGTGGTTTTCCACTTGGGCCCAGTTCTCGGCCTGTGCATGGAACTGCGCGGCCAGCAGGTGCGGCTGCACTTCATCGGGTGTGGCCGACAACAGAAACTCGATGCTCGGCCAACTCTCAGCCGCACGATCTTGCAGGATGAGCGACCAGGCGAGGCACGCATGGACATCAGGCGCTTCCGGCGTAACGGCGAGTAGCTCGCGCGCAAGTTTTTCAACCCGCTGCCACTGGCCGGCGGCGACCAGATGGGCCAGAAGGTCTGCGCCACGGTCTTGAGAATCGGCCCGCGGGCGAGTTTCCATTGCGGCTCGCTTGCCTGGCGCGGCCGCGCGCGTCAACCTCCGACGCGCCGCCGGCACTCGTCGAGGATGTCTTTCGTCTTACTGGCGCCGACGCGGCTGACGCCGAGCGCGCGGACTTCGAGCAGTCGGTCAAGATCGCGCACGCCGCCGGCGGCCTTCACCTGCACCCAGGCGGGCGAGTGCTTGCGCATCAGCCGCAGGTCGTCGGTCGTCGCACCGCCCGTTCCGAATCCGGTCGAGGTCTTCACCCAGTCGACTCGCAACTCGCCGCAGATTTCGCACAGCCTGATCTTGTGCTCGTCCTTCAAGAAGCAGTTTTCGAAGATGACCTTGAGTTTCTGGCCGGCGGCGTGGGTCGTGTCGACGATCGCCCGGATTTCGTCGCGAACATAGGGCCAGTCGCCGCTGAGCACCTTGGAGAAATTCACGACCATGTCGAGTTCCTCGCCGCCGTCGCTCAGGGCCGCGCGCGTCTCGGCAAGTTTTACGGCCGTGGTGTGGCCGCCGTGCGGGAAGCCGATCGTCGTGCTCGCCCGCACGCCGCTGCCGCACAGAATCTCGGCACAGCGTCGCAGATAATACGGCATGATGCACACGCTCGCCACGCCGTAGTTCACCGCCAGCCGGCAGCCTTGTTCCAACTCCTCGACAGTCAGCGAAGGCGGGAGCAACGAGTGGTCGATCATCTTGGCAATATCGGCGTACGTGTAGTCCACGGCGGCTCCTTGTGCGGTTGATGGAAACGGGAAACTTGTAACGCTCGGTTGGCTAATGGTCAATCGTCAATGGTCATTTGGATGGGACCATTGAATTGACCATGGACGACTGCCCCTTTCTGAAAGGCTGGCACAGACATACTCGGCCGAGTTAAGATGTCGCCACTGATCCGCATGCTCTTCCTCCGTTGGGGGCTACCATGGAACCCATCGAATTCAAATGTTCGTGCGGTGCGAAACTCCGAGTCAAGGCGCAGCCTGGTCAGAAGGTCAGGTGTCCGAAATGTGGATCGGTTTCCGCGCTGCCCGGTGCGTCGCCTGGCGCGCGTGTGGCTGCGGCGGGTTCACCGCGAGCGGCGGTGGCGACGAAGCCGGCGGCCGCGCCCGGGGCTCGCCCGAAACCTGCCGCGCCGAAACGGCCCGCCGCGGCCCCGACGCCGGAACCTGAACCGGACACCGGTTTCTTTGCCGAGGGCGACACCGAGTCGGCCGCCGAGCCGACTACCGCCGCGCCGCCCAGTGCCGCTCGGAAGCAGAAGAAGAAAGGATCGAAGAAGGGCGACAGCAAGCTCTGGATTCTCGTCGGGTCGGGCACGGCCGCGGTTGTGCTGATCGCGGGCGTGCTCGCGTTCATCTTCATGCGAGGCGACGAGAAGCCGGCGCCCGGACCTGCACCGGCCCCGGTCGCCGCGGCTCAGCCCGCCGCCGCACCGGCCGCTCCCACTGCACCGCCCGCCGCACCGCCCGTCGTCGCCACGCCCTGGAACCTGGCATACCTGCCGGCCAACACCCAGGGCATCCTGCTGATGCGGCCCGCCGCATTCTTCAACTCGGACCCGATCAAGAAGCTCATGCAAGAGGCCGGTCCAGTGGCGGCCCTCGCGATGCAACAGATCGAACTGCAGACCGGCATCACGGTGACCGACATCGATCAGATCGCCGCGACCATTCAGATGTCGTCGCTCACTGACCTGCGCATGATCGCTGTGTATCACACCACCAAGCCCGTCGATCCGGTGCGGATCGTGCAGTTGCAGCCCGGCGCGAGTGAGGCGACTCACCAGGGCAAGAAATACTATCGCATGAAGAACCCGGCCCTGGCCGAGGCTGCGCCGGCCGGCGGCGCGGCGGGGGCGCCGAGCCTGGGTCAGGCCGGTCAGCCGACCGCGGGCGCGGGTGACAAGCCGTTCGGCGCGGCGAATCCATTTGCGGGCAGCCCCGGGCTCGTCGATCTCGCGCTGTGGGCGCCCGACGAACGCACCATCGTCACGGGCAGCGAGTCGCTGGTCCAGGCCGCAATGGACCAAGGCCCGACGCCGCCGACTCTGAATGCCGGACTGACGAACACGCTGGCCGACCTGGGATCAGGCGCGCAGGTCGCGCTGGCTCTCAACACCGAGAGCGTCAAGTCGCTCGCTCAATCGGCCAAAGACCTGCAGCTTGGTCCGTTCGGCGCACCGGCCGGCCTGGTCGGTCCCAACGCGCCGCAGGACCTGACCAAGCAACTGGCGGAATGGGCGCCGGGCTTTGAAAAGATCCAAACGCTAGGCGTCGGGCTGAGTCTCGGCCAGAGCGTGGAGATCGTCCTCGCCGCCGACTGCGGGCAGGACAGCGCCGCGCCGGGCCAGATTCAGAACACGATCGCCGGCGCAATCAAGATGGCCCGCGATCAACTCGCGATGGCCCGAGGAGCGGCGGGCGGCGGTGGCGCTTCGGCCGTGCCGCCGAGTCCCGGCCAGCAACAATCGGTCGAACTGCAAACGATGGACGCTCTGGATAAGTTCCTGGCGGGTGTGAAGTTTACCCCGAACGCGGCGCGGCTACGGGTCAGTGCCAGCCTTCCGGTGAGTACGATCACGGGGATCATCGCGTTGGCCAGTCAGCAGGCAGGCGGTGGCGGCGGTCCCGGCGGCGGATTTGGACCGGGTGGTCCGGGCGGCACCCCCGGCGGATTCGGACCCGGCGGCGGCGCGCCGGGCGGTTTTCCGGGCGGTGGGGCGCCGGGCGGCTTTCCGGGCGGTGGTCCAGGCGGCGGTCCACGTGGTCCGGGCGCTGGCGGCGGTCGCCCAGGCGGTCCCGGAGTGCCCGGCGGCGGCGCACCTGGAGTCCCCGGCGGTGCGCCGGGCGGAGGTGGGTTCCCCGGCGGCGCCGGCGGGCCGGGCGCCGTACCTCGCGGGCCTGGTCAGCGGCCCTGAGGTGCGCCAAAACTGAACAGCGTGCGTTCGGTGCGCACGAGTATTCCCCCACCGCAGATCGTCGGCGTGGCCATGATCGGATCGTGTATGTTGTTTTCCGCGAGTAGCTCGAAGTTGCGAGCCGCGAGGAAGACGTAGACCTTCCCCGTCTCGCTCGCGACGTAGATGCGATCGCCGCATTTCACCGGTGAACTGCTCACGTCGCCGCCGAGCCGCTGGCTCCAGATGATCTTGCCGTCGGCGGCGTCGACGCACGAGGCGATGCCGAAATCCTCGACGATGAACAACAGACCGTCGGCCCAGAGCGGCGACGGGACGTACGGCATGCGGCGCGACACGGTCCAGAGTCGGTGCGTCGCCGTGACGTCGCCCGACCCATCGCCGCGCACGCCGATCAGCGTGTACGGCTTGGGGTATCCGCCCGATACATAGATCGTGTCGCGCGAGAACGCGACCGTGTTGGCCGTCGTCTCGGCGGTCGGCCCGTCGCAGCGCCACAGCTCGCGGCCATTGTTCGGGTCGTAGCCGGCCATGATGCTGCCGCCGAGCAGCACCTGATCGCGGCCGGCGACGCGAGCGACGATCGGAGTCGCGTAGGTATCGATCTTCGGTCGGCGGATGCGCCAGACAATCCGGCCGGTCTTGCGGTGCATCGCGGCGAGGAACGCGCCGGTCTGGTCGTTGTCGCCGTTCACGATGACCAGCGACTCGTGAATGGCCGGCGACATACCAAACCCGTAGATCGAATCGAACGCACCAGCCCGCGTTTGCCACTCGATCGCGCCGTCGTTCAACGAGACGGCGCTCGTCCAGAGGAACCCATCGGCGACATAGACGGCGAACACGCGCTGGCCGTCGCAGGCCGGCGTGGCCGATGCGTGCGAGTTGACGCGGTGGACCTTGGTCTGGAAGCCGCCCGAGTGCAGTTTCGTTTTCCAAATCGGTCGGCCGTCGCGGCGATCGTACGCCAACAGCCATTGCGTCTGGTCCGACTCATCGGCCGTGTGAACGACGATTCGGTCGCCCCAAACGATCGGCGACGCATGACCGCGGCCGGGCAGCTCGGCCCGCCAAGCCACGTTCTTGTCCGGCCCGAACTCGATCGGCACGTCTTGATCTATCGCGATGCCGTCGCGATTCGGCCCGCGCCACCACGGCCAATCGCGCGGCGAGACCACGATGGGCGGCAATCGCTCGTGCTGCCTCGCGTCGCCGGCGATTTCATCGACATCGCCCGATGACAAAGCGGCACTCGTCACACAAGCGATCAACGTGGCGACCGTTGTCAGTTGCACCAGTCGGCTCCGATCAGAAAGGCAAGGTCGCGGGGATGCCCCTTGAATCGCCCGCCCCTGGCGACTACGCGCCTTTGCGTCTATCCCATCTCCCAGAATCAGCGCCGCCGCAGCCGGTCCCAGTAGAGCAACCCGACGATGCTTTTGGCGTCCTGGATGACGCCGGCCTCGACCATGTCGAGGGCCGACTGCCAAGGTACAATCTCGGGCCGCAGCTCCTCGCCGGCGTCGAGGCTCTGACCGCCGGGCGTCAGCCCTTCGGCGACGTAGAGGAACATGCGTTCCGTGAGCACGCCCGGCGAAACAAAGAACTCGATCAGCCGCCGCAGCCGGCCCGCTCGGTAGCCGGTCTCCTCGGCAAGCTCGCGGGCCGCCGTGACGTCGGGGTCCTCGCCGCTCTCGCGTGTGCCGGCCGGCAGTTCGAGCAGGGTCTGCCCGACGGTGTGCCGCCGATTCCGCACCAGGCAAACGTGATCGGCATCGACCAGCGGAATGATTGCCACCGCGCCCGGATGCACGACCACCTCGCGTTCCACGCAGCCGCCGTCGGCCAGCGCGATCGAGTCGATCGCCAACTGGATTCGCCGCCCGACATACAGTACTCGCCGTTGCGACACGCTCCGCGCCTCCAAGTTTGTAGTTTGTAGGCTGGGTGCCGCACCCAGCCTACCGGGGAACCCCCTCACAGGTTCGTTGCGACGTTTGCCAGGTCGAGATAGAATACCCGCAACGGATTGCTGATGCATCCTGCCTGGCGACTGCTCGGGACAACACCATGGCCGAACCGATGTCGGACCCGATTGGCTGGTCACTCTCTGTCGGGCGCTTCTCCAACATCCGGGTGCGGATTCACCTGTTCTTCTTGCTCTTCCTGTTGATCGAATTGATCGACGGATTCCGACAAGGCGGCCGCGAAGGACTGCGCGTGGCCTTCATCTGGGAGAGCATTCTGTTCTTCAGCGTGCTCTTGCACGAGTTCGGCCACTGCTTCGCCGCTCGAACGGTCGGCGGCGACGCGGACGACATTCTGATGTGGCCGCTCGGCGGACTTGCGTCGGTGCACGTGCCGCACACGGCCCGGGCTCAATTCATCACCACGGTCTGTGGCCCGCTCGTGAACGTCGTGCTGTGCACCGTCACCGGGGCGGTGATCATGGGCTGGGGCGCTATGCCGCCGCTGAACCCGTTTTCGTCCGAGCCGGTGTGGACGGACGCTGAGGCGCCGCGGTGGTTCGCCTACGTGGTCATGGGATTCGAGGTGAACTGGATGCTGTTTCTGTTCAATCTGATCCCCGCGTTTCCGATGGATGGCGGCCGAATGCTCCGCTCGCTGCTGTGGGGGCCGGTTGGGTTCAGCTTCGCGCGGTCGACGATGATCACGGTACAGGTGGCCAAGCTGTGCGCGATCGTGCTTGGTATGACGGGCGTCCTGTTGCTGCACCGCGGGCCTGAGAATTTTCAACTCATCGCGGTGGCGTTCTTCGTCTACGTGATGTCCGAAAAGGAACGACGCCACGTGGAGGAGGGTCTCTACGCCGACGAGTCGTTCATGGGCTACGACTTCTCGCAGGGCTACACGAGTTTGGCCACCAGCTCGCCCAAGCCGAAGGCCCGCCGCATGAGCATGTGGGAGCGCTGGCGCCGCCGGCGCGACAAGGCTCGTCGCGAGCGCGAGGCGGCCAGGCAACGCGAACAGGAGAAACAGGTGGACGAGATCCTCGCCAAGCTGCACCGCGAAGGAATGGCGAGCCTCACCGACCACGAGCGTCGTACGCTGCGGCAAGCCAGTGAGAAGGCCCGCGAGAACCGCAGCCGCGGCGCCTAATGCTACAGCGCACCTTGGGTAGGGTGGGCACTGCCCACCGCCACATATGGGGTTGGTGGGCAAAGCCCACCCTACCTGTGACCGCGCAGCAATCAAGGTGCGCTGTAGTACTAAATGGCTTTGCGTGATCCTGGGAGTCCGCAGGGACAGTAGCCCGACGCGCCAGCGAGGGACCGGGCCTGATTTCTTGTGATTTCGCCATGTGCTCCCTCGCTGGCGCGTCGGGCTACTGTCCCAGAATCGTGCAAGGCTATTTAGCGACATTGTGGCGTGCGCGGCCCGCGCACGTGCGGCCGAAAAAACTGCAGACCCTGCTGCGACCGTCCTTGTGCCCGTCGTGGTTTGGGTCGGCTTGTGTTCATAGGAAGCAAACTTGTGCCACGACTTTCGCTCACTCTTGTAACGGTGGCCATCGCGCTGGCAGCGGGCGCCTTCGCCGCCGGCGACCCCGATGACGCCGCCAGGTTGCGCACGATCGACGTGAAGGCCTACGGCGTTTCCGTGCAGGTGCCGGCCGATTGGGAGCCGGTCGCCCAAGGCGAGGATTCGCTCGTCTTTGGCTTCAAAATCCCGAGCGACGACGCGATGCTACTGGCCGCGGTCAAGTGTGAGATCGGCACCGCGCCGCAAGACCTCGACGAGTATCGCACACGCATCGACCGGCGCGCCGAGCGCGAGAAACGGCCCGGCGTGTCGCTGGCGACCAACGAACTCCGCCGCGACGACGACCGGGCCCAACTAGTGACGCTGTGGAACTACGAGCCGCCCGGTCGCGCGACCGTCCACGACTTGGAACTGCGGCTGGTTTCGCACCATCAACTCTACACGTTCACGCTTCGCGCGCCCGACCCGATCTTCGCGGCAGTGCGGCCGCTCTTCGAGCGCACGGTCGCCGCCGCCAAGTTCACCGCGCCCGACACCGGCCTCGAAATCACCAAAGACGGCCTCTGCGTCCAGAAGAAATTCCGGTTCGGATTGCGGCTCCCCGACGACTGGCGCCCGTCGTTTCCGCTGTCGCGCGAAAGCCTGTTCTGGGCGACCGGCCGGCCCAAGGGCATCTGGAACGACAACTTGCTGGTCATCGCGTCGCCCGCCAAACCGTTCGACCTGGAAGCATTGATAGATCAGATGCCGGCCCAGTTGAAGCGCGAAGACCCCAACTGCACCGTCAAGAGTTGCCAGCGCGTGCGGCAGGGCGCGATCGGCGATGCGCTCGAGACCGTGGTCGAGACTCAGCGCGGGCCGTTCCGAATCACGGTGCTGGAGCGTCGCTACATGGGCCGGCGGTACAACTACGAGATCAAGTTCACCGTGGACTCCGCGACGTTCGAGAACTCGGCCGATGCCCTGCGCAAGAGCGCCGATTCATTCGTCGAGTTCATCGCCCTCGAAGACGTCAAGGGCGGCGCCACGTAGGGAATGACGGCTCTCCGCCAAGTTTGGGGCGCAGGCGTCTCGCCTGATGTTTCATCCGCCAGTGGTGAGACGGCCGCGCCGGCCACACCACAAGCTTCCCCAAAGTTGGCGGAGATCCGGAATGACTTTAGTACTGCTCCACATCGAAAGGGGTTCGAATTCGTTTAACCCGCAGCCGCAGGCGAGGCATGGCCGGCGATTGTTGTGCCTCGCCTGCGGCTGCGGGTTAAACGGGGTTAAACGGGGTTAAACGACCGAAGCCGATTTCAGACCCTATTCAATGTGGCACAGTACTCCCAAGGAAGTCGTAGTGCAGGCGGCTCGCCTGCGGCTTCCTTTGACGACATTGCAGGCGGGCCGCCTGCACTACGCTGACGACTCTACCCCGGCCACGTTGACTGGTTTTCCGGGCTGCCCTATGATTGCCGCGCGGTTCGAACGGGGTGACGTGTTCCCATACAGAGGCCGTCTGTGAGCCAGGTTAAGGCCGCATCCAGTGAGCAGGTCGAGGCCGGTGAGGTCGCTCTCGGCCGCCGGTTTGTGGTCCCGTCGTGGGCCGTCTCGCTGCTCGCCCACGCGGCGCTGCTCGGCGGCACGGCCACGCTCACCTGGACGGTCACGCGTCAGGCGGCGCCCAAGCAATTCAGCGTCGGCATCATGGTGCGGAAGGATACGCCCACGGGCGAGGTCTACGAATCGCGCGATACGACCTACGAGGCCAAGAACGATCAGCCGGCGCCGTCGGAGTTCCTGCCAACCGACACGCCGGAATCGGTCGCCCAGTCGCTGCCGAACGTACACGAGGTGGACCTCGCGACGATCGGCGTCACCAGCTCGATGCTCAGCGGGGCCAGTGACCTGATCGCGCCGACCGATGCGGGCGCAAACACCGGCCCGGCGACCAACACGCAGTTCTTCGGCGCTCAGGTCTGGGGCACCAAGTTCGTCTACGTCATCGACCGGTCGGGGTCGATGTCGCAGCGCGATCGACTCAGTATGGCGAAGCGGGAGCTGCTGGACAGTCTGGCGCGGCTGCCCCCCGAGGCTCAGTTCCAGATCATCTTTTACAACCTGCAACCCGAGATGATGAACGTCGGCGGCGCGGCCAAACGGCTGGTCCGCGCGAACGATCAAGGCAAGCGGCTGGCGAGCCAGTTCCTGGACAGAACGACGCCCGACAGCGGCACAGAGCATCTGCCGGCGCTCAAGATGGCGATCTCGATGGAACCGGACGTCATCTTCTTCCTGACCGACGCCGACGACCTGCGTGCCGGCGACGTGAAGACCTCCACCGACCTGAACAAGGGCCGCGCCCGCATCCACACCATCGCCTTTGGCATCGGCCCTGAGGTCGACGGCGAGAGCCAACTGCGAAACCTCGCCGAGAAGAACGGCGGCACCCACCGATACATCGACGCGGCCGCCCTGAGCGGAGGACTCGCGCCGTGACGCGCCCATCAGGTTCGCGTAAAAGGGGACAGGTCCCATTTGCCGAAACGGCCCGCAGGGCGCTGCGCACAGACTGGGCCTGTCCCGTTTTTCGCATCCGCGCTCTGGGGTTCCTACTTGCCTTCGTGTGCCTGGCCGCGGCGGCCCAGCAGCAACCCGACGTCGTGCACCGCCGCAACGGCATTATCGTGCGCGGCAAGATCGTCGCCAACGACTCGAAGGGCATCCGCGTGCAACTCGACACCGGCAAGGAATCGTTCGTGCCGGCCGACGACGTCGACCGCATCGAGGTGAAATACACCGCCGACCAGGAAGAGGGCGAGCGGCTGCTCGAGCAGAAGAAATACCAGGCCGCTGTCCTACGGTTGGAGTCGGCACTCGCCGTCGAGGCGCGGCCGTGGGTCCGCGCCCACGTCGTGTCGGCGCTCATCACCGCTCACCTGGCGACCGGCGACTCCGCCGCGGCATGCGATACGTTCATCGCGTCGAGCGAAGACCCGAAGAGTCAGGTCGCGTGGAGCATCGTGCCCGCGTGGTGGTTGGCCGGCCCGCCCGACGCCGCGATGCAGCAGCGAGCCGGCTCACTGCTCCGTTCCGCCAACCCGCTGCACCAGGTGTTAGGGGCAAGCTACCTGTTCGGCACCGACCGGTCGAACGCCGCACGCGACGCGCTGGCCAAGCTGGCGACGTACCCAGACGATCGCATCGCGCAGCTTGCCCGCGTGCAGCTCTGGCGCTGGCAGGCCGCGACCGCCAAGCCCGAAGACGTCGCGACGTGGCAGCGGCACGTGACCAAGCTGCCGGCCGAGCTGCGCGGCGGACCCTACTTCGCCATCGGGCTGGGGCTGCGTCGGCTGGGCGAGCACGACGAGGCCGCCCTGGCGTTTCTCTGGCCGGCGCTGGTCTACCGGTCCGACTTGCGACTCTCGCAACAGGCGACGCTGCTCGCCGCCCAATCGCTCGAACAGGCCAACCAGCCGCTCGAAGCGGCGGAGTTGTATCGTGACATCGTCGCCCGGTTCCCGAACTCGGCCGAGGCCGCCGCGGCCGCCGACCGCTTGAAGAAGTGAGACGCATGGAACACACTGCTCGTCGCATGGGGATGGTTGTGCTCGCCGCGGTCGTGATCGTGGCGTGCTCCGCAGCACCGCTGGCGGCACAGGACGCGAAAGAGGCGGCCGCCGCGTCCGAAGGCGCCACGACGGAACAGACGTTCCTCTACTTCCTGTTCGGCGGCGGCGGATTGGTCGGCGTGGCCTGCACCGTGCCGATCCTGGCGGCCAGCGTGCTCGCCATGGCGCTGGTGGTTGAGCATCTCTTGATGGTGCGCCGCTCGGTGCTGATGCCGCCCGCCCTGGCCCAAGAGGTGAACGGGTTCATCTCGCACGGCGCGTTCCCGCACGCCGAGCAACAGTGCAAGCTGCGACCGAGCCTTCTGTCGCACGTCATCCTCGCCGGTTTGCAGGAAGTGCGACAGGGTTACTCGGCGGTTGAGAAGGCGATGGAAGACGCATGCCACGCGCAGGCCGCCCGACTGTTCCGCAAGGTCGAGTTCCTCGCGGTGGTCGCCAACATCTCGACCATGCTGGGGCTGTTCGGTACGGTGGTCGGCCTGGTGATCGCGTTCAAAAGAGTCGCCGACACGCAGGGCGTCGCCCGCGCGAGCGACCTGGCCGGCGGCATCTATTTGGCCTTGATGACCACGATCGAAGGCCTGGCGATCGCGATTCCGTGCGTGGCAGCCCACTCGATCTTCAAACACCGCGCCGACCAGCTTGTCGCCGAGGCGTCGCTGCTGGCCGAGTACGCCTTTTCGGGGTACAAGCGCGACCGCTCGCTGAAGCGGCCGGCCGAGGCGCCCAAGCCGACGAAGCCCGGAGCGGGAGCTTGACCATGAGGCCGCCAACATACGCACGATCGGGCGCTGGGGCGCTGAACATGACGCCGATGATCGACGTCGTGTTTCAGTTGATCGTCTTCTTCACCGCGACGAGCACGATCGCCAAGACCGAGTACAGCCACAACGTCGATCTGCCCATCGCCGAAAAAGGCGCCGACCGCGATCCGGCGAGCGACAAGAAAAAGATCACCGCCAATGTGCTGGCCACGGGCGATGTGCTGGTGGCCGGACGCCGCGTGAACGCTCGCCGGTTCGAGCAAGTACTCGCCGCCGAACTTGATCAGCACGCGGCGGAACATCTCGAGGTCGAGTTCCGCGCCGACAGCAAGGCGCGCTACGCCGCGGTCGAGCCGCTGCTGCTGGCCTGCGCACGCAGGGGCGTCTGGCAGGTGAGCTTCGCGGTGAAACGGCCGGATCAGAAGTGAGGATGGAGGATGGAGGATAGAGAGTTCCATCCTCTATCCTCGATCCTCGATACTCTATCAGGAGTCGCACGTGCGAGCAGCCAGCAGCTATGCCAGCGACGCCGCCGACATCGGCTCATCGATGACGCCGATGATCGACGTGGTGTTTCAGTTGCTGATCTTTTTCCTCTGCACGGCGAGCTTTCAGTTGCCCGAGCAACTGCTGCCGACCACGCTGCCGCCGAGCGGTTCGGCTACCTACACTCCTTCGCCCCAAGTGCAAGAACTCGAGTTGATCCGCATCACGCTGAGCCAACGCGGCCCGGCCCTCGACATCGACCTGAACGGCGGGACGTGCGGCAGCGTCGCCGAGCTGCGCGACCGTCTGCGACAACTGCTCGCGCTGGCCGCACTGCCGGCGGTGTTGGATATCGGCCCGGAAGTGGAGATGAACCACGTGGTCACCGTCTACGACACGTGCCTCGTCGCCGGCCTGACCGACATCCACTTCGCCGCACCGGAGAAGTAATGGTCCGCCCCATGTTCGCTTTCCTTCTGATCGCGACTGTGGCCGTGACGCAAGTCCCGGGGCAGTCCGTCGATCCGGAACAGGAGTTCATCGACGCGCTGCGGCAGCGCAAACTGTATCGACTGCTCGAGACCTACTGCCGCAAGCAACTCGATCGCCCCGATGTGACGCCGCCCGAGCGGGCGCGGTTCACCATTGAGTTGGCGAACATCCTGGCGACGCGAGCGAACGAACAAACCACCAGCGAGCGACGCGGCGAACTTTGGCAACAGGCGTCGGCGTTGCTGCGCCAGTTCCTCGCCGACAACCCGGATCACGCCCAGGCGATTACGTTGCAGTTCCAGTTGGGCGTCTATGAGTTGGCCCAAGGCGAGTTGCTGCGTCAGCAGGCCAAGCTCGCGCCGCAGGACGCCGCGCTTGTCGAAGCCGCGCGCGGCCGGCTCAAGGCGGCGGCCCAGTCGTTTCGACAGACAGATGCCAAAGCGACTGAGATGCTGCGGAAACGAGTCTCGGCCGGGCCGGCGCCCGCCGGTCAGCCGACGCAGAAGCAGTTGCTCGCCGTCAGCAACAACGGGCGATACCGACTCGGCCAGGCGCTGCTCGCGCTCGCGCAGACATACCCGCGCAACTCGGCCGACCGCACCGAGCTGGCGTCGCAGGCCAAGACGCAGTTCGAGGCATTCACGCAGCGGTTCAGCACCAACGACGTGACGCTTGAAAGTTATCTCGCACGGGCCGAGTGCCTGCGCCTGCTGGGCGATGCAACCGAGGCGACCAAGACGATCCGCGAGCTGCAGAAGGGCCAGCCGCCCGACAGTTACTACGATCGCTCGATCGTCATTCAGGCCGAGATCCAGATCGATCAGGGCAAGCCGGAGTCGGCGCACACGTTCATCACCGAGGCCCGCTCGCTCCTGCGATCGCCCAGCCCGGAAATGGACCTGCTGCTCGTTCAGGCGACGCTGCAGCTCGCCCGTGCAAGGAATCAGAAGAAGGAGGACTTGGCCGCGCGCGAGCTGGTCGCCGCCGCGATGAAAGAGATGGACGCCATCGAGAAGACGCACGGCGTCTACTGGGTCGGGCGTTGCGAGCTGCTGCTCGCCGAGCTGGCCGCCGACGATGTACTGGTCGCCGACCCGCGCGTGCTGTCGCGCATGGCCGACGGCCAATACCGCCGCGGCGACCACGAGGGCACCATCGCCACGCTCGCCCGCGCGGTCAAGCTTGCCCGCGAGCGCGGCGACACCGATCAAACGGTCGATCTCGCCTACCGCGCAGCCTCGATCCTCTATCAAGACAAACAGCTCGACGACGCGGCCGAACAGTTTGCGATCATCGCCACCACATTCCCGACTCACAAGAAGGCTCCGCAGGCCCACTTCATGGTCGCCCACTGCCTCGGCCTCGCCTACGCCGCCGACCGATCGGCCAAGCGGCTGCCCAAGTATGCGCAAGCGCTGGAGCAACACATTCGCACGTTCGGCTCGGACGCGACCGCTGCCGAGGCGCGATGGTTGCTCGGCAACCTGCGCATGACCGAGCGGAACTGGGCGGGCGCGATCGACCTGTTCACGCGCATCCCACGCGACGCCAAACGCTACTCGGCCGCGCGCCAGGAGACCGCTCGCGCGTACGAAAGCTGGCTGCAGGAACTGTGGGCCAAGTCCGATTCGCCCGAAAAGCAGTTGGCCGACGCGATGCTGTTCTTGAAGCAATCGTTGCCCGCGGCGCGCAACGAGGCGTACAAACCGGACGACGTGCCGATCGCCCTGCGCCTGGCCCGCATCGAGACGCACGTGTCGGTCGGATTGTACGAAGAGGCCGAGGCGGTGCTCGAGCGCGTCTTGTTCGGCAAGGCGGCCGACGAATCGCAGCGGGCCGAGGCGCGGCGACTCTATCTGATCAGCCTGCTCGGCCAGGACAAGTTCGATGCGGCCGGGCGCATGATCGCCAGCGAGTTTGTCGGCGCCCCGCAGGAGCTGTTCGCGGTGGTGCAGTCGCTCGAAGACGCCGCGAACCGCAGCGCCGAGTCGCGCCGGCGGCAGATCGGCGCGTTGCAACTGGTCGCGACCGAGCGGCTGGCCAAAGACGCCGAGCAACTTTCGCCGGCCCAGGCCCTGCAGACCGAGATATTCCTGGCCGTCGCCTACGTGAACGCCGGCCAGGCTCAGCGGGCCGACGACATCTTCAAGAAGTTGCAGGACCGAGTGCCGGACGACCCGCGCGTGCTCGAGGCCCAAGCCGACTGCTTCATGCAGCTTGGCCGCTACGGCCAGGCCCGCGAGATGTGGCGGCAACTGATCGGCTCGCTACGCGAGAACACCGCGCAGTGGTATCGAGCGAAATACAATCTGGCCCTCGCCTGTTTCCACACCGGCGACGTGGCCCAATGTCAGAAGATCATCCAGGTCACCGCCGTGCTGCACCCCGAACTCGGCGGCCCCGACCTCAAGCCAAAGTTCGAGGCGCTGCTGGCCAAGTGCCAGGGGCGTTAGCCGGCGGTCTCACCGTTAGCGCGTTCGGTTCGCTTGGCTGCGTCGTCGCCGTCGCCCGCCCCAGAACCGCTTGCGGCCGTCGGCCTGCGCGGGATCGTGACGGTCGCCGCCGCGCGACCACGCGGGTCTGTCGGCCGGGCGGCGGTGCGGTGCCCGACGCCCCGGCTCGCGCGGTGCGGCCGATGCGGTGTACGTACGTCTCCGGCACGTTTGGCATGTCGTAGTTGATGACGTGCGAAATCTCGTCGATGTCCAACCCGCGCGCCGCGATGTCGGTCGCCACCAGAACCGAAGTCCGGTTCGATCGGAAGTTCTCGAGCGCACGTTGCCGCGCGTTCTGACTTTTCTCTCCGTGAATCGCCTCGGCGCGAACGCCCGTGCGATACAAGTGCCGCGCGACGCGGCCCGCGCCTAGTCAAGCCAACGCAGTGGCAGGTGGCAGGCGGCCCGGCACAATCGTTACAACCTGCACTAAAGTCACAGTCTGCAAGATTCCGATAACCGATACGGCTGCACCGTGCGCGCGTGATGTGGGGTGATCATTCTAGAGGACGAGGCCATGCGAACCCGGAAGCGACGTGCTTCGCCGGCCGCCATGCTCGCCGTCGCCGGCTGGGTAACGGCGATGAATCTGGGTGTGCACTTGTGGATGTCGAATCGCACGCCGCCGAGCCAGCAGCCGATCGTCGTGCACTCGCCGCCTATCGTAGCGCACTTTCCGGCGCCCGCGTCACCGGTTCCCTCGATCGGGCAGGAAGTCGTTGGTATCTACACTGCTCCCTCGCCCCCGTTTGCGGGCGAGAGAGGCAGGGGTGAGTGGGGGAACGTTACGAGGGAACCCATTACCCCAACCATCTCCTCAGCAGCCGGGAGCGAGGAAGAAAAAACGGGCAGCCAGTTCTGTGAGGATCGGGACAAGGTGATCGTGGCGAACGGAGAGGTTGCGGTCGACTACATGGTCGACGCGTCGGATGAAGCGGTCGAGACAGCCGAGGTGACGACGTCTGATACGCGCGGGCCGAAACTGATTCAGGCGGTCGTGGAGCAACAGAGTTCGCCTGCGCCATCTGCGAATCAGACCCATCCGCCCGCCACGCCGTCGTCAGGCCAGTCACTGCCGGACGCCGCACCGCAGGCGGGCCAGTCGCCCATGACGACCGAACCGCCAGTGTCTGCGCCGAGTTCACTGCTTGGCCAATTGGGCCGCGCGGCCGAGCGTGCCGACCAAAGCGCCGCACCCGGCGCGACCGGCGTCGACGCGGGGACCCAGTCCTCGGCCATCGACACCACGCAACTGGTTCGGCAGTCGACCTCGGCCGCGAGCATCTCGGGCATCCGACGGTCGCCCGTGTCCATTCAGCCAACGGTGCGAGGCTATCAGCAGCAGCAGATCTACGGCCAGTATCAAGGCGCCCAGTTTGTTCCGGTGCGGTTCGACTTCGACTCGATCCTGAGCAACGTCGATCCGGGTCTGATCGATAACCTGATCATCATCTCCGGCCCGTACGGCTTGAAGTACGGGCCGGGGCTGGCGTTCATCGACGTGGTTGCGACTGCGACTCCGCGTTCGGAGTGCCCCGAGTGGCACTCGCGCACCAACCTGCTGTACCAGACCAGCGGCGACCAGTTGTACGGCCGCGAGACGCTGTCGTTTGCCGGGCCGGACTACGGCATGCGGTTCAGCTACGGCCACAAGGTCGGCAGCGACTATGAGTCAGGCGACGGCACGAACATCCCGGCGACGTACAACGTGCGCGACGTCGACTTCGCGTTCGGCCTCGACCTGACTGAGTACTCCAAGCTCGAGATCGAGTACCTGAGCCAGGACCTGACCGACACCGAGTACGCCGGCCTGATCTTCGACGCCGAGTTTCGCCGGACTGAGGCGGTGTTTCTGCGCTACACCTGCGACGACATCGTCTGCAACTCGAAGCTGCTCGTCGAGGCGTGGTACAACCGCACAAAGTTCGCCGGCGACAATCTGAACGACAGCAAGCAGTTCTTCTATCGCGACAACCTGTACTTCAACGCGCAAGGTGCGTCGTTCTTTCCCGACGTCGCCTTTGTCGGGTTCACCAAGGCGGAATCAGTCAGCGCGGGCTTTCGCATCGCGCCGACCTGGGGCGGCGAGGATGAATTGCAACTGACGGCGGGAGTCGATTTTCATTACATCCAACAGCGGCTCGACGAGTTTGACGACTTCACCGACAACACGTTGCAGTTCTCGCCCGTCGGGTTCGACAATTTTCCTGTGCTGCCGTCGGAGTCGGTCGATCCGGGCCTGTTCATCGAGGCGACGGCGCCGGTTGCCGACGACCTCGAGCTTGCGGCGGGCGCGCGAGTCGATTGGCTGCGCACCGACGCCGAGGCCCGTCATCGTACGCGGGCGCCGGACGGCACGAGGCCGCTGATCTTCGGCCTCGACGAACTGCCTCGCGACAGTTTCGAAGACGTCTTCGGCACGGGCATGACCAAGCACGATGTGCTGATGGCGATGTTCGCGTCGGCCGACTACACGATCAACGAGAACATCGAGCTTCGCCTGGGGTTCGGTCATGGCCAGCGGCCGCCGAGTCTGACCGAGCGCTATGCGTACCTTCCATTCCTGACGGTGATCCAAGACGCCACCAACGCGCCCTTGGGCGACCCGAACCTGGACCCCGAAAAGGCGTCGCAGTTCGACCTGGCGTTGAGCGGAAACTACGACTGCCTTCGCTTCCGCACCGCCGGTTTCTGCAGTCTGGTCGAAGACTTCATCAGCTTCGACTACATCTTCTTCCCGACGACGCCCGACGTCCCAACGCTGGTATTCGCGAACACGCGAGCGATCTTGGCGGGCTTCGAGGCCGGCGGCGAGTACGACCTTGCGCCGTGCTGGACGCCGTTCATGAACATGAGCTACGTGGACGGCCGCGACGAAGATGCCGACCGGCCGCTTCCGAGCATCGCGCCGTTCCAGGCTCGCGTCGGCGTTCGCTGGCACGACCCGGAAAACCAGTGCTACGGCGTCGAGTTCGCCGCGCGCATCGTCGACAACCAGGACCGCATCGCCGACGACCTGTTTGAATCGGCCACGCCCGGCTTCACGATCTACGACCTGCGTGCGTGGTGGCAGGTGAACGAGTGTCTGCGGCTCACGACCGGCATCGACAACCTGACGAACAAGAACTACCTCGAGCACCTCAGCGTCCACGCCCCGCGAGTGCTCGAACCCGGCCTGAACTTCTACCTCGCCATGCAGCTTGATTACTGATCGCCAAGGAGCTGCGAGACCAAACACGCGCGTGATGTTTGCCAACCAGTGATGAAAATGGCGAGTTCGCCTGCTATCCTCTTCGCATGCGGCTGGCATTCTACACGTACAGCTACACCGATCGCCAAAACCTCTCGGTGCCCGAATGCCTCGCGCGGATCGCCCGCACCGGGTACACGGGGGTCGACGAGTCCGGCACATTCGGAAAATCGGCGGACCCAAAGTCGGTGAGTCCTGAACGCCGCCGGCTTATTCGCGACACGGCCCGGCAGCACAAGCTGGCGGTCGAGGCGGTTATCACGCACGCCGAACTGACTTCCTCGCTGGTTGCCGACGAGCCGCTGGACCTGAAGGGCAGCGTTGATCTCGCGGCCGATCTCGGCGCCCCGCTGGTCACGTTCCACATGGCGGCCCGGTGGATGGATTGACCGAGAAACGACTCTGGTCGAAAACCGTCGAATGGCTGCGGGCCGCGGCGGACCACGGCGCGAGAAAACACGTGGCGCTGGCGGTCGATGGCATCTGGCCGAAGTGGATCGTGGACACTCCCGAATCGCTCGCACGACTGTTCGACGATGTGGCAGTGGAATCCTTGGGAGTCAACTTCGACCCGAGCTACCTCGCGCTGATGGGCGTCGATCCGGTCGCATTCGTCCGCCGGTTCGCGTCGCGCATTCGCCACGCGCACTTGAAAGACCACGTCGGAAAATATCCGGACTGGGAGCACCGCATCCCGGGCAAGGGCGAGATGAACTACGTTCGCGTGTTCGCCGCGCTGGCAGACGCGAAGTTCACCGGCGCGGCGGCCGTCGAGTGTTTTGTCGACATGAAATTCGAAGAGGCATGTGACGACGGGTACGCGGCGATGGCCGAGGCGATGAAGAAGGCGGGTATGAAGTAGGACCCGACACTCCAAGGCTCACCAGGTGTGAACATGACCGTTCATTCCCAATGGACAACGACGATTACGGGATTCCTGCTCCTCACCGGCACAGCCCTCGCCGACGAACCGAAGAAGGTCCTTTCGAAGCTGCACATTCCCGAACGAATCGCTCCGGTCGACGTTGGTTCGACTGAAAGCGAACTCGAGACGGACCAAGACTCATCGGCCGATTCCGCACCCGTTAACGATCAGCCTCGATCGCATCCGCCGATGCGCCCCCTGCCGACGGCCATTACCGAGCCATTGGCAAGTGGGCCAAAGATGTTCGTGGATGCAAAGCGCGGAGACGATGTCGCCGCCGGTACGGAAAAGGCGCCGTGGAGGTCTTTGTCGCATGCGCTGCGTCGGTTGAAGCCCGGCGACACGCTTTATCTGCGTGCCGGTGTGTACTACGAGAAGGTCGCACTGAGCAAGTCCGGCGCGGCCGAGGCGCCGATCACGATCGCATCCTACCCTGGCGAAATCGCCGTGATCGACGGGGGCCTGCCGGAGTTTCTGGAATCGCCGACCACGAGCTGGGCGCCGTTGCCGGGCGGGGCGGACGGCGAGTTTGTGTCAACGAAGTCGTATTGGAACGCCGACGCGCGAAGAGCGCCGCAGCAGTTTCTGCCCGCCGCGTGGGAGCCGATGTGGGGAATTGAGGATGAGCGGCCAATCGCGCTCGGGCATTTCGCCGATTCGATGGTGCCGCTGCACGGCTATCGCATCGCCGCCGACTTGCGTGCGACGAACGAATTGTGGACCGGCGGCAAGAACGCCATGCGCGACACGGGCATCTACTGCGGCCCGGGTCTGTGGTTCAATCGGGAGACTGCTCGCATCCACCTGCGGCTGGCGCACCAGAAACTTGACGGCATGGGCGACCAGGCGTACCGCGGCGAGACCGACCCGCGGAAGCTGCCGCTGGTTGTCTCCGTCGGGTTTGGCGACGACGTCATGCGCGTCACGGGCGTGAAGCACGTGCGGGTCCGTGGCCTGGTGTTCCGCGGCGCGACCGGCAGTCCGATGATCCACGTGTACGGATCGGAAGGCGTTGAACTCGATCACGTCACGGTGTTCGGCGGGTTCCCCGGGTTGCTCGTGAACGCATCGAAGAACATCCGCGTGACGAACTCGGCATTTCGCGGGCTGGCCGCGCCGTGGAGTTCCCGTGCGAGCATGAAATATCGCGGCACGGCGTCGTACCAGATCGTGCTGCGAAACGACCAGCCGACGAATGAGAACATCGAGTTCGCGTGGTGTGAATTCACCGACGACCACGATTTCGCATTCCTGCGCGACGTGAAGAACCTGCAGTTCCATCACAACTTCGTGGACAACTTCAACGACGACGGGCTGGAATGCGGGCCGAAGCTGCGCGACCACACGATCTACATCTACCAGAACCGGATCGGCCCGTGCCTGATTCCGCTGACGCAGCACGAAATCACGAAAGACGAATCGCCGCTCGATCACGCCCCCGGTTCCGGCGTCTACGTTTTCCGCAACGTCTTCGACATGCGTGGAGGAACCCACCGCGGCCCGCCGACGCAGCCTGACCCAACCGGCTCATACCTCCGCGAGGAAGGCCACCTGGCCAGCGACCACGGCGGCCCGATCTGGCCTGTGTACCGCTTCTACCAAAACACCGTGCTGCGCGACACGCCCGTATTCCGCGACTACTTCCTCATGGGCCTCGGCGCCGCCGGCCTGCGCCACAACGAGCGCGACGTCTTCAACAACATCTTCGTGCAAACCGGCCGCGTCCCCGGCGTCAACTTCGGCGGCGCGAAAGTGGCCGCGAATCTACGCGAGGGCGGCAATCTGCTCTGGGGTGTCCAGGACGGCCCGACGCTTCAGGTGGACGCGTTCGCTAAATTCCGCGCGTCGCCGCTGTTCGAGGCGAGCCGCGAACGCTACGGGCCCGGTTGGACCACGCACGACCGCGTGGCCGATCCGCGATTTGTCAAAACACCGCAAGTCGGCTCGCTTGCCGTGGACCTCCGACTTCAAACCGATAGCCCCGCAATCAACGCTGGACAGCAGGTGCCAAGCGATTGGCCCGATCCGCTGCGCAACGCCGACAAAGATAAGCCGGACGTTGGCGCAATTCCGTTTGGCGGGGAGCCGTGGGCTATCGGCGTGGACGGCCGACTCTCGCTCGTCGGCCGCTGACGCCGTCGCCGCGCGAGCCGCTGACCGGCTGAGGATCAGGTGCTTGCCGGCAATTCGAGGATGCGTGCTCTGCCGTCCCCCGGGCCAGCGGCTCAGCCGCCAGTTTTTTTGCTGAATCCACCGTCCGGCTCGCCGGGTATCTGCCTGTGAGTGCCCCAGAAAACGGAGATTCATCAATGACGCGTCGACTCTTGTTCAGTGCGTTGTTCGTTAGCGTGATGACATGGCTGACTCCGCCGATCTACGCTGGCGAACCAGCCAAGCTCGTGCCGCAGGACGCCGCCGTGTATGTCGAGGTCAGCGACGCCTCACGCCTCGTGGACCGGTTGCTCGCGCCCGACATCGTGCGGACGCTCGGGTCCATCGACCAGTTTCGGCAGTTCACCGAGTCCAATGACTTCACACAGCTTCGGGCAGTGGTGACGTTTCTCGAAGCCCGGCTCGGAACGACCTGGCGGCAGGCGATCGGCGACCTGACCGGCGGCGGCGCCGTGTTCGCCGTCAAGCCGGGCAGTCCCGACTATGTGCTGGTGATGCTGCGGGCCAAGGACCCCAAGCTGCTGCACCGAACCAACGACCTCCTGATCGAATTAGTCGAGAACGACGCCAAGGACAAGGGGCGCGAGTCGCCGGTGAAGTCGCGCGACTACAAGGGTGTGAAGGCGTGGTCGCTCGACAAGAACGAGTTCCACACGATCGTGGACGACACGATCATATTCACGAACAAGCAAGACGGCCTGAAGGCGGTGATCGAGATGGCCGCGGGCGAAGGGCCGCGGGCGATAACCGAGTCGGCCACGTGGAAAGAGGCCCGCGCTCGCCAGGGCGAAGACCGGATCGGCTGGGCGATGGTGCGATTGGACATGCTGCGTCAGGCGGGCGTGGCCAAAGACATCTATCAGGAGAAGGCCGCGGACGCCGGCATTCCGATTTTCCTTGGCGGTCTTGGCCGAGTGCTGAGTCGGGCCGAATACGCCACCGCGTCGCTGGTGCTGAACGATCAGCGCATGGCGCTTCGATTCGATGTGCCGCGCGACGGCAGCGACTGGCCCGAGGCGTATCGCGGTTTCTACGCGGCCAAGCCCGGCGAAGAGGCGGCCGAGCCGTTGCGGCCCGCCGGCACGATCGCGTCGCTCAGCTTCTATCGCGACCTCAAAGCGATGTGGGACGCACGCGACCAACTGGTCACTCCCGAAGTCCTGCCGCAGTTCACCGAACTGGAAAACAACCTGGGCAATGTGCTGTTCGGCGGACGCGAGTTTGCCAACGAAGTGCTCGGTGAGTTCGGCCCGCGGTTCCGCGTGGTCGCGGCTACTCAGGACTACAAGCGAGTGAAGGTCGCGCCCGACATCAAGGTTCCCGCGTTCGCACTAGTAATGGAACTGAATCATCCCGACGAGTTCGGCAAGGAACTGCTCGTGTCGTACCAGAGTCTGATGGGCCTCGTGAACCTCGGACTGGGCCAGCAGAACCAGCCGCGGTTCATGGTCTCGACGGAAAACTACAAGGGATTTCCGGTCCACGGCGCCCGGTTCTTGCAGCGCGCGGCGGGCGAGGGCGACAAGGGCGTCCACCTGCGGTACAACTTCAGCCCGGCGGTCACGATCGCCGGCCGCTACTTTGTGGTAGGGTCCACCGTCGAGATCGTTCAAGACGTCATTGACGCCCTGGGCGATACGAGTGCACCGCCGAAGACCACGCCGCACAACGTGATCGCCGAGGTCAACGTCGCCCGGTTGATCGAGGTCCTGGAACAGAACCGCGAGCCGATCGTCAACCAGAACATCGTCGACGATGGCAACACGCGCGAACAAGCGGAAGCAGAGTTCGGGCTGGCGCTGAAGCTGGTCGGCCTGCTGCGCAAGGGCCAGTTCACGTGGACCGCCGAACCCAAGAGCATGCACGTGGAATTGTCGGTCGACTTCGAGCAGGGCCAGAAGGCGGCGGGCAAGTAGCTCACTCGCTCGCCACACCCCATACATTGGGGGACCAGCCGTATGAGCGACAACCTGCTGGCGCCATTCGAGCCGACTGCGGCAGATCCGTGGGACCGTCGCAGGGTGGCACATCTGTATCGCCGAGCGGCATTCGGTGCGACTTGGGCCGAACTCGACGAGGGCGTGAAGCTCGGCCCGCAGGCGTGCGTGGAACGGCTGTTGAAGGGGACCGGTGCCAAGGGGTTCACGGATCAGGACCTGGCGGCGGTCGCCCGCACGGCCGTGGCGGCAGGCAGCGATCGCAATCTGCAGGGCTGGTGGGTGCTGCGCATGATGGCCGGGCCGCACCCGCTGGTCGAGCGACTCACGCTGTTCTGGCACGATCACTTTGCCACGTCGCAAGACAAGGTGGCGAATCTGGCCCTGATGCTCGATCAGAACGAGCTGTTTCGCAAGCACGCCTTCGGCCCGTTCTGGGACCGCCAGTCCGGCGGGCTGTTGCTCGCAGTCTCGCGCGACCCGGCCATGCTCATCTGGCTCGATTCGAACTCGAACCGCCGGGCCGCGCCGAACGAAAACTTCGCGCGCGAGATCATGGAACTGTTCGCGCTCGGCATCGGCAACTACACCGAAAAGGACATCCGCGAGGCCGCCCGCGCTTTCACCGGCTGGTTCGTGAACAAGAACCAGTTCCGGTTCAGCAGCTCCGAACACGACACCGGTGACAAGACGGTGCTCGGCCGAACCGGCAACTGGGACGGCCACGACGTCGTCCGGATCATCGCCGAACAACCGGCCGCAGCCGAATTTCTCGTCGGCAAACTCTACCGCTACCTCGTGAGCGAGAACGATCCGCCCGACTCCGCCGTCGTCGATTCGCTCTCCGCCGGGCTGCGCGAACGAGAGTACGACATCGGTTGGTTGGCGTCGACGATCTTGCGGTCGCGCTTGTTCTACTCGGGTGCGGCGATCCGGCAGCGCATCGCCTCGCCGATCGATTTCACGATAGGCACGGCGCGGCGACTGGAGGGCTCGCGCGTCAGCCCGGCGGCGCTCGCCGACATCAGTTCGCGGTTGGGGCAAACGCTGTTTCACCCGCCCAACGTCGCGGGTTGGGAAGAGGGCAAGGCGTGGATCAACTCGTCCACGTCGCTCGGGCGCAGCAACTTCGCCCAGGAGATCGTGGCCAGTGGCGGCCGGTTCGCGGGCCGAACTGATCCAGCCGCGCTGGCGGCCAAGTACGGACGGACCACGGACCGCGACGTCGTCCAGTTCTTTCTGGAGCTTCTGGTCGACGGCGACGTGCCCGGGGAGACGCGCGAACGCCTGGCCGCCTCGATGCGAACGCCCGTAGAAAACGCCGGGGTGTTCCGGTCAGCGGCCAGTGAGAAAGACGCGAAGGCTCGCCGTCTCGTGCAGTTGATTTTGAGCCTGCCAGAGTACAATCTGTGTTGACCCTGGGCGAAAAAGGAGCAAGCCATGTTTCAGACGCGGCGTCAATTCCTAAGCACGGCCCTCAAGAGTTCTACGCTGGTTTCGATGGGAGTGACCGCCCCGACCTTCCTCTGCCGGTCGGCTCTCGCTGCGTTGGATGCGAAGGGGACCGACCGAGTGCTGGTCGTGGTGCAGCTCTCGGGCGGCAACGACGGACTGAACACCGTGGTGCCGTTCGGCGACGACCTGTACAACAAGAACCGCAACGCGCTGCGGATCGGAACCGGGCAGGTGTTGAAAGTCGATGACTACGTCGGCTTGCACCCGAGCCTCGACGGGTTCGCGAAGCTGCTCGAAGAGGGGCGGCTCGCGATCTTGCAGGGCGTCGGCTATCCGAACCCCAGCCGTTCGCACTTCCGCTCGATGGACATCTGGCACACCGCGAGCATGGCCGAAAAGCTGCCGGGCGACGGTTGGATCGGCCGTGCGATCGGTCGATCGGAACTGCGTCGCGAGGGGACTGTGCCCGCCATGCACTTCGGATCGGGCAAGTTGCCGCTGGCGTTGGCCGGTCGCACGACGGAGGTGCCCTCGCTGGCCTCGCTGGAAGACTACCGCCTTCAGGCCGGATCGGCCGGGCGCGATCAGCTCACCGCGGTCGCCTCGGCCGAGCGATCGGCCGCGACGCTGCAGTTCTTGCAACGCAGCACTCTGGAGGCTTACAGCACGAGCGGGCGACTCGAAGAAATGGCGAAGAAGTACGACACGCCGGTCAAGTACCCAACGACTGAACTGGCCCGAAAGCTCAAGCTGATCGCGCAGCTCATCGACGCGCGGTTTGGCACGCGCATTTTCTATGTCTCGCTCGACGGGTTCGATACGCACGCCAACCAGGCGCCGATGCACGCACAGCTCCTGAGTGAGCTCGGCGGCGCGGTCAAGGCGTTCGTCGACGACATCGCCCATCACGGTCATCTCGACGAGGTGATGGTGATGACGTTCTCTGAGTTCGGCCGTCGCGTGAAGGAAAACGGATCGCGCGGCACCGACCACGGTGCCGGCTCGCAGATGTTCCTGGCCGGCGGCAAGGTCAAGCCGGGGCTGATCGGCAAACATCCGAGCCTCACGGACCTCGACGACGGCGACTTGAAACACCACACCGATTTCAGGCAGGTCTACGCGAGCGTGCTCGAATCATGGCTCGGTTGCCCCAGTCGCGACGTATTAGGCGGGGAGTTCGAGGCGGTGAAAATAGTCGGGTGACGCCGCGCTGGCCGTCGGGCAGGCTTCCAGCCTGCCAATGTCGGCCAAAACACTGGCTGCAGGCTGGAAGCCTGCCGTACGATCGCGATCAGCCAAGCGTGGGAATGGCGGTCCGGATCGATCCGTCTCAGCGCGGCTAGAACGTCTTGTCGCAGCGCGGAATTGTTCGCCCACTGCAACAAGTCTGGAACCGCGCTCTTCGCGTCAGGTCCGATCAGGGCGAGCGAGCCGATGGCCTCGAGCCGAACACCGTCGTCTCGGTCGCCCAACGACGTGGCGAGCGCGGCAACCGCGCTGCGAGCCGGCGGGCCGATCTGACCGAGTGCGAATGCGGCCTGTCGTCGAATGTAGTCTTGTTCGTCGCGCAGCGCCGCTACCAGTTGCGGCACGGCCGCTTCGGCCCGTGGCCCGATCCGGCCCAACGCAGCGGCGGACTGGCGACGCACCAACACGTCGGCGTCGCGCAGCATTTCCCCCAGCAGCGGCACCGCGGCCTGCTCAGCGTGTAGCTGCCGAATCGCCGCCACGACGTAGTCGGGCGCCGCAGCGTCGCCATCGCGCAATGCGTCGATCAACGCCGGCAGCACGGTTGGAGGATCGGGCGCGATCCGGCCAAGTGCGTAGGCCGCGCTGGCACTGACATCGCCCGATCGGTCGCGCAGCGTACGAACCAGCGCTGGCACCGCCGCAGCCGCGGCCGATCCGAACTCCGCCAACGAAGCGGCCGCACGCTGGCGAACAAGTACGTTCGAATCATCCATGGCGCCTACCAGCACGCTGACCGCGGCGGCAGGTTCCAGATCGGACCGTCCGATCGCGTCCACCGCCTCGATGCGAACGTAATCATCGCTGTCCGTGATCGCCCGAGCGATTGCCTCGACCGCCGCCGTGTCCTTCGACTCCAACTCTCCAATCGCGATGGCGGCGCGACGTCGCACCAATGGAATCGGATGGGAGATCAGTCGGGCGAGCGCCGGCAACGTAGCCGGGTGCTGGGGGGCGATGCTGGCGAGCGTCTCGGCGGCCGCCAGCAACACCTCAACGTCGGCATCCTGTAACGCATGAACCAGTGCAAGTACGACTTCCGGATCGACGGCGCGAAGGATCGCCAAACAGGCTGCGGCCTCGCGGCGCACGGCGGCATCGGCGTCGTGCAGTGCGGCGATGATCGCTGGCGTCGTGTCGCCGGATTCGGGGCCGATCTGTCCAATTGCCGCTGCAGCCTGCCGCCGAACGGCTGCGTCCGTGTCGGTCAAGGCGTCGATCAGCGCCGCGACTGCTGCACAGGCAGCCCGCCCCAGCTCGCCCAGCGCCAGCGCAGCCTTGCGCCGCACCAGAGCGTCGCTATCGCGCAGCGCGGCGATCAACTCGCTCGCGGCCACGTCGCCGCCGCGGGCCTTCTGTACCGCGTCGATACTCTCCATCAACGTACGAAACCCAGAATGGCGTAGCGACTCCATGAGTTCCGCGACGGCCCGGCGGGCCTCGCGGCTGATCTTGTTCGGTGGGTCCGCACGATGTGGACGATGTGCCATCTTGTCCCCGGCTTCCGCGTCGTCGTCAGGCTGCGGCCCGCCGCGCCTTCCCGGATGAGTCGACGAACAGTATAAACATGGGGGCATCGCCGATTAAGCGATATATCTGTTCAGTCCTGGTTAGTGACCGTTGGTTGACTCGGCGCTGGCAATTCCACAGAATACTCCGGTACTGCTCCGCATTGAAACGGGTCCGAATTCGTTTAACCCGCAGCCACAGGCGAGGCACAACAGCCAGCCATGCCTCGCCTGCGGCTGCGGGTTAAACGGGGTTAAACGACCGAAGCCGATTTCAGACCCTAATCAATGCGGCACAGTACTCAGGCCGCGAGTGAGCGGAATCAGTTGGGGGAAGGCGACGCCCTTCGCCGGGGTCTAGGGAGGTGGGTGCTTTGGCGTTTACGGTCGGCGATCTCATTGACGGGCATTACCGCGTGGAGCGGCGGTTCGCGGGCGGCATGGGCTACGTCTACATTGTCCGCGACGAGATGGTCGGGAAACGTTTTGCCATCAAGCAGCTCGCGGAACTCCAGGCCACCAACAAGACGCTGCAGGAACGATTTCGACGCGAGGCTGCCGCGTGGCTGCTGCTGGAACACCATCCGCACATCGTCCAAGCGCACAGCTACCCATCCGCGGCCCGACGGGTCACTGTTGATACTGGAATGCGTCGACGGGCCTAGTCTTGACAGTCTGCTGCGGGCCGAAAAGAAACTCAGCCCGTTGCAGGTCGTTCGCTACGCGAGGCAGTTCTGCGCGGCGATGCACTACGCGCACACCAAGGTCATTCCCAACCGCGGCGTTGGCATCCTGCACCGCGACATCAAGCCGGGCAACATCCTGATCACGCGCGACAACCGGCTGAAGGTCACGGACTTCGGCCTCGCCAAACTCGAAGGCGAAGCGCGGATCACCGGCGAAGGTCAGTTCGTGGGTACGATCATGTACAGCTCGCCCGAGCAGCTTCGATCGGCGGCGACAGTCGGTCGACCGAGCGACGTCTATTCTTTCGGCGCGGTGATGTACCAGATGCTTTCGGGCAAGGCGCCGTTTACGGCGAACAACCCCGCGGAGCTGTACCGGCTGATTCAGCAAGTCGAGCCGTTGCCGCTCGAAGAGCTGTGTCCCGGGCTCGACCTGGCGCTGGCGGGGGTTGTCGTGCGTTGTTTACGTAAGGAGGTGACCGACCGCTACGGCGATTTTTCCGAGCTTGAGAAAGCGCTGGGTGGTTTCGAGATGTCGCTGCGCGACAGCAAGCACCCGACCTGTACGCACTGTGGGTATGCGGCGCTGCACCAGCAGCCGAAGTGTCCCGTGTGCGGCGGACAAATGGGTGGCGGCGCGGCGCGCGCAGAACAGCCGGCGGCTGCAAAGGGGTGGACTTGTGTGTGTGGCGCCCGCGTGCCCTCACAGCAGAAGACGTGTCCGCAGTGCGGCCGCGCGCGGGCAGGGTCGACGCTAGACAAGCTCGGCGACGACGCACCGTTGCCGGTCGACGCGGATCTGATTCAGATTTCCGATATGCACGGCGGCGGCGCGGCTCAAGCCGCGCAGCTTCACGAGACCCTGTTGCCCGGCGGCCCGGGGGCGATGGCCTCTCCCGACTCCACGCCGGGCGAGCCTGGTTCGGGACAAGAGGCCGCAGGCCAAGCTTGGGATTCGGTGGCCGATCAAAACTCCATCGTCGAACTCGGATCCGCAGGCCGAGTCACCGCGTGGCAACTCGACCGAGCCAGCTACACCATTGGCCGCAGCGACCGCATGCGCATTCGGCTAAAGGACCCGACGATCGCAACCTACCAAATGCTCGTGGCGCGCTTGCCCTGCGGCTGGCTGGCCATGAACCGGCAGTCCGGCCCATTCGAGGTCAACGGGCGCAAGACCGATCAGCGCTTGCTGCACACCGGCGACGTGATCCACGTGGGAGCCACCTGGCTTGCCTTTGCCGGACCACCGCCGAGTTCCGACCCACTGCCGCCAATTCCAGGCAACTGGGTCAGCCGTATGGAGCCGCGCAAGGCGACCGTGAAAGGAGGCGGATCGGGCACTCGGGTCGAGTTTCAAAGGCCCGTGACCTGTACGATCGAACTACCTGGCGGCGCCAAGTACGTGACGCACGGCGAGCCACTGCGCATCGGTACCTCGTCGTTGTGCGAGATTCGGATGCACGACGCCTCGATCGCCCCCTTGCAGGCATTCATCGCCTGGCAGTCTGACGGCCCCCACATCTTCAACGTGACCGGATCGCAGGTGCGACTGAGCGACGGCCAGGTGGTAACCGACCACTTGTTGATGCACGGCGACAAACTGCTGGTGGGCAGCGCGACTGTGCGAGTGCAGATCGCGGGCGATCCGCTTGCGCCGGGCCGACAGGTCGCGACGGCCGAACACGCCAACCCGCGACGCATGGCTATGACCGTCGTTGCCGGCCCGCAGAAGGGGCACACCGCGACGCTGCAGACAGGTCAGCCGATGATCCTTGGCCGCCACTCCGATTGCGACATGTCGATCGCCACCGATCCCTACATGTCGCGCCGGCACCTCCAACTCACATCGGCCGAGGGCGCAGTCGAGGTCAATGATCTCGGCAGCCGTCACGGGTTCGCCATCGGCCAAACCACGGTCAGCGGCACGGGTACCGCTCGACTGGGCGATGTGCTGCACGTCGGCCAGACCTACTTCTTGATCCACTTCGACCTGTCCAGCGACCTGACCGCCACACGCTAGGGCGTCGGAGCATCGTGGGCCTGTCCTTGGGCCTCACGCCTCGCGCAGCGCCTTGCTACAGGATGAAGCGGCTGAGGTCCTCGTCCGACGAGATGGCCGCCAGCCGCTCGCGTACGTACTGGGCGTCGATGCGTACTTGCTGGCCGGAGCTGTCGGGCGCGTCGAAGCTTATCTGTTCGAGCATCTTCTCCATGATGGTATGAAGCCGCCTCGCTCCGATATTCTGAGTCGTCTTGTTCACTCGAAACGCGAACTCCGCCAACTCGGACACCGCGTCGTCGGTGAACTCGAGTTCCAACTGTTCGGCGCCCAAGAGCGCCCGGTACTGGCGCGTGAGTGAGTTCTCGGGCTCGCGCAGGATCCTGAGAAAATCGTCTTTGGTCAGGTCCGACAACTCGACGCGGATCGGGAACCGGCCTTGAAGCTCGGGCATCAAATCCGACGGCTTCGATTTGTGAAACGCCCCGGCCGCGATGAAGAGCACGTGGTCGGTTTTCACGGGCCCGTAGCGAGTCATCACCGTGGTGCCTTCGACGATGGGCAGCAGGTCGCGTTGCACGCCCTGGCGCGAGACGTCGGGGCCGTGCGACGTGTCGGGGCCGCAAATCTTGTCCAACTCGTCGACGAACACGATGCCGCTCTCCTCGCTGCGCCGCACGGCCTCTTGCGAGATTTTCTCACGGTCCATCAGGGCCTCGATCTCCTGATCGAGCAGTATCCGCCGCGCCTCCTTCACTGTGATCTCGCGGCGCTGCGTTTGGCGCGGCATAATCTTCTCGAACATATTCTGAAAGTCGATGTCCATCTGTTCCATGCCCACGTTCGAGAACACCTGCACCGGCACGGCCCGGTGCTCGATCGTCATCTCGACCGTGCGGTCCTCGAGTTGACCCGATTCGAGCTTCTTGCGCAGCTTCTGGCGCGTCCGTTCGCGGCGTTTCTCGGCGCCCTCGTCGTCCGCCTCGCCCTCGGCAGGCTCGGATTCGGTATCGGGAAGCAACAGGTTGACCAGTCGCTGGGTGGTCAGCTCCTTGGCCTTCTCTTCCACCTTGATTCGTTCCTCCTTGCGAACCATGCCGATGGCTATCTCGACCAGGTCGCGGATCATGCTTTCGACGTCCCGGCCGTGGTATCCGACCTCGGTGTACTTGGTCGCCTCGACCTTGAGGAACGGCGCCTGGACGAGTTGGGCCAGCCGGCGGGCGATCTCGGTTTTGCCCACGCCGGTCGGCCCGATCATGATGATGTTTTTGGGCGTGATCTCGCGGCGTAGTTCCTCCGCCAGTTGCTGCCGTCGCCAGCGATTGCGGATCGCGATCGCCACGGCCCGTTTCGCGTCGCGCTGTCCGATGATGTAACGGTCCAACTCGTCGACGATTTCGCGCGGTGTCAGGGCGTGCACTCAAGTTCCTCCACTTGGATGCTGGCGTTGGTGAACACGTCTATCTCCGCGGCGATACACAGCGACTCACGCACAATCTCGGCGGCACTCAGTCGGGAGTGCCTGACCAAACCGCGCGCCGCCGCCACCGCAAACTGACCGCCCGACCCAATGCCGATCACTCCGTCCGACGGAGCCAGCACGTCGCCTTGTCCGGTGACCAGCAAGCTGTGCTGGCGGTCGACCACGGCCATGAGCGCCTCGAGGCGACGCAGTATCTTGTCCACGCGCCACTCTTTGGCCAGTTCAGTGGCCGCGCGCGGCACGTGCCCCTGGAAGTCCTTCAGCTTGGCCTCGAACCGTTCGAGCAGCGAGAATGCGTCGGCCGTCGATCCGGCGAAACCGACGATCACTCGCCCTTCAGACAGGCGGCGTAGTTTGACAGCGTCGCTCTTCAGGATTGTGTTACCGAGCGAGACTTGACCGTCGCCGCCGATCGCGACGCGGCCGTTGTGCCGAACGGTAAGTATCGTCGTGCCGTGGTAATCCAAAGGTCGATTCCTCCAATGACGAGTTCTTTCGGCATGGTTCAAAAAGGTGTCAGGCACCGTTGCCGGAACGGCCCGAAGGGTGCTTCGCACAACGGTGCCTGACACCTTTTTGAACCATGCCGTTCTTTCTAGCAGTTCGCCGACACGCGAACAAGGACCGCCCAGGCGCCGCAGGGCTTGGCCCTGAGAATCTAGAGAAACTTTGCGGGCGGCGGGCTAGACGCGGGCGGTTCGCGCGACGCCGAGCCGTTCGCACAACTGGCGACGTGACTGCAGAGTTTTCTCAGAAGAGTCCCAATGCGATGACGATAAACACGATGAAACTGTCGACTTTCGACCGTGATTGGCTTGCGATGAGGTATCGACCCATGAAGTACGCCGCCGGGTTCGCGGGTGTGTGTCTCGCGTTGTTGTGTTCGGTCGCTGATGCGGGCGGCTGGGCCGACGGCCTGTTCAACGAACTCCGCCACGATTTTGGCAACATTCCACACGGCGCCGACGTGCGATGCAACTTTGTGATCACGAACACGACCGGACAGCCGATCCGCATCGCCGGCATGAAGCGATCGTGCGGATGCACCCAAATCACGCTCGACGACAAGGTCGTGCTCGACCAGAACATCCAGGTCGCCAGCGTGGCTCAGGTGCTTGCGCCAGGCCAGCAGGCCACGATCGGCGTCGTGCTCGACACCGTCAAGTTCCTCGGCAACAAAGCTGCCGAGGTGTTCGTCACGTTTGACTACCCGTCACTGGCCGAAGTGCGACTGACGGTCAGCAGCTTCATTCGCCAAGACATCGTGTTCAATCCTGCGGCGATCCAATTCGGCAGCCTGTCGCGCGGCCAGGAGGTCGCCAAGGAACTGGACATCGAATACGCGGGCCAATTGAACTGGCAGATCCAGGGCGTCATGTACGCGAACTCGCATCTGAATGTGACCTACGATGAAATGTACCGCAAGCCCGGCCAGGTTGGTTACAAGCTGAAGGTGACCGTCAAGCCGACCGCGCCGCCCGGTTCGCTGCGCGAGTTGATGGTCGTCGAGACCAACGATCCGGGCGCGACCAAGATACCGGTGTTGATCGACGGCCAGATTCAGTCGGACCTGGTCGTCACGCCGTCGAACCTCAACCTAGGCTCAGTCCGTGCCGGCGAATCGGCGGCTCGACAGATACTGCTTCGAGCCAAGAAGCCGTTCGCGATCACCAAGGTTGAAGGCGCCGACGCGGCGTTTCAGGTCGAGAAGCCGCCCGGCAAACAGGCATTTCACAAGCTGACGGTTCGCTTCACAGCGCCCGATCAGGCTGGCCCGCGCGAATGCACGTTCCGCATCGAGACCGACCTGGCCGATCAGACCGCTGCGGAGTTGAAGGCGACAGTTCAGGTAGTACGCTGAGTTCCGGCAGCCGCGTGGGAGACTGCCTCAAGCAATTCAGCCACGTCCGGCCGATCCATCGGATCGGCGCTCGGGTGTGCGTACACGACTCGGCCCGTCGGGTCGATCACAAAGTCGCCGCCAAGCTGGTGGACATCTTCGTGTGCCATGCGTATCCGACGCCCTCTCAACACCAGTCCGAAATACCCGACAAGCACCCGCGGACTAAGCAACCGGCGCCACGATGCGCGGCCAAGCCCGAACGCCTGATACAGCTTTCGCTCAGGATCAGCCAGCACGCGAACCTTCCAAGCACGTGACCGAACGAAGTCGGCCAGTCGAGTCAGGTCGGCAAAGGTCACCGCGACCACATCGGCTCCGGCACCGCGGAACTTGTCGATACGCTCTTGAACCTCGACCAGGTGTTCTTGGCAGGGCAGTCAGGCCAGGTGCCTAAGGAAGATCAGCACCAACGGACCATGCACTAGGTCGGCCAGCCGCACGGTTTGGTTCTGGGCGGTTCGCAGCGTGAAGCTCAGGTCAACGCGGTCAATCAGCATCATGTTGATTTGGTCAGTAAACTTTAATAGTATTCTGACCGATCCTATAGATATAAAAAGGGTTGAGGTGACCTTGCGTGTCCACTGTTGCCGTCGAGTTTGAGTCGTTCGCTGATATCAGCGCGAGAATGGAGCAGGCGACGCCCCAGGAGATTCTGCGCTGGGCGGTGGGAAAGTACTTTCCAAAGCTGACCATGGCGACGGCTTTTGGTGCTGAGGGCTGTTGCATCATCCACATGCTCGCCGAGATAGAGCCGCGAGTACATATCTTCAATCTCGAGACCGGCTACCAGTTCTCCGAAACTCACGAACTTCGCGATCGCATCGCCGATCGCTACGGCATGGTCGTGCAATACGTTTCGGCCGAGACCACCGTGCCTGAGTACGAAGCCCAGCATGGCGGCCCATTGTACACTCGGCAACCCGATCAGTGCTGCCAAGACCGCAAGATCGTACCACTCCGCCGCGCGATCGTGGGCTACGACGCCTGGATATCGGCGATCCGTCGCGATCAGACCGCGCACCGCAAGAACGCAGGCATCGTTCATTGGGACTCCAAGTTTTCTCTGGTGAAGGTGAACCCGCTGGCGAAATGGACCAAGAAGGATGTCTGGAAGTTCATCGTCGACAACGACGTACCGTACAACCCGTTACACGATCGCGGCTATCCGAGCATTGGCTGCTGGCCGTGCACTCGAGCCGTAGCCGAAGGCGAGGACGACCGCGCCGGCCGTTGGAGCGGAACGGTCAAGACAGAGTGCGGTCTGCATCTGAAAGAGTGATGCAAACCGGGGCTGCGACTGTTCAAGTGGAGTCAATCGTCAACGGTCAATCGTCAATCGCTCAGGACAACTGACGATGGGCGATTGACAACCAGAATCGGCACTCATGAAGGTCTCTGCCAAGGCTGAATACGCCTGTCTTGCCGTGCTCGACCTGGCGATGAGCTACGGTTCGCGCGAACCTGTGCGGATCAGGCAGATCGCCGACGGTCGCGGCATCCCACACGGTTTCCTGGTTCAGATTCTGCAGCAACTGAAGGGCGCCGGCTACGTGGTGAGCACGCGCGGTGCGGCGGGCGGATACCAGTTGGCCCGTTCGCCGGCGAGCATTTCGCTGGCCGAGGTGCTGAGCGCTATCGACGGGTTTCGGCGGGTTGGTTACGATCTCGCCTCTTCGGAGTTGGCTCCCGAACTGCGGGCACTACGCTCGGTCTGGAGCGAGGCGTCGGACGCGGCCGAAGGGATTCTGCACCGCACCACGTTCGCCGAATTGGTCGACCGTGCCCGCAACGAACATTGTGTTCCTGTGGTTGGTGATTGGATCTGAAAGGAGTGGCAAAGGCTATGTCGCAGACGGTCGAACTACCCAAAGTACAGTCGATTGAGCCGCACGGCGGCGAGCTGGTGAATCTGGTGTTGGACAGCGCCGAGTCTGCCGAGTGGCAGAGGAAGGCCGGCTCGCTGCCGCGTCACACGCTGTCGCAGCGCGAGCTGTGCGATCTCGAAATGCTCGCGATCGGGGCGTTCAGCCCGCTGGATGGCTTCATGACCCGCGACGACTATCGAGGCGTCGTGGAGGACATGCGACTGACCGATGGGGCGGTCTGGCCCTACCCGATCACGCTGGGCGGCGGCGACGTGGACGGCGACGAGGGCGACGACGTAGCGCTGTACTCCGAGGCCGGCAAGCTCATGGGCGTCTTGCACGTCGAGGATGTCTACTCGCGCGACACCAAGCACGAAGCCCGCGAGACCTATGGCGTCGATGAAGAGGCTCATCCGGGCGTCGTTCAAATCTATCGCCAGGGCGAGAAACTGCTGGGTGGGACGCTGACCGTGCTGGCCACGCCCGAACGCAAGGAGTTCCCGGAACTCTACATGACGCCGGCCCAACTTCGCGCGATCTTTCTGGAGCGTGGCTGGCGGCGGATCGTCGCGTTCCAGACTCGCAATCCGATCCATCGCGCTCACGAGTACCTGACCAAGGTGGCCCTCGAAGTTGTTGACGGGCTGCTCGTGCATCCGCTCGTCGGCGAGACCAAAGGCGATGACGTGCCGGCCGACATCCGCATTCGCTGCTACCAATCGTTGCTCGAAAAGTACTATCCGAAGCAGCGAACAGTGCTGAGCCTGCTGCCGGCGAGTATGCGCTATGGCGGGCCGCGCGAGGCGATCTTGCACGCGATCATGCGCAAGAACTACGGCTGCACTCACTTCATTGTCGGCCGCGACCACGCCGGCGCAAACCGGCCCGATGGCAAGCCGTACTACGGCTCGTACGACGCCCATTACATCTTCGATCAGTTTGAGCCGCAGGAACTCGGCATTACGCCACTGTTCTTCGAACACACGTTCTTCTGCCGAAGCTGCGGCGGCATGGCCAGCTTTAAGACGTGCGGCTGCGACAAGTCGAACCATGTCACACTGTCGGGCACTAAGGTCCGTGAGATGCTCACCAAGGGCGAGATTCCGCCGGTCGAGTTCACACGGCCTGAGGTGGCCCAGATTCTGATCGACGGCTACCGTGCTGCCGGCGCGAAGTAGCCGCGCGAGTTCACCATCGAACCAACCATGAGCCGCCCCGAACGGGGCGGCTTCTTTTTTGTGGGGAGCCTACAACATCGGCGACAAAAGGCGGCAGGTATTCTCCATGAATCGCCGTGTGACCGGACGCCTCGACCATTGGTCCAGATCAAGTCGTCGGCTGCGGGCCAGGTCGGCGGCGAACACCGACTCCAGCCCGGCGGCCATGCGCGGCCCGTAGAAGACCGCACCGACCTCGAAATTCAGCCGTAGGCTGCGATTGTCCATGTTGGCGCTGCCAACGTACGACCATTCGCCGTCTACGGTGATCATCTTGGAGTGCATCAGCCCTTCTGTGTACTCGTGAATTTGCACACCGGCCGACAGCATGTCTTCGTAGTACGACTGTGCGGCCAACAGTGTGGCGATATGGGCGTTGCGTGCGGGCAGGATGACCTCGACATCCACGCCGCGGTGCGCGGCGCTTTCGAGTGCGACTCGGATCGAGTCGGGGGGTACGAAATAACAACTCTCGATGAGCACTCGTTGCCGCGCCGCAGCGATCGCCGTGAAGAACAGTTCGTGGACGACCTCGACAGGCTGATCGGGTCCGCTGGCGATGATCTGCGCAATCTGATCGCCTACCGCCCGTGGCGTCGGAAACAGGTCCGGTGCGGTGAGTTCCTCGTCCGTCGCAAAGTGCCAATCTTGGGCAAACACCTGTTGAAGTTGGTGGACCGCCGGGCCGCGCAGCATCATGTGTGTGTCGCGCCAGTACGCAAACTGGCTCTTGCGCCCGATGTACTCATTGCCAACGTTGACGCCCCCAGTGAAACCAACGTCGCCGTCCACTACCAGCAGCTTGCGATGGTTTCGCAGGTTGAACACCCAGCGGCGGCGCAGCGGATTGACCGGCAGAAAACACTCGGCCTGAATGCCGGCCTGCCAGATGGGGCGAAGGAACCTTCGGGTGAGCCGCAGCGAGCCAACGGCGTCGTACAGGAACCGGACCGTGACGCCCTGGCGGGCCTTTTCGATGAGCAAGTCGCGAAACCGCTGGCCGGTCTCATCGGGCTGAAAAATGTAGTACTCCAGGTGGATGTGATGACGAGCGTCGCCAATTGCCTGTTCCTGCAGACCGTAGGCGCGGTTGGTGTCCGTGATCACCTCGACCTCGTTGCCCCAGGTAGGTCGGTTCTCGGCAATGCGGCACGCGAGCGCCATGAGTTCCGAACGCAGCGTATCGGTGTCGGGCGGCGGCGCTAGTTCGAACGTCTCGACCGTGGGAAGTTGGGGTTCGAGCGTGACACGGGCTAGTTTCTTGCGGCGGGTCTTGCGTGCCAGGCGCGTCGTGCCTAGCAGCAGGTAGAGCACGCCACCGAGCCCCGGGACAAGAATGATCCCCAGAATCCACGCCACGGCCGCGAGCGGCTCACGCGTGCGCAGCACTACCACGGGTATCAGACAGAAGCCCACCAACTCCAACACAGTGAACAAGACCGTGAGCGCGGTCGCGTCCACGTAGTCACGCCACGCCAGTGCCAACAGGGTGGGAAGCACCAAATCACAAGCTCCAAATCGCCAACAGAGTTGGAAGCACCAAATCACAAGCACCAAATCCCAAACTGCAACCTACCGAATGATACCGGGCGTCGATCGGTCTTGGATTCTGAGTTTGGTCATTGGAGTTTGTTTGACGCTTCGTGCTTGGGATTTGTTGTTTCCGACAGGGTTCGGCGGATGTTCGCCTCGTCGACTGGCGCGACGATGCCCTTTTCGGTGACGATTGCCCGAATCAGCGCTGCCGGAGTGACGTCGAACGCGGGGTTGTAGACCGCGATATTCTCGGGCGCAGTCTGCCTGCCAAACCCGTGAGTGATTTCGCGCGGATCGCGCTGTTCGATCGGGATCGCGTCGCCGTCGGCGATGGTCAGATCAAAAGTGCTGCTGGGCGCCGCAACATAAAACGGAATGCCGTGGGCCTTGGCCAGTACGGCCACGGCGTATGTACCGATCTTGTTGGCGGTGTCGCCGTTGGCCGCGATTCGGTCGGCTCCGGTGATTACCAGCTTGATGCGGCCCTGCTTCATAACCGTTGCGGCCATATTGTCGCAGATGAGCGTGGCGTCAATCTGCCGCTCAACCAGTTCCCACGCAGTCAGCCGAGCGCCTTGCAACAGCGGGCGAGTCTCGTCGACAAACACGTGGAACCGCTTGCCCTGTTCGTGTGCGGCGAACATGCAGGCCAGCGCCGTGCCGTAGTCGGCGGTCGCGAGGCCGCCGGCGTTGCAATGCGTGAGCACACCGTCGTCATCGTCGATAAGCTCGGCGCCAAATCGGCCGATCGCTCGGCACATGCGCCGGTCTTCCTCCTCGATGGCGATCGCTTCGTCGCGCAGACGCTCAATGATCTTGGGTACGGGCAAGTCGTGGCAACGCTCCGCCGTTCGTTCGATTCGTTCGATTGCCCAGGATAGATTCACGGCGGTCGGGCGACTCGATCGCAGGTAGTCGGCCGCGGCCTTGAGGTCATTCCGGAATGGATCGAACGAGGTCGCGGTCGATCCACGGACGCCGAGTACAACTCCCATCGCACCGGCCACGCCGATCGCCGGCGCGCCGCGCACTTGCAGCGACTTGATCGCTTCCCACATCGTTGCAATATCGCGGCACGCGATGTAGCGCAGTTCGGTGGGCAACAGCGTCTGGTCAATCAGTCGCACGTGCCCGTCGACTCCGCCGACCCACTCGATCGTGCGAGGTGCATCGCCCATGTGAATCCCGGCAGCCCAGGCGCCGCTACGACTTCTCCCATTTGAGTCCAAACGTTTCGGCCACGGCTTGGTTTGTCACCTTGCCGTGAGCGATGTTCACGCCGCGGGCGATCGCCGAGTTTTCCGCCGCTGCTCGGCCGATGCCCTTGGTCGCGATCTCCAGCACGAAGGGCAGCGTGACGTTGCACAATGCGTACGTGCTGGTTCGTCCCACGGCGCCCGGCATGTTGGTCACACAGTAGTGCACGACGTCCTCGACTACATAGGTCGGCCGCGAGTGAGTGGTCGGCTGCGAGGTCTCGACGCAGCCACCCTGGTCGATCGCGACGTCGATGATCACCGATCCCTGCTTCATCAGTTTGAGGTCGCCGCGTCGTACCAGCCGGGGTGCGCGAGCGCCCTCAATGAGGACCGCGCCGATCACCAGGTCGGCTGACGCAAGGCAGTCTAGCAGCGTGTGGCGGTCGCTGAAGAGCGTCGTCACGTTGGCCGCCATGATATCGTCGAGATAACGCAGCCGATCGACGTTGATGTCGAGGATGAATACGTTCGCTCCGAGCCCGGCGGCGACCTTGGCCGCGTGCGTACCGACCACGCCGCCGCCGATGATTACGACATTGGCCGGCATGACACCCGGCACGCCGCCCAGCAGGATGCCGCGACCGAGCTGCGGCCGTTCCAAGTACTTCGCCCCCTCTTGGATGCTCATGCGGCCGGCGACTTCGCTCATCGGCGTCAGTAGCGGCAGCCGGCCGTGCGCGTCGCGAATCGTCTCGTATGCAACTGCGGCCACTCCAGAATCGATGATCGCCCGCGTGAGCCGCTCGTCGGCGGCGAAATGAAAGTAGGTGAACACCGTCTGGTCGGGTCGCAACATCGGCCACTCGGCCGGCAGCGGCTCCTTGACCTTCACGACCAGGTCGGCCCGACCAAAGACCTCGGCGGATGCGGCGACAATATCGGCGCCCGCCGTCGCGTATTGGATGTCGGTGATCCCGCTTCCCAGTCCTGCGCCAGACTCGACGAGTACGCGATGGCCGGCACGCGTCAGCTCCTCTACGCCCACCGGTAGGATCGCGACTCGATACTCGTCAGATTTGATCTCTCGGGGTACGCCAACAATCATGGCACTTTCTCGCGACCAGTTGGTTACAGATCGCGGCAATTTCAACAGAGTCACCTGTGGTCGTCAACCGCGTGCAGGGTACAGTGATGGCACATTCTGAAACGTAACGCGGCGTCCCACCCGCGAGAGTCGTCGGCGAGGCGACCGGGTCGGCGAGACGACCGGGCCTGTGGTCATACCGCACGCGGCAGGATTGACTCGTTTAACGCGGAGCCGCAGGCGACCGGAGATGCACAAACCCAACCATGTTCTGCCGGCGCCTTCGGCTGGGCGTCAAACCAAAATGTCTCATGGATGGCCGCGTGCGGTGTATACTGCCCACCGGACGAACGCCTGCCACGCTCGCGCTAACCACGCGGATGCAAACTGTCCCAGACCCGGTCGACGGCCGCGACGAGATCGGCGGGCGAGCCTGTGTTGTCGATGACGTGAGTGGCCCGCTGGCGCTTCACCGCTTCGGGCAACAGTGCGGATTCACGTCGCTCCAGTTCGCCGGCCGCCCAGCCGCGCTCGGCCGCCCAGGCTCGGCGGCGCTCCAGCGGCGCGGTCACGAGCACGATCTGGTCGCACCATGCATCGCGCCCCGCCTCGAACAGCGTTGGCGCGTCGACAACGAAGACGCTGCCGCCGACCGCTCGCGACCGGAACGCGGCCAGTCTGGCCTGCAGGATTTCGCCGGTGCGCGGAAAAATGATCTCGTGCATCAATCGACGCTTCAGGTCCGCTCCGTCCGCGGCGAAGATCCGGTCGGCGATCGCCGAACGACTCACCACGCCAGACGGCTTGAACACCGCGTCGCCCAACAAGTCTCGCACCGCGTCCTTTATCGCCGGCTCTTCGTAGATCGCATGAACGACCCTGTCGGCCTCGTAGACCTCGGCCCCTAGCTCGCGCAGCCGCCGCGACACGGTCGACTTGCCCGTGCAAACGGGACCGACCAGGCCGAGCACAATGCCGCGGTTCAACGGCTCGTCCATCAGTCCACCGCTTCCGTATCCAACCAATTGGGTCCGATCGATACGTCCACCCTGAGCGGCACGCTGAGCGGCAACGCTCGGGTCATTTCGTGCCGAACGACTTCGACCAGGTGCGACTGCTCGGCGCCCGGCACTTCCAGCACGAGTTCATCGTGAATCTGCAGCAGCATTCGGCTGCGCAGGCGTTCGCGTGCGATGCGGCGGTGCAGGTTGAGCATGGCCGTCTTGATCAGGTCGGCGGCCGACCCCTGCACGACCGTGTTCACCGCCTCGCGCTCCGACTGATTCAGTTGCCTCCCTCGCCGCGGTCGCACGCCGGCGATTCGTCGACGCCGGCCGAGAATCGTCGTCACCGATCCGTCGCGATGTGCTTGGTCGAGCACGTGGCCGATGAACGTCTCGACGCCTCGATACTTGGCAAAATACGCGGCGATGAATGCCTCGGCGTCGTCCTGGCTGATCCCGAGCCGAGCGGCCAGTCCGAACGGGCCGAGGCCGTAGATGACGCCGAAGTTCACCACCTTCGCCCCGCGCCGCATCTCGGTCGTCACTTCGCCTGGCGACACGCCGTAAATCTGCGATGCGACGAAGCTGTGGATGTCCTGGTCCGCCGCGAACGCGCGGCTCAATTCCGCGTCGCCCGACAGGTGGGCCAACACGCGAAGCTCAATCTGCGAGTAGTCCGCGGTGAGCAGTCGCCACGGCTCGTGGTTCGCCTTCGGCTCGAACAAGTTGCCTTGCCCGCCGTCGGGGCCTGCGGTCGTGCGGCGAGGCACAAACGCCTGTCGAATCTGGCGACCCTGCTCGGTGCGGATCGGGATGTTCTGCAGGTTCGGGTCGCTCGAACTCAACCGACCCGTGGCGGCCACGACCTGATTGAACGATGCGTGTACACGGCCTGTGTCGGGGTCGACGAGCTTGGGCAGCGCGTCCACATAGGTGCTCTTGAGTTTGGCGATCTGGCGATGCTCAATCAAGAGGGCGGGCAACGGGTGCCGCTGGGCCAACTGCTCGAGCACTTCCTGATCGGTGCTCGCCCCGGTCTTGGTCCGCTTGAGCACCGGCAGACCGAGCCGCTCGAACAGCACCTGCCGCAATTGGGTCGGCGAGCCAATGTGGAACTCGCCGCCCGCGAGTTCGAAAACCTTGGCCTCGATTCGAGTCAATTCGGCCGTGAAGTCGCGGCTCAATCTGTCCAGCAACGCCAGGTCGATCGTGATGCCGTCGAACTCCATGTCGGCCAGCACCTCGATCAGCGGTCCTTCGAGCGTTTCGTAGAGTTGCCAGAGTTGCTGTTCGCGCAGCCTCGCCTCTTGGACCGACGCGACGCGCCAGGCAACGTCCGCCGCCTCGCCGGCGAACCGGGCGGCATCGGCGACGCCGACCAGATCGGCCGTACGCTGCGACGGCCCTTTTCCCAACAACTCCTCGACCGTCATCATCGTGTGATTGAGGTATCGCCGAGCGAGTTGCTCGAGGCTGTGCGATCGCTCGCCGGCCTCCATCAGGTAGTCGGCGACCATCGTGTCGATCGCCAGCCCGGCCAGTCGCACGCCCAATCGGCGCAGCACGAGCGACAGGTGCTTCAGATCGTGGCCGCACTTGGCGGGCCGGTCGGCTTCCAGGAGCGGCCGCAGCAAGCGGACGATCGCCGATTCGTCTAGCGGAGGCGCGCCGAGCGGACCACGAACGGGCACGTACCACGCCGCACCCGCTCGCGACGAAAGCGACAGGCCGACCAGTCGCGTTTGCAGTGCGGCGCCGCCGCTCGTCAACAGGCCGATCGACACGCGCGGCTCGCGACTCAGTTCGCCCGCGACGGCGGCAAGCGAGTCGAGCGAATCGACGACGCGGTAGTCCGCGGTCCACGCCGCCGGCTGCGCGGTCGTGGCGGCGAACCGATTCGTCAGGCCGCGGAAGCCGAACTCGGCGAACAGTTGGGCCAGTCGCTGTGCGTCGAATCGCCCGGTCCGGGCCGCATCCCAATCGACTACGATCGGAACGTCGGACCTGAGGCGGACCAACTCGCGAGCGCGATGAGCGGCGTCGGACCCGGCGCGCAGATTCTCTTGCCGCTTCTTGCCCGAGACCTTGTCCACGTTGGCCAGCACGTTATCGAGCGTGCCGAACTCCTGCAGCAGCATCGCCGCCGTCTTCGGGCCGACGCCGTCGATGCCGGGCACGTTGTCGACGCTGTCGCCGGTCATGGCTAAGAGATCGACCACTTGGTCCGGCCGGACTCCCCAGTCGGCAGCGAGCGAGTCCGCGTCGAACACGGCATCCTTGCGAAGGTTGAAGATCGACACGCGCGGACCCAGGAGCTGCCGCGCATCCTTGTCGCCCGTGCAGATGAACGTCGTCACGTCGCGCGTGGCCGCCTGAGCCACGATCGTGGCGATCACGTCGTCGGCCTCAAAGCCGTCGCACTCGATCAGCGGCACGCCCAACGCCACGACGACCTGGCGAATCATGTCGATCTGCGGGCGCAGGTTGTCGGGCATCGGCCCTCGCGTCGCCTTGTAGGCCGAATACATCGCGTCGCGAAACGTCGCGGCCGGCGTGTCGAAGGCGGCGATCAGGTAGTCGGCACGCTTCTCGTCGACCAGTCGCAACAGGTCGCGCGTGAAGCCGAAGACGGCGTTCGTCGGCCGGCCGTCGGGCGCGGACATTTCGGGAATCGCGTGAAATACCTGGAATATCAACGAGTGGGCGTCGACGACGTAGAGCGTTTGGTTCATGGTCGCAGTCGGATCGGGCGGCAATTCCTTGTCGGGCGGCAGGTTCGGGCGTCGGGCCGGAACTTCCTGATTGACTCGACACCGGGTGCGATTAGAATCAGTACCTGAAACCCGAGTCAATTCGTGCGGATGGACGAGGGCCGGGAACTGATGCAGCCCCCGCAGCGTCGAACACGCTGAGGTTAGGCAACCCCTTCTTCGGAGGTATGACCAATGGCCAGTAATCCCAAAGGCAACAACCTACTAATCCCGCTGATCGTGTTTGTGGTCTTGTTCGTCGCCTGTGGTGTCACAGCGTTTCTGTTCTACCAAGAAACGACCAAGCTAAAGACCGAGGCCGCCACGGCCAAGGAATCCGCGAAGAAGGCACTCGCCGATAAGTCGAAGAGCGACGATCAGACCAAGATACTCAAGGGCAAGATCGGCTATCCCGACTTGGACTTTGGCCAAGAGAACGACGCGGCCGGCGGCGAGACCTTGATGGCCAAGGTCGCCGAGGAACTGAGCAAGTACTCGGCCGGCGCGGGGGCCAGCCTGACATTTAAGGATGAACTGGCGAGGTTGAACCAGCAGCGAGAGGATCTGAAAAAACTGGTGGACAACCTCAATGCCGACCTCGCCCAAAAGGCCAAGGACTATGAGGAGAAGCGAGCGGTCGAGGCACAGACCAATGCCCAACACGACAAGAACGCCAAGGATGCTAACGACACCCTGGCCAAAGAACAAACGGAGATGAAGCAGAAGCTGGACGAATCGACACGCCAGGTCACCGAGTACGCCAAACAGGCCACGGACTCGCAGGAACTACAGAAGCAGAAGGAACGTGAGTACGAGGTGCTGAAAAACAAGACTGATCGCGAGATTGGCGAGTTCAGCGTCGCTACGACCGACTTGAAGAGCAAACTGACCAAGATCGAGTCTGTCGGCAAGCAGGTGGGCGAGGTTGTAAGCGTCGACAATCTGGCCAAAGAGGTATACATCAACCGCGGCTCAGACGACCGACTCACGCTGCAGACGACTTTCAGCGTGTGGAGTCCAAGCATGATCGGCACGATTCACTGGCGCGAGAAAAACCAGAAGGTCGACGCCGACGCGAAGAGGGAATTTGAACTGTCGAATAAGCAGAACCCATTGGAGGCCCGGCTCGAAGGCGGACCCAAGGGCTACATCGAGATCGTTGCGGTACTCGGCCCGAACCAGAGCGTCGGCCGGATGACGATGTTCAAGATCGCCGACCCAATCGCGCCGGGCGATCTGCTGTACAGCCCGATCTGGACGCCAGGCCAAGGCAAACGATTCGCGCTGGTTGGCAGGTTCGACCTGACGGGCACCGGCACCAACGACCGCAAACTGCTCGTCGATATGATCAAACGCCAGGGCGGCGTTATCGACGCCGAGGTTGACGACGAGGGCAAGCTCAATGGCAAGATCCAAATTGGAACCAACTGGCTGGTCATCGGGTCCGTTCCCGACCCAACAGACTCGACCGATCCAGACAAGGACAAGGCCACGCCGATCGGCGAGAGGGTCGCAGAGTTGCAGGCCGAGGCGCGGCGATTGGGTGTTGAAGTAATCGACCAAAAAAAGCTCTACGACTTCATGGGCTACACGCCACACACTCGCCAATACGAGCCTGGTGCCTACACTGGCGGACCTGAAGCAAAGAATCGCTTCGAGAACCCCACAAACACGACGCGCCCCAGCGGCCTGCCTCCATTCGACAATCCGGGCGAGGCCGGCCGGCCGCCAGGAATGGGCCGGCAGTACAAGCCGAAATAGGCTCGGGGTTGAAAGCGACATGCTTCCGCCCAAACGTGCGTGAAGGCCCTCGCTCGCGTCGGGTTGGTCTGGATGCCTTATGCCGCTTGAGGTTACGCGAACGATCCAGTTTGGCGGCGTTCGGCACCAACCGCAAAACCCTTCCCAGCCGAATAATCGTCAAAGTTTGCCAATCCACCCGCCGATACTCCTCCGTAGAGACTGACCCGCCTGAAACGGAGGAGAAGGCATGACCAGGTATTTGTGGCGACTCTGCGGCGTCGTGGCCATTGCGGCTGGTGCAGCGGCCTCGTCGGGTTGTTTCCATCGGCACATCAACAACTACAAAGGGTTCGCTTACCCGTCATTGCCAACGGCCTTCGTGCCCGCGACGGCGAACTACTTCGGTTGTGCCCACGTCGGGCTATGGCCGATGCCCGTAAGCCCTACGATCTCCTACGAAATCGAGGACGCACTCGCCCGATACGAGAAGGCGGGCGTGCCCATCCTTGGGCCCATCAAGGGCGAGTTCGCTCCGATCTTCTGCATGGACCCGCCGAGCGAGAAGGACATCTACGACACGCTACGCCCGATCGTGCACGGCGTCCCGTTCATTTGGGAAGTCCAACGCAAGAACGTCCGGTTCAGCCTCGAGAAGCTCGTGGACGAAGTCGACGAGTGCCGTTTCTATCCGCTCGCCGGCCCCTGCCAACTGCACCACTGCCACTTCAAGGCGACGGTGTGGTGGGACGAAACGACGACCATGGGTTGGCCGCTGCCGTTCACGCACACCGAGCATAAGAAGGAAGTGCTGTACATCGACAAGGACCACCTGCACCGCTGTGGCGAACCCGGCAACGTCGCCCCGGCCGGCGGCCCCAGCACGATCAGCCACTACTAAATAGCCTTGCACGATTCTGGGACAGTAGCCCGACGCGCCAGCGAGGGAGCACATGGCGAAATCACAAGAAATCAGGCCCGGTCCCTCGCTGGCGCGTCGGGCTACTGTCCCTGCGGACTCCCAGGATCACGCAA
>Ga0185317_100016_pt1 | contig 77310 bp, 68 predicted proteins | sample DevilsHole_FD_128020 | JGI IMG/M metagenome (GOLD analysis project Ga0185317, IMG submission 128020) | Groundwater microbial communities from Devils Hole, Nevada to study Microbial Dark Matter (Phase II) - Devils Hole (SPADES assembly)... | ecosystem: Environmental > Aquatic > Deep subsurface >...
TTCCTTTGACGACATTGCAGGCGGGCCGCCTGCACTACGCTCATGAAATCACACACGGAGTACCTGACGCTCACTATTCCGGGCCAAATGGCTTTCGTCAACATCACGCCCCAGGTCGAGGCGGCGGTGCGCAAGAGCGGCGTGCGCGAAGGGCTGTGCCTGGTGAACAGCAAGCACATCACGGCCAGCGTCTTCATCAACGACGACGAGTCGGGTCTGCACCACGACTTCGGCGTGTGGCTCGAGCGGCTTGCCCCGTTCAACCCCGACCCTGACCATTACCACCACAACCGCACCGGCGAAGACAACGCCGACGCCCACCTGAAGCGACAGGTCATGGGCCGCGAGGTCGTGGTGGCCATCACCAACGGGAAGCTCGACTTCGGCCCGTGGGAGCAAATCTTCTACGGCGAGTTCGACGGACGACGACCGAAGCGCGTGCTGGTCAAGATCATCGGCGAGTAACGCACGCGGCGATGACCAACTTGTATGTATGGGAAGAAGGGCGAGTACAGGGCAAGATGCCGCCGGGCCGCGGCACGGAGGCGGCCCGGCCCTCGGTCGTGCAACTGGTCGGCGCCGCGGTCTAATCGGTCCCTGCCGTCTCGAAGTCCACGTCGAGAAGCGAGTCAACTATCACCGTAGCAGCGCGTACAGGATCACGTTCGTGGCGATCTTGACCGCCGACTCGTGGGTGTAGCCGCGGCAGTCGCTGCCTTGGTGCCGCTCGAGGGCGCAGCCGATGTCGTACTTGGAATAGATCACGGCCCACCGGCCGTCGAGTTGCATACCCTCGAGGGCCGGTTCGCCCTCGGCGACGGCCATCGCTTTGGTGAACTGAACGCGCTTCAGGTCGAAGCCGAGCGGGTCGCCGCCCTGCGATGCGCCGAACAGCTCGTCCGTGGTGGGAATCGCCTGCAGCTTCGCGTCGGGCAGCAGCTTCGCCGCGAACGCACGGAACGCGGTGTCGAACGGCTCGCGCCCGCAACAAGCGTCGGCGAGCAACGTACCGCCGCGCTCGAGATGCTCGCGAAGTCGCGCGATCTGCTCGTCGGTGAAGCTGAATTGGCTGCGGCCGTGCATGTACAGGAACGGAAACCGGATCAGGTTCTCGTCGAGCGGCGCCAGTTCGCGCTGCTCGGCGGCGACGTTCATCTTCAGGTTGTCGCGCAGGCTGGCCATCAGGTTCTGCACGGCCAGCGGCGCGACGTTCCAATCGCCGCCATGCTTGAGTTTGCCGATCTGCAAGACCCAGCGGTTCGCCGGGTCGCTCGCCCCGAGCGCGACGACCTTGCGGGCGTCGAGCTTGTCCAGCAGCAGCTCCTTGCCCGTGGCGTACGCGAGCACGTTCGTGCCCAGCCGCGTGGCCCGCACTGTGGCCACCCGGTCGTTCACGTCAAGCGTGGGGTTGTCGCTCTGCTGCCAATAGCACGATAGGTCTTCGCGCGACAGCACGACGCTCGTGCGGCACCCGACGTCGATGCCTTCGATCGAGTCGTCCGGTTCGAGCGAATAGTCGGCCTTCCAGATCGCGTGGTCGGCGCTCAGCTTCTTCAGCGGCAGTTCGGGAAAAAGTTCCTTGAACAAGGCTGCGACGCCGTCGGCGAACGCCTTACGCGAGCAGCACGCCTCGGCGAAGATGAACCCACCCTGGTCGATGTAGCCGCGCAGCACCTGTTTCTCGAGGACGTCGAACACCGGCGCCTCGTGCCCGGTGATGAACAGCACGGGCGCCTGCAGCAAGTCCTCGACGCGCCGGGCCACGTCGCCGGCGCCCGCGACCTTGGCGTCGACGATCTGCCAGGTCATGCGCCGCTCCCAGTGCTTGCTGATGTGTTCGGTCAGCTTGCGTACGTCGTCGCGGTCGTTGTTCCAATCGTCGCGTGCGGCGGGGTCGGCCGAATCGTGCCGCAGCTTGTTCATCAGCACCGGCCAGCGGCCCTTGGACAGGAACAACAGCGCGAAGCTGGTCGCGATCAGCTCGTTGCTGTCGAGTCCGGTGCCTTCCCACAGCCCGCCGGCCTTCTGCGTCCGCACGAGCAACTCGGCGCCCATGCGATACCAGTCGTAGACCCGGCTTGCGCGGCGGTCAATGAAGAACCGCTGGCCGCTGAGTCGTGCCGCCCGTTCGAGGCCATACAGATAATATAGATGGGCGGTGCCCTTGCCCGGATTGGTCGTGACCGAGAAATTCTCGCCCATCCAGTCGAGTCCGTCGGCGAGCCGGGTGTTTTGATGCCAGTGCCCGCATTTTTCAATCACGCCTTGCCGGATCAGCTCCTCGCCTTCGTGCAGGCGCAGCCCGCAGATGATGAGGCTCGAGATGCCGGCGACCGTCATGCTGCCGGTCGGCGAGTCGTTCTCGTAGCCCCAACCGGTGCCGGGCTTCGCGAAGTGTTCGCGCGATCGCCGCCAGACGTCCGGATTCACTTCGACGCGCAGCTCGCCGTGCAACTCGGCGGCCTCGCGCAGACCCAGGAGCGCGAACTGAGTACACGAATTATCGCCGCGGCTGTTGTAGCCGTAGCCCCACATGCCGGACGTCGGGCCGTTCTTGATCTGCGTGTCTTCCAGCCAGAGCACGTTCTGCTTGATGCGGGCGAGGTCGTCGCGCGGCCGGGCCAGGCAGTAGACCATCGTCTGCAGCGACACGACGTACGTGTTGGAGTTGCTCGTCACGTTCTCGCGCCCGGGCCGCAGGGTCCTCAGGTGGCGCAAGCCCATGTCGATGCGCGGGTCGGTCGGCTTCACGCCCGATTCGAGCAGGGCGAGCATGACCAGCGACGTGACGCCGCCGTTCGGATGCGAGCTGTCGGGCCACGACCCATCGCCGCGCTGTTGCCGCAACAGAAAGTCCTGGCCGCGCTCGATCGCCTTGCGCACGGCCTCGGCCGTCACCTGCGCCGCGACCGGCCGGGCTGGAAAACAGACGATGAGAAGAAGCAACGGCGTCAGCCACCATCTCACGATCACTTCTCCTTGTCAGCCTTTTCCTTGTCGGACTTGTCGGACCCGTCAGACCCGTCAGACCCGTCAGACTTGTCAGACTTGTCGGACTTGTCAGACTTGTCAGACTTGTCAGACTTGTCAGACTTGTCAGACAGCGCGGCGACCACTTCGTCGCGGCGGTCGTCCTGAGCGGCGACCTTGCCCAGCCGCAGCATGGCGCCGGGCCGGGTCGCCTCCTGCTTCAGCTCGACCAGACGCTGGTCGAGTTCCTCTTTTCGTGATCTCTTCGGGCCGGCGATAGCGCTCCAACTCTTCAGGCTCGACGAGTTGCACCACGATCTTGATTGGCACGCCTTGCGTCGTGCCGTCGGTGGTGACCGAGAAGCTGGCCTTGAACTCGATGGCCAGCGGCAGGCCGCGTCGCGTGTCGAACGTGGTGCGGCCGGTGCCGGTCATCTCGACCTTCGGCAGCTTGGGGTCGCCGGAGAGAGTCTTCAGCGAGTACCGCTTGGCGATGATCGCCTTGTCGTCGGCCGCTTCGGTGAGCGTGAAGGTAGCTTCCTCGAGCGCGGCCAGCGACGTCTTGTTCCGCGTGCGATCCACTCCGAACGGGTCGGCGAGGCCGGGCGGTGCGACGCGGCGACGGATTCCGCCCGGACCGAACGAGCCGCGGTCGAACGGGTCGGGCCAGAAGCCGGCGCGCGGACCAAAGTCGCCGAAGCCGGGGACGCGGAACCGCTCGATCTCTTCGTGTTCGAACGTGATCGTGGTCAGCTCCGACTCCTTCCACTGCTTCTTCCAGCCGCCGGGCAGCGTCTCGATGATCAGAAACGCGACGTAGCGGGTCATGCCGGCGAGCGTCGACGGGACCTGGACGTCGAGCACGCGGCCGCGCGGATCGACCACAATCGTGCCGGCGCCGGTAAGGCTGGGCAGCGACTCGCGCAGGGCCGGCATCTTGGCCAGGTCGTCGGGCGGATCAATCCGGTGCCGCTGCGAGCGGATCATGTGGGCCTTGCACGCCAGGCCCGTCGAGCGCGTTTCCAGCGTGGCCGTGATGGTGAGCAGGGCGACGGACTGCGACACGCGCTGGACGAGCGCCGGGCCGTCGAGTTTCTCGCCACCGGCTGCGCTCGCGGCGGACACGTTCTGTGCCGCGAGCAGTCGCTTGGCATAGTCGATCGGCACCGCCAGACCGACGCCCGATCCGATTTCGTCGGAGACTTTGACGAAGTTCACGCCGACGACCTCACCAGTCTCGCGGACCAGCGGGCCGCCGCTGTTGCCGGGGTCGATGGCCGCGTCGATCTGAAACACCTTGTGGTTGTCGGTGCATTCGATGCCCGAGACGGTGCCGCGCGTCGCCTTGACGCTGTCGCCCAGCAGGCTCGCAAGCGGGAATCTGAACGCGCGGACCTCTTCGCCCACCTGTACTTTTTCGGAATCGCCGATCGGCAGCGCGGCCAGGCCCTTGGCGTCGATGCGTACCAGCGCGACGTCGTTGTCGTCGTCGGTTGCGACCACGCGACCTTCGTAGGTCTTGCCGCCGATCGCGATCTCGAAGCCGGCTGCGTCAACGACGCAGTGGGCGCAGGTGATCAGCCAGCCGTTGGGATGGACGACGAACGCGGTGCCGGCGCCCTTCGACTCGTCGTCCTGGCCGCGCGGCGGTCGGGCGTTCTGAGCGGTGTAGATCGCCGAGCCGGTGTGTACATCCAGATGGTCCTTCAGTTCGGCCTCGGTGTGTACGTAGTAGGCGTAGCTCTTGCCCGGCTCGAAGCGATATTCGAGCTTGCGGCGAGCGGGCGTCGCGGCAGCGGCGGCGGGCGCGGCGCTCGGGGCGGCAGCCGGCGGCGCCGCGGCAGCCGAACTTGGCGGAGTCGGCGTCGCCACTGCGCTTGCCGGCGGCTCGGCAGTGGTGCTTGGTGCGGCCGGCGCGGCCGACTTGCCTGAGTCGGCGGCGATCGGTTCGGGCGCGGTGGTCGGCGGGCCGGCCGAGTCTTGGGCGGTGGTCGGTGGCTTGGCCGATTCTTGAGCGATGGTCGGACCCGCAGTCGCGTTCGGAGACGACGCTGCGCTGGCGGCTGAGTCGGTGGTCGAGACAGCCGGTTCGCTCGTTCGCGCGACGAGATTGGGCGACAGCTCGGGCCGCGGGGCGTTTCGGTCCTGGGTCAGAACCACCGCGACCAAGACCAACGCGGCCGTGGCTGCGGCCCAAAGCAACCAGCGCCAACCCGATCGCGCAGACGCATCGCTCGCCGTCGCCTGGTCGAGTTGCGCGAGTTCGGCGCTGAGCGACTCATAGGTCGCCTTGTCGATCTCGCCCGCGGCGAACCGGTCGAAGAGTTGCATCCGCCGCTTGCTGATTTCCTTCGAGTCGGCCACGTGAACTCCCTTGGGCGCAGGACGCCGTTCGGTCACAAGACAGGTTGGCGATATTATTGATTCGGCAGGGCCGAAGTGCAATCAAGCCGCCGCCTCGCGCCTGGCGTGTGCCGTTGATTTGTCGCCGGGGCACGGCTACAGTGTGCCGAGGTCGAATCACCGGCTTTCGCGATACCTGTCAACGCCACGAAAGGAACTCGTATGGCCACGCAAACCGCTCCGGACACCAAGGTGCTCAAGAACACGCTCGGTCAGATCGAGAAGCAGTTTGGCAAAGGCGCGATCATGCAGTTGGGCGAAGGGACGACCCTGGCCGTCGAAGGAATTCCGACCGGTTGCCTGTCGCTCGACGTGGCCCTGGGCGGCCAGGGCGTGCCGCGCGGGCGAATCATCGAACTGTTCGGGCCGGAGTCGAGCGGCAAGTCGACCCTGGCACTGCACATCATGGCAAACGCTCAGAAGGAAGGCGGCATCGCGGCGCTCATCGACGCCGAGTATGCCTTCGACCCGGCCTGGGCCAAGAACATCGGCCTCGACCTGGAGTCGCTGCTGGTCAGCCAGCCGTCGAACGGCGAAGAGGGTCTGCAGATCGTCGAGATGCTGGTGAAGTCGAACTCGGTCGACGTCGTCGTGGTCGACTCGGTCGCTGCGTTGGTGCCGCGGGCCGAGATCGAGGGCGATATCGGCGACACGCACGTCGGCATCATGGCGCGTATGATGAGCCAGGCGATGCGCAAGCTGACCGGGGCGATCGCTCGATCGAAGACGTGCGTGATCTTCATCAACCAGATTCGCGAGAAGATCGGCGTGATGTTCGGCAACCCCGAAACGACGCCGGGCGGACGGGCGCTGAAGTTCTACAGTTCGTGCCGCATCGACGTGCGCCGCATCACGACGATCAAGGAAGGCGAGCAGGTCGTCGGCTCGCGCATTCGGGCGAAGGTCGTGAAGAACAAGGTCGCGCCGCCGTTCCGGCAGGCCGAGTTCGACCTGATGCACGACCACGGCATCAGCTACGAGGGGGATGTGCTCGACCTGGCCACCGAGAGCCGCGTGGTCGACAAGAGCGGGGCGTGGTTCACGTACGGATCGACGAAGCTGGGCCAAGGTCGCGAGAACTCCAAGACGTTCCTGCGCCAAAACCCCGAGGTGACTCGCGAGATCGCCGCCGAGGTGCTGGCGAAGAAGAACATGATCAAGTGTAGGGCCGCCGGCGAGTCCAACGGCGACGAATGAGACGAAGGAGACGGGGTGAGCGTGTACCGCCAAGTGTGTTGTTGGTCGATCGCGACATTTTTTGTCGCCGCTGTTTTCGCGAGTGATCTTCGTGCCGCCGACCCGCCGACGGCCAAGGACCTGGCGCTGTCGCTGCAGGCGGCGTTTGCCGACGCGATCGAAAGGGCCGAGCCGTCGCTGGTCAGTGTGGCGCGGCTGCGACTGCCCGATGGACGGATCGCCCATTCGCTGCCCGACCCGCTGATGAACCGGCGTTTCGCGATCCAGCTTCAGCAAGAGCCGATTCACCGATCGTGGACCGATTCGGACGATCCGAACTGGATGCCACAAGACTACGGCAGCGGCGTCGTTATCGACTCGGCCGGATTCATCCTGACGAACCATCACGTCGTCGACGGGGCCGAGAAGGTGCGCGTGGTGCTGCACACCGGCAAGGTGCTCGAGGCGGACATTTGGGCCGCCGACCCGCGCAGCGATCTGGCCGTGGTGCGAGTCGAGGCCAAGGGGCTGCGAGCGATCCGGCTGGGCGACGCGAGCAAGGTGAAGAAGGGTCACATCGTGCTCGCGCTCGGCAACCCGCTGGCCATGGCGCGCGACGGCCGCAGCAGTGCGTCGTGGGGCATCATCGCCAACATCGCGCGGCGGTTCCCGCCGCCGCCCGTTTCGCCGACCGGCGAGCCTGAGGAACTGACGCTACATCACAACGGCACCCTGTTCCAGACCGACGCACGGCTGAACTATGGCGCGTCGGGCGGCGCGCTACTAAACCTCGACGGCGAGATGATCGGCCTCGTTACGGCGCTGGCTGCGGTGCGCGGCTACGACCAGGGCGCGGGTTACGCCATTCCGATGGACGAGATGACGCGACGCATCCTCGGAGTGCTGCGCGACGGCCGCGAGGTCGAGTACGGGTTCCTCGGCATTCGGCCGGTCGACTATCGCGCGACCGACGCCGACGCCGAAACGACCGGCATGCCGAAGGAAGGGGCCCGCATCGAACAGGTATTCGCCGGCTCGCCCGCGTATCAGTCGGGTCTGCAGCCGAACGACGTGATCATCTCGATCGACGGCGCCCCGGTGCGCAATCGCGAGGAGTTGGTGCTGACGGTTGGAACTCGATTCGCGGGATCGACAGTGCCGTTCATCCTGAACCGCGACGGCAAGCGGACCACGGTGCCCGTGACGCTCGGCAAGTACCCGGTCGGTGGACGCATCTACGCCGAGAACCGACCGAAGCCCTGGCGAGGCGTGCGCGTGGACTACGTCACCGTGCTAATGACCAACTCGATCAACGCCCAGACGCGACTGAGCGAGGTTCCCGACGGTGGCGTGCTGGTCACTCACGTCGAGTCCGAGAGTCCCGCCGCTCGCGCCCAACTCGAGGCGAACACGATCATCACTCACGTCGGCTCGACGCGCGTGCGCAATCCCATCGAATTCCAGCAAGCGGTCTTGCGCCTCAAGGGCACGGTCGAACTCACAACCGACGAAGGCAAAGTGCCCGTCCCGGCGGAGTGAGGCTTGCCCGGCGCCGGCCTGCTGTGGTCGCGGACGGGACGAATCGTTGGATGGAGGTGGACCCATTGACCTTCGATGGCCGCGGCCAGCTCAAGTGGCGGTCCCATGACCTGGCCAAGCGCCTCAGACTATTTCCGCGATGGCCGATCGGCCTGCACCGCCGCCAGGTAGCGGCTCAGGATGCCGATGTTGCGGATGAACGTGCGGCTGTCGATGATCTCGCGCGTGTCGTCGTCCTTGCCGTGGTAGCTCATGCGTCCGTCTTCGACCCATGCGCCTCGCTGGTCGAGCGACTCGATCACCGAACGGACCTGTCCCGCGAGCGAGTCTGGTTTCTCGGGCCGGCGCGGGCGCGGCGTGCGCTCGGCTTCGAGCTGATCGGGCGTCAATCGCGCGACTCGCTGATGTTCGCGCTCGACAGCGTCGAGCCGTCCGTCCACCTTGAACCCATAGTGCGTCGGTAGGTCGCCGTCGTCGTACGTCAGTTCATACTTGCGCGTGAGGTACAGCGGCTTGTTCGTTCGCAGCTCGTAGAACCGAGCGAGCTTGCCGTCGGGCAGCCGCGACCGCTTCAGGTACTCGATCGCCCGCGGCACGGGCTCGAGGTACTTGCGGTCGCCGGTTTCGACGTAGATCCGCAGCAACACGCTGATCAGCCTCTGCGATTCGCTTCCGGTGATCGCCGGCGGCTCGAACCGCCGCGCCCAGACGGGGTGCATGTCGTAGTCATACTGCTGAGCCCAGGCCGGCTGCGGGTCGGGCATCTGTGCGAGCAGGATGAAGTCGCCGGCCCGCAGTGCGGCAGCCCGATAGCGCGGCTCGCCGTAGGTGCGAGCGGCCAAGAGAAGCATGTCGATCGTGTCGGAGACCGTGTTGTCGTTGAACGTGTAGTGGAACCAATACTTGCCGCCGGGATACTCGCGCGGCCAATCGGCCGGGTAGCTCGCACGCTTCGGGCGGAGGCGATCGTCCTTGGGGTCGGGGAACTCGTCCCAGCCTTGCGACCACGCTCCGTTCGGGAACTGGGCGTTGAGCACGCTGTCGAGCGCGAACAAGATCGCCTCGTGGACGCGGTCGTTTTTGAACTTGGTCGCCTGGTCGAAGCGGATCAGGAACCGCATCGCCGACTGGGTCTTGTCGTCGTCGAACGTTGAGACGTTGAACGCCTTGGCTCGCGGCGGATCGACGCGATAGGCGAACTTCCGCCGCGCGTCTGGGTCGAACTCGATCGAGTTGGTCCAGCCGCCGCTGCGCAATTGACCGCGCACCAGGCACTCGGCTGCGTCGCTCGCCGCGTCGAGCAGGAATCGCTCGCCGGTCCGTTCGTAGGCGTCGACCAGCGCCAGCCCCACGGCGGGCGTGCCGGGCGGCTGCACCCAGACCGTGTCGGGGTCGGTCTTGCCCTCGCCCTCGCGCTTCGACAGGTCGGCCGCGTAGCGATAGACGTAACCGCCGTGCGCCGCGACCTTGGTGCGGTAGAACTCGACCGCACGACGCAGCGCGCCGGCAGCCTCTTTGCCGTCAGGCGCTTCGGCCCACGCAGCGGACGCGAGCACGAACAGTCCGCCGATCATCACGACGATGGAACCCATGGCATGTCCTCGGAGTGACCTGTCGCCGCAAGTGTACTCGCCCGCGCAGCCGGACGGTAGTGCCTCGGCGGAGCGGGCGGTTCCGATGACCGGCCGCGAGTGTCGACCGCCACCCGCCGGCTCGCTATCCTCTTGGCGTAGCCGATGGGCAAACTCTACACTTCTCCCTCTCCCCGTTGGGGGGGGAGAGGGTCGGGGTGAGGGGCTTGCGGAGCACACGCATCCCCTGTGAGACCCCTCACCCCTGCCCCTCTCCCCGCAACGGGGAGAGGGAGAAGCGGTTCTCGACCTATACGGCTCTCCGCCAACTTTGGGGTGCAGGCGTCCCGCCTGCCGGATTCTGCACCAGTTGTTGGGCAGGCGGGACGCCTGCACCCCAATAATCCCCAAGCTTGCGGAGAGCCACTTATTCCAATGCGAACGATCGACGGAGGACGCGATGGGCCTGTCAGTTGAATGGCGACGTGCAGCGGTTAGCGTTGTGGCGGCCGTGGCATTCGGCGCGACCGCGTGGTGGGCGGCGGGTGGCGAGGCCGATGCGTTCGTGCCTGTCGCACCACCCGAGTCCATTCACTTCGCCATGAAACAGAACCTGGAACTGATCGGCGACTGGCTGGCCGACAAGGACCCGACGTCGGCCGCGGAGACGGCCGAGGGGCTGGCCATCTTGGCCCAGATGTATTCGCGGTCGGGCGATGCCGAGTGGCGTGAACGAGTCGCCAAGTTGCGTGCGACGATCGAGCAGCTCGGCAAGCAAGCCGCCGCGAAGGACATCGAAGCCGCGCAGCAGTCGCTCAAAGAGTGCGTTCGGCTGGTCGGTCAGTTGCCCAAGGCCCCTGGCGGCAGGAATTCCGCGACGGCCGATCCGATCCGGCCCGCGCCGACCAAGGCGGTGATGAAGTTGATGGACGGCGCCTACAGCGACGCCAAGGCGACTCGATCGCTGAAGGAGTTCGAGCACCTGGCGTACACCGTCGCCGAGACGGCTAACTTTGCGTCGCACTTGCGCAGCGACGCGCGCTGGCGGTCGGCGGCCGGTGAGGTGCGCGACGCAGTAGCGGCCGTCGCCCGGTCGGCGGCCGACAAGGGCTTGCAAGCCGCCCGCGCGGAACTCAAGAATGTCTACCAACGCTGCGAGGCCTGCCACAGGGCATACAAACGGGAAGGCAGTAGGCAGTAGGGAGTAGGCAGTGGGGATTCGCTACTGCCTACTCCCTTCCCCCTTAACACTCTTCAACGGAGGCTCCCAATGAACCAACGTCAGACCGCGAAGACCCGCCGGCCGATCGTGTGCCCCGACTGCGAATCGACCAACTCGCTCGATCGCCGCGACTTCATGCGCGGCGTCGGCGCGGCCGCCGTCGCCGCGAGCCTGCCCGTATGGGCAACGCCCAAGGCCGCGTCGGCCGACCACTCGGCATCGGCCGAGACCGCCGCCAAGGCGCTCTATGAATCGCTCAGCGAAGAACAACGCAAGCACGTCTGTTTCGATTGGGACTTCATGCACCCGCAGCGCGGACTGCTGCGCACCCACGTATCGAACAACTGGCAGATCACCGACAAGCACATCGACAGCGACTTCTTCACCAAGGAGCAGAAGATGCTCGCGCACGACGTGTTCAAGTCGCTGTTCAATCCCGACTGGTACCCGAAGTTCCTCAAGCAGCTCAAGGACGACACGGGCGGCAAGCCGTGGGGCGCCGAGCAGAGCATCGCCATGTTCGGCAAACCGGGCGACAAGTTTGAATTCGTCATGACCGGCCGGCACATGACCGTGCGGGCCGACGGCAATAGCGAGTCGCACGTCGCACTGGGCGGACCCATCTTCCACGGCCACGCCGCCAGCGGATTCAATGAAGAAGTCCATCACCCCGGCAACGTCTTCTGGCACCAGGCACTGCTGGCGAACAGCGTGTACAAGATGTTCGACGGCAAGCAGCAGGAGGCCGCGCTGGTACGCAAGCGGCCGGGAGAGTCGGCTGTGGCGTTCCGCGGCAAGGAGGGCAAGTATCCGGGTCTGCCCGTGGCCGAGATGGCCAGCGACCAGAAGGAGGCGATCGAGAAGGTGCTGATGAGCCTCGTCGAACCGTACCGCAAGGCCGACCAGGATGAAATCCGCCAGTGCCTCGCCAAACAGGGCGGGCTGGAAGCGTGCAGTCTGGCGTTCTACCAGGAAGCCGACCTTGGCGACGACGAAGAGTGGGACAACTGGCGGCTCGAAGGCCCGTCGTTCGTCTGGTACTTCCGCGGCCACCCGCACGTCCACATCTGGATCAACGTGGCAGACGATCCGTCGGTGAAGCTGAACGCGCGGGGATAGCGGGGTTTGCCGGCGGGTAGCCGCAAGAAACGCAAAGAGACGCAAAAGGGCGAAGCAAGCTCCCAGCTTGCCGTCCGCTTTTGCGTCTCTTTGCGTTTCTTGCGGCTATCCGCGATTGGCGACGCAAGGACTATTGAACAGGAGGCAACAGAGAGAACCGAGAATCCTCGTTCCCTCTGTTGCCTCCTGTTCAAAACTTCGGCCCTTCTTCCAACGAAACGGCGGCTCGTGGTACTACATGGGCAAAGGAGTTTTACGGGTGGCGACGGTCGTGGAACACGATTGCTCGAGCCTGCGGGGCGACCGGGTCGCGTGCGAGGCCTTCGTGCGCGAGCAGTATGACGGGCTGTTTCGCTGGTTCTTGTGGCTGACAAGTTGTCCCCATCGTGCGGCCGACCTGACTCAAGAGTCATTCGCGGCGTTCTGGGTTTCGCTGCACCGATCCGCCCCCGAAACGACGCCACGCACGTGGCTCTATTCCATCGGCCGGAACCTGTGGCGCAAGGACTGCCGCAGCCGACGCACGCACGCGGCCGACGGCGATGAGGCGATGGCGGCGATGGCGGACGGCGAGCCGTCGCCCGCCGACGCCGCCGAGCAGCGCGAGTTCGCGGCGGCCCTGGAACAGGCCGTGGCCCGGCTGCCGGCGGATCTGGCCGAGGTGTTCACGCTGCGGATCTGGCAAGAGTTCGAGTATGCCGACATCGCCGCGCTGCAGGGCGTCACGCCCGACCTGGCCCGCTGGCGGTTCTTTCGAGCGCGGCAGATCATCCGCGAACGATTGAAGGCGTGGGGTTAGAGTTGGAGAAGTTGGAGGAGTTGAAGGAGTTGAAGGAGCCAGAACGCGCGGCGGTCGTTTCAACTCCTTCAACTTCTTCAACTCCAAAGGAGATGTCATGGCAAGTGACAACGGCGATCTGGAACCACAAACCGACGCGCTCGACACGCTGATGCGCAACCACGCGCGCGGCGAACCGCCGGCCGATCTACTCGATCGGTGCCTGGCGACGCTTGCGGCCAAGGACGCGAACGCACCGAGCGTTTCGCTGGTCAGCGCGACCGTTCCGGCCTCACGACGTCCGTGGCGTCCGATTCGGTGGGCACCGTGGGCGGCGGCGGCGTGCTTACTGCTGGCCGTCGGTTTCGCTTGGGTGACACCGTCGGTCCAAGTGGCCCGGGAGGCCGCTCGACGCTCCCCAATGCGGGACGGCCTCGAGCCGGATGAACTGGCGATGAACGACCCCTACGACGCCCCACGGATGATCGCGCCGCAGGGCGTACCACGACCCAGTGACGATGAACGACCCAAACTCGCAAAGGAATTCGCCGAAGTGCGTGAGACCTATTCCAGGGATCTAGACCGCCAATACAGAACGCACAGGTCAGCCGCACGGGCCAAGACCACGGCGGATACGCAGCCGGCGGGTAGGTACTTCTCAGCCGGGGTACCCGTTCAAGATGTTGAGGATGGCGTGTCGCTGGAGGTGCGTATGGGAGAGGTCGCTAGGGGCGAGATTCTCGCGACGACGAATCGCAGCGGGGGCTCGGTTTCGGTAGCCACGGAGGGAACCTCGCCGCCCGTGGTGTGGCCGAACAACGGGCAAACGCCGATGTCGGTGGTGGCGTTCTCGGCCGATGGCTCGCGAGTGGAACAAGAACTGGCCCGCGAGAGACGACCGCTGGTTCCAGGCGGTGTGGACTCCACCTCGCCTCTTGCGGAAGTGAATCGCCTGGGCGACGAACACTACGCGCCGATCGTGGACAATGCGTTCGTGCAGGTGAGCAAGGCCCCGCTCTCGACGTTCTCGGTCGATGTCGACACGGCGTCGTACTCGAACGTGCGGCGGTTCCTGAGTCAGGGCATGTTGCCGCCGCGCGATGCGGCGCGCGTCGAGGAGCTTTTGAACTACTTCAGCTACGACTACCCGACGCCGCGCGGCGATGACCCGCTGGCGATGGTAGCCGAGGTGGCCGGGTGTCCGTGGAACGCACAGAACCGGCTGCTGCGAGTCGCCGTGAAGGCCCGCGAGGTCGCGCGGCAGACTCGGCCGTCGGCCAACCTGGTGTTCCTGATCGACGTGTCGGGTTCGATGCAACCCGAGAACAAGCTGCCGCTCTTGAAGACCGCGATGCAGATGCTGCTCGAGGAACTGAGGCCCGACGACCGCGTGGCCGTGGTCACCTATTCCGACACGGCGGCGCTGCGGCTGCCATCGACCTCGTGCGAACAGAAGCCGACGATCCACGCGGCGATCGACTCGCTCGCGGCCGGCGGCTCGACCAACGGCGCGGGCGGCATTCAGATGGCCTACGACGCCGCCATGAAGCACCTCATTCCCGGCGGCGTCAATCGAGTGATCCTGGCGACCGACGGCGACTTCAACGTAGGCATCACCGACGCGGGTGAACTGGTGCGCTACGTCCAGGACAAGTGCCGCAACGGAATCTTTCTGAGTGTGCTCGGGTTCGGCATGGGCAACCTGAAAGACGCGCGGCTCGAACGACTGGCCGACGAAGGCAACGGGCACTACGCCTACATCGACACGCTGGCCGAGGCCCGCCGCGTGCTCGTCGAGCAGATGGGCGGCACGCTGGTCACGGTCGCCAAGGACGTGAAAGTTCAGATCGAGTTCAATCCGGCGATGGTCGGCGCGTACCGGCTGATCGGCTACGAGAACCGTGCGCTGGCGCCGCGGGACTTCAACGACGATCGCAAGGACGCGGGCGAGGTAGGGGCGGGCCATGCGGTCACGGCGCTCTACGAGATCGTGCCGGCCAGCGCGGTGGCCGCCGTGGGCGAGCTCGACCCGCTCAAGTACCAGCCGCAACCCAAGGCCTCGCAACCGCCGGCGTCGGGCGAGTTGCTTACACTCAAGCTCCGCTTCAAGCGGCCGGAAGGCGAGGCGAGTGAGCGGCTGGAGTTGGCGGTGAACGACGCGGGCCGCGCCTACGGTCAGGCGTCGGTCGACTTCAAATTCGCCTCGGCGGTCGCCGCCTTTGGCATGCTGCTGCGCGACTCGCCGCACCGCGGCACGGCCACGTTCGACGGCGTGCTCGAGCTTGCCAGCGAAGGTCTCGGACCCGACAGCGACGGCCGCCGCGCCGAGTTCATCGGTCTGGTGCGCAAGGCGCAGTCGATCCGCGGCCGGTAGCGGGCGGGCGTCGAGCCCACGGCCTTCGACGATCGGACTTGCCCGACCGATGGCCGCAAGAAACGCAAAGAGACGCAATAGGGTGAAGCAAGCCTGGCCTCCACCCTTTGCGTCTCTTTGTGTTTCTTGCGGCTACTTCGCGGTGGGTGGCTGTGGCAAAGTCATCGGGCACTCCGCCAACTTTGGGGAGATTGTGGCGTGGCCGTCCCGGCCGCCTCACATCTGGCGGATGAAACGGCAGGCGGGACGCCTGCGCCCCAACCTAGGCGGAGAGCCAGTCTTGGATGCCACAGCCGAGGCTTCGCCGACTCAGCCCAGCCACCCCAGACAGGTTTCACCGTGACACGTCCGGTGGATCGGCTACACTTCGGCCGCGGTATTCACGACGACGACACGGAGGTCTCGCCCGATGTGGGGGTGCGCTCAAGACGGAACAGCGCCGATCGGCGCGGAAATGGCCGACGCCTGGGGGCTCGCTGACTCGACCCCAGGCACCCCGAACCAGCCGCCGCTCCTAGTTCACCGCGTGGTTACCGCGCTCGTCGTGCTGGGCGTTGCGATGCGGGTCGTGCGGTACGCGATGCGTTTTCCGCTGTGGGGTGACGAGGCGGCGCTGGCGGCGAACTTTCTCGATCGCGGTTTCGTCGAACTGCTTGGGCCGCTTCAGTTCCAGCAGGTTTGCCCGCCGCTGTTTCTGTGGATTGAGTTGGCCATCGTGCGTTTGGCCGGATACAACGAGTACACGCTTCGCGCCTTTCCGTTGCTGTGTGGTGTCGCGAGCGTGCTGTTGTTTCGGCACCTGGCCGGGCGATTGCTCGGCGGCGTGCCGCTCGTCATGGCCGTCGGCATCTTCAGCGTCTCGTACTATCCGCTGCGGCATGCGGCCGAGGTGAAACCGTACGCGTCTGATCTGCTTGCATCGCTGGTACTGCTGGCCGTGGCAATCGCGGCAGGCCAACCCGCCCCACCGGACGCAGACAGTTTTCGTTCGCGGCAGTCGACTCGTCTGGTCCGCAACCTGATCGCTCTGGCGGTCCTGGCGCCCGTGAGTCTTGCGCTGTCGCACCCGGCCGTTTTCGTGGCGGGCGGAGTGGCGGTCGCGCTGCTGCCGACCGTTTGGCGATGCGGAACGTGGCGCGTGTGGCTCGCGTTTCTGATCTTTGCCTTGGCCACAATCGCCGCGTTCGCCGGTCTGTACTGGTTCTTGCTCCGGCCGCAATTTGCCGGCACGCTGCAAGAGGGCGTGATGCAAGTGTACTGGGACCGCGCGTTCCCGCCGCTGGGCGACGCGATGGAACTGGTTCGCTGGCTGGCGACGGTACACACGGGGCAGATGTTCGCGTACCCGCTGGGCGGCGCGGGGTCGGGCAGTGGGGCGGTGACGTTCCTTTTGGTTGCGGTGTGCGTGGTCTATTGGTGCCGGCGAGGCGACTGGCGGCTATTGCTTTTTTGCTTGGCGCCGTTCGCGTTGACGATGGCGGCGGCGGCGATGCGGCGTTATCCGTACGGCGGGTTCGCCCGCACGGCGCAGCACGTGGCGCCGGTCATTTGCCTGATGTCCGGCGTCGGCCTGGCGAGGCTCGTGTCGCGTTTGCGAAACAGCGCGGTGCGGCGTTGCGTAGTCGGCGGCGCGATCGCGTGTTTGGCCGTGCTGGGCGTGGGTCAAGCCGGGCGCGACATCATGCGGCCTTACCGAACCGAACACGATCGCGACGTGCGCGAGTTCGCGCAGAGATTCTGGACGACTGCGGCGGCCGATGCGGAACTGGCCTGCGCGTACACGGACTTGAAACAGGGATTCTTCCGGACCACGTACCTCTGGCGCGGTATTGCCCAGTACCTGTGCAACCAACGAATCTACTCGCCGCCCGGCCGCGTGTCGGGCCGGCCGCCGCGCTGGGGCGCCGTGTCGGAACGTCGCCCGTTGCGCTGTGTCGTGTTCAGCCGGCCGGGGCTGAGCCGCGATCAACAGGCGTTCGACGACTGGCTGCGTGCGATGCAGCAACGGTTTCGCCTCGCCCGCGTCGACCGATTCGACTTCGACAAGCCCCACGACCACGGTCCGCCGGACCGCGAGCGGATCGAGGTCTACGAGTTCTTCGCTCCCCGCGCAGACACACCGGCCATTCCGCTCGCCAACTGACGTCGGTCGCGATCGACGATCTCTGGTTCGACGTGGCCTTTGCCGTTGTCGGCCCGGAACCGACCCAGTATTCTCAGGACCGCGTCGTCTATGGACTGGTTGCCGTGGAGCAGGCTTCCAGCCTGCTGAGGTCGGCCAAGGAAACCGGCTGGCAGGCTGAAGGCCCCGGCCGTTCCTTGCGAGAAACCGTTCGGACCTCTATGGCTGTCATCCTTTCTGGCATTCAACCGTCGGGCAATCTGCACCTGGGCAACTATTTCGGCGCCGTGCAACAGTACTTGGAGTTCATCGCACGCGGCGACCGGTGCTATTACTTTCTGGCGAACTACCACGCGCTGACGTCGATCCGCGACCGTAAGCAGCTCTTGGAATTGACCCGCGCCACGGCCGCCGACTACATCGCGATGGGGCTCGACACGGAGCGATGTTCGATCTATCGCCAGAGCGACCTGGCCGAGGTGTGCGAGCTACAGTGGATGCTGACCACCGTGACCCCAATGGGCCTGCTGGAGCGCTGCCATGCGTATAAGGACAAGGTGGCCCAGGGGCTGTCGGCCGATCACGGGCTGTTCGCGTATCCGGTGCTGCAGGCGGCGGACATCCTGATCGTTCGCGCGGACAAGGTGCCGGTCGGCCAGGACCAGAAGCAGCACATCGAGGTGACTCGCGACATCGCCCAGCGATTCAATAATATATACGGCGATGTGCTGACCGTGCCCGAGCCGTACATTCGCGACGATGTCGCGGTCGTGCCGGGTCGCGACGGGCGGAAGATGTCGAAGTCGTACGGCAACACGATCGAACTGTTCGCGCCGGAGAAGGAGGTCAAGAGCCAGATCATGTCGATCGTGACCGATTCGGCGACCGTGGCCGAACCCAAGGACCCGGACAAGAGCAACCTGTTTCCGATCCTGAAGCTGTTCTGTACGCCGGCCGAGCAGGCCGAGTGGGCCGGGCGGTTCCGTGCAGGCGGGTTGGGTTACGGCGATGTGAAGAAGGCGATCTTCGCCAAGTACATGGATCGGTTCGGTTCGGCGCGTCGGCGCAGGCAGGAACTGGAAAAGCAACCCGACTTTGTGGAAGATGTGCTGCGTCGCGGGGCGGACGCGGCCCGCGCCGTAGGCCGGCCGCTGGTGCAACAGGTTCGCGACGCCGTCGGAATTCCCTGACGCTTGGTGCGACCGAGCGTTCGGGCCTCATTACCGTTGTACTATTCTGGGGGGAGTTGCCATGACCAGTGCGGTGGCCGATGCGCTCTTAGAAGTGGCGCCGGTGTTCGCCGGGTTTACGCCCGACGATCGCGCGGACTTGTTGGAAGTGGCGGTGGAGGAAACCTACGCGGCGGGCCTCGAGATCGTCTCGATCGGTCAACCGGCGCGGAGCATGTACGTAATCGCTGAAGGCACGGTCGAGGTGATCGAAGCGGGCAACTGGGACGAGGCCCCGCCACTGGCCACGCTGATTCCACCCTGCACGTTCGGCGAGATGGCGTTCTTTGAGCGTGCGGACCATCAGATCGCGGTACGCACGCTGACTCCGGTGCGAGTGCTTTCGATTGAGCGCGTTGGGTTCGACAAGTTGCTGAAGGCGCAGAGTCTCGCCGCGTACAAGGTGGCCCTGAATGTACTGCTCAAACTGGGCAGCCAGGTCCGGCAGCTAGAGGCGTGGATCGGCGAAGAACTGCACCACAAGCCGGGTGTCACCCGCGAACAATGGAAGGCGTTCCGGACTCGGCTGTATCAAGGAACGGAAATCTGAACGTCCGGGCATGGGTCGCTTGAACCCGTGTCCGGTCAAAGCTAACATCGACAAGGCATTGGTCTCGAAACGGAGGGCGCCCATGTCCGATCAGACGCTTGTGCATATGTCGACTCGCAAGGTACTGCGCGTTGGGTTGGCTGTGCCGCTGGGGGCGGCGCTCGTCGTGGCGATTTCGTTCGGCTCCGTACCGGCCGGCGCCCAACAAGCGGTGCCCCCCAAGAAATCCGCGGTGCCCGGCAAGGGCGGCGCGGCGGGCGGCGGCGCGGCTGGTGGGCAGGCGGCGCCACCGCCGGCCGCGAGCGGTATCATTGCGAGTGACGACGACCCGCGCGTGAAGGCGGCTGTTGCCCGAGCGGCCGCGTGGCTGCGCACGCGTGCGAATCAGCGGCATCAGCCGGGTGAACTCGCCCTCGCCGTGCATTCCCTTGCAAAAATCCATGAGAAGTATCCCGACCTGGTGGCCGAAAACGATCCTGCGCTGCTGCACATGGTTGAATCGCTGAAGGCGTACTGCCCTCCGAGCGGTTTCATTCCAGCCCAGAAGGGTGGCCACGACAACTACGAGGCTGGTGTTGTTGCGATGGCCCTGTCGGCCGCGGGCGGCGAGGCCAACAGGAAGGAGATCGAAGTCGTCGCACAGTACATCATGAGCAAGCAGTCGCCGAACGGTTCGTGGAACTACGACGGCGAAACAGCCGGCGACACTTCCATGACTCAGTACGCCATACTCGGTCTATGGGAGGCTGCGTCCGGCGCCGGAGTCCCAGTCCCGCACGAGGTGTGGGATCGGGCTGCTGTGTGGCTGCTCAACACGCAACTCAGCAATGGTGGGTTCGAGTACCATCCGCCTGCGAACCCGCCTCAGAATCATGTCGGCGACGCCACGCACACGATGACGGTCGCCAGCCTCGGCAGTTTGTACATCTGCCGCGATCATCTGCCGTTCGGCAAGCGCAAGAACAACAAGGGCGTTCTCCTCGCCGTCGAAGACGAGAGCGCCAAGGAGAAGGGAACAAGCTACAAGCCGCAGTCGACGCCCGAAGCGTTCAAGCAGGCCCTCGACCGTGCGGCCGCGTGGGTAGACGCGAACTTCACTCTCGACAAGGCCCGCGGCGCTGGTGACGGTGGCGGCGGGCAGTGGTATTTCTATTACCTTTATGCATTTGAGCGGTTCGCTACTCTCGCCGGCGTGACGCACGTCGCCGGTCACCATTGGTATGACGAAGGGGCCCGCCTGATCCTCGCCAAACAGCAGGAGGATGGGTCATGGACCCACTCCCACGGCCCTGAAGTCAACACCGGATTCGCCGTGCTATTCCTGATTCGTTCGACGTACATTTCCCAAAAGATCCACCAGAAGCGCATCGGTCGCGGCACGCAGATCAGCGGCCGCGGCATCCCAAAGAACCTCGATGAGCTTCAGCAAGAGGGCGGCGGCTTGAAGGCCAAGGGCATCGTCGGCAAGACCGGAGACCTCTTGGTCGCCATCGAGACCGGCAACGTCGACATTTCCGAGCGGGCCGCACGCGGACTGCTCGACCAAATGTACGACTCGAAGAACAAGTGGTCCGCCGCTGGGGAGCAGGGCGCTCAACTCAAGCGAGCGCTCGAAAAGAGCATCAAGTCCAAGAACTCGGAAGGCATCAAGGCCATCCTGAAGGCGCTGGCGCTGACCAACGATTTCAGGGTCGTGCCGCTGCTCATCGACGGAATGTACTACGAAGACGACCCCGAGGTGCAGCTCGAGGCGCGGCGAGCACTGTGCCTGATCAGCCGCAAGTTCAACGGCTTCGGCAAGATTTATCCGGAAGAAGCGACGAAAGAGGAATGGCAAGACGAGATCGATCGCTGGGTCGCGTGGTACAAGGCGGTCCGGCCGGAATCGGCCTACGAGGACGACGTCGACCTGCTTACCAGCGTCGAGAAAAAGTGAGGTGACCGAACCGATGACTGGTCGCGTGTTCGTGCTGTTGATCGCATGCGTAGCGCTGTTCGGAGACGCCGCCGCGGCGCGCCCTACGCGAACGACGATGACGATGTAGACCTGCTCGCCAGCGAGGAGAATCGCCAGGATGATTCGCATGATTAGCGCATCCGAAACGGACAACTCGAAACAGCGCGAACGGCCCGCGGCCGCGTCGGCGACCGAACCGGTGTTGGGCGTCACGTCGTTCGATCGCGTGTTCTCGCTGCTCGTCACGTGCATCTTGTTGCTCGGTCTCGTTACGGTTGGGCTGGGGGCCGTCTGGTTGACGAACCAGCGGTGGGTCGTAGCGGCCGCACCGGCGCGGATCGACATGGTCGAGGTCCCGATTCCATGCGATGTGGGCGGCACAAACCCATTCGACGAAATGCCCACGGACCCTGTTGCTGGACCCGACTCGTCGGATCCCTCGGCCGTCGACAACGCCGCCGCCCCTTTCACAGATGCCACTGAACCAATGAACCGGGTGATCGACGCGATTGGCAATATCGCGACGAATCCCGACGAACTGGCGATGGTCAGCAACGCCGGCGCCACAGCCGTCGTGCCGGGTGGCAGCACGATCGGCACGAGCGGCAGGCGACTCGTGGGCGACGGACCCGGCAGGATTGCTGGCGTCAGCCGGAGCAAGCGCTGGGAAATCTCGTTCGAGTCCGGCCAGACCGAGCAAGAGTACGCGCGGCAGTTGGACTACTTTCACGTGGAACTCGGCGCGATCGTGGACCAGAAGATCTACTACGCCTCGTCGCTTTCCTCGGCCAAGCCGAGCGTGCGCACGGCGTCGAGCGGGGCCGACGAGAAACGGTTGTTCTTTTCGTGGCGCACCGGCGGCCGGCGGCAGATCGACCTCAGCCTGCTCAAGAAAGCGGGCGTCCCGGTCGGCGGCGAGCCGATCGTGCTGCACTTTTATCCGGCCGACGTGGAACAGCGCCTGGCCCGCATGGAGCTCGACTACCTGGACAAGGCCCGGGGTACAGCCAACCTCCGCGACGTAAGGAAGACGCGGTTCGCTGTGGTCAGAGACAAGAACGGCGCGTCATATGATTTCGAGATCACGAGGCAGGAGTATTGCGGCCAGCCCGAAAGCGAGGTGAGTCGATGAGCGTTGCAGTCGAACCCAACAAGACCGAATCGCAGCCGCAGCAACCGGCTCAGCAGAATCCACCCAAGCCGTCTGATCCCGTGTTGGGCGTGACTCGGTTCGATCGCGTCTTTTCGTTCTTGTTGACATGCATTTTGATCTTTGGCCTGGTTGCGAGTGCGTTCGGGGCGATTTGGGTGACGACCCGGCAATGGATCGTACACACGCCTGTCGCCAACATTGAAGTGGTGGAAGTCATCGAGGACGTCGAAGGCGGCGGCGCCGAGGACGGCGAACTGGGTTCAAGCCTGTACGCGCCTGGCCCAGAGTCTGCCGACGTCACCCTGGCCGTCGACATCCAGGACACGGTCATGGCCGACAACCCGATCGAGACAATAAAAGACGTGATCAACGCCGTCAGTTCGGTGGTCTCGGATCCCGAGCAACTGGCGATGGCTGCCGACGTTGGCGTTCCGTCCATGCTGCCCGGTGGAAACCCGAAGGGCACCGGCACCAAACGCAACCTTGGCAAGGGCCCCGGCGACGGAGGCGGCGTGAAACGCAATGAACGCTGGGAGATTTCCTTCGAGTCGGGCCAGACCGAGTTGGAGTACGCCCGCCAGTTGGACTACTTCAAGATTGAGATCGGCGCGATCGTCGGCGGAAAGATCAGCTACGTCACGCAGCTCTCGGCGCCACGACCGAACGTGCGCATGGCTGCGGGCGGGGCGGAAGACAAGCGGCTCTACTTCTCGTGGCGCACCGGTGGCCGACGGCAGATCGACCTAAACCTCCTGCAGAAAGCGGGCGTCGCCGCACCCGGCAATGCGATCGTGCTGCAGTTCTACCCGTTCGAGACCGAACAGTACCTGGCGCGCATGGAACGCGACTACTTGGAAAAGGCCAAGGGCACGAAGGACCTGCGTATCGTACGCAAAACGAAGTTCCAGGTCGTCAGAGACAAGAACGGCAAGCCGTACGATTTCGAAATCACCAAGCAGGAGTACTTTGGCCAACCGTCCACTTGAGCCGAGCGACGATGGGCAGGCGCCAAACCTGCAACGTAACAAGGCACCCAGAGGAGTCACCAAGCCGTGAGCATGTACAACATCCTGATGTGGTTGGGTAATTCCGTCTACGGCGTCCAAGCCCTGATGGGAGTGTTCGCCACCTACTACGCCATCCTGCTGTTTCGCCGGACGAAACAAAAGCGGTTCGCGAGCGCCGAATCGGCCAACGATTTCTTTAACACAGTGCGCGACCTGCTGACCGGCGGCAAGTTCGACGACGCCAGCAAGGTCTGTCAGTCGCCGCAACACTGGCGCGTTCTCGTTCCCCAACTAGCGGCCTACGCGGTGCAGAACCGTCGCGACGAGCTAGGTCGCATCAAGCGGACGCTCGGCGCAAAGTTCCAAGACGTGATATCGGACCTCGATCACACGCTGTCCTACATTTTTACCGTGGTCAAGATGGCGCCGCTGGCCGGGCTGCTCGGCACGGTGCTCGGCATGATCGCGGCCTTTTCGCGCCTGGGCACTGGCGACAAAGTGGACCCGTCGGCGCTGGCCGGCGACGTCAGCATGGCCCTCTGGACCACGGCCGTCGGCGTGTTCATCGCTACGCCGTTCATCTTGGTCGGAAACTCGATCAACGTGCGCATCCGAAAGCTGGAAGAGGGCGCGCAGTCCGACCTGTTGCGGTTCCTTGAGGATTTTGAGCGGTCTCCCGCTGTGGCTCGGGCCAAGGCCCCCGCGGCCGTCGCCGCACGTTGAACCGGAGGAATTGACTCATGGCCCTCGCTGAAATGCTCACCGCTGGTTCCGGCGCGGCAATGTTCCCGAAACGGAAAAAGCCCGCGGGCGACCAAGGCGCCATCGACTTTTCGCCGCTGTGCGACATGACGTTCCAGCTTCTTGCCTTCTTCATCATGACCGTCAAGCTGGCCAACCAAGAGACCGTCGATGTGCCGACCATTTCACACGGCACCGGCGTGGAACTCGACACGGCAATGGTGTTTACCATGCTTGCCTCGGCGGACGCCAAGGGCGATCCGCGAATCATCCTGGGCAACGGCGCCGAAGGCAAGTCGGTGACTCTCGAGGAAGCCAGGAATGCGATTGAGGCCAGCGTGCGGCAGGGCAAACCAAACATCATCATCAAAGCGGAAAAGACAACCACCGCCGGCGCCGTACAAAAACTCAGCCGCATCGTCGCGGCCGTCAATGGCGCGGAATTGTTCATCGGGGTTGCAGACACGGATTGATCAGCCATGTCCAAGTGGGACCTATTGCGCGTCGAATCGCTTCAAGTAGAGCACGAGGTTGCTGAAGACCGCCTGCGGCAGATGCTGGCCGACGGCGAGCTATCGCGCGACGATTGCGTGCGACGTCCCGGCGACGACCGCTGGTGGCGCGTGTACGAGCGAGCCGAGTTCCGTGTGGACCAGGAGGATGCCGCCGCGCTCGCCGCCGAGGAGGAGCCGCCGCGACTTGAGGCTGGATCGCTGCGCGGCCTGCTCGTCGACGCCGAACCCGTCTCGGAGGAGAACCACGCCAAACCTCGACCGGTCGTTGCGCCCGTGGCTCGCGTGTCCCCGGCCAAGCCAGTCGCGCCGCCGCCACCACGCCGTCCCGAACCTCAGCCACCCGATGATGGTGACTCGTTCCTTCCGCCGAAAAAACCGCTCACCGAAGTTGAAGACATCGACATGGCCCCCGCGTGCACCGTGTCGTTCCTGCTCATCCTCTTCTTTGTCATCGTGTCGTGCGTCGCCTTGCAAATGGCCATCGCCTTTCCCAAGCCGGCGCCCGACGAAAACGCACCCGCCGCTCAACCACCCAAAACGCCTGAAGAACTCAAAAAGGACAACCTTATCGTCGACATCAAGGCAGACAACACCATCTGGATCGAAAAGGAACAGATCAAGTCGGCCGACCTCGTCACCAAACTCACCAACATGAAGCGGGACAAGGCGATTACCGACCTGGTCGTCAATGCGGAAGAAGCCGCCTACCATCAGACTGTGGTGGCCGTGTTCGACGCCGCCACTCAGGCCGGCATCCAGCACGTCAAGATGGCGGCTGTCACCAAGGTGCTCAAGAAAGCCAGCAAGAAACGCGCGATCAAGAACTGACGCTGTGCCATGACACAGCGTTTTTCATGTACCTGTTGAAAGCCTGAATAACGATGCCCCAACTCGAAATTCATCACCCGGACGGAAACGTAACCTACGCGGAACTGACGACGGCCAAGCCGTTGCTTATCGGCAGTGGCCAGAACTGCGACGTCGTGTTGCGCTCGGCCGAGGTCAAACGAGTACATTGTCGCCTGGTGTCGCGCGACGGACGCTGGCGGATCGAAGTTGCTACTGACGCCGCCGGCGTGCGCCTCGGAGACAAGGTCGTCAAGGCGGGCACCATCTCGTCGGGCGACATCCTGGAAATCGGCAACGCGAAAATCTACGTCGACGCGGCGGCGGCCGTGGCGGACGGTCAAGAGGAATCGGCGCCTGCGGTGAACCCGTACGGCAGTCTCGACGAGATCCCAACTACGTCGGCACTGGACGACAGCGAACCGGCTCACCACGTCGGCCGCGGCCTGCGCAAGAAGAGCCACCTCGACGAACGCGGCGGCATGAAAAAGGCATGGGACGCGGTCAAAGCTAAAGCTGCCTCGCAGGTTCAGGGCGAGGCCGACCGGCCTCCCGGCGAAGAACGCATCATGGGTTCCCCGCTGGTGCGATGGATGCTCGTGGCGGTCGTCCTCCTTGCCTTCGGCGGCGCCTACTTCGTCCTCGACTACCGAAGCCGAATGATCACCGAACACTTCGACAAGGCCCTCGAGACCATGAACGGTGGGAACCTCGAAGGCGCCATCAAACTGTATGACTCGTTCCTCGCGTCGTATTCCAACCACGCACTCGCGTCCAATGCGCGCGTGCAGCGAGCACTGTGTGAAATCCAAACTGCACCGACGTTGCAGGCCGGAGTCGAGATGGCCCGGAAGATGGTTCGCGAAATGGGCAAGGAGCAGGCTTTTGCGCCCATCCTGCCCAAACTCGGCGAGGTCGTCGGCCAGTCCGCACAGAAGCTCGCCGAGGCCGCCCGCGATCGCGCCGACGAGAAGTCGCTGAAACACGCACTCGATGCCAAGGAGACCCTTGCCAGCGACCTGCCGGGCGCCAATGTGCCCGAGTCCGTCTTGCAACAACTCGACCAGACACTCGAAGCGGCCCGCGCCTCCATCAAGAAAGCCACCGAACGCGACAACACCATCGCCACGATGGACCAGTCGATCAAGACGGGCAAGACCATGCTGGCGTATGCCGCACGCGAACGACTTGTCCAGCTCTACACCGACCTCGTCGCCGAAGGAACCCACGAAGACAAGGACGAGAAGGTTCGCGAACTCATGACCAAAGCGTGGCAGGCCGATCGCGACGCGGTCCAGTGGGACGGCACGCAGAAACCCGCCGAAACCCAAGCCAGGCTCGGCGCCGTGGTCAAGTCGACCACGCTGGTCGATCGAACGGGCGGCGCGGCAGCCGGTGCGGGCGATAACATCCAGTTCGTGCTCGCCGCTGGAACGATCTACGCCGTCGATGGCGACGGCGGCAAAGTGTTGTGGCACGTGCCGGTCGGCCTCGACTGCTCCACGCTGCCCGTGTTCCTGCCCGGCCAAAGTGAACCGACCGTGGTCGTCACCGACACGCGCCATCACGAACTGCTGGCGGTGCGCAGCCGCACCGGGCAACTTGTCTGGCGGCAAACCATCGACGAACCGCTCGAAGCCGCGCCGCTGTTCCACCGCGGAAGAATCTACCAACCGACCGGCGCGGGCAACATTGTCGTCGTCGACCCCGTCACCGGCCGCATCGACGGCCGACTGCAATTCGGCACGCAGCGACTGGCCACCACTCCCATCGCCGACGCGAGCGGTGGACATCTCTACGTGCTCGGCGAGCAGTACGTGCTTTACGTGGTTACGTTGGGCGCTCCGCCCAAATGTGAGCAGGTTCTGTACCTCGCCCATCGGCCCGACTCGATCGTCGCGTCGCCCCTGCGCATGCAGCGCTATCTGGTGCTTTGCGAGAACGACAGCGGCAGCGGTTGCCGGCTGCGCGTGCTGTTGCTCGCGCCCGATGGCGGATCAGTCGAAGAGATACAGCGCATCGCGATCAACGGCTGGGTTCACAGCTCGCCCGCGGTGTTCGGCAACCGCATGTTCGTCGCCACGGACCTTGAGACGGTGCTGGTCTACGAAGGCGGCCCGCCCGAAAAGGCCGACGGCTTCGCGCCGGTCCCCATCAAGACCGTGTCAGGCGGCACCGCCCCCGCCGGCACGCGGCCGCAGGCGTATTCCATGTTCTACTCCGAGACTGATCTGCTCGTGGCCGGCAGCATGGTGCGGCACTTCAAGTACACGGCCGACAAACAGACGCTGGAGCCGTCGGCCGAGAAACTTGCGGGCGCCGCGTCGCAGCCCATCCAGCGGTTTCCCGTGACCGGCAACGTGAATAGTCTCTTCGTCGCTCGTCGGCTGCCGAACAGTTCGGCCGTGGCGTTCACGGCCCTCGACGCGGCCTCGCTCGAACCTCGCTGGGAAATCGTGCTTGGTACGGGCCTTGTCGCCCTCCTGCCGACCGACCCGACCAAGACAAATTGGATTGCACTGTCGCGCACCGGCCAGGTGTTCGCCGTGCCGGCGGCTACACTGACAGGTGGCGGCGTCGTGGACAAGTCCGCCGGTCGCGTGGGCGGCGAGAACGACGCCCTGTCGGACCAGTTCGCACCGCTCGCACTTTCCGGAGGCTCCGCCGTATTCGTTTCCGGTGCGGCGAACCGACTGTTTGTCAGCGCGGCGGCCGCCGGCGCGCCCAAGCCGATCGACTTGCCCGCGCCGCTTCAGGCGCCGTTGGCCGCGTTCGATGCGGGACTGCTCGCACCCACTAAGGACAGCCGCATCTATTGGATCTCGCACGAGACGGGCAAACAGCTCGCCGACCCGTTCCAACCGCCGATCCAGCAGGACCAGCCGCTGCAATGGCGCGGCGTCGGCGTCACCGACAAGAAAACCGTTGTGGCCGTCGATGACCAAGGCAACGTGTACCAGATCGAATCGCGCAAGGAACCGTCGCCCCACCTGGCCGAACGCGGCCGCACGACGTTGCCCAAGGCCGTCGCGTCGCGGGTCGCGATTTCCGGCAACGTGCTGTGCTGCGTCGACGTCGACAACACTCTGCGCACCCTCGATGCCGAGGCGTTGGCGGCGATCGGCGAGTGGAAGCTGCCGGCCCCTGCGACCGTCGGACCACTCGTGGCCGGCGGCTACATCCTGATCGTCTCGGGCCGCGACCTGCTCGTGTGCATCAGTCCGCAGGGCCAGGAACTCTGGCGGCAGTCGCTCGGCGGCGAGTCGCTTGCCGGCCAACCGATCGTGCTTGGCGAGACGTTGTGCTTCGTGACCCTGTCGGGACTTGTTCGGGCCTTGAAGCTGACGGATGGCGCCGAGGCATGGACGATCAATGCGGAAAAGCCGCTCGCCGGCGGACCCGTCGTGGTCGGAGAGCTGATCGCCGTGCTCGGCGACGACGGCAGCCTGAGCCTGGTCAAACCATTGCCCGCGAAGTAAGACGCGAGGTGAGAGATGAGTCGTCAAGCCCAAGACCCAGTCCGAAGGTTCGCAGCCGCGTTTCTGGCCGCGGTGTTCACGCTCAGCTTGGGGCACTGGATTGCCGCCGCCGCCCCCGCGACGCAAGACCCGGCCGCCAAGAAGGCCGACGACAAGAAGCCCGAAGAGGAAGAGGCGGAACAACTCCCCGCCCTCAAGGTTGTCGAGGGGGACGAGTGGCTCACGATGGAGCCTTTCGACCGACTCCGCCTCGCCGTCGAGATGAAAGAGCGCGGCGCCTTCACCAAGCAAGACAAGAGCAAGGACAAGAAGCTGGGCCGAGACGAGTGGTTCGAGAACGCAACCTACCCTTTCGAGTTGATGGATTGGAACAATGACGGGTTCGTCGACGAGACCGAGATCGTCTCAGTGGCGATAGACGTGTTGCCCGTCGAGCGGCCGCTGCAACTCATCCCCGAACCGGGCAAGCCGCTTGATCCGATGGTGCGCATCACGATTTTGGCCGACAGTCGAGAGGTGAACGTGCTGCGCAGCAAGATCAAGGAGATTCTGTACTTCGAGGACATGCTGCTGCGTCAAGGTCGCGAGCACTCCAACAAGGGCGAGATGAACCGGGCGTTCGAGTACTTCGACAAGGTCGCGTCGCAACAGCCGAACTGGCCCGGCCTGCACGATCGGGTGGCGGAATACTGGTTCAACGAGGCGAACGCGCACCTGCGCGAACTCCGAGCGGACCGCGCTATCGCCATGCTCAACGAGATGGCCCGGTACGTCGAAGACCACAAGAACGACAAGCCGCCCGCCAAGATGCATCCACGCGCGAAAAACTTGATGGGCGACGCGCTCAAACAATCCGCCGACCGGGTGTTCGAGACCACCAAGGACTACGCGACGGGCCGCCGGCACATGGCCTCGCTGCGGGCCGCCTATCCGGACCATGACATGCTGCCGGCGATGGAGCGACGATTCTCCGCCGAGGCCGAAAGCCTGCGCAAGGAGGCGAAAAGCAAATCGGCCGCCGGCGCGAACCGCGAGGCCGCTTTCCTCATCCTGCAAGCGGTGGATATCTGGCCCAAGTTGAACGGCATCGATGAGGACTTCAACAGCATTTTCGCCAAGTACCCGATTCTGATCGTCGGCGTGCGCGAGTTGCCCTTGCGATTTGCACCGTGGGCGCCGACCGGCACGCCGGACGCCCGGGTCGCTCAGTTGCTGCAACTGCCACTCATGGAAATATCGGGCGTCGGCGAGAACACATCGTTCAGCAGCAGAATACTTGGCAGCCAACCCGAACTCGCGGAACTCGGCCGCCAGATCACGCTGCGCATTAAGCCCGGTTTGAAATGGTCCGACGGCGAGAAGGTGATCACCGCCACCGACATCGCCCGGTCGATTACCACACGGTGCGACCCCAATCTGGCTGGCTACGACGCCGCGCTGGCCAGCGTGGTGAAGCAGGTGCGCGTGAATTCGCCGAGTGAGATTGTCGTCGACATGAAGCGCACTCAGCTTCGTCCCCAAACCAATTTTCTCTTCAACCTGCCGGCCAGCCACCGCATGATCGGCGATCGGTTTGACGGCGACGTGGCCGTCGGCGCCGGGCCGTTCCGCTACCTGACTCGAAGAACCGGCCAAGAGGCGAACCTGCAAGCGAACCAGTTCTTCTTTGCCGGAGCGCCCAAGGTCAGCGAAATCGTCGAGCGGCGATACGCCACCGGCAAGGACGGGATCAAGGCGCTCATCACTGGCGACGTGGCCCTTTTGGAACACGTGCCGCACCGCGAACTCAGAAGGCTCGAGGCGATGAAAGACGAGTTCCGCGTGGTCAAGACCGGCGTGCCGTCCGTACATTCGATCGCGTTCGACTTCCGCACCCGCGCCGACCTGCAGAGCCACACGCTCCGCCGAGCGATGATGTACGCCATCGACCGCAAGGCAATCCTCGAGGGCGCTGTGCTTGGCGCCCCCGCGCGCGAAGGCGACGAACTGATCAACGGCCCGTTTCCGCGCGGCAGCTTCGCGTTCGAGCCGTCGTTGGAAGCGTGGACCTACGACCCCGTCTTGGCCAAAGGCTTGGCCGACGCATCGCGCAAGGAACTCAAAGTCGAGAGACTCCGCTACACTCTGCAGTATCCCGACGTCGAGGAGGTGAAAGTTGCGTGCGAGTTTATTCGAGAGTACTGGAAGATCGTCGGCATCGATCTCGAATTGCGGCCGCGGCCCAGTCAGGTGCTCGAAGAAGAGATCGCACTCGGCCGCAGGTTTGAACTGGTCTATCGCATTCACCACGTGCGCGACACTGTGCTCGACGCCGCTCGCACGTTGTGCCTCGGGCAGCCGATCTCGCCCGAGAAAATGGTCATGCCGAACGCGGGAACGCCGTGGCTTCGCCAGAACCTGCGCGACCTCGAATTCGCCACGGGCTGGCCACTCGCACAGAGCAAGCTTCAACTGCTCCAACAGCAAGCACGCGACGACGTCGGCATCATTCCGCTATGGCAACTGAACGACTACTTCGCATACAACCACAAGCGCCTCAAGGGCGTCATCGACGAGGGGCCGCTGGGCATCTATCAGAATGCGGAGCTCTGGAACGTGACGCCGTGGTATCGCAGGGACTAGAAGTTGAATCGCACTACGCCAACAGAATCGATCAGACTCGCTGACGGAACCGCAGGTGGTATTCGCCGGCTTTCGCGCATGCTCGCCCAAGTCGTCGGCGCGTTTGCGCTCGTCGCAGCAGCCGCGGCGCCGTCCGGCGGCGCGCCGGCCCAGGACGCGGCCGGCAAGCCGTCCAAATCCGGCAACGACGCGGCAGCGGATGTGGGAGACCCCGTTCCATTTGTTGACCAGCCGTACCGAATCAAGCTGTTGGTGTCGTTCTCCAACGACGCGCGGCTGACCAGCCGACTGCGCGGCGACGTGCTGCGCCGAGTCCGTTCGCACGCGGCCGCATTCGTGGGTGATGCCTGGCAACTCGAAATTCAAGATGTCAGCGGTTTGCTCAATGTGTTCACTCCCGACACGATGGCGTCCCTGACGGCCAGGCAGTTCGAGCAACTCGTTAACGACGAGGACAAGATTTTCGTCCTGGGTGTTCGATCGGCTGGCGACCGGTTCGCGCTCGTGGGTCGCGAGTACGACGTGTTCTTCGACCGATGGAGTCCGTTGTTTCAAGGCTCCGCCCGCGAGACAACTCAAATCAGTCGCGAGTTGGTCCTGATCGCTGGCCGCATGTTTGCACCACTCGCGCGACTCGTCACCGGAGACTCGAAACGGGCAACGATCGAACTCAAGGGCGGGCGACTCCCCACGCTGGACCCCGCGGCCATCGACGCCAAGGCCCGATACAAACCGGCGTTTCAGTTCGCCCCGAATGGCACGGTGTTGCGACCCATGCGTGCCGTGTTCAACGAAGAGGACCCGGAAGTCATTGATCGCATGGACCCGGTACGCTGGACATGGTACGTCATCGAAGGTCGCGACGGCCCCGAGGCCGCTTGCCGCATCGCCTCGGCCATTCGCGGCACGCTGCCCTATCGCACCGAGGATCCGAACGAACCGGAGATTATTGTTGCACGCACAGCCGGCGCCGGTACCACGCTGCGCGTCGTTGACAGCGAGAACCGGGCCCCACTGGCCGGAATGGACGTCGAGGTCCGCGAACGGACTGACAGTGCCTCGTTTCCACTCGGCACAACTGACTCGGAGGGGCGCATTCAAATCGCTCCACGTGGCGGCGCGCCGGCCGTCTTGTTCGTCTACATACGGCACGGCCAGGACTTGTTGGCGATGCTGCCGGTGCTGCCTGGCGCCGGTACTGAACCGGAACAGACGGTGCGCGCCGACGCGTTGCGACTCGATATCGAAGGCCGCGTCGTCGCGCTGCAAGCGTACATCGTCGACCAGGTCGCCCGCCGCACGATCCTCTCAGGCGCCCGAGACCCCGTGACTCAAGTGATGAAGGGCGGCCTGATTCGCAAGGCCATCGACAAGAAAGACATCAAACAGGCCGAGGCGCTGCTCAAACAGTTCGCGGAATCGCCCGATCAAGAGGCCCTGAAGAAGCGGATTGCATCCACCAAGGAGTATCTGCGAGAACGGCGCGAAGAGGCAAAGTGGAGCAACAAGGTCAAGCAACTGTTCGCGACTACCGACCGAATCATTGACGCATACTTCAATCCCGACGAACTCGCCGAAATACGCGACGAGTTCGCCGACGACATTCAGGCGCTCAAGGAAGACGCCGCCAACGCCGCGGCCGACGGTCAGCCCGATGCGGCGCCCGCCGCCGCCACGCCCGCCGCCGCGACGGCCGGGAGTGGTTCCTGATGTCTGACCATCTTACATACGACAACCCGCTCATCAGTCGCTACGCCAGCCGCGAGATGAGTGAACTCTGGGGACCGCAGCGCAAATTCTCCACCTGGCGAAAACTCTGGGTCGCACTGGCCGAGGCCGAGGCGGAACTAGGGCTGAACATCTCCACCGCGCAGATTGAACAGCTTCGCGAGCACACCGACGACATAGACTTCGAGCGCGCCGCAGAAATCGAAAAACGACTGCGACACGACGTCATGGCCCACGTGCACCTGTACGCCGAACTCTGCCCGCTTGCACGGCCAATCATCCACTTGGGCGCGACCAGCGCCTACGTCACCGACAACACCGACCTCATTCTGATGCGGGAGGCGATCGGCAAGGTCCGCGACCGCCTCGTCGGCGTCATCGACGGACTGGCTCGCTTCGCCGAGCAGCACCGCAACCTCGCTTGCCTGGGTTTCACGCACTTTCAACCCGCCCAACTCACCACCGTCGGCAAGCGAGCCACGCTCTGGTGCTACGACTTCGTGCTCGACCTCGCCGAGGTCGAACACCGCCTCGGCACTCTACAGTGCCGCGGAGTCAAGGGGACGACCGGCACGCAGGCGAGCTTCCTCGCGCTGTTCGACGGCGACCACAGCCGAGTCGAACGCCTCGACCAATTGGTTGCCGAGAAGATGGGCTTCATCGCCAGCCTGCCGGTGACGGGACAAACCTACACGCGCAAGGTCGACTCACAAGTGCTCGATCTGTTGTCGGGCATAGCCCAGTCGTGCCACAAGTTCTGCACCGACCTGCGCCTACTCGCCGGCCGCAAGGAGTTGGAAGAGCCGTTCGAGTCCGACCAGATTGGCTCGTCGGCCATGGCCTACAAACGGAACCCGATGCGTGCCGAGCGCGTCTGCGGCTTGGCCCGCTTCGTGATCAGCCTCACGTCGAGCGCCGCTCATACCGCCGCAACCCAGTGGCTGGAACGCACGCTCGACGACAGCGCCAATCGCCGACTGACCATTCCGCAAGCCTTTCTGGCGATAGACGCCATGCTCAGACTGTGCGTGAATATCATAAGTGGAATAGTCGTATATCCCGAAGTAATCGGGCGGCACATTGGCGAGGAACTTCCGTTCATGGCCACCGAGAACATCCTGATGGCCGCCGTCGCTGCCGGGGGCGATCGGCAAGACCTTCACGAACGAATCCGTCGCCACAGCATCGCCGCCGCCGCTCAAGTTAAGGAGCACGGCCGCGCGAACGATCTCATCGATCGCCTGAAAAACGACGCCGCGCTGGCGGCAGTAGATTTCGACAGGGTGCTCAACACCGCCGCGTTTGTTGGACGAGCACCGGAACAGGTCGAGCGATTCATCGAGGCCGTGGTCGATCCGATCCGCAACCGCTGGCCCGATCTGACGCGGCAGCGGGCGGATGTCGACGTTTGAAAGGGCCGCGGGAACATGGCCGCGAAAAAGAAACACCCAGTCGCCAAGATCCACCGCCGCTGGGGCCGCAAGCCGCTCGAAAAGCCACACTCCACGCCAAAGGGTCGCAAGGGCTACGACCGCCGCACGGAGCGCAACGCACAACGCGACCAGGCCGAGGATCTGTGAACGGCGATGGACCTATGCGTGGGAACCATCGCCTATTTCGCCAACTCGGTCGGTCGACGCAGGCACCGGTGCAGCGGAGTCAATCGTCTCGTGCGCTTGTAACCATATCTCGCCAAACAGCTCGTTCTGTTCCGCACGAACTTGTTTGTTCTTCATCAGCTCAAGTACAGCCAGGAACCGGCCAACGACTGGCCCGCGCTCCGTTGAATGATCGAACAGACTCCAAAACGGCACGCGACCCTCATTCGCAACCCGAACAAGGATCTCGTCCATGTACACCTCGATCGGCGTCTCGTCATAGACAATACTCTTCGGAGCAAGCGCAAACGTCTGCCGGATCAGGCGCCCAAACGCACTTACCAAGTCCCACAGTTCGACATCGCGGATTGGCTCGTTGGCCGGTTCGACTCCATCCCACCGATCCACCGGCACCCGCGCGAACCGCAGTCGCTGTCCGTCCGCCAACTCCTGCAGCCCCTCGGCCGCATCCCGGAATCGCTTGTACTCGAGCAATTGCCGAACCAGTTGAGTGCGCGGATCGTTGGGCTCCGCCGCCGCCTCATCGACGCGCGGCAGCAACATACGCGACTTGATCTCCATCAGCGTCGCAGCCATTACGAGAAAGTCGCCGGCGACGTCCACATCGATCATCTGCAGGATCCGCAGGTAGGCCAAATACTGCTCGGTGACCCGCGCGATGGGAATATCGAAGACATCCAGTTCGTCCTTGCGGACCAGATAGAGCAAGAGATCCAACGGCCCCCGGAAGATGTCGAGATCAACACGGTAGTCCATAGATCGTCCGTCAGAGTACTCCGACTGACTCACGTTTCGCAGAGTCTATCGAACTGGCGCAGGTCGGTATAGGTCGCCGGTTGGAAACGGCGATGGATCGCTTTCAAGTAACTGGCGTGGGGTAGGCTTCCAACCTGCCAACTGCCGGCAGGCTGGAAGCCTACCCCACTTCTCGCGGAGTTCCCTGGTGATGGCGGGCTGCGCAGCAGCGTAAGTTGTTCTAACGAACTCGGCGTGGTGTGCTAGAAGTCGTCTACGGTCTCGCCCCCCGCGACCGTGCCGGCGGCTCGCCAGATCGTCGCATCTACGTTCGTCGACGTGAGTCGCACGGAGCCGTCGCCCATCAGCACGTTGACTCCACCATCGTGATAACTACGGGCGGTGACGGCGCTAAACGTAGGCCCCAAGTTTCTTTCGCGAATACCCGTGATGTCGATGTCGAAGCTCGAACCCGTACTCTTGTTCTCGGTGAACCGGTTCGGCGTCCAGGCCGTGGTGAATCCGGTCTGATGCACGTGACCATCCATCCACTCGGTATGCCCACTGCCCGCCAAACCGCCCGAACACCCTGCTCCATTACTGTATTCGGGCGCCACGCTGTACGGATCATCGGCCGGAACAGGTATCGCTGAGGGCGTGAAGCGGGCGTGTAGCCCGGCACAATCGCGAAAGTACCGCTGCCGGGCCTTCACCTCGGCGGCCACCATCGTGTTGCTCAGGCCGTCAATGAAGTCGCGTTCGCGAGTGCTGCTGTTCACAAAGAACGGCCCCCTAGGCCTCTCATTGTAGGAGACGCCCGCTGGATTCGGACTCATGCCCCCCCACACGTACCAATCGCCCATGTTCCACCCGTAGTTCGTAACGCCCGCCCAACCGAAGCTATGCTGAGTGGGTTGGGCATTGGGGTCGCTCGGACAGAGGAAAAGTTCGATGTTCTGTGCGGTGACTGTCGTGTTCGCCGGATGTTCATAGTTGAAGCTGAAGTTGATGGCGTTGTAACCACCGGACTGGTCCAGAAGCGGAAGCAACTGCGCGTGCACCGACCAGCCGTGCGGCGCACCCGAGCCTCCGGACGTGGAAACAACGGTTGACATGGGAAAACAGCCAAATGTCTCTGCATAGTTGCCTAGCGCCAGTCCGAGCTGTTTCAAGTTGTTTCGACATTGCGAGCGTCGGGCCGCTTCACGCGCACGCTGGATTGCCGGTAACAGAAGGGCAATCAGTACGGCGATCACCGCGATAGCGACGAGCAGTTCGATCAGGGTAAAGGCAGCTTGGCGGGCTCGGGTCCGAGTCATTTCTGTCCTCCAGTCAATAGTTGATATTGAGTCTCAATATCGTTGGAGAGTACTTACCATGCTGCAGGGTGCCCCGTCAATAGGGTTTCTTATTCAAAAGTGGGAACGGTCCAAAATATTCCGGAACGATTCTCGAATCAGCTTTCGTCAACCCACAAACAGTGGGGTGGGAGTGTATTCCAGACAGACCCAGTCGAAAGGAGCTACGGCAATGATCAAGAAGATTCTCGTGGGAAGCGGTGTGTTGCTCACCACCGCTGCTGTTGTCTTTGGCACCGACGCGTACAGCTATCTGACGACGTCGGCCAAGAAGGTGAAAAGTGAACTGAAACAGAACGTTCCCCTGGAGTTTGAAATCGATCGAGCGCGAACGATGGTGAACGATTTGATCCCGGACATTCAGAAGAACATGCACATCATTGCGCAGGAGGAGGTCGAGATCGACGATCTGCGCGACCAGATCGCCCGGTCAGAAAAAAACATGGGTGTCGAGCAGGAGAAGATTCTGGCCCTTCGCAAGAACCTGAACAATGAAGATGGTCGGTTCCACTTGGGCAGCCGCAAGGCGACATCGCGCGAAGTGCGGACGGAACTAAGCCGCCGGTTTGATCGTTATCAAACTGCCGAGGCGACGCTGTCGGCCAAGCGGCAGATGCTCGACGCCCGCGAACGGTCGCTCGTCGCTGCTCGTGAGAAGCTCGAAGGGATGCTCGCCGCCAAGCGCGACCTGGAGGTCCAGGTGCAGAACCTCGAGGCGCGGCTGAAACTGTTGCAGGCCGCTCAGACTACGAGCCGGTTCCAGTTCGACGATAGCCAACTCTCCCGCTGCAAGCAGGTGGTGACTGAGTTGCGTAAGCGGCTCGACGTAGCCGAGCGAATCCTCGAACAGGACGGCAAGATTGTGGAAGAGGTGACCGATGAGATTGACGCACCCGAAGACATTGGCGAGCAGGTGGACCACTACTTCGAAAAGGACGGCGCGGCGTCGCGCATGCATCACGCGTCGATCTAGCCGGTTGGTGAGCGCACTCCGAGTGCATGCAGTGTTGCGGCATGACGAGTGCGCTTCTTGCAGTTCGCAACGGGTTACGCTCGGTTCCTTACGCAAACACAGCGACAACCATGTTTGGCCAATGGGTTCTAACCTTGCGACAGGCGGAAGAGGCGCTTCGAGCGGAGCGCCTGGAGGAAGCCCTCGACCTCGCGCGACGGCCAGAGTTGGCTGAACGTCGCCAAGGAAGTCAGTTGCGGGACCGCATCGTTCAGCGCCTGGTAGATCGGGCAGGGGAACATGTCCGCCACGGCCACAGCCAAGCCGCTTGGCACGATCTGCGGCAGGCCGAGCGGGCGGGGGCGCCAATCACAAAGGTCGCCCCACTGCGTAACGACCTCCTCAACCGAGGGGTAGCCGAGGTCCGTGCGGCGTTCGATGCAGGGAGTCCCAGTCAAGCAGTGGAGTTGATCGAGAGTCTGAAGTCTCGCGGTGTAGACACCGTGGAGTTGCGCGGTATGCACGAGGCTGCGGTTTGTTGGGCGCGAGCGATTCGGTTTGCCCAGCGTGGTGAATTCGCTCGCTCGATCGAGCTGCTCGAGACTGCGCAACGGCGCCTCATTGGAATCAATAGCGTCGTGTTACGTCTGGCAGCCGTGCGGGCTGACCATGACCGGGCGATCCGGCTGCGCGAGCAGCTTCAGGACTCGCTGGCGTCCCAGAAGTGGTTCGACGTGCTCAAGGCGGCGGACGGTTTTCTCGAAATCGCACCAGACTGTTCGGAGATCCGCCATACTCGAAATGAGGCGTTGCGGCGGTTGGGGGTCCATGCCAGGTTTTCTACGACACGCATCGCCGAGCCGTCAGTCGCACTATCGTACGGCGACGTTGGAAGTCAGACCGATCAGGATCCACGAAGAAACAACTCGCGGGATCGGTTCATCTTGTGGGTGGACGGCGCCGGCGGTTACCTCGTGTGTCTCGGGAACACGGTTACGCTGGGACAGGCGAATCCGAACAGCATCGTGGATGTGCCGATCTTCGGCGATCTTTCCCGCAACCATGCAACGATCATTCGGGACGGCGAAGGGTATCTCGTTCGCAGCCAGCGCGATCTGTGGGTGAACAATCGGGCCACGTCGCAGGCAACGTTACGCGATGGGGACATTGTGCGGCTGGGCAAGGCCGTGGAGTTGCGGTTCTCGCTGCCGTGCGCCGTCAGCGAGACTGCACGATTGCAGTTGATCAGTCGGCATCGCCTGCACTTGTCTCTGGCGGGTATCCTGTTGATGGCGGACACTTGTGTGCTGGGCTCAGCCGGACGAAGTCATGTTCAGGCTGCCGCCGCGGCGGGCCAAATCGTGCTGTATCGGCAAGGCGATGGGTTGGGGTGTCGCGGCGACGAGACGGTAGAGGTCGACGGTCAGACGTACAGCAGCCGCGGGCCGGTGCGATTACCTGCGCGAGTGACAGTCGGCGAACTGTCGTTCAGTTTAGAGCCGCTCAGTCACCCGCTGAGCCAAGTTTGAGCGACAGCGGCCTTGGCGCCATCAGGGTTGCGATGCCCGTGCGCGACCCGAAACACGAGAGACCCTGAGCCATGAAATTCACATACGCGAGTGGGTCGCGACCGCTCGAAGGCTACACCATCAAGCGTGGTGTCGGCCACGGCGGGTTCGGCGAGGTGTACTACGCCGTCAGTGATGGAGGCAAGGAGGTTGCACTGAAGTTGGTGCAGCACAACCTCGACGTGGAGTTGCGCGGCGTGGCCCAGTGCATGAACCTGAAGCACCCGAACCTCGTCACGCTCTACGACCTTAGGACGAACGACGCCGGTGAGAACTTCGTGGTCATGGAGTTCATCTCAGGCCAGTGCCTCTCCGATGTGCTCGAAGCTAGCCCTCAGGGCCTGCCGCTCGACCATGTCGCCCAGTGGATCCGTGGACTGTGCGGCGGCATTGGTTACTTGCACGACAAGGGCATCGTGCATCGCGACCTGAAGCCCGGCAACGTGTTCATCGAAGACGGCGTAGTGAAGATCGGCGACTATGGGCTGTCGAAGTTTATCACTGCCAGCCGGCGCAGCGGCCAGACCGAGAGCGTGGGTACCGTTCATTACATGGCCCCGGAGATTTCGCGAGGCAAGTACGACCGCGAGATCGACATCTACGCCGCAGGAATAATCTTGTATGAGATGATCACGGGCGACGTGCCATTCGACGGCGAGACCGTCGGTGAAATCCTGATGAAACATCTCACCGCCCAGCCCGACGTGTCGCGTCTACCGGACCCGTATCGACAGGTAGTACTGAGAGCGCTGGCAAAAGACCCCGCGGATCGTTTTGCAAGTATGGAGCAACTGACAGCCGGACTGAACGGCGTCCTGACGCACGCGGGCCCGCTGCCAACCAGTGTGGACCACACGGGCCACTCGTTGCCGCCGCTCCATGCTCCTGCTTTGGCGACAGGCTTGGCGACGACCTGCAGTGTGCCGTTCGCGATCTCATCCGTGTACGAGGGATTCGCCGAGGCCAACGGCATCTTGAAATTCACAGGCGGCGAATTGACCATGCAGTTTCAGGTGAAGGACAGCATCTTGGGCGCCGTCAAATCGGCGCTGCGCGATGTTCGTATCTCGCCAAGCGCCCTCGAGTCAGTCTCATTTACACCCGGCTGGCTTTCGCATCAGCTTGTCATCCAGTGCAACGACATGACGGCGATCTCGCACCTGCCGACCAGCAAGTCGGGGCGCGTCGCGCTGACAATCGCAAAGTCGGATCAGGAAGCGGCCGAGCGGCTGGTTTCGGCGGTTCATGCCGCGCTGCCACGAATGCTCGCGGTTTCTGGACCTCGATTCGTGTACGCCGCGGCCGAAGAACAGGGTCCGTGGCTGCAACGCACGCGGTCCAAGCTGCGTGCGTGGTACCGGCAACCGTGGCGTCCGAAGGACTACGTCTTGGCGGCCCTCGGCGTGGTGACGGCGGCGAGTATCTGGTTTGCACCCTACCTTGCGTTGGCGGGAATTGTGCTCATGGTATTGGTGTTGATGAGCAGGTCCAAGTTTCCAGCGGGAACGACAAACTCTTCACCGGCTCCTGTAGTACTCGCACCGCCCATGGCGCCATCCGTGGCCACATCGGTCGCAGCCACTGTCGCGCACCAAACATCAAATGACCCTGCACCACCTGTCGTGGCGGCGACTCCGTCGCCTGTTCGCGCCTTGCAGCCGCCTCGAAACGCCGGTTCGCGCGACCTGCCGCCGAAACCCGCGCGCACGCGGCTGGCTGAGGCGGCTGGCGCCATGCTGTTGGCCACTCTGCTGGCGGGCGTCGCGTCGGTACTTGCGGCCGGATTGATGCAGTTCGGCAAATTCGAGGAGTGCGTGTTGCTCGCCGCGCTGACGCTGGTCGGTAGTTGGGCGGTCATCGTGCCGGGCAAGATGATGGAGGGCCGAACCGGCGACCCCGTCTTGCGACGACTGGCGATGGCCGCGATTGGACTCGGACTTGGTTGGGGCGCAACCTACCTCGACGGGCTGCTTGCCGTCGGTTGGCTTAGCGATCCGCGGCCCGCGCCACGTATGTTTCAATCGCTCGAGTGGCTGCCGCGTTCGCTCGGCGAAGCCAGTTACTTCGGACTGTTGTTCCTTGGGCCTCGCTGGTGGCGGCTGGCCGACTCGAGGCGCGAGTTGCGGTTCAATCCGTGGCTGGTGATCGTGCCCGGATTCTGGGCCGCCGTTGTCTCGTCGTTTTGGCACGGCGGTCCGCAGAACCCAGAGATGTGGAGAGTCGTGGCGACCGGCCTGATCGCCGCGGTCACGCAGCTAGCGTGCCCTTGGGAAGATGCCGCCGCTCGGCGGAAAGCGGCTTAGGAGCGACTCCATGAACGCGATTATCCTGGCCTTGGCCGTTGTGGGACAGACCGACATGCCCGCCACGATCACGCCGCGAACCACTGCGACTCCGGCATGGAAGCGACAAGTCGACACCGACGGACCAGCGCGGCACACGAGCCTGGTGCAGAGCGAACTTTGGGCGACGCGCGAGGAAGCCACAGGCGACGTGATGGACCGTGCGGCGGCGGCCGCTCGCGAGTTCATCGGTCAGGCAGACAGCCGCGCCATCGCTTCGTGGGACGTGCCCGCCTGGCTGCTCCATGACCATGTCTTGCGTGAACCACCGTACGTCGAAGAGGTGGATTGGACATACGGCCCGATGTACCGCGCCTACGTACTGCTTGACTTTTCGCCGGAAAAGCGTGAACTGTTACTGGGACACTGGCGTGAATCGCTCACCAGCCGACGACTGGGGCAAGTAGGCGCGGGGCTTGGATTCGCCGTGCTTTGCTTGGCCACTTTGCTCGGCTACCTGCGACTGGACGACGCGACCAAGGGCTATTACACGGGGTGGTTGCGGACAGGTGTCGTCGCCGTGGTGGGCGGTTCGGCGGCTGCGATCTACCACTGGCTGGTTTGACAAGCATGGCGGGCGGCAGCACTGACAAACTGCTCATCGACAAGATTCGCAGCGGCGACGCCGACGCGTGGCAGCAGTTCATTGATCGCTACGAGGGTCGGCTGCGTGCCTTCGTCGTCTCGCGACTGAACGACCGAACCGACGCCGCCGACGTCGTGCAGGAGACGTTCGTGGGATTCCTCACGAGTCTGCCGAATTTCGACGAGACGAAAGAACTGAGCACTTACCTGTTCTCCATCGCGGCCCATAAGCTGACCGATCACTTGCGCAAGCAGGGCCGTCGCCCGTGGGAGACTGCCGGCGACGCCGATTCGAGCGGTCGTCCGCTGGAAGAGATGCCGGGCCGCGGCCGCACCGCTTCCAGCATCGTGCAGAGCGGCGAGGGACACGCTGGTGAAGAGCGAGTGCTCGCCGACGCCCTGGCCGAGCTCGTTCGGCAGTGGATCAGCCGCGGTCAGTTCGAACGCTTGAAGTGCCTGGAACTGTTGCTGGTGCGTGGCTGGGCGAACAAGGATGTCGCGGTCCACTTGAACATCACAGAACAGACCGTGGCCAACTACAAGCATCAGACGGTCACGCAACTCCAGCGACTCGTGCAAAAGGCGGGCGTGAGCGACGAACGAGTCGCCGAACTGTGCACCCAGCCCGGAGGATGACCGCGTGACCACGATCAGCGATGTTGACCTGGCTCACTTCATGGACGAGGCGCTCAGCCCGACCGAGATGGTACGGATCGAGACGTCGTTGCGCGAATCGCCATCGTTGCGCAGCCGACTGGAAGGTCTGCGCCAGGCCCGAGATCGCGGCTGGCACAGCGTCGGCGCCATCTGGCGCGGACATCGGCTGAGTTGCCCCACGCGCAGCCAGTTAGGCAGCTACCTTCTCGACGCCGTCGACGCGGCTTGGAAAGACTACATCACCTTTCACATTGACGTAGTTGGCTGTCGAATCTGCCAAGCCAACTTGGAAGACCTTCGAGCCAGGCAGCAGGACCACGCCCCCGCCGTTGTCGAACGGCGCCGACGCGTCTATCACTCCAGCGTCGGCCGTCTCCGCAGTCAGGCCTAGGCCAGCGCCGAATGTGTGCAGCGCAAAGCGAAGCGGCGTCCAACAGTGGACGCCGCTGCGCCGTACCTTGCAGAACCCCGAACAACTGTCGGTCACGCTACAAGCGAGACCGGACCTTTCCCAGTGCTGTGGAGAACACGGACCCCAATTTACGAGAAGTCTGCTTTTGACTCTCGGCTTCGGGCATGTCCGGCTTGGGCGCCGGAGTGGGCGTTTCCAGCGTAGGTACTGCCTTCGGCGTCAGCTTCGGCGTGGTCGCATCGGACTTGCTGCACGAAGCGAGTTGCAGGGCGGGCGGTTGAACGTGCCTACCCTTCTTGATTGCAAAACTCGCCCGGCAGCGCACGGTCCAAGACGGATCTTGTTGGTGGCTGAATTCCAGGGCGGCAAGCGTTTCGGGGTCCGACGCCTTCATCTTCTTCAGCGCGTCGGCCGCACATCCGCGGACGCCCGGTTCACAGTCGGTTTGCATGGCATGCACCAAGACCGGCACGATTTCCGGGTGCTGCTGCCAGTTGTACTTGCCTAGCTTCAGCGCAGCAAACTTGCGCTGCAGCATGTTGCCGGTTTCCAGTTTGCAGATCAACTCGCCAATTCGAACAGCGCATCGATCGCAGCTTGAACACGGCGAAGCGCAAGGTCCGCCCATCGACTCGCAGTTGCGATGGAACGTCGCCTGCACCAACTCACGTCCACGTTCGACCACATTCGTCCGTGGCTCCGCCGCATCGGCTGTCGCCGTCAGCATCGCAATCACCGCGCCGGCCGAGACCCATAACATCCTTTGCATGGCTTTCTCCTTTCCTGTTCCGAATACAAACCGTTCCATGAGCAGTATGGCCGCGAAACAGCCTGCCGCAACTCCACCCGAAAAAAATCGCCGCGCTATTGGCGGACGATCACGTCTGGCGTGCAAAGTGAGGCCCGCTTGCCCTAGAATGACCGTTGGATAGTTCGGCGAAGTCTTCGCCGCACGAAAAGTCAACCGGTTTCCTCCAACTTGATCGTGCCCTTGTTGCTCGTAATCCTGGCCCCCGTCGTGATCGCGTCTACGTCATGGCCGCTGTGGCGGTTGTGGCGAGCGACGCGGTACACTTCGCTGCGGTCGGCTGCAGGCTGGAGTGTGTTCGCGATGGCAAACTGGGGCCTGTTTGCCACGTGTGCCGCGCTTGAGCCACATGATGGTGCGTGGACTTGGCTGAGGTTCTGGCAACTCGCGTCAACGGTGCTGCTTGCTACGCCGCCCGTGGCAGTGCTGGGGGCGAGGCGGCCCGGTGAACGGGCGTGGAACCTGATCGTGCTGAGTCTGCTCGTCGTGTTCGCGTTGCCCGGACTTGAGCAGTGGCTGCTGGACCGTGCGCTGGACCCGGACCGCGCGATCATGGACCGGCCGCGCACAGTGTTCTTCTGCCTCGTTGTGCTAGTGGGTGTCGGTAACTATCTGCCCACTCGATTTGGCGCCGCCGCGTTGGTGCTGGCCGCTGGACTGGCCGTCGAGATCGTCAGTGTCGGACCGTGGACTATTGCACCGAGCACTTCGCGGTTGCTGACATCATTGGCCGGTGTGCTGTTGGGAACAGGCGCGTGGACCGCGTGGTTCCTGAGTCGCCCGGCTCCCAAACGACGCCGTCTGACCGGCGCGTGGCTCTGGCTGCGCGATAGCTGGGGCGCGGTATGGGCGATCCGATTCTCCGAGCGATGGAACGCCGCAGCTCAGTTCTACGGCTGGCCGGTTCGGCTAGGCTGGCGCGGATTCGACCCACCTAACTTGTCGAACAACGGCGACAGTTCGCTAGGCGATGCCGCCGAGGACCAGTTCCGAATCCTGTTGCGGCGATTCGCCGATCCTGACGAAGTGTTTGGGCCACAGGCGCCGCAGGCACATCCACCCGATTGACTCGCGGCAGGGGAAACAGAAGGCCCACGGCGGTGTACCGTGGGCCTTGGCTTGGAGGGTCACTTACTGGTTCTGCGTCTTGTAGTCTTTCTTTTCCGGATCGGGCATGGGCATCGGCGACGGGACGCTCGCTGGTGTCGCCGGGCAGGCCGCAGCAGGCCCAACGATCACAGGACCTGACTCGTACCGGGCGGCACAGAATGGACGGCGCACCCAATCACAGGCACGCTGCGCACAGCGGCAACCGCTGCTCAGGGTCGCCGCCGTCAGACCAAGGGCCGCCACTACGAAATGCAACTTACGCATGGGCCTTCTTCCTTTCCGAGAACGAACAGGTGGGGCAGCAAGGCGGGCCTGCCGGCGTGCAAGGGTTGGCTCCAAACGGCGATTCTGAATGTTCGAGCCTTCCCGCTAGAGGGAATATAGACTGCAATCCACGCTGGTCAAACCGGCCACGGCCGTTTCCAAGATTCCGCGACACTTTTGCCGGTCCGTATGGTTTAATACGTCGTCGATTTGTGGCGGCAACCGCTTACTCCTAGTTATAGTTACGAGGGACCCACCATGCGTCACTTGCTCATGCTCGGCGTCGGGACCGGGTTGACGATTCTGACTACTCTGGCCGTTGAAGCGCAGGATCGGCCAAAGAATGCACGCGAGGGGCGGATTGATGCCGCCTTTTTTGACCGCTTGGATGTGAACAAGGACGGCACAGTCACACTCGACGAAATCCCCGAAGACCGCCGCGAACGCGTCGGCCGATTGGTCGATCGTCTGGACACAGACAAGGACGGCAAGATTACACGCAAGGAGTTTGAGGCGGGAATCGACAGCGTTCGACCCGAGGGCGATCGACCCGAGGCGCGGAAGCGGCCCGACGGCGAACGCCGGCCCGACGGCCAACGTCGGCCCGATGGCGAACGCCGCCCCGAAACAGACCGCAGACCAGGTGGCGAACAACGGCCGGAAGGCACACCACCCGGTCAGGGCGATCGGCCGCGGGCGCCGCAGGGACCGGGCGAAGGCCGCGGCTTTGGTCCGCCGCCGTTCTTCCAACTGCTCGACACAGACGGCGACGGTAAGTTGTCGCGAGACGAGCTGAGCAAGGCCGCCGAGAACCTGATGAAGCGCGATCGCAACGAAGATGGGTTCCTGACGCCTGACGAGCTGTTCGCGGGCCTTCCCGGCGCAGGATCTCCCGGCGCGCGGCCGGGGGCCGGAACGCCTCCGCCGGGCGGCGCCGCCGGTGGACCCGGGGCCAACATGGCTGCTGCGATGATCCGCCGCATGGACAAGGACGGAGACGGAAAGCTGACCAAAGACGAGGCGCCCGAGATGATGAGAAACCGGTTCGACCAAATCGACGGCAACAAGGACGGGTTCATAGACGAGGCGGAAATGAACAAGGTTGCCGAACAGATGCGCGGCGCCCGGCCCGGCGACGGACGGCCTGGCTTTGGTGCACCGGGCGCGCCGGGCGGCGCGAGGCGGCCAGACGGCGCGAACTTGGAAGGAAACCGCGAACGTGTCGCTGCCCTGCTGCGTGAGCACGACAAGGACGCCGATGGACGAATCAGTAAGGACGAGTTTCCCGAAAACCGTATCGAGGAATTCAAGCGACTGGATACGAACGCCGACGGATTCCTGAACCCACCGGAACTGGCTCAAGGATCCGGCCGTGACTCAGCCCCTGGCGATCGTCCCGCTCGGAAGGCCGACCGCAAGCCGGACCAAGAAGACAAGGAATAGCCAGCATTCCGGCCGAAGCCTTGAGTCGACTACTGTGGCTAGCCCAGACCCCAGGACTGTCGATCGTCATACGATCGCGGTCCTGGGTCGTTTCTTTCGACTCCCCTGTCATCGGCTGAACTCCTCAGGTTAGGACGCGTCCGGCGATGCTACCTGGTAGATGACTATACCGCACGTGGTCATCAATGAGACGTTTTCGTTTAACGTCTAGCCGAAGGCGCCGGCAGAACATGGCTGGAATTGTGCATCTCCGGTCGCCTGCGGCTCCGCGTTAAACGAGTCAAACCTGCCGCGTGCGGTATCGCGAGGGGCTTCGCTTTGAGTCATGGCATGCGTCAAAACAGCCGGATTCTGAGTTCACCTCAACTCGTGGAATTGTTTGACGCAGCGCGGGCCAATTAATACAAGGCTCGTCGACAGCGATGCGAACCTTCACGGAAACAAGGCACCGTGCTACTTGACCGGACTAATCTGTCGCGCCACGGCGGCTGGCTCGTGTTCGTGCTGGTCGCGACGACAGGGGCGGGCTGGTGGTACTTCGATCATGGTCGCGGCGCGAGCGTGTGGCCGGGAGGCGGCAGCCTGCCGGGGTTCGCGTGCGGCGTTGCCGGCGGCGCGATCATCCTGTTTGAAATGCTGCTCTGGCCGCGCAAGAAGGTCCGCGCGTGGCGCATCGGTCGGGCCGAAACCTGGATGAAGGCGCACATCTGGCTCGGCATGCTCAGTGTACCGCTCTTGGTCTTGCACAGCGGCTTTCGATGGGGCGGAACGCTCAGTACGCTCGTCATGATATTGTTCCTGGCGGTGATCGGCAGCGGCGTGTTCGGACTGGTCCTGCAGCAGTTCCTGCCGCGCGTCATGCTCAATCGACTGCCGGCCGAGACGATCTACTCACAGATCGATCGTCTGTCGGACCAACTGCGCGAGGAGGCGGATCGTCTCGTGCTCGCCACATGTGGTCCTGAGGGCGGGGCGGCGGCGAGGGCCGACGAGTCGGACGAGTCGCCGGCGAGTCGAGCGGCCGGGATTGTGGCGGTCGCTGCGGTGCGGAGCGCGGGCCGCGTACACGGCAAGGTGCTTCAGACAGTCGTGCCGACGGCGCCCGTGCCCGGCACCGAAGCGCTGCGCGATTTCCACCGGCGCACGATCGAACCGTTCTTGCGGTCAGGGAGTCGTGGCGGATCGCCGCTGCGCTACCCCGGCCGTGCTGTGGAACTGTTCGGCGATCTACGAGTGAAGCTCGACACTTCGGCGCACGCGGCCGTCGCCGCGCTCGAAGGCATGTGCGACCAGCGGCGGCAGTTCGACGAGCAGGTCCGATTGCACTTCTGGCTGCACGTTTGGCTCTGGGCGCACTTTCCGCTGTCGCTCGCTCTGACCGTGTTGATGTTCATTCACGCTTGGAAAGCGATCGAATACTGGTAAGGATTGGCTCAGAACAACTTCTTCGTTTAACGGCAAGCCGAAGGCGACGGCGATCGGCCCAGTCCGCGCGACCCACCGTCGCCTTCGGCTTGCCGTTAAACAAGTGAAATCGGCAACTAATTCCTGACCAAGTACTAAGCTAAGGCGTACGCATCGAAAATGGCAGAGACCGAGACCAAAAAAAGAGCTGCGCGGATACCGCTGGACTACTTCAAGCGGTCCACGCGACTCGACGCTTGGCGAAGTTGGCCGGTGGTCGCCGGCGTGGTCGTGCTGGTCGGCGGCGGCTGGTTTTCTCGCGGTTTCGTGGCGGGCGAGCGCGGCGATCTTGCCTACTCGCGCGGGCCCGTCGCGTCGGTGCACGCCACGTGGGAGGCGAACTGCGAGGTGTGCCACCAGCCGTTTGTGCCGATCGGCGGGAGTTCCTGGGTGACGCCGGTGGTCGGCCGATCGTGGACCGGTGCCGACAAATGCGAGCATTGCCACGCCGGGCCGGTGCACCACGCGAGCCAGAAACTCGAGCACACGCCGAGCTGCGCCGCGTGCCACCGCGAGCACCGCGGTCGCGCGAACATCTCGACCTCTTGACCGGCCGCGGCGTATTCCAGCCCGGCGTCAGTTTCTATTTTGGATTCGAGCTGACGTACTGAGAAGCGGCCAGCTATTGCCCGACCGCCAAGGCGCTCGCTTCTTGCCGCGCCGCGATACGGCGGTATTAGCCGCTGGGATTTCGCGCGGCCAACGGTTGCGCATCACGATCGACGCCGTAACGGGTCCGCAAGGGCATCACTGGTACTTCGCTCAGCATGGGCGTGACGTGGCGCCGGATGATATGAAGCCTCCACGTGAGTGCGTGTTGTGGTCACCACTTCGGTTCACCGCAGCGCAGACGCGCGTCGCCGTGCGAGGGGTTACATCCGAGCCAGGAGTTTGTCGTACTCGGCGTGCGATCCGATCCAGAACCAAATAACGTCGTCGCCCTTCAGTGCCGCCAGGGCGCGGTAGCCGATGCTGATCCGGGCCGAGTAGATCGGCTGAGTTGCGTGTACCTTTTTGAATTGAAGACCGGGGTGAGACGGGTTCTGTCGGCCCAGGCGGTAGGCTTCCTTTGTCTGTTGCTGGATTTGTGCCGGCAGCGCTGCGAGTGCATCGCGAAAGTGACGGGTCGTGCGAGACTTCATAGCCGATCCGGCCCCAGTTCCTGCGTCAGACCCGCCTCGTACTCGACCAGTGCCTCAGCGGCCAAGCGGGCGAGCGCATCCTGCGACCCGGCGAACGCGCGCTCCCATGCCTGATCGTCGGCAAGTTCCGCGAGCAATCGTTTCGCCAAGTCGTCCTGTTCGGGATCGGGAAGCTTCGCGGCTTCGGCGAAGGCCTTTTCGAGCAGCTTTGTCATGGCCAACCCTCCTCGATACGATTCTAACTCAACTAACAAGGGCGTGCGACGCAGCTTACATTTCCCGCGCGAGGGTCCATGCAGCCGCGTAGCGGCGTAGGGAGCCGCGATGGGAGGGGTCGAAACGGGCGCTGGGACGCAGGTCGACCAAATCCCTACTCGCAGACCCGACCACTCGGCGCTCGGTCTAAAGTTCATCCGACTAAGGCTACTTCGATTCGTGGATTCCGAGGATCTTGAGTTTGAAGAATTCGTGATCTTGTTGTTGGTGCCTTCCAGCGGGCCGGTGGTGATGGGGTAGTCGTAGTACGCCAGGATTTGGACTCGACGGTGTTCGACTTTTCCAAGCTGAGCGGTCACCAACAAGGCTGACCGCTGACGGCTACTCAAACCGCAGCGAGAACAGCTCGGCGTCCTTGAGCACGAAACGAATGCGGACGGGCCAGCTGGTGAGCTGGCTCAGATCTTTAGCGTTCGACCAGGCGAACCGCTCGGCGGGGACATTGTGGGACATTCTCGGGACATTAGCGGCCCGCTCGACATAACAAGTCACTTTGACACCTTCGGCTCTACCCAGGCGGCATGTTGGTGAGGAAGCAATAGAGTGGTGCATGTCCACAATCATGGCTTGGCGTCTCGCCCGAATGGACTGCAACAGGGAGAGCACCGAGGACAACTCGGCCCGAATCGAGCGAATCGACCGGATACTCCCACGGTCGATTCGCCAAGGCGGCCAGTCGCAGCTTCTCCAGGCCGGCGGGCGTGAGGCCGAATCGCACAATTCATCAAGAGCCGCTCCTACTCGAACCGCATCGAGAACAGCTCAGCATCCTTGAGCACGAATCGTATTCGCACGGGCCGGCCGGCGAGTTGGCCGAGGTCGGGGCTGTTTGGCCACGCGACCGGTGCAGCAAGTGCATCGCCGCGCAATACGGCGGCGTCTTCGCCGGCGAACTGGTCGATGGGTTTGCCTGCTGCGTCATGCAACTCGATTCGCACCGCACCGTCGCGAGCAGTGCGGTAGTTCAGGATCAGCGACTTGCCGCGAAACGCGATCGGCCGCGTAACGATCTCGCCCTCGGTCTCGGTCGCCGCGAGCGCGACCAGACCGTCAGGACGATACGTGAACCGCCGGATTCGGCTGGCCGGTCCGGCGTAGTACGCCTCCTTGGCGTAGACCGACCATTCGTTCGGGCGGTTGCCAAGTCGCACGAGTCCCCAGGCCATGTAGTTGCTGCGGTTGCCGTCGCGCTTTTCGGGCGCGGTCGGTGGGATCACGGCGTCGGCGTAGCGGCGAAATGTCTGGCCGTCGCGACTCGTCATCAGCGTCGGCTCAGTCTGTTCGCGAGCCGGCAGGAACCGCGTCGGGAAGCCGATCAGGATGTGCGGCGCGCCGGGGTGGTTCGACACCGCGTTGGTGTAGAGATGCTCGGGCGTGGCGTCGGGGTAGTCGATCCACACCGGATCGGTCCAGTTCAGGAAGTCGTCGGACGTGCCGGTCATGATGTCGCGGACGACGCGGAAGGCGCGGTGGTACTCGCGATACTTGCCGATGTGCGGGTCCCAAAACGCGAGATTCTGCGAATCGAACGCGCCCTTGGTGATCACGGGGCGGTCGGACATCAGTTGCCAGCGAATGCCGTCGGCGGACTTGATCGCCAGGAGGCCGCCGCGGCCGCCGGCCAGCGCCTTGTAGCGTGCGTCGGGTGCGCATTTCGGGTTCGTGTCCTTGAACGGCGTGAAGTTGTGCGTGCCGGCGCCGTCCCAGACGATGTTGTTCGCCTTCGACCCGTCGAACTCAAACAGGCCAAGCTCGGGCTTGGTGAAGTGGATGCCGTCGGTGCTCTCGGCGTAGCAGGTCACTTCGCGATGAGTCTCCTTCTTTGCTCGCTCATCGAAGTGCGAGCCGCGGTAGTAGACGCGAATCTTGTCGTCGTCTTGCATGACCGTGTAGTAGGCGCTGGTGTTGCCTTCCCACGGCTTGTCGGCGGCGAGCGCGACCTCGTGCGGCGTCGGTTTCTGCACGACCAGGTGAGCCGAGCCACTCATCCGGTCGATCAGGTAATCATCGACGAACGGTTCGAGTCGCGAGCCGATGTCTTCGACTTCGAGCGGCACACGGACCTTGGCCAAGTAGATCGCCGACTTGCCCTCGTGCGACGAGTAGTAGCTCATCCACACGAGTCCGTTGTGCCAGACCAAGCCTGCATAGCTTGTGTCGCCGCCGCTGGTGAACGTGAGGGCGGGCGCGTAGCCGCCGTCGCGAGTCATGCGCGCGAGTACGGTCTTGGCGCCGCCGGGATAGCTTCTGCTCGCGGCCCATAGCGCACCGTCGGGCAGTCGCAAAAAGTTCGGGCCGCCGAGTCGGTGCGTCGTCTCATTCCAGGTCCACTCGGTGAACGGCGCGCGACTGCGGCCGATCCAGCCGAACGTGTTGCCCCCCTCGCGACGGACCAAGGCGACCAGTTCGCCGTCGGGCATGAACCGCAACGTCGTTTCGTTTGGATGGCCGGGCACTTCGAGGTGCGTGATCAGGTCGTACTTCACGCCGTCGCTGCTGGCGACCAGTTTGAGTTTCCATTCCGCCGGACCCGGCTCGACCTTGCCCGATTTGGCGGCCTGCTGCGCGGCCTCGCTGGTTCGCTCGGCGGCGTTGTACGACACGCCGTAGGCTTGGCCGCCATGCCACGTGACGCGCCACAGCCACTCGCCCTCGGTAAGCACTCGCTGTGGGGCCGACCACTCGCGACCGTCCCGCGAGAATGCGACGCGCGGCTGGCGGCCGAGCAGTTTGGTCCCTTCGTAGACCGACCCGCCGGCAACGATCATCAGCCGGTCGTCGGGCGTGATCGACAACTTGGGGTCGCGCAGGTCGATGCCCTTTTCGGTGACGAGCGCGGCCGACTGCCACTTCTCGCCGTCGGCCGATTCGAGCACTCGCAACTGGCCGTCGCCGCCGACATGCGCGTCGGCCTCGCGGAACGTGCAGTACCAATTGCCGTGCCAGCGCACCAGGTCCGTGAAGGCGTTGTGCTTGCCCTGGTCCCAGATCTTCGCGACCGAAACAACCTGCGGCTCGTCAGCCGCGACGGCGATGGGTAACAACGCGACAACGACCAACATCGGAGTCGTGCCATTCATGGGCGATTCCCCTTTCGCTATCCAGCCTACCGAACGGGTTGTCAGCGGCCGTGGTGACCATTGACAACTGACCACTGACGACTGACTACTGCCATTTAACGCTTCGAGACGGGAACAAACTTCTGCGCCCGCTCGCCGTAGATGTCGCCGACGTAAACGTTCCCCTTCGAGTCTTGGGCGATGCAGTGAGCGCCGACCGTTTCGCCTGGCTTGAGTTTCGATGTATCGGGGTGGTCCTTGTCCGGGCCAATGTCGCCGAGCGGCAGCGTCCAGACCTGCCGCACGCGGCCGTCGGTCGTGAACCGCATCAGGATCTGATCCTTGTACTCCGGATATTTGCCGTGCCGGAACCACCAGTGTGGCGACGAGCCGCACACCCACAACTCGCCGTGCCGCGTCAGCGACAGGCCCCAGGGCATCAGCACGTTCGACCACTGGTCGAGGAACTTGCCCGACTGGTCGAAGAGCTGAATCCGCCCGCTGTTTCGGTCGGCGATGTACAGCATGCCCCTGGCGTTGGCGACGATCGCGTGCGGCAAGACGAACTGGCCCGGCTTCGGTCCCGCCTCGCCGAACGCCTTGATGAACTTGCCGCTCTTGTCGAAGTGAACCACGCGCCGGTTGCCGTAGCCGTCGGTGACGAAGATGTCGCCCGACTTCGTGACCGCCATGTCGGTCGGCATGTTGAAGTGTCGCTCGTCGGTTCCTTTCTCGCCGCGAACGCCGAGCGTCATCAACAGCTTGCCCTCGGGCGTGAACTTCTGAACGATGTGCAGCCCGAAGTCGGCGACCCAAACGTTGCTCTCGTGGTCGATCCGCAGGTGGTGCGGGTTGTCGAACATCCCTCGGCCCCACGTGCGGACGAATTCGCCGTCGGCGGCGTAGACCTGGACGGGGTCGGGGCCTTTGCGAAAAAACCACACGCGGTCGGCGGCATCGACCGCCAGGCCCGACACCCAGCCCTTGCCGCTCACGTGGTCCGGCCGCTTGGGCCACGCCGGATCGACGTCGAACTCGACGACCACCGGATCATCGGCGTCGGCGGCTTGCGCCCGGACACAGTCGTTCCGCACGACTCCGACCAGCAGCCACAGGATCACGAATGCAATTCGCGAGCGGTCCGACCAACCGGCCGTGGGGCGGGCTTCCAGCCTTCCAGCCAGTTCCTCGGGCGACATCGGCAGGCTGGAAGCCTGCCCCACGGCTGACGGGCGTCGGTCGGTTCGCGTCAACATGCGGCACTCCTGGTTTGATTTTGCTCGCGTCGGACTACGTCCGTCCCAGAGTACGTGTGAAACCGGCCGATGTCGATAACGTTCCGCTGGGCATGCACGATACAATCGTGCCGCGCGGTAATCGTTCGTTGGAGCTTGAGCGACCAGGAGCAACACGATGCAACTCGAAGCGCGCGGTCTGATCTACAGGGCAGCCGACCGGCCGGCGGCGGAACGGATCGCGTTTTTTACGAGCCTGTGCCCGCTCGAGTCCGGGGCAATGCTGAGCGGCTTTTACATCGGATCGGGCAAGCACTCGGTCGATGGTTCGATTCGTCTGTGCCGCTCGCGCGACGGCGGCGCGACGTGGCAAGAACTGCCCGTGCCGTTCGCCACCTCGATTGCCGGAACGCCCGGCTCACTGGCGGGTCCCGAAATGGTCGAGGCCGAGCCCGGCCGGCTGCTGCTGTTCGCCACGTGGTTCGACCGATCCGATCCCGCGCGGCCGCTCTTCGATCCGACCACCGAGGGCATCTTGCGATCGAAGCAGCTCATGGCCGTCTCGCGCGACGATGGCGACTCGTGGAGCGATTGGCAAGCCTTGCCGACGCCGGGACTGACCGGTTGTGCCACGACTGGCCCGGTCGTGCGCTGGTCCGACGGCACGATCGCGTACGCCTTCGAGAGTTTCAAGGAATACGACGATCCCCGGCCGGCCGAGCACGGCGCGTGGTTGCTCGTGTCGTGCGACGGCGGCCGCACGTTCAACGAGCCGGTCTTGGTCGCGCGGCATCCCGAACACAAGATCTACTACTGGGACCAGCGGCTGTGTGCGACGCGAGTCGGCGGCGAGTTCGTCGCGATGTTCTGGACTCACGACCGGGCGGAGCGTCGCGATCTTAACGTGCACCTGCGTCGCGCGGCGGTTCGCGACCGCGTCGTCGTGGGTGGGCCGATCGTCGCGACCAGCATCCCCGGCCAGATCGCCGCGCCGCTGGTGCTCGACGACGGCCGGATCCTTGCCTTCGTCGTCGATCGCGGCAGGCCGGGCACGATGAAGCTCTGGGTCTCGACCGACGGCGGCGCGACATGGCCCGAACCCGACTGCCTCGTCGTCCACACCCACGACGAACGCGCGCTTCTGACGCAGGGTAAAGACAACATCGACTTCGCTCAGTACTGGGAAGACATGGGCAAATGGAGCTTCGGCCATCCGGCGATACGCCACCTGGGCGACGGGCGAGTGCTGCTCGCGTTCTACGCCGGCACGCCCGACGCGATGAGCGTCCACTGGGCGCGCGTGCGGTTTGACCAAGATTGATCCGACCTTCAACTTCGTTGACTCAATCGAGGCTGATCTTCAGTCCCATCGTTTCCTTCATTGCTAGCAGTGCCTCCGCGTTTCCGCGGGCGTCATCGACCGGGTTGTGCGTGTGTCTTGTCTTGCGCAGGTGTTTGAAGTTCACGAATGCGTCTTTGACCAGACCCTTGTACAACGAACCGAGATTCGTGGAACTGAATCCGAACGGATTGGAGCCGAGGAAGTGGTGAAAGTACCAGTTGACGAACTGCCAATCGAACCCGTTGTTGTCCGAGACGAACATGCAGCGGCCGCGACAGTTCGCCTTGAGCCAATCGCGAAATGACGCCATCACCGTCTCGGGATCATCGAACGCCATCGTCTGTTCGCGGCTGAACCCGCTCACGGCGAGCGCTTCGGGCACGAACCTATCGGAGACGGGCTTGAGCTGCCGGTAAAACGTGCGATCCAACTGAGGCTCGACGATGACGGCGCCGAAACACACCATCGAGTAGTCGCCTGGGATCGGGCCATCGGCTTCGACATCGACCATGACGTAGGGCATGCGCACCTTCGGTCCGGTTAGGGGCCTTCGAATTCGGCGTCTTCATCTTCGGGTGATATGTCCTGGGCCACGAGTTCGCCCCATTTTGCGAGCGCTTCTGGCGACGCCGCCGCCGCTTGGAGTCGATCTCGAACTGGACCGGTCAATGTCTTGAGGTCTGGGAACGTTAGCAACAGTGCAGCGAGGTCGCGCCAATCGGTGCCCGACTTCGGCTTGCCGCGTCGACGCACGAGCGCGATCACTTTGTTGGCGACTAGTTCTGGAGGGGTCGCCACGAGCAGTTGCGTGATGCGCTGAGCGGGAGGCAATTCCTGGACGGAACGCACGTCGACAAGATGGCGATGCGTCGGCTTCTGAACCTGGTAGACCCGATATCCAACGCCCTCGCGAACCTTGCGCACCCGGATGGCGACGCGAAACCTCTCGTTCAAGAAGAGCCTGATTTCTTCAGCCAATTCCTTGGCTCGCGGAGACAGGATGTCCACGTCCTGCGTCATGCGCGGTTCGTCAACATAGGCATTTACCGCCTGGGCGCCGAAGAGCACCGCGTCGTCGCGGCCGCGCAGGAACTCGAGCACGGCATCGTGGATCGTCGCCAGCGGCAGCGGCTCGCGCATCGCGAACTCCCGGAATGTCAGCGCGCCATCGCCTAGCATTTGTGCCTCCGATCTCGTCGCCTCCAAGCGTAGTTCGACATACCGTTCAACGCAAGCTCCGCGACACGTCGCAGCGGCGAGTGCCTTACGTTGCACGCTGAGCAACAAACTCCTCGATCTCGTCCGGCCCGTCCAGCAGCGGGCATTGGTGGTCGTCGGTCATGCGGATGACTGCTGATTCGTCTTTGAAGCCGAGTCCGGTGATCAGGCAGACGATCGGTTCGTCGCTGCGGACGAGGCCGGCGCGGCGGGCGGCCAGTGCGCCGGCGACTGATACCGCGCCGGCCGGCTCGGTGAAGATGCCTTCCTCGCGCGCGAGCCGTTTCTGCGCGGCGTAGACCTCGGCGTCGCTGACCAGGTGGCCGCCGCCGCAGGTCGCGCGGCAGGCGTCGATCGCCGCGTCGCCGTCGATCACGTTCGGCACCTGCAGACCGCTGATGTGTGAGGTGCATTCGACCGCTCGCGCGCGCGGCTGGCCATCGCGCAGCGGTCCGGCGATCGTCGCGTTGCCTTCGGGCTGCACGCAATGGACCGCCGGCGTGCGGCGAGCTTCGCCCGACTCGACCATTTGCCGGAACCCAGCGCCGAGCGCGACCACCAGCCCGCCGCCGCCCGCCGGCGCGAACACGTGGCTCAGGCCGCCCGCCAACTGCTCGGTCAATTCGTGAGCCAGCGTCTGTACGCCTTGCATGCCGATCGGCGAGTAGCGGTAGGCGCTGATCTGCAGCGTCCTGTCGCCGTCGGCGCAGAGCTGCTCAAGCTTCTTCATCACCTGGCCAGTCACCTCCGCGCGGATGCCGAACTGCCTGACTTTGAAGATGCGGGCGCCGTAGGCCATCATCTGGCGCAGCTTGCCGACCGGCGCGGTCTCGACGATCGCGATGTTGCACGCGATGCCGGCCGCCGCACAGTAGCCGGCCAGCGCGGCGCCGGTGTTGCCGCTCGACGTGGCCAGGCAACACTGCGAGCCTGCCGCGACCATCGCCGAGACGGCCGTCACGGCGAATCGGTCTTTGAACGATCCGGTCGGATTGCAGCCGTCGAGTTTCAGATACATCCGCTCCAGGCCGGCCGACGGCCCGATGCGCCGCGACAAGACGAGCGGCGTGTTGCCCTCGCCGAGCGTCACGCGGGCGCTGGTCGGTAGCGCGGGCAGGTAACGGTCATATCGCCAGATGCTCATTGCGAGACTCCACAACGACACCACTCTGTTCAACCCTTCAACGCGACCGGCAGAACCCCGCCGATGCTGTCGCCCATTTGAACGCTCGGCACTGCACGCTGGAAGAGCACGATGCCCGACTCGCAGGCCGGCACTTGGGCCAGCAGCTCGCCGAAGGGATCGACGATGCGGCCGAGCATCCCACCGCGCTCGACCGAGTCGCCGAGGCCGGCCGCCGGTTCGAAGAAGCCGGCGGCCGGCGCGGGATGTTGCACCTGCAAGTAGCCGCTCGCCGGCCGGTCGTCCTCGACGACGTGCAGCACTCGCGACGGCGGCGCGGGTCGATCGACGAGTCCGAGGCTCGATGCGACGTTGAGGCAACCTTCGATGCACCAGTCGACCGCTTGCGGATCGAGCACCGTGCCGCCGCCCGCCTCGACGTAGATCGCGGGCACGCCGGCGTCGCGCGCGACCGACAGCGTGCGGCCTTCGAGATGCGGCGTCGTGCCCCACACGATCGGCAGGTTGAACGCCCGCGCCATCTGACGCTGGCGATCGAGCACCGCCGCGTCCGGGTGCAGTCCGTATCCGGCCAGCGGCAGCATGCGAAACAGCCGTCCGCCGGTATGCATGTCGACGAGGAAGTCGGCCTGGCGAATGAGCGGGGTCAAGGCGGCGGCAATCTGCTCGGTGGTCGACCCGTCGCTGCGGCCCGGCATGGTGCGGGCAAGGTCCAACCCGTCGGGTCCGCACCGCTGGCCGAGCACGAACGCCGGTTCGTTGACGACCGGCACGAGCGTCACGCGCCCGCGCAGTGGCATGTCGCGGAGCAGCTTCCACAGCCGTTGCACGGCCAGCATCGGCTCGAACTCGTCGCCGTGGACGCCGGCAATAATCAGAAGGTGCGGCCCGTCCGCTCCAACTGTTCGTGCGTCGAGTTCCACGTCTGGCCTTTCTGTAACTACTCACATTCCGCAACTAGCGGTCGGCGGTCGCCTGTGTACTCGTTGACGAACGATATGCTATCGTGTCGGGGCGACCAAGACCCGATGGGAAGTTCGCCATGAAGCTAGCTGGCAAGAAGGCGTTGGTGACTGGCGCGGCGCGAGGGATCGGCCGCGGTTGTGCGATCGAGCTGGCCCGTGCCGGGGCCGACGTAGCCGTCAATGACCTCGCTCGCGGCGCCGACGCCGAGGCAACGATCGCCGAGATTACGGGACTGGGCCGGCACGGCGTCCTGGCGGAAGGCGATGTGTTCGAGCGGGCGTCGTGCGAGCAGATTGTCGCGCGGGCCGTCGAGGCGCTCGGCCGCATCGACATCCTGGTGAGCAACCCGGCTTTCTCGCGGCGCGGCGGTTTTCTGGAGTACGACCCGGCCACGTTCGACCGCGTGCTGCGCGGCACTCTGGCCGGCGGCTTTCACATGAGCCAGCTCGTTGCGCGGCACATGGTCGACCGCGGCGGGGGCGGCAAGATCGTGTTCATATCGAGCATTCACGCGCGGATTCCCTACGTGCGCAGCGTCGCCTACAATGCGGCCAAGAGCGGACTGACGCACATGGCCCGCACGATCGCCGCCGAGCTGGTGCGGCACCGGATCAACGTGAACGTGATCGAACCTGGTTGGATCGACACGCCCGGCGAGCACGCCACGTTCGGCCCGGACGCGATCCGCCAGGCCGCCCCGAAACTGCCGTGGGGCCGGCTCGGCACGCCCGCAGACATCGGCCGCGCCGCCGTGTTCCTCGCATCCGACGACGCCGACTACATTACCGGCAGCGATCTGGTCGTAGACGGCGGGTTCGCCCTGCGCGGCGCGATGCCGTCGCCAACCGACTGAGGTCGGAAGTTAGAGGAGTCAGACAAGTCGGACGAGTCAGAAGAGTCAGAGGAACCGTTCCATGTCACTGCAAGGCTTGAAGGCATCGTTTGATCGTACCGGGTTTGTGGTCGTTCCGCAGTTGCTCGAGCGACGTGAGTTCGACGAGTTGCGATCGAACCTCGATCGCTACATCCGCGATGTCGTGCCCACGCTGCCCGACAGCGGCGCGTTCTACCTCGACAAGTCGCGACCAGAGACGCTCAAGCAGATGCAGCACATGGGCGCGGACGCGTACTTTCGCGACTACCGGCGGCACCCGACGTGGAACGCCTTGGCCGCCGCGCTGCTTGGCGAGCCGGCCGAGGCTCAGGAGCCGGAGTGGTTCAACAAGCCGGCCGCCAGCAACAGCCCAACGCCGCCACACCAGGACAACTACTACTTCTGTTTGCGCCCGCCCAACGTGCTGACGATTTGGCTGGCGCTCGATCGCGTCGACGACGAGAACGGTTGTCTGCGCTACGTGGTCGGATCGCACGAGCGCGGCATCCGGCCGCACGAGCGGTCGAACATCCTCGGCTTCTCGCAGGGGATCAGCGACTACAACGACAACGACCGCGCCCGCGAGGTGCAGATTCACTTGCAGGCGGGCGACGCCGTGTGCCATCACGGCGAGACGATTCACCGCGCCGACCCGAATCGCTCGGCGACCCGGCATCGCCGCGCGTTTGCGATGGTTTTCCGTGGCGTAAGCTGCCGCCGCGACGAAGCGGCGTTTGCACGCTACACCGCCGCGCTCAAGAAGCAACATGAGGAGATGGGACTGGGGGCGGCGAGGTAGGAGTGGTTGAGATGGAGGATCGAGGAGTGAGGATAGAGCAAGCATGAGCATGAGATTGCATCGCTGTCTCGCGGGCTGGACGGCAGTCGCCTTGATCATGGCGGGTCGGCTGTGTGCGGAGGATTGGGCACAGTTCCGCGGACCGAACGCAGCGGGCGTTTCATTGTCGAGCCGCACGCTGCCGACGCGATTCTCCAGCACCGATAAGGTGCGCTGGTCATGCGACCTGGGCGACGGGATCGCCTCGCCGGTCATCTCGGCGGGCCGCGTGTTCACTACGGCGATGGTCGGCGACGCGAAGTTCGCCGTGCTCGCGTTCGAAGCGGCCAGCGGCAAGCTGCTCTGGAGACAGGAACTCGACGCCGGCAAGCTGCCGCGAATCACGCCTCCGAACAGCCACGCATCATCGACGCCGGCGTCGGACGGCGGGCGGGTGTACGTCTACTTCAGCACGCTGGGGCTACTGGCGTTCGACGCGGCCGACGGCCGGCAGCTTTGGCGGCACGACCTACCGAGGCCGGCGTACTTGATGGACTGGGGAGCGGCCGCGTCGCCGATCGTCTATCGCGACATGGTCATTCTCAACCAGGACGACGACCTCGCGCCGTATCTCGTCGCCGTGGACTGTGCGACCGGCTCGATGCGCTGGCGCACGCCGCGCCCCGACATGCTCGCCGGTTACGCCGTGCCCGTGTTGTGCGAGGCCGGCGGCCGGACCGATCTGGTCGTCGCCGGCACCGGCAAGCTCAAGGGGTACGATCCCGCAACGGGCAAGGAGTTGTGGACGTGCAACACGCTGCTGCGCACGATTATGACCTCGCCGGTCGTGCGCGACGGCGTCGTCTACCTCTCGGTGCAAAGCTACGGCGACGCGACCCGCACGGTGAAATACGCGCTTTTGCAATGGCTCGACACCAACCAAGACGGCCGGCTGGCCCGCGACGAGACGCCGCGCGAGTTCTGGGACAAGTTTGACGTCTCGGACAAGGACCGCAACGCGACACTCGAAGGCGACGAAGTCGATCGCGCATTTCAGTCGCCGACGAACATGGTCGGCGGCGGGTCGACGATCCAAGCGGTGCGCGGCGGCGGATCGGGCGACGTGACCCGGACGCACGTCGTGTGGAATCTCGAAAACCGATCGCCGTCGAATCTGTCGTCGTTACTTGCCTTCGGCGACGGCCTGTTCGTGGTGAAGAAGGGAGGCATCTCCAGTTCCTTCGACGCCGCGACCGGCAAGGCACGATGGGAATTGAAACGGATCGGCAACCTGGGCGAGTACTACGCCTCGCCGGTGTACGGCGACGGCAAGATCTACGTCGCGGGCGACAACGGCACGGTCGTGGTGCTCGCCGCGGGACCGCAACTCGATGTGCTCGCGCGGAACGATCTGGGCGGCACGTGCATCGCCACGCCCGCCATCGCCGACGGACGATTGTATTTTCGCACACGCGAGCGGCTGATTTGCGTGGGAGAGTGATGAGGACCGTCCACGTCCATCGTCAATAGCCAACTTGTTGAATGCTGATGGGAGACAGCCCGGTGCCACGAGTGATTTTGTCGGTGGTCGCCCTGTTCGTCGCGGTCGGGCCGGTACGCGCCGATGAGGCCAAGGTGAACGTGGTGGTTGGGCGGGATGCTCCAGCGCTCGAGCGGCTGGCGGCGGAGGAGCTTACCGCGCAATTCAAGCGGCTGTTCGGTGCGGATGTTCAGATCACGGAAAAACCTAAAGCCGGCGACTCGCGAACTGTTCTGATCGGCAGCCCGGCAACGAATCCAGCGGTGAAAGCAGCGGCAGGCGACCGATGGCCGCGGCTCAGCGACCAGGGGCACATGCTGCGCATCGTGCGCGCGGACGGGCGCGATGTGCTGGTGGTGGGCGGTGGCAGTCCCGTGGCGACGTTGTGGGCGGCGTACGAACTGGGCCATCGCCTGGGCGTCCGCTACTTGCTGCACGGCGACGTTTACCCGCCGGGACCCGTCGCGTTGAAACTTGACGGCTTCGATGTCGTGTTGGAACCGAGCCTGCGCGTGCGCACCTGGCGAACGGTGAACGATTTCGCGATTGGCCCCGAAGCGTGGGGCATCGACGAGCATCGGCGCGTGCTGCGGCAGCTCGCGAAACTCAAGTTCAACCGCGTGATGCTGGCGGTCTATCCGTGGCAACCGTTCGTGGACTGGGAGTTCCGCGGCGTCCGGAAACAGACGTCGCTGTTGTGGTACGGCTGGCGCTACCCGATCGACTCGGACACGGCCGGCCGAGCGGCATTTCGCGGCGCGACGGAGTTCACGAACCCGGACCTCGCCGGCAAGCAGACCTATGCCGATCGCACTGCCGCGGGCGTTGCACTGGCCCGGGGGATCATCGACTCGGCGCGCGAGCTGGGTATGAGCACCGGCATCGCGATTTCGCCGCTTGAGTTCCCGAAGGAATTCGCCGCCGTGCTGCCGGAGGCCAAGGTCTTGCACAGCCTGGAGCGACTGGTGATTGGGCCTGGTCCCAAGCAGCCGCCTGACGACCCGACGCTGCGCGAACTGGTCAAGGCTCAGATTCGGGCGTACGTCACGACCTATCCAGAGATCGACGTGTTGTACCTGTCATTGCCTGAATTCCCCGACTGGGTCGAGCATCACGAGGCGGCCTGGAAACGGCTCGACGCGCGCACGGGAGTCGGCAAGCGAGTGACGCTCGATGAACTGACCGACGCCGCGCGCGGCCGCAGGCTGATCGCGGCGGGCGATCGCGGCGTGCAGGCGCTGCGCGGCGACCTGACCGCGCTCGAGTTCCTTCACCGGCTGCTGGCCGACCCCGAACTGTTGCGTCGGCCCGACGGCAGTCGGGTCCAGCCGACGCTGGTCGGCGTCGACCCGGCGCTGTATCGCGTGCTCGACAAGTTGCTCCCACCCGACACGGCCGCGTTGAACTTCGTCGACTACACGGCCCGCCGTGTGGCCGAACATCGCGAGCTGCTCGCCGCCGTGCCCGCCCAGTCGGCGCCCAACAGCCTGATTCTGACGCTGGCTGACGACAACGTCGGCGTGCTGCCGCAACTCGCGACGAGTCGCCTGCACACGCTGGTTGAACAAATTCGCCAGCGCGGTTGGGAGGGGTTTTCGACGCGCTACTGGATCATCGGCGATCTCGACCCGGCCGTGTACTATCTGTCGCGAGCAAGCTTCGATGCGCAGGTCACGCCCCGCTCCGCGTACGAGGAACTGCTCGCGCCGATCGGCGGCCGCGACGTGGCCGAACGGCTGATCAAGGCCTACGGGTTGATCGAGCGGGCCACGGAGATCATCGACGAGCGAGACATCGGATTCACATTCCCGGTGCCCGGCGTGGTGATGAAGCACTATGCGAGCACCGAGCCGCCGCCCGCCTGGTGGAAAGAGGTGCAAGACCTTTACGCCGGCGCGATGGACGAGATGTATCGGGCCAACCAGCGATCGGAAGAGGCCGGCCTGGCAATGACCCGCTACAACGCCAAGCGGCTCGAGTTCGCCTATCACTATCTGGCCGCCATCGAGGCGACTCGGCTCGCCGGCGCGGCCAAAGGCAAGTCTGATTCGGAAACCACCGTCGCGCAACTCGAGCGGGCTGTCGAGTCGATGTACAACGCGCTCGACTGCCTGCGCGAAGTTGCTCGCGACAGTTGCGATCTCGGCGTCATCGCGGTACTGAACGAATACGGTTACCGTCCGTTGCAGCGGGAACTTGAGACCCAGAGCCAGGCGGGAAAGTGACTCACATGACCGAACCCCTCGTTTACCTGAGCGGCCAGGTCGTGCCCGCATCTGCGGCGCGCCTGGCGATCTATGACGCCGGTATCGTGCTGGGCGCGACGGTCACCGAAATGACCCGGACGTTTCATGGCAAACTGTTCCGGTTGGAAGACCATCTCGACCGTCTGTTTCGCTCGCTGCGCTACGTTCGCATCGACACCGGGCTCACGAAAGACGACCTGGCGACGATCTCCGAGAAGCTGGTGAGCCACAACATCAAGCTGCTTGACTCCGGCGACGAGTTGGGCCTGATTCACTTCGTCACGCCGGGCGAGTACAGGACGTACGCCGGCTCGGCGGGGACGCAGCCGCGAATGACGCCCACCGTCTGCGTACACACGTTCCCGCTGCCGTTTGAGTTGTGGGCCGGCAAGATTCAGGTGGGCGCCCAGGTCGTGACGCCGTCGATCCGGCACGTGCCGCCGCAATGCTACGACCCAAAGATGAAATACCGCAGCCGCATGCACTACTACCTGGCCGACAAGGAGGCCCAACTGGCTGACCCCGACGCCGTGGCGCTGCTGCTCGACCTCGACGGCAACGTGACCGAAACGAGCGGCGCGAACTTCCTGATGGTCGAGCGCGGCGCGATCGTCTCGCCGACGCTGCGCAACACGCTGCCGGGCATCAGCCGTGCGACCGTGATCGAACTCGCCGCCGAGTTGGGCGTGCCGTTCGTCGAGCGCGACATCCAAGTCTTTTCGGTGATGAACGCCGACGAGGCGTTTTTGGCGAGCACGCCGTATTGCCTCATGCCCGTGACGCGGATCAACGGCGTTCCGATCGGCGACGGCCGGCCCGGCCCAATCGTCGATCGCCTGCTGACGGCGTGGAGCCGTCGCGTCGGACTGGACGTGCGGGCACAGATCATCGAACGTGCGAAGCGTCGCACTCTGGCGGGCACAGCCCGCGCGTGAACGACGCCGCCTCACCGCTTCTCCCACCAGACGGACCTACACTTCTCCCTCTCCCCGTCGCGGGGAGAGGGAGAAACGGCCTTGATGCCAATGCCTCACACCACCGCAGCCTTGACGCAGTGGATCGGCGGCAGCGAATCGAACAGGCAGGTCCACTCCTCGCCGCCATCTCGGCCCATCCAAAGTTGACCGGTCGTGGTGCCGAAGTACAAGGCGGGCGAGCGGAGCGTGTCGACGTCCATGCCGTCGCGCTGCACGGTGAAGAAGCTCTCTTTCTTGGGCAGCCCGCGAGCGAGTCGCCCCCAGGAATTGCCACCGTTCTCGCTGCACCACACTGCCGGGGCGCCGCCGGGGCAGGTGCGCGTCATCCCCTCGTGCGGCATCACATAGACGACGTCGGGGTCGTGTGGATGCACCACGATCGGGAATCCGAAATCGGACGGCAGGCCCTTGGCGATCGACCGCCAGGTCTTGCCGTGGTCGTCGCTGCGCAGCACGCCGATGTCGGGTCGCCGCCCGCCAGGCCCGTCCCAATCGGCCCAGCCGCCGTGGTTTTGCATGTAGAGCCGGCCGGGCGCGGCCGGGTGGCTGGCGATCTTGTGAACGCACTGGCCGAATTCCGGGAATGGATCGGGCAGAAAGCCCGCGCCGACGCCCTGATTCGCCGCCGTAAAGGTCTGGCCGCCGTCCTCACTCATGTAGTGGCCGCCCGTCGAGATGCCGAGGTGCAGACGATTGCCGTCGCGCAGGATCGTGTGCATGCAGAGTCCGCCGTTGCCGGGTTGCCACTGGCGCGCGTGCGCGTGGTTGCTGATGCCCGGCGTCATCTCCCACGAATCGCCCCCGTCGCTCGACCGGAACAGCGACGCCGGTTCGACGCCGCACCAAAGGTCCTTCTTGTCGTCGGCCGGTTCGATCGACCAGATGTTCGCCAGCGCGCGTCCGTCGTCCTTGGGAAACGCGGGCGCCGATTTGGTGTCCTTGAACTTTTTGCCGAGGTCGGTCGAAACGAGCACCTTCATGCCGAAGAAGGCGTTGCAGCTTGATGCGTAGAGCCGCGGCGAGCGGCGCGTGTCGATGAGCGCGGCGTACACCGCCACGCCAGGCCCGAACGGTCCGCGCAGCGCGAAGCTGCGCCGCGCCTTCGGCGACTCGGCGACAAACAGGCCTTTCTTGGTTCCGATCATCAGAATGACTCGTTCGGGCATTTCAACCTCCTGATACTGCGGGAAGGATAGTCACGATGTCGCCGGGCACGAGCGGCGTGTCGAGTCCGTCGCGTTCGCGCACGTGCGCCGTATTTACAAAAACGTTTACGTGTCGCCGCACCGCACCGGTCTCGTCGCAGATGTTGCCGTAGAGCGCGGCATAGCGCCGCTTCAGTTCGTCGAGGGTGCCGCGCACACTCGATGCCGACAGCGCGAACTCGGGGGCCTCGGGGCAGCAATGCCGCAGCACGCTCGGAACTCGAACGATAACGGTTGTCGCCGCCGAATCGGCCGCGATGGTTGCCGATGGGCGAGTACCACGAATCCCCTTGCGCATGCGATGCCCTCGATTTGTTGAGCGGGGCTGATTCTAACCACTGGCGGTCGAATAGCAACTCGACGGTCGTGCGTCCGGCCGTGGGTTTCTAACCGAGGAGTTGCGAAGCAGGCGCGGCGCGTCCCAGAATGTGTAGAATGCTCGGCGACCTGGCGGGGGCCGAGATTGTTGGTGGGATTCACCATGCCGAGTGAACAGACATCGAGTTATGCGACGCTGCGGCGCACGCGCACCGTGTTGCGGATTGTGTCGCCGTTGGTAGCCGGCGGCATGGCGCTGATCGGCCTGGTGCTGTTCGTGGGCGTCGCCCCCGAACTGGCGAATCCAGGCTACGCAATGTCGGAGCGCATGATTCGCGGTGTGATCGGGCTGGGATACCTGTTGGGCATTCCGCTGGCCGGTGCGATCCTGGGCTACTTGTTTCGCGCCTTTGCCGATCTGATCGATGTGTGGGTCGACACCGAGGTGGCCGCTGAGAAGACCGCGGACCTGGTGGAACGTCAGTTGGTACCTGGCGTGCTCCGCATGTGCCAGCTTCTCGAGAAGACAAATGAGTCGCTGGCCGGACCCGGTTCGACGACGAAGCCAGCGGCCCGGCCGGCCGCCGAGCACGGGCGACCGCGTGAATCCGCCGGCCGATCGACGACATAAGCTTAGCTTAGTACTGTGCCGCATTGAATAGGTTCTGTAATCGGCCTCGGTCGTTTAACCCGCAGCCGCAGGCGAGGCATGGCTGGCGTTTGTTTTGCCTCACCTGCGGCTGCGGGTTAAACGAATTCGGACCCCTTTCAATGTGGAGCGGTGTTTAGGACCTCGGCTTCGGACCTCCGCCACGCTAACCTCGCCGATGACTTCGGGGAATCGTCGCCCAAGCTTGCGATCAAGCTGGTGTCCTACCGAGCGCCACGTGATATGATTCGTCAGGCTGCCTTGAGCTTCTTGGTCCGCAGGAGACGTTCATGAACCGACTCGGGTGTTGCACTTCGGATTTCAGGTTCTGGGTTTCGAGTTCCAAGTTCGTGCGCCTGATCCCGCTCGTGGCGGCGCTGACCTTCGCGTCGCTCGCCGCGGTCGCACAGGATGAAAAGGCCTCGACGAAAAAGAAGGTCGCGCCGGCCGTATCCAACCCGCTGTTGTTCCTGTTGCGCGATCCGGGCGTGCAGGCCGAACTCAAGATGAAGGAGGACCAGAGAAAGACGGTCCGCAGCCTGCTCGACGAGATAGACGGACCGCTTTGGGCGATCCGCGACACCGGTGCTGACCAGGGAGGCGAAGTGCTGCAGCAGCTCACTGCCAAAGTCACCGCCAAGCTGCCGAGCGTTCTCACGTCGCCCCAGCGAAAGCGATTGGACCAACTCGTGCTGCAGGGGCAAGGTCCCGAGGCGCTCGTGCTGCCCGCCGTCGCCGGCAAGGTCGGTCTCGACAGCGAGCAAAAAGAACAGGTGACCAAGATCGCCGGCGATGCCCGCGCGGCGATCACCGCGCTGCAACAGAAGCTAGACGCCAACAACCAGAAAGAGGTCCAGAAGGAAATCGCCCGGCTGCGCGAGCAGGGCGCCAAGGAACTGCTCGATCTGCTCACCACGCCGCAGCGACGCCTGTGGGACGAGCTTCTGGGCAAGCCATTCGATCTTACGAAGGTCGGCTCTGGCGCGATCAAGGCCCCCGAACTGAAAGAGGCGAATGCGTGGATCAACTCGGAGCCGCTGACACTGGAAAAACTGCGCGGCAAGGTGGTAGTCATCCACTTCTGGACCTTCGGCTGAATCAACTGCGTGCGCAACTACCCTTGGTACAAGGGTTGGGACGAAGACTTCGCCAAGAAGGGTCTGGCGATCATCGGCATCCACACGCCCGAATCGCAGGGCGAGCGAGACATCGATTCGGTCAAAGAGAAGGTCAAGGAGGCCGGGTTCAACTTCCCGGTCGCGATCGACAACGACAATCAAAACTGGAAGGCCTGGACCAACCACATCTGGCCCAGCACCTACCTCGTCGACAAGAAGGGTTACGTGCGTTACTGGTGGTACGGCGAGCTGAACTGGCAAGGAATCGAGGGCGAGAAATACATGCGGGGACGAATCACAGAACTGCTCGCCGAGTGAGGCTGTGGACGTCCTGGATTGTCCGGGCTACACTTTGATCATGACTACTGTCGAAGGCATATTTCGAGATGGTCGCGTTGAGTTGCTCCAGCAGCCCATGGAGCAGGGCGAGGCCCGTGTCCTCGTAACGTTTCTGGAGCCGAGGGAAATCGATCTGCGAACACTTGGGATCGGCGAAGGACAAGCTGCGGACCTTCGCTCGCGACTGAGAACCTTTGCCGAAGATTGGGATCGGCCTGAGATGAATGTCTACGATGAAGATTAGTCGCGGCAACGTCGTTCGAGTTCTGTTTCCCAACTCGGATTTGCGCACCTCGAAGCGGCGTCCCGCGCTGGTTGTTCAAGTCGACTAATTGGGCACCGGCCTGCCACAGACGATCGTGGCGATGATAACCAGCAACCTCAGCCGCGCCGGACATCCCAGCCGAGTAGCTGTCGCATTAGCGTCGCATGAAGGAGCGGCGGCTGGATTGCGCACGGACTCGGTTATCATGACCGACAACCTCGCCACCGTGGCGGAGTCCGAGATCGACTCCGTACTCGGCACGCTCCCTGGCATGTCGGCCGTCGACGCCGCGCTGCGGAATACGCTCGGTCTCTAAGGGCGCGCGACTTGAGGTCTCCTTCCTACCCGCGCAATCAGCCGGAAGCGGTTCAATGCCACAGCGCGGCCGATCCTCTCTAGTCCAGCCAGGCCGGTTCCGTTTATGATGGGGCCGTGAAACGAGACGAAAGATGTGGGGCGATGGGTCCCGAGCGGCCGAGTGAGCCGCACATAGGTCAGGTGTTCCGCCTGACGAGTCCGGCCGGCCCGGAGTGGCTGATCGACGCAAGTCCAACCTGCCCGCACCTGCCAGGGCACACACCCGCCGCCCCGTTTGTTGACGGGAGGGTTTTAGATTGGTGAGTTCAGAGCACGTGATCGAACGGTTTGCGGATCTGCCGCTCGATCACAAGACGTTGGTTAGTTTGGAACAGATCGGTTACGAGAAGCCCACGCCCATTCAGGCCAAGTTCATTCCGGTCGCGGTCACCGGTTGCGACTGTATCGGCCAGGCTCAGACCGGCACGGGCAAGACGGCCGCGTTCATCCTGCCGATCCTGCAGCAGATTTCGGCTGAGGGACTCGAGCCGCAGGCGCTGGTGCTGGCCCCGACGCGCGAGCTGGCCGTGCAGATTGAAGGCGAGGCCAAGCGACTGTCCGCGGCGCACGGCACTCGCATGGTGAGTCTGTGCGGCGGCCACCCGATTCGCAAGCAGATCACCGCACTGTTGCGAGGCTGCCAACTGGTGATCGGCACGCCGGGCCGCGTGATCCATCACTTGCGCGAAGGCATACTGAAGCTGCGGCACATCAAGCACGTTGTGCTCGACGAAGCCGACCGCATGCTCGACATCGGATTCCGACCCGAGGTCGAACGCATCCTGCGCGCGCTGCCGATCCAGCGTCAGACATTGCTGTTGTCGGCAACGCTCGAGCCGCCGGTGCGACGGCTGGCCCAGCGCTACATGCACGAACCGACTATCGTCGAGGTCGCCCCGGAACAGCGCACGGTCGGGTCGATCCGGCAGTCGTATTTCACCGTCGACCCCGAACGCAAGTTCGACCTGCTGCTGCGCCTGATCGAGCGCGATCAGCCCGCGCGCTGCATCGTGTTCTGCCGGCGCAAGCGCGACGCCGAGTTCTTGTCGCACGACCTGGCGCACAAGCACTTGCACGTCGCCCGCATGCACGGCGACCTCGAACAGAAAAAACGAGACCGCATCATGGACGCCTTCCGGTCCGGCCGAATCCGGTTCCTGATCTCGACCGACCTGGTCGGCCGCGGCATCGACGTCGACGACATCACGCACGTGATCAACTACGACATCCCCGAAGACCCCGAAAACTACGTGCACCGCATCGGCCGCACCGCCCGCATGGGCAAAGACGGCATGGCCTACACGTTCGTCACCCCCGACCAGGGTCGGGAACTGACCGCGATCGAGATGTTCATCAACCAACTGATCGACTGCGACCGCATCGACGGCTTCGAGGCGTTCCGCCGCCGCAACGGCGCGGCCGCCGACCGGCGCCCAGCTCGCACCAGAGGCCGCCGATGAAGCGGCGACTCGCGATGGATCCATGACACCGCTCGTCCTGCCCTGCTGTCTGGGAGCGCTCGCCCTCGCGGGCGCCGATCCGCTGCGCGTCGACGCCGACTTTCCCGGCGGCGCCGCACACGTGATCGACATCGACCAGTCGACGCGCCGCGTTCGCTTCCAGGTTCCCCAGTCCGATTCGCTGCGCAGTTGGTGGTACTTCCACGTCAGCGGCGTTCGGCCGGGCGAGACGATCACGCTCGAATTGGTCTATGGCAAGGCACGGGCGCGGCGCGCCGCGTACTCGCTCGACCGGCGTCTTTGGAGGTTCACCGCGCCGGGCGTCGAGGACGAGGCGACCGGATCGCTTGCCTATCGCCAACGGATCGATGGCGCCGAAGCCTGGTTCGCCTGGTACGCGCCCTACTTACTGGCCGACGCTGTCGTACTGGTCGATCGTGCTGAACGGGCGTCGCCGCATGCCAAGAAGTTCATCCTTTGCGAAAGCGAAGGCAAGCGGCCCGTGCCCGCCGTGCGCGTCGCTCAGCCGGGCGCGGCCGACGACGAGCGGTTCGGAGTCTGGATTCAGGCGAGGCAGCACGCTTGGGAGACCGGCGGCAGTTGGACCGCTCACGGACTCGTCGAGTGGCTGATCTCGGACGAACCGCGAGCCGCCGCGCTGCGGCGCAAGGCCGCGATCACCATCGTGCCCATCATGGACGTCGACAGCGTCGAGCGGGGACTGGGCGGCAAGTGGCAACAGCCGCACGACCACAATCGCGACTGGTCCGACCGGCCGCACTGGCGGGCCGTCGACGCGTCGATGCGGGAAGCCGCGCGGCTTGACGCCGCCGGGCGACTCGATTTGTTTCTCGACCTGCACGACCCCACGTGGCAGGCCGGCTTCGAGTTCTGGTGCAATCCCTATCCGACCATGACCGGCGTGCGCCGTCGCAACACCGACCGCTTCCTGGCGGCAATGAAAGCCGAGATCGTTGGGCCGCTCAGGTTCGACCCCGAAGTCTACTCGCCCTATCCGGTCGATACCCCGACCGCGGGCAATTGGTCGAGCCAGCGCACCCGGCCCACCGTGGTCGGTGGCACCTGCGAGATCGGCGTCTGTCCGCCGGGCGACCTTGTCGGCGACCCGCCCTCGTTCCAACTGATCGCCGGCCGGCAGCTTGGTCTGGCGATTGAACGCTACCTCGACCTGCGCAACCGAACCGACGCGCGAGCGCCGTGACGCACAACCCTTCATGCGAGGACCCTCCTGATGCGACCCAGCCGAATCAAGGCCAAGCTTCGCCGCGGCGAGCCGGCCATGCTCGTCACCTGCCACTTCATCGATCCGAGCATCTACGAGATGACGAGCCTCATGGGCTTCGATGGCATTTGGCTCGACCTGGAACATCACACGACCAGCGCCGAGACGGCCAACGAACTGATGCGGGCCGCGCGCGTCGGCGCGTCCGACGTGATCGTGCGCCCGGCTAAGGGCGAGTTTCTGCGCATCGGCCGGTTGCTCGAAGCCGGCGCTCAGGGCATCATGTACCCGCGCTGCGAGACGGCCGACGAAGCGGCCGACGTCGTGCGCTGGGCCAAGTTCGCGCCGCAGGGACAGCGCGGCATCGACGGAGCGAACCCGGACAACCCCTACTGCTTCATGCCGATGGCGCCGTACCTCGCCGCGGCCAACGAGCACACGCTGCTGATGGTCCAGATCGAATCGCCCGGCGCAGTCGACCAGGCCGACGCGATCGCGCGCGTGCCGGGCGTGGACGTGCTGTTCGTCGGGCCGGGCGACCTCAGCGTGCTCGCAGGCATTCCGTTCCAGTTCAACCATCCGATCATCGACGACGCGCTGCGGCGAGTCGCCGATGCGGCGAAGCAGGCGGGCAAGTGCTGGGGCACGCCGTGCTTCTCACCCGAACACGGTCGCAAGCTGCTCGACATGGGCGCACGGCTGATCGCTCACGGCGCCGACATCATCCTGCTCAAACAGGGTTTTGAGCGGGTTCAAGAACAGTTCGCGGCGCTCGGATTCAAGTTCGACAACCGACTCGCCGCCGAGGCCGCCGCGATGCAGCGAGCCGAACGGTAGCATTCAAGGCGCGACGAGTGAGTAGACCGTACAACGTTCTGGTCGTCGGCGTCGGCTCGATCGGCGAGCGGCACGTGCGATGTTTTGCCGCGACCGGCCGGGCGAGTCTGTCGATCTGCGAGGTGAACGCCGCGCTGCGCCGGACGATCGCCGAACGCTATGGCGTTGGCCAGGCGTTCGATTCATTCGACGCCGCGATTGCCTCGCACCCCGACGCGATCGTGATCGCCACGCCCGCGCACTTGCACGTCGCGATGGCCACGGCCGCCGCCCGCAATGGCATCCACATGCTGATCGAGAAGCCGCTCGGCACGCGACTCGACGGCGTGGCCGAGCTGATCGACGCAGTGAACGAGTGGTGGGTCACGGCCGCGTTAGCCTACGTTCATCGCTCTCACCCGGCGCTGGCCGCGATGCGCGACGCAATTCGAGTGGGACGATTCGGCGAGCCGGTCGAGCTTGTCGCCGCCTGTGGCCAGCACTTTCCCACGTATCGGCCTGCCTACCGCGAGATCTACTACACCGATCGGCGCACCGGCGGCGGCGCCGTTCAAGACGCGCTCACCCACATCATCAACGCCGGCCAGTGGCTGGTCGGACCTATTGACCGACTCGTCGCCGATATCGACCATCAGGTACTCGACGGCGTGGGCGTCGAGGATACCGCGCATGTGCTTGCTCGCCACGGCCGGGTGATGGCCTGCTACAGTCTGAACCAGCACCAAGCGCCGAACGAGACCACGATCTCGGTCGTCTGCACAGGCGGCACGGCGCGATTCGAGCACCACGCCAGCCGCTGGCGCTGGATGACCGAGCCGGGCGGAACCTGGCACGACGAAAACGCCCAGTCGCTCGACCGCGACGCGGTTTTCGTGCGGCAGGCCAACGCGTTCCTCGACGCCGTCGAGGGGCGAGCCGCTCCGCTGTGCGATCTCGACGACGGCCTGCGCACGCTGCGCGCGAACCTCGCGATACTCGAATCGGCCGAGCGGAAGTGTTGGCAATCCGTAATCGCGGAGTCCGACCATGACTGAAGGCGCGACCATTCGGCAGCTCTTTGACCTCCACGGCAAGGTGTCGCTCATCACCGGCGCGTCCGGCTACCTCGGCTCAGCACTCGCCGACGCACTGGCCGAGGCGGGCAGCCGCGTCGTCGTCGCCAGTCGCGAGCTCGCCAAGGCGCGCACCGCGGCCGAGAAGCTGGGCGGCGACGAGGCGGGTCGGCACCTGGCCGTCGAGATGGATCAGATGGACGCCCAGTCGATCGAGCGCGGGTTCGCCGAAGTCGTCAAGCAGGCCAGCCAGGTCGACGTGCTCGTGAACAATGGCCACGAGGGACTCGCCGCCGACTGGCGGACCGTGACCGGCGAACAGTTCACGCGGCAACTGGCCAACGCGACCGGCTACTTCCTGCTGGCCCGACACCTGCGCGATCACGCCGTTGGTCGCTCGGCGCCGGCCAGCGTCATCTTGCTCGGATCAATGTATGGCCAGGTCGGCTCGTATCCCGATGCGTACGAGGGCGTCTCGGCGGCGAGCCCGGTCGCCTACCACGCGCTGAAGGGCGGCCTGATCCACATGACGCGCCACCTGGCCGTGTACTGGGCCAAGGACCGCGTGCGCGTGAACTGTCTCAGCCCCGGACCATTCCCGCCCCCGCGGGTTTCACTCGCGCTGGTCGAGCGACTCGCAACCAAATCACCGATGGGCCGCATGGGCCAGCCGCATGAGCTGAAGGGCGCGGTCGTGTTCCTCGCGTCCGAAGCAAGCAGCTACGTCACGGGTCACAACCTGGTGGTCGATGGAGGGTGGACGGCGTGGTAGACAAGATATTCTGCTACGGCGACACCGGCACGAGCCTGTTCCGGCTCGACGATTCCGATCGTGAGCTGTTCGACCGCAAGCTGCGGAGTTGGATGCCGCCGGGCGGCTTCGACTTCCACGCGCACCTCTACGACTTGCGCATGCTCGTCGCCGGCTCAACGGCCGATTCGTTCGAGGGCCCGGCCGAGGTGCGCTACGGCACATACCTGGAGCATCAGCGGTCGTGGCTCGGCGACCGATGTCCGACCGGAACGCTTTTCTTTCCTTTTCCCTCGCGGACGCTCGACACGGCCGCCGCGAATCGCTTCCTGCTTGACGAACTCCGGCCGCGGCGGGCCAACCTGGCCGGGCTGATGATGATCAAGCCGACCGACGACCCGGCGGGCGTCGAAGCCGAAGTCGCGCGCGACGGTTGGAGTGGGTTCAAGGTGTATCACGTGTTCGCCGCTCGGCAGGACTCGTTCAACGCCGAGGTCGGCGAGTTCCTGCCGCGGTGGGCGTGGGAGATCGCCGACCAGCGCGGCCTCGTCATCATGCTGCACATGGTGCAGAAGCGAGCTCTAGCCGACGAGCGGAACCAGCGCTACATCCACGAGTACTGCGTGCGCTATCCGGGCGCGCGGCTGGTGCTCGCGCATGCTGCGCGCGGATTCTGCGCCGCTCACACCGTCGAGGGCATCGACGCGCTGCGCGGACTCGACAACGTCTGGTTCGACACGTCGGCGATTTGCGAGCCGGCTGCGCTCGAGGCGATCCTCCACGCCTTTGGCTCGACGAGACTCCTGTACGGTTCCGACTTTCCGGTCTCCGAGGCCCGCGCCCACGCAATGAGTCTCGGCGATGGCTTCTGGTGGCTCTACGAGAACTCCGTCGACTGGACAGGCTGGCCGCATGGCGGCCCGACCAAGGTCGGCATCCAGTCGTTGCTCGCGATTCAACAGGCTTGCCGCACGCTCGCTCTGGGCGATTCGGAGATCGAACGGGTTTTTTGCGGTAATGCAGCCGGTGTTCTTCCGCTCGCCGCGCCGTCGCGCGCGGAACGAGTCGCACGGGGAACTGTGTTGTACTCGCACGCCAAGCGCCTCATCCCGGGCGGCACGCAACTGCTGAGCAAGCGGCCCGAGCAGTTCGCGCCCGGTCAGTGGCCGCCGTACTTCGCCGAGGCTCACGGCTGCGAGGTGGTCGACCTCGACGGGCGACGATACATCGACTTCACGCACAATTCCGTCGGGGCGTGCCTCCTTGGCTACAACCATCCGGCGGTAACGGCCGCCGTGGTGCGGCGCGTAACGCTCGGTTCGATGTCTTCGCTGGGCAGCCCGGACGAGGTCGAACTCGCCCGCGAGTTGATTGCGTTGCACCCATGGGCCGAGAATGTACGGCTGGCGCGCGGCGGCGGCGAGGCTCTGGCCATCGCAGCACGCATCGCGCGAGCGGCCACTCGACGCGACGCGATCGCGTTTTGTGGCTATCACGGCTGGACCGACTGGTACCTCGCCGCCAACCTGCACGCCGACCACGCGCTCGACGGACACTTGCTGCCGGGACTCAGTCCGGCCGGTGTGCCGCGCGGCTTGCAAGGCACGTCGCTACCATTCACTTACAACAAACTGGACGAATTGCACGCGATCGTCGGCGAGCACGGCGACCGACTAGCCGCGGTCATCATGGAGCCGACCCGCAACACCGAGCCGTCGGCGGGATTTCTCGAAGGCGTCCGCGAGTTGTGCGATCGATACGGCGCCCGACTGGTCTTCGACGAGGTGACGACGGGCTTTCGACTGCACCGCGGCGGCGTACACTTGCGCTACGGCGTCGTGCCCGACGCGGCAGTGTTCGCCAAGGCGCTCGGCAACGGCCACCCGATCGCGGCAGTCATCGGCAAGGCGGACACGATGCAGGCCGCGCAGGACACGTTCATATCGAGCACCTACTGGACCGACGGCGTCGGCCCGGCGGCCGCGCTCGCCACGCTCGGCGTGATGCGGCAAGTGAACGTGCCCGATCATGTGCGTCGCATGGGTGAGCGGGCTCGCGACGGCCTCGGTCGCCTCGCACGCACGCACGACTTGCCGCTGCGCATTGGCGGCTATCCGGCGTTGACCACGTTGGGTTTCGACCATGCCGACAACGCCGCTCTCGTTACGCTACTGACGGTTCGCATGTTGGCTCGGGGTTTCCTGGTGGGCAGCACGCTTTACCCAACGCTTGCCCACGAAGATCGGCATGTCGACGCGTTCTTGGCCGCCGCCGGTCCCGTGCTTGCTGAAGTCGGTGAGTCTCTGAGATGCGGCGACACGCTCGCCCGCATCGGCGGCGCGGTGAAGCAGTCCGGCTTCGCTCGACTCACCTGAGTACCGCTCCACATTGAAAGGGGTCCGAATTCGTTTAACCCGCAGCCGCAGGCGAGGCACAACAAGCGCCAGCCATGCCTCGCCTGCGGCTGCGGGTTAAACGACCGAGGCCGATTTCAGACCCTA